>Ga0073899_10001023_pt1 | contig 25782 bp, 16 predicted proteins | sample KloWWTmetaKNB5Ph_FD_88975 | JGI IMG/M metagenome (GOLD analysis project Ga0073899, IMG submission 88975) | Active sludge microbial communities from Klosterneuburg, Austria, studying microevolution and ecology of nitrifiers - Klosterneuburg... | ecosystem: Engineered > WWTP > Aerobic digester >... | reverse complement strand
CTGCGCGAATCTGCGGTAGGTCGCGTAGACAGTGCTCGGTGCGTAGTCGCCGGCGAGTCTGGTCGTCCAGCGCTTCACGTCGGACGGCTTCACATCGGCGACCCTGGTGGTTCCGAACGCCGCCTTGATCAGCTTGATGTGCACGCGCGCCTGACGCACTGTCGACGGGCGGTTGGTGCCGTAGCCCTCGAGCCACACGTCGCACCACTGGCCGACCGTGATTTTCGCTTGCTTGGGATCGACGTGCTCGTTGCGGATGAGCGCCGCCACCTGTCCGTCGAGCCACGCGACCGCGTCCATCTTGTGCTTGTCCGCGAACGACCGGTAGTGCATCACACCGTGCGCGTCGCGATACCGGGCGCGGTACCGCAGGCCCTTGCCGCGGCGCGGCGTGGGGATCTTCTCCCCCGTCATCCGGTCGACGATGAACCAGCGGTCGTCGATGCTCCTACTCGCCATTGGACACCACCCTCCTCGCCGCAGGCCCGAACGGCGACCGACTCAACTGACTGCATGCACCGCCAACGGCAGCAGTATGGCGGGCAATCTCAGCGGCTAGGCTTCGCCCAAGACGGCGTCCTGAGCGGCTGTATCCCTGGCCCCGATCACTAGTCCGAGTCCGAATGACAAGTCCGCATGCTGATCGACGATTGCGCCCCTCGGAAAGCGTCGGTACTCAGCCGTTGCTCGTTCACCCAACGGCACTTGCGGTGTCCTGGCTGGCGACCTGTGCGGCAGCGGACTGGTTATCAAGCCACAGAAGGACCTCAGTGCGCCAGTAGCGGACGGACCGTCCGATCCGGAAGCTGCGCGGTCCAGTTCCGAGGTGCCGCCAGTAGCGCAGCGTTGCGACCGGCACGCGCACGACGTCCGCGACCTCTTGCAAGGTCAGCAGTTCGTCATCGGCGTGCGCGGGTAGGGGCGCGCTGGTGGGGCGTGGGGTGATGTTCACGATGGATCCTCCTTGTCTCGGCATCGGCCTCAAAACGCCGCCGATGTCCGCTCTGTCTCCCTAAAGCCCGCAACTGGGCCGATGTGGCCAACGAGACCCAAGGCCCGTGCGCCGGGGACCCTCAGGTCGCTCCCACGCGGAGGCGCCAGTCGCCAGTTGGCCGAGCAGCACGAATTGGACGCGATACGGGCGACCACAAGTCGGTGCGGTCGCTGACCGGTTCCGGAAGCCTTGTTCGCGTCCGACGTACCGCCCGCCGCCGCCGTTGGGGACCTTGCCGAGCTTCTTGACGTCACTGAGCGCGTGCAAGAGCCCCGATCCGTCCAGCCGAGGGTCTGCGCTGACGGCACGGTTGGTGTGAGTGGTCAGGCGATCGGTCCCCACATCGGACGACGAGGCGACCCCGATTGCCGCCGGTCGATCTCATCCTTCGTCACATTCCGGCGGAACGACCGCGACCCGATCGGCAATCCAATATGGTGACGCCGTGCTGGGCCTTATCGGGAGGCCGCAACGACTTTCCGCGGGGGTGTGCTGTGCGACGCAAGGTGGCGGCTCGACCCGATGGGGAGTGGTTCCCATCCTGTGCGCCATCGTCGGTCCCCACGTTTCGACGCCAGGACGCCAACCTCACTGAGCCGGGAAGAGTCGCGTGACCAGTTCCTCGACTGAGAGTGAGACGTGGGCTCCGGTCCACGGTCCCGAGGGGGTTGCGCTCCGAGTCGGCGCCTTCACCCACCCGGGTCGCTTGCGGGCAGTCAACGAGGACGCGTGGCTGGCGCGCCCGCCCGTGTTTCTCGTCGCCGACGGCATGGGTGGCCATCGGCTCGGGGACGTGGCGAGCGCCATCGTGGTCACCAGTTTCGAGGAGCTGGCGCTGAGCGAATCGGTCGATCTGACCGAGGTAGTGCGATGCATCGCGGTTTGCCAACAGAGAATTGCGTCTCTGGCCGACGGCTCGGGCGCGGCACCTGGATCTACGTTGAGTGCAGCCGTGTATGTCGTGCGGGACGGTGAGGCGTACTGGCTGCTCGCCAACATCGGCGATTCTCGCGCCTATCAGCTTGTCGACCACCGGCTAGAACAGCTGAGCCACGACCACTCCGTGGTTCAGGAGCTCATCGATTCTGGTGCCATCGCGCCAAGTGCGGCGGCGTCCCATCCGGAACGCCATGTGATCACCCGTGCTTTGGGGGCGATGGAGAACGCCCCAGCCGACTATTCGCTGGTACCGGCCCGCGGAGGGACCAAGATCCTCCTCTGCTCCGATGGCGTCTCGTCCGAGCTGAACGACGGCACGATCGCAGAACTGCTCGACAGTCCTCGGGAGGCCCGCGAGATCGCGAAGGACCTCGTGACGGAGGCAGTCGACACCGGAGGACACGACAACGCCACGGCAGTCGTGATTGAGGTGCTCGGCACTCGGGTGCTCGAAAACACCGCCGGCATCTTGTCGGCCCAACAAGTAGACACGGTCCCAGGCTCTAGGGCTGGGCGATGAAGGACATCCACTACTCGATCGGCAATGAGCTGGCTGTTGTGCGCGAAGGGCTCGCAATCCTCGTTGATGACCACGGGTCGATCAACCTGTCAGGTCTGTGGGGTCTCGCCAACAGTGAGCCTGACGTCCTCTCCCTGATCGACGTGCTCTCGGCAGGTCGCCTGTCCAGCCTTCCCGCCTTCGCAAGTGTCATCTGGAACGAGAAGGAGGCACGGATCGTCGTCCGCGGATCACACATCGTCGAACTCGCCTACGACGAGGGCGTCACCCGCTGCCACGGCGCGGGAGTGTCCACCTGGACGGAGCATCTCGAACCGCTGGATGGGGTGCGGGCCATACGGCTCCTCTCGGACGACAGAGTCGACACTGAGTCGTTACTCCCTATCGACGCTGCGGTGGTCAAAGCAGCGGCCATTCTGATCGGCGCCCTGAAGCCAACGTCGCCGACGGAACCTGGTGACGACCACCGGGGTGCCGCAACGCCGGTGGACGACCCATCGACTGAAGCGACAGCGGACCCTCCCGCAGAACCGGTCTTCGTGCCCCCGGATGAAGGGAGGCTCAACGTCCCCATGCCCCCCACAGAGGACGCGAGTGCAACCTTGGTCGAAGCGGACGAGAGTCGGTACGACGCCCAGTGGGGTGCCACCGTGGCTGGTCGTCAGCCAGAGGACGCCGCCGTGCGGGATACGGCGACCGACATCCCCGAGGCGACCCTGCTACAGGCGGCGCCCATCACAACTCCCGGCGACCACGATCACCACACCATGACGCCGGAGCAGTTCGCCAGGCTGAAGGTTTCGACCGGAAGCGCTGTCAGCGCGCCCCCGCCCCCGCCGAGCCCGTCAGCCCCGATAGCGCGGCTCACGTTCTCCACGGGCAAGGAGGTACTTGTCGACCAGACCGTGCTGGTTGGCCGGGCACCTCAAGCCCGAAACACGACAAGCGGGCAGCTCCCCGTTCCAGTAGTCGTAAATGACCCGTATGTGTCCAGCACGCATGTTGAATTCGCCATCGTCGAGGGTCGGTTGTTTGCGACAGACGTTTCGAGCAACGGGACCGTGTTGCAGGCTCCGGGGACCGCCAGTGCCGCGATGTCGAAGGGGCACGCCACGCCGGTCGCAGACGGGTCCTTTCTGCACTTGGCCGATGGCGTGGCCATCGAAGTGACGCTGCTTTGAGTACCCGGGGAAGCGCCCCAGAGCTGGCGGGGTACACGTTCGTTGACGATATTGGCCCGGGTGGATTTGCCGACGTCTTCCTGTTTGAGCAGACGTTCCCGATGCGCAAGGTCGCCATTAAGGTCCTCCGCGACGCGGCCAACACCCCTCTGGGCCTTCAACAGTTCCACGCCGAGGCCAACGTCATGGCCAAGCTCTCAGGTCATTCGTCGATCGTGGGCATCTACGATGCCGCGGTGGCGAGGGACGGACGCCCATACATTGTCATGGAGTACTGCCCCCCTCCAACGCTTGGCGGCCGGTTCCGGGCCGAACAGATCCCCGTGCCGGAGGCACTCGAGATCGGCACCCGCATCGCCAGTGCCGTGGAGACAGCAAACCGCGCGGACATCCTTCATCGAGACATCAAGCCGCACAACATCTTGACCAGCGCAGGGGGCCGACCCAAACTGGCGGACTTCGGCATTGCCGGCGCGGCGGGCGGAAGCAGTTCCGCCTATGGCATGTCCGTTCCTTGGGCTCCCCCGGAATCCTTCAGCGACAGCCCACCCGCAGACGTGAGGAGCGATGTCTACTCGCTCGCCGCGACGGTCTACTCACTGCTTGCCGGACGCTCTCCGTTTGAGGTGCTAGGGGGTGCCAACGACAACCCGACACTAATGAGCCGGATCGAGCATCAGCCGCTGTCGCGTATCACCAGGCACGACGTCCCCGACTCACTCAACGACGTGCTGAGCCGCGCTATGTCCAAGCGAATTGACGACCGCCCCCTGACGGCCCTGGACTTCGCCCTCCAGCTCCAAGCCGTGCAGAAGGAGCTCGGGCTTCCGGTCGAGCGCATCGAAGTGCTCGACGCCGGTCTACCTGCGGGCGCGGCAGTGGACTCGGATCCGCGCACGCTGATCCGTCCCGTATCGATCATCGTCCAGGAGCGGACCGACCAAGAGGGAACCCGGCTCCGGCCGCGCTTCGTCACCCCGGTCGACGACCACACCAAACGTAAAGCGCACCAGGAGGCGCTCAGCCCGGTTGAGACCCAAGGCACTCTGGCCACTTCGGAGCCGGAGGTCGATGCTTCCCCGCGACGCCCCTCTCCTTGGATTCTGGGGGGTGGCGTGCTCGTTGGGCTTCTCGTGGCTGCTGCGCTGGCGACTATTGCCTTCACCGGAGGGGATGACCGGCCGCCGCCATCGAACCCGAACGCGTTTGGCAGCGGCGGCGACGTACCCAACGCCCTCGCCGGGTACATCGCACCGCCAACCAATACAGCCTCCGATCCGTCGGTCCCGGGCAAAGTCACATTCACGTGGGGCAACCCAGACCCTCAGCCCGGCGACCAGTTCATCGTCTCGTGGACCCTCGCCAACAAGCCACAGCCTGTGGCGACTGTCAAGGAGCCGACTTTTACGGCCAACGGGTCAAACGGCCAGATAGCGTGCGTCGAGATCTCGGTTGTTCGGGCCGACGCTTCGGCGTCACTGCCTGGCCAGCAGGTCTGCGTCGAGGTCCAGTGATGATGAGCGCAGGCGAACGCGCAATGACGTCCCATCGGCTGACCGTCGAGTTCTGCGGCGACGAGTTCCCCATGGTGCCAGGGCAGCGCCTCACCGTTGGCCGCGAGGCAGACCTCGTGGTCGACGAACACAACTTCTACCTACACCGTCGTCTCGTGGAGTTCTCCCACGAAAGTGGGTTTTGGTGGATCACCAACGTGGGTTCGCGTCTCTCGCTGACCGTCAGCGGCGAGGCAGGAACACTGCAGTCGTGGCTGGGGCCCGGGGCGCGCGTCCCGGTGGTGCTCCTCTCGCTAGCGGTGTTGTTCACAGCCGGCGGTACGACCTACGAGCTCGGTGTCGCCATCAACGTTGCGCCCTTCGAGTCCACCGGCTATGTGCTCCCGGAGGTCACCACCGGACGCACCCTGGGCCACGTGGACCTCACTTCATCCCAGTTCCGTCTGCTGGTCGCCCTCGGAGAGAACACTCTCCGGCGCGCGGGAGCAGGCTCAAGCGACATCCCCACAAACGCAGCCGCCGCGAAGCGACTCAACTGGTCCTCTACCACCTTCAACCGCAAGCTCGACAACGTGTGCGACAAGTACGCCCGCGCCGGCGTCAAGGGGCTGCGCGGCGGCCCCGGCGATCTGGCGATCAACCGCCGAGCTCGCCTAGTCGAGTACGTCGTGGCCGCAAGAGTCGTGCGACCGGAGCACCTGCCAATCCTTGACCTGCCGGAGAGTAGTGGTGCCGAATGAGGTTCGCCAAGCACTCGAGGCACAGTTCCAAGCCATCTGGACGTCGCCGGGCCGCATCTAGCCTTTCGCTCGCGATCGTCACGTCGACATTGGTGGTTCTCGCGGCGAACGCCGACGGTACGCCAGTCAGCGATGTGTCGCTGAACGACGGCAGCGTCTGGGTTACCAACCTCGACCCCAGCCGCCAGCTCCTTGGACGGCTGAACCCTCAGATCCACCAGCTCGACCTTGGCCTTCACGCGGGGTCCGGCGACTTTGACGTGTTTCAAGACGGCAGCACCGTCTTCCTCGATGTTCGGTCCGGCGCCAGAGGGTTGCGACGAATCGACGTTGCTGCCGGCCGTGCCGGTGACCTGATCGACCTGCCGGCGACCACCATCGCCGCGTTCGGGAAGGACACGTTGGCCATGCTCGACACGGAGACCGGACAGGGTTGGGTGCGCACGTCCGACACAATTCAGGGGTTCAACCCTGAACTCACCCCAGACATCAGTGTTGGTAGAGGCGGCACCGTAACCGTCGGTGCGGACGGAACCGCATGGTTCGTCAGCAGAAGCCGGCGCACCGCCACACCTGTGACAATCCAGGCCGGGCTACCGTCACTGGGGGAGCCGCGCGAGTTGGGCGGGAAGCTCGGAACATCCCTCCAGGCCAGCGCCGTCGGGGACATTCCCTTGGTGCTCGGTCGGGATGCGGCGACGCTCTTTCGCCCCGGAGCGGATCCAGTACAGGTCCAAACGGACGACCCCTTGTCGATCCGGCTGCAGGAGCCGGGCCCGCCGTCCGACGTCGTCTACGTGGCAACGCGCGCGAGCCTCCTCAAGGGAAGTATCGAGGGTGGACCGCTTGGCTCGGTGCGAGACGGTTTCGATGGCCCTCCGGCTGCTCCTATCGTCCACAAGGGGTACGTCCATGCTGCCTGGGCGGACGCAACCGCTCGTGCCTATGTCCGGCTTCACGGTGCAGAGGTACACGCCGAGAAGATCCCCGGACTCGCCGCAACCGCGGACCTGACCTTCCGTCGCAACAGGGACGCGGTCGTACTCAACGACGCCGTCTCAGGCGTGTCCTGGCTGGTCCAGGAGGAAGGCCTTCCTCGCGTCGAGAACTGGGACGACATCGACCCCAACGTCAAGAAACAGCAGGAGGACGACCCGAACCCGGAGGAGATCACTGAGGCGCGGCGCAAGCAGGACAATCGTCCCCCAATCGCACGTGACGACGACCTCGGCGCACGCCCTGGACAGGAATCCATCCTCCCGCTGGTGCGGAACGACGTGGACCTCGACGGCGACATTCTGACCATCTCTTCGTTGCAGGAGGTGAAGCAGGTCAGCGGTCCCAAACCACAACGTCTCGCTGTGGTCGGGGACGGAACGCAACTCCAAGTGCAGTTCGCTCCCACCGAAGGCGGGAAGGAGGCACGCTTCACATATGTTGCCTCGGACGGGCGCGAGGGTGGCACCGACGAAGCCGAAGTGAAGATCAGGATCATCCCTCTCAACGCGAACCAGCCCCCCGCACGGGTTAAGGATGGTGAGGCGCCGCGTGAGACCGCTGTGTCGGTCGCCAGAGGCCAGCGGACCACGATCTACGCCTTGCCGGATTGGACCGACGCAGATGGCGATGCGCTGATCCTGCAGAACGCGGACGTGAAGTCCGGAGGCACCGTCACGTTTCAGCCTGACGGAGTGATTGAATACGCCGACGACGGCAACGCCGGAACGAAGACAATCCGCGTCCAGATCTCCGACGGCCATCCCGGCGGGGTCACCGACGGCAAGATCACCGTCAACGCAAGTCAGAACGCCGGTGTTCAGCCCGCCCTCGTCCCAGACCGAGCCATGGGCCAAGCGGGTTCCTGGATTCTCGTCGAGCCGCTGGCCAACGACTACTCAAGGGACGGCACTCCCCTCCACCTTCGCGACGTCCCAGCGCGCGGTGGTTTGGACATCAAGCAGGACCCGGTCTCAGGAGCCTTCCTCGCCCGCACCTCACAATCCGGCACGTACTACCTCGACTACAGCGCCTACACCGACCGCGCGGAAGCCCAGTCGTTCGTGAGGCTCGACGTCCTCGCCAAGTCGGACACGGACCTGCCTCCGGTCGCCATGAAGGACGAGGGGCTCATCCCGCCCGGCAGGCACGCGCTCGTCGACCTCTTGGCCAATGATTACGACCCCGAGGCCGGAGTCCTCGCCGTCACTTCCGTGTCAGCTCCGACGAACTCCGGGGTAAAGGCATCCCTCATCCAGAACCGGATGCTGCGTGTGGAAGCCACTCGCGACCTTGCTAGCCCGGTGTCCCTCGACTACACGGTGACTGACGGGCCCAACAGCACAGTCGGATCCCTGACTGTCGGCCAGGGGACCGTGTCCACATCGAATCGTCCGCCCGTGGCGTCAGACGACCGGGTGACGGTACGGGCAGGTGCGGTGGCGAGCCTGCCGGTGCTGGAGAATGACTTCGACCCTGACGGTGACGACCTGCAACTCCTGCAACAAGACCTGGTCAAGCCGGACGACCTCGCCCTCTTCGTGTCCGGAACTCGACTGCGCTTCAAAGCACCGGATGTCAAGGGCGAGTACAGGGTCACCTACGGTGTCCGCGATTCTCGAGGGCAGCGCGACGACGCCGCGGTTCTCATCGAAGTCAAGCCGGATGACCCCGAGGACAACGCGCCTCCCAAACCCGAGCCTGTCGAAGCAAGAGCCCTTGGCACCAAGCCTGTCCGGATCGACCTCGGCCTCTCTGCATCAGATCCTGATGGCGATGCGGTCACCCTTTCGGGGCTCATCTCAGCGCCCAAGCTGGGCCGAATCGTCAACACCGGGCTGGACTGGATCGAATACCAACCTTTCGACGAGACACACACTGGCACCGACACGTTCGAGGCAAGGGTCCGCGACAAATACGGCGCAACAGGACTGCTGACGATCCGCGTGGGAGTCACCGGCCGAGCCACGCTCAACCAGGCACCGGTCGCCCTGGACGACCGGTTGAGCGTTCGCCCGGACCGCACGATCGCGTACACCGTCCTCGCCAACGACGCCGACCCGGACGGCGACGCCATCCTCATGTCCGACGACGTCCAGACCGCCAAAGGAACCACCGCATCCATCGACGACCAGTTCGTCGTGATCGAGATACCGCCCGTCGACGGCGCCGCGAAGGTCCAGACAGCGGTGAACTACAGCATCAGCGACGGTCTCGGCGGTGGCGACACCGCACGGCTCACCGTCGACGCAAGCAATGATGCACCGTTGTACGCGCCCAGCACTCGAGACGACGTCGCGTCGCTCGCTCAAGTGGCCGGCAAGGCACCCGGGGACTCGGTCGTAGTCGACGTCCTGGAGAACGACGGTGACCTCGACGGTCGCCGAGAAGACCTGCGAATCGAGGCCTGGGACCCCTCGGTCAGCACCGTGGTCGACGGCAGGCTCAGCATCGTGCTGGCAGCGGCAGACCATGTCGTCGTCTACCGTGTGATCGACGGTGAGGAGCAGGAATCATTCGGCTTCGTCTTTGTGAGCGGAACGGATTCGGTCCCGCCCGTTCTCAACCCGGACACGATTCCTCTCGAAGTACTGGCGGGTGAGCCGAGAGAAATCGCCTTGTCCGACTACGTCTTGGTGCGCCGCAACCGCTCCCCCATCATCACCGTTCCCGAGGACGTTGCCACCTCTCCCTTCGCTGGTGGTGTGGAAGTCAAGACCCTGGACAGGATCGTCGTCACGGCGCCCACCGACTATGTCGGCCCGGCGGCCGTCACCCTCGAAGTGACCGACGGCACAGATTTGAATGACGCGACCGGATTGGCCGCACTGTTGTCGATCCCGCTCGAGGTCATCGCCACCGGCAACAAGCCACCAGCCCTGCGCGACGTGAACGTCGACCTCATTGGCGGCGACAACGCTGTGGAGAAGCGAATCGACCTGAGTGTCGGCGCCAGCGACCCCAACCCCGGCGATGTCGGGAAGCTGGAGTTCTCTGCACAAGGCAACGACAAGGTGGACGCCCGGATCGAGAAGGGCACCGTGCTCGTGGTGAAGCCGAAGGACGGAGTCGCCGACCAGGAAGTCACCGACGTCGCGATCGCGGTGACCGACCCGGCCGGAGCCACGGGATCGGCGGTCGCACACGTGACCATCGTTCGCAGCGACAAACCACTGGTGACCGTAAGCAAGATCGGCCCCCTTGAGGCCGAGGCGGGCAGGACGGTCACCTTTGACATCGGTGACTACGCGGCTAACCCCTTCGAAGGGAAGCCGCTCACGGTCTCTGATCCGCTCCGCGAGACGGGGGCTGGCGTGGTGGCCGCAGCCAGCTCGACGGTCAGCATCACCCCAGCGGCGCGCTTCGCCGGCTCGGTGACTGTCAAGTTCACGGTCCACGACGGCTCCGGCGACCCCGAACGCGATGTGACGGCTCGGGCCGAGATTGTTGTAGTGGCAGCGCCGGAGCCACCCGGTCGCCCGACGGTGTCCAACTCCACACACAGTACGGTCACCCTCTCTTGGCCGCCGGCGGACGACAAGGGTGCCCAAATCGACAAGTACGAAGTGTTCTGGAACGGGGGGTCGCAGGATTGCGGCCAAGCGGCGACCTGCCAGATAACGGGATTGACACCGGGCAACACCTACAGGTTCTGGGTGGTCGCCACCAACCGTGTGGGCCCCAGCAAGGAGAGCGCCCAGTCCGATCCGGTGACGCCCGATAAGGTCCCCGAACGCATGTCAGCTCCGACCATCTCACCGGACTACACGAAGCGTGACGGTCAACTGGGCCTTCAATGGACTTCCCCTGAGAATGTTGGCTCGGCGATCCGGTACTACGAGATCGCCTTGCTCGGCACGACCGAGGTGCGTCAAGCACCTGCCACGGCTAGGTCGTACCTCTGGACGGGACTCGCCAACGGCGAGTCCAAGCAGTTCAGAATCCGGGCCGTCAACGACATCCTCGACGAATCCCGCACCCAGAGCTGGTCGGACGCCTCGTCCCCCGACAAGGCGTTCGGTGTGCCTGCGGTGGTGTCCAAGCCAACGGCGGCAGCCAGCGCCGACGACGAAGTGTCAGGCGGGATCGTGAGCGTCGACTGGATCGCACCTCCCAACCAAGGGGACGAGATCGATCACTACGTCGTGACCATGGTGAGGGACGGCGGTGCGCAACCCGCCAAGGTGGTCACCGGCACTTCCGCGAGTTTCAACGTCGACAACGGCCACGAGTACACCTTCTCCGTCGCTGCCCACAACCGCGCAGGTCTCGGCAATCCCAGCGAGACATCGAGCAAGGTGAACCCCTACGACAAGGCAACGGCGGTCCGCAACATCACCAAGGTGAGCGAGGGAGACAGGACCGCCCGGATCTCCTTCCAGCCGCCCGCCGACGAGGGTGGCCGCAGCATCGTGGGCTACCGAATCGCTAGTGACGGCGGTCCCTCGAAGACGGTGACGACGACCACCGCCGACGTGGTGTTCAACGCCAACAACGGGCCGTACAACCTGAGCGTGGTACCCATTACTCGCGACGCGACCGCGGGCGACATCACCGGCGAGAGCGCTTCGCTTGCCGGGGTGAGGCCGTATGGAATGCCTGGTGTGCCCAGGGCAACGGCCAGCGGCAATGCGACCTCGGTGACACTCGGGTGGGGCCCACCGACCCCTCAGGAGAACGGTCGACCACTGACGAAGCTGGAGGTCAGCATCGACGGGAGCGCCTGGCAGCAGAGGGCACTTCAAGACAGCTCGCAGACAGTCGGAAATGGCTACTCCGAGTCACACAGCATCCGAGTTCGCGTGACGGATTCCGAGGGTCAAACCAGGGAAAGCAGCACAATTGCTGCGTCGTCGGGACCGAAGCCGGCCAAGTGGATGCACATCCAATACGTCAGCGCATCGAGCGACTGGATCGACCTCGAGATGCGGAACTTCGAACCAAACCGAACCGTGTCCGTCCAATGCTGGGTAACCCCCAACGCTGACGGGCAGGGGGGCCGCTCGGTGGTGAGCTTCAGCGTGACCACCGACGGGAATGGCTATGCACACAGGAACAACGGCTGCTACCTGAACGGTGGAGGCTACGGCAACCTGCGGATCGGGCCCAACGAGATCTGGTCAAACACGATCGCGCTCCACCCGTGATCACCCACCGACACGCACCATGAGCAAGGAGAACCATGAGTCTCAGTCCTGAACAAGTCCAGTGGTTCTCCTCGACATTCGCGCAGCTCGTTGCGAACATTGAGCGGGCCGTGGTTGGCAAGACCGAGGTCGTGCAGCTCGCTCTCACCGCACTTGTCGCAGAGGGGCACCTGTTGCTGGAAGACTTCCCGGGGACCGGCAAGACCTCGCTGGCCCGGGCGATCGCCCAGACGTTGCACGGCAAGCAGAGCAGGATCCAATTCACCCCCGATCTGCTGCCGAGCGATGTCACCGGCAACTCCATCTACGACCAGCGGACCCAGCGGTTCGAGTTCATCCCGGGCCCAATTTTCGCGAACGTTGTTCTCGCCGACGAGATCAACCGTGCATCCCCAAAGACTCAGTCGGCGCTCCTCGAGGTCATGGAGGAAAGCCACGTCACTGTCGAAGGCGTCACGCACTCAGTTGGTCGGCCCTTCATGGTCATTGCCACTCAGAACCCGATCGAGCAGGCCGGCACCTACCGACTGCCCGAGGCCCAGCTGGACCGATTCATCATGAAGGCCTCGCTCGGGTACCCGGATCATGCGAGCGCTGTGAAGATCTTGGCCCAGCCCACATACGCTCGCGGTGGCGTTGTCCTGGAACCGAAGATCTCGAATGATCACGTTGCGACAATGATCGACTACGCAGCGGCGGTGCACATCGACCAGACGGTGCTGGAGTACATCGCCAGGCTCAACGAAGAGACTCGGGAGGCCCCCGATGTCGTCCTCGGCACCAGCGTGCGGGCGGGTCTGGCATTGTCCCGGGCAGCCAAGGTGCGAGCACTGGCTTCGGGACGCGACTACGTCGTGCCTGACGACGTAAAGCGACTCGCTGTCGTCGTGCTTGCGCACCGCATGGTCCTCGATCCCGAGGAGGAGTTCCGCGGGGCCACCCCCGAGGGAGTCGTCAAGCGCATCCTCGACCGGCTCCCTGTACCCCAGGAGAGCGCGGCCACATGAAACTCGCCGTTCCGTTCGACGTAGCTGCTGCGCGGCGTATGCCGTTCGCGATACGGCGACGCACCACTGCCTGGTGGCTCAATGCCTGCCACACGGCCCAAGCGCGGACGGAGCGTCCAAGGCGGGCAGTCCTACCCATCACCCGCGTAGTGACTCCCACGGCGTGGACGGTGCTCACCCTTGCGTCAGCGGCTCTCGTCGGGGGAGTCCTCCTGGACTGGTCAGAACTAACTGTGGCGTGGTGGTTGTCCCTCGGACTGTTGGCGACCTCAGTGATGTTCATCCTCGGTCGGCACCAGCTCACAGCACACCTCAACCTTTCACGGGACCACGTGATCGTCGGCCAGCCAGCAACCGGGTCCGTCCACTTGGTGAACGAGAGCGGGCGCCGCACCCTCCCCCTCAGCGTCGAACTGACCGTCGGTTCCGGCCGAAAGCCATTCGACCTGCCCAGCCTCCCCGGCCACGCGGAACACGAGGAGCTATTCCGGATCCCCACCTCCCGCCGCGCCGTGCTCACCGTCGGCCCAGTGCGGACTGTTCGGGCGGACCCCCTCGGCTTGTTGCATCGTGAACAGACGATCACAGAGCCCGAGGTTCTCTACGTGCACCCCCGCACGGTTCGCGTTGATAGTTCGGCCTCGGGCCTCGTACGTGACCTCGAGGGTGAGACAGTCCGCGTCCTCTCCAATAATGACGTCGCGTTCCACGCACTTCGCGGATACGTACCTGGCGACGACCGCCGCTCCATCCACTGGAAGACCAGTGCGCGTACGGGCAAGCTCATGGTGCGGCAGTACGAAGAAACCCGCCGGTCGCACATGCTCATCGTCTTGAGCACGCGCCTCGACGACTACGCGAGCGACGAGGAGTTCGAAGACGCAATCTCAATCGCAGCCTCGCTCGGGGTGAGAACCCTCACAGAGGGCCACACCCTCACCGCCACGACATCGAGACGTCGGCTGTCACCGGGGTCCGCGAGGTACCTACTGGACCAGTACGCAGGCGTCGAGTACGAGGCGTCGGCACCCAGCCTCTCAGAGGTGGCGCGGCGTCTCGCGCGAGACCACGCTGGCGCAAGCGTCGCAATCATCGTGTGCGGGTCGCTCACCGACGCATCCGAGATCCGCAAGGCGCGCCGGTACCTACCGCTGGAGTTGCGTGCCGTCGTCATGCGCTCCGAACCAGCCGCAGCGACCACGTTGCGGCAGCTGGGCGATGTAGACGTGGCTACTCTGGGGAATCTCGAGGATCTGGGCCCCACGCTTCGGAGGCTCTCCCGGTGAGCGCTCCTTCTGTCAGGCTCGTTGCCACGGACGCATGCGTCGTCTTGGCACTGGGACTAATCGCCACGAGCCCATTCCACGATGCCTACGGCGGTTGGCGCTGGGCATTGGCTGCGGCGGGTGGGCTGGCGCTCGGTCTCATCGTGGCCTTCACGGGGTTGCGGTTTCGCCTCGGCCCCTGGCCAATGGCCCTTGCACTTCTCGGCGTCTATCTCTTGGTCGGGCCAGTGCTCGCAGTACCCGACATAGCTCCGGCGGGATTCATACCGAGCCCCGAAGCACTCCGTGCCTTGTTGAGCGGACTCATCGATGCCTGGCGCGACTCGCTCACGCTCCTGACCCCATTGGGGAGCGTCGGCAATGTCCTCATCGTGCCCTGGGTAACGGGCCTCGTCTCTGGAATGCTGGCCGGCTCCATCCTGTGGCGGTCGAGGGTTCCGGGAGTCGTCGCACTCGTGTTCTTGTTCTCGTTTCTAGTTGCTGCGGCGTTCGGCAGTCGGGTGACCGAGACCCCGCTGGTTCGCGGCGTCGCTCTCACGCTGGGCCTTCTCGTCTGGCATCGTTGGCGCTCCACACGGGAAGCGAAGGTGAACTGGCCGAGAAGGCTGGGGTTGACTGCGGTCGTCGTCACCGTTGCGGCCGGTCTCGCCGTCGGGGTAACCGCCGCCACGGCCGGTCCTTCTCGCGAGGTTCTCCGCGACCACGTCGAGCCACCCTTCGACCCGCTTGACTTCCCTAGCCCCCTGTCGCGCTTCCGCGCCTACTACGCCGCCAACGGCCTCGCCGAGTCGACCTTGTTCACGACCACGGGCCTCGCTCCGGGTGACCGCATCCGCATAGCCACCATGGACACCTTCGACGGGGTCGTGTGGAACGTCGCCGGGGGCCCGACAGCACCGACTCAGTCCGGCAGCTTTGAGCGGTTCGTGCCTCAAACGGTCCCTACCGGTGACGACCTCACCATCACGATCGCTGACTACTCCGGCCCGTGGGTTCCAACCGTCGGAGCGACGGAGGAGGTGCACGTGACGCGCGACGGCAAGCCCGACGAGGCAGCCCAAGCGGGCGTGGTCTACAACGAGGTAACTGGCACGATGGCACAACTCAACGGTGTGCAGCAGGGCAGCACGTATTCGTTCCGAGCGGAACGGCCTATCGCGCCGTCCTCTCCCGAGACCCTACGGGCAGCCAGCGGCTTGGCGGCCTCCCCACCCGGCGACATCCTCGCCTTGACCAAGCGCGTCCAGCAGTGGCTCGCGACAGCCGGAGGTCCCAGCGACGGAGCCTTGGCACAGGTCCTGACCGAACAGTTCCGACAGGGCTACTACAGCGACGGGAAGGAGGGGGAGGCCCCGTCTTCCGCAGGGCACGGCGTTAAGCGACTGGTTGACCTGGTGACCCCGGAGCAGATGGTCGGCAACGACGAGCAGTACGCGTCCGCCATGGGCGTTGCCGGTCAGTCGCGAGGCTTGCCGATCCGTGTCGTCATGGGATTCGTCCTCGACAGTCCCGACGGCACAATCCGAGGAAGGGACGTTCACGCCTGGGTGGAGGTCAATCTCCAGGGCGCCGGCTGGGTGGCGTTCGCCCCCACACCAGACAAGGACCGCACTCCCAAGCAACAGCGCAGCGATCCTGAGCCCGAGCCCCAACCGAACGTCCTGCAGCCTCCACTGGTTCCCGAGGAGCCGGATGCCAACGACGAGAGGGCCCCTCAGGGTTCGGGCAAGAAATCCGACGACGATCCGTTCGCTGATCTCGGGGTCCTGTTGACCTATGCGGCCTACGGCGCCGGGGCCGTGGTTATCACGTCACCTGTGTGGCTGCTCCTGCTCGGCAAACGCATGCGGCGTCGCCGCCGTCGGACCGCGCCGAACCCTGTCGTGCGGGTCAGCGGCGGGTGGAAGGAGATCGCCGACCGAGCACGTGACCTCGGGACCCCCCTGCGGTCTAACCACACCCGCTATGAGAGCGAGAGCATCCTTCGCGAGAAGTACCCCAAGAGCAATCTTCTCGGGCTCGCGCTCGTCGCGGACCGACATGTCTTCGGCCCTAGCACCCCTACCGACGAAGAAGCCGCCGCCTATTGGGCGGACGTCGACGAAGCCCTCAAACGCCTGCGCCAAGCAGCACCTTGGTGGAGGCGGCCGCTGGCAGTCCTGTCCCCCGCGTCCCTGCCCTGGAAGCAGGTGCTGGACCGATGGTTTGCGCGGACGCGGAGCATCGGCGCCTCAGCCTGGACGTCAGAGCCGGTTCAGGCCACCGTTGGCAAGGCCGCCCGCCTCGTCCAATCGCACACGCGCAGAAAGTAGCCGAATGACCGAACAACCCGCGATGTCACCCATCGGCCAGTCATACGCCTCGATCGGCCACCGGCTCGGCGCGTTCCTCATCGACCTCGCACTGGCCGCCTTCCTGTGGGTGCCGGCATACATCACGTACAGGTCGCGGGTGGCGTCCGTCGGCGAGAACGGCGGCCTCCTCGCCGGTTCACTGCTGTTCTGGGCCGGCTGGGGTGCGCTGGGAATGCTGCAATGGAGCCTTGTCGCACGCAAGGGCTACTCCCTTGGCAAGAGGGTTGTCGGTATCGCGCTCGTCGACGCGACGACACTGCGCCCGATCGGTTGGGGGCGAGCTATTCAAAGGCATCTCCTACTGGGAATCTTCGGTGCCTTCTTCGGCATTCTCCTCGCGGTGCAGGCCTTCGTGATTAACGCCAGCCCGCGGCGGCAGGGTTGGCACGACGCCGCTGTGCACTCGGTGGTTGTGAACGGCCTACAACGCGGCGACGCGCCTGCCGACGCACTTGAGGCGGCCAGTGCGCCGATCACGGCCGAAGCCAAAACCGCTGGGCCTACTTTCGCGACGGGCTCCACCGCGGCAGCCTCCGCCACCGAACTCACGACGGGATTGGTAGCGCCCCCCCCGTCAACGTCGATTGCGCCGCCTCCCGGCCCGCCGACGCTCACCCCCGAACATGGGCTCGTCGCACCGCCGCCACTGTCCGAGGTCCCCGGGCCTGTCCTGTCGCCACCCCCGGGAATCCCCCCCGGCCCTTTGACCCAGCCTCACGTTGGTTCGGTCGTGCTTCCTCCACCCATCGACGATCGCACTCGGGTCGGCTCGACGCGCAGTGTGGCGGCCGGGTGGCGACTCGTCGGCGACACCATTCTCCTGCTGCGAGGCACCGTCGTGGTCGGTCGCGAACCAAGCGCCACCGAGGTGCCTGACGCCACCGCCACAAAGATGCAGGACCCGCATCGCAGCATCTCCAAGACCCACGCCGCTCTCCGTGCTACGGCTGAGGCGCTCACCGTCGAGGACCTCGACTCGACCAACGGCGTGTATGTGATCAGGCACGGCGTCGAAACCCGCCTTGCGCCACGAACTCCAACGCCACTTGCTCAAGGCGAGTTGGTCTTGTTCGGGAATGTCGCATTCAGCGTGGAGCGCGACGCGTGAGACTAAGGCTCATCTACAAGAGGTCCACCGCCACCCCGATCCATATCGTTGTCACCACCGACGCCACGGCCACGATGGGCGATGTCGCGCGAGAGCTACTTAGCAGCGACCCCAGTCCGACCGAGCGGGTCCGCTTCGGCAACTCGGTCAGTCTGAGCGTTTCGCCGCCCGGCGGGGGGCCGCCAGTGATCGTTCCCCATGGCCGTGCTATAGGCGAGACAGCGATCGCCTCTGGGTGCGAGATCACCGTTGTTGAGGTGGATCCCTCCCGAGAGGCCAGTCCAAGCGCGAACTTGGCAGCAGCGGTCCTCCGCGTTGTCGCCGGCCCCGATGCGGGCAAGGAGTTCTACCTCCCACAGGGCTCGAGCCTCATCGGGCGGGATCCCACATGTGCCGTCTCTCTGGACGACGATTTCGTTTCGAAGAAGCATGCCCGCATCGACGTAGGTCCAACAATCGAACTCGTCGACCTCAACTCTGCCAACGGGATCATGCTCGACGGCAACCTCGTTTCGCGAGTCGTGGTGCTACCCGGGCAAGAGGTCGGGCTGGGCGACAATCGGCTCACGGCCACTGCGCTTTCCACCGCGGCCCCCGCTCCACAAACCGGAGGCCATGGGGGATCAATACCCTTCAACCGGTCGCCAAGGGTCGAGCCTCGCTATCCCGAGCGGGAACATCCACGTCCGGTCGTGCCAACCGCTGTAGACAACCCAGCGTTCCCTTGGCTTCTCATGCTTGTGCCCGTCGTTTTGGGGCTCGGCTTGTTCGCCTTGACACGAAATCCGATGTCCCTGATGTTCGTCGCACTTGCTCCTCTTATGATGGTGGGCAACTTCGTCACGCAGCGCGGACGCAACAAGCGACAACTCCAGGCGGACATCGCCAGGTTCGAAGAACAGCTCCAGGTGCTCGAGCGGACCCTCCAATCGGAGATTCCGCGCGAGCGGGAGACCCGCCAGGCCGACGCGCCTCCTGTGGTTGACGTCTATCAGGCCGCCCTCGATCGCAGCCAGGTGCTTTGGACCCGACGACCCGAACACTGGTCCTTCCTCCACTTGCGCCTGGGACTCGGAACTCTGCCCTCGCGAAACGCCATCGCCGCTGCTGCAGACGCAGACAACGGGCTTCCCGAGTACACCCGCCGCCTGAACGAAATGGAGGTCCGTTACCGGCTCATCTCCGATGTCCCCGTTGTGGAGGACCTGCTGTTGGCTGGAGCGCTTGGCGTTGTGGGCACGAAGGCAATGGCCGCAGACATTGCCAGAGGATTCATCCTCCAACTCGCGGGTCTGCACTCCCCGGCGGAACTCGTCATCACTGCCCTCGCGAGCCCCACTGAAGCCAAGGACTACGATTGGCTCGCTTGGCTGCCGCACACGTCGTCGCCTCAGAGCCCGATCACCGGAACCCACTTGGCGGATAGTAGCGCCACCACCAGCGGACTGGTCTCCCAACTCGAGGAGCTGGTGGACCAACGTCTTGGCAGTGCGGTGGGTGTTGCGCCACTTCGAGGTCCGCTCGGGTCAGACCTCCTGGCCACACTCAGGGGTGGGAACGTCGGGCAGAACCAAGCCGAGGGCGCGAGCACGCCACTCCCCGTGATCGCGATTCTCGTCACGGAGCATGCTCCCGTCGACAGGGCCCGAATAGTCCAGCTCTCTGAACGGGCGGCGACGGCCGGGATCCTCCCCATCTGGCTCGCGTCGACTCCCTCCGATCTCCCGGCTATCTGCCGAACCTTCGTCCAAGTCAGCTCTGGGTCCGAGGAAGCGCAGGTTCACTTCATCAGGCACGGTGAGGTGGTGTCTCCCGTCGCCGTGGAGCGCGTTACCGCTGAGCATGCCGCCAGGTTCGCGCACGCTCTGGCGCCCCTGTCCGACTCCGGAGCTCTCGTGGAAGACGCAAGCGATCTTCCTCGCCAGGTCACGATGCTGACCCTCCTAGGGGAGGAACTGGCGGCTTCGGCAGTCGCCGTCGTTGACCGCTGGCGACAGAACGACTCCATCCACCAACGGGGCCAAGCACCCACGCCACGTCGTCGGCCCGGCACGCTTAGAGCCATCGTGGGCCAGTCGGGCATCGACGCGATGCACCTCGACCTGCGGACGCAAGGTCCGCACGCGTTAGTCGGCGGCACCACGGGCTCCGGAAAGAGCGAGTTCCTGCAGGCGTGGGTCCTGGGTATGGCCGCCGAGTACAGCCCTGACCGGGTGACCTTCCTTTTCGTCGACTACAAGGGCGGTGCCGCATTCGCGGACTGCGTTGCACTGCCCCACTGCGTCGGGCTCGTCACTGATCTCGATCCCCACCTCGTGCGCCGAGCGCTCGACAGCCTTCGAGCCGAACTTCAGTATCGCGAGCACCTAATCACGCGAACGAAGAAGGCGAAGGACCTTCTTGAACTCGAGAAGCGCGGCGACCCAGAGGTGCCGCCAGCCTTGGTCCTGGTCATCGACGAATTCGCAGCGCTCAAGGGGGAAGTACCCGAGTTCGTGGAGGGAGTGGTCGACATCGCCCAACGTGGCCGGTCGCTCGGGATCCACCTGATCATGGCGACCCAGCGGCCCGCGGGCATCATCCAGGACAATCTTCGGGCGAACACCAATTTGCGCATCGCTTTGCGGATGGCTGACGAGTCCGACTCGACTGATGTCCTCGGCACCTCCGAGGCAGCGACATTGGATCCGGCGATCCCCGGGCGGGGAGTGGCAAAGACCGGCCCTGGGCGACTCATGCCGTTCCAATCCGGCTATGCGGGTGGGCACACCGAGAGCGGCCCGCCGAGAGCGAGCATCGTCATCCACCCACTCGGATTCGGCGCGGACCAGCCGTGGGAGAAGCCGGAGGAAGATGCGGCGTCGCTTGTGGAGAGCGGCGACCCCACCGACCAGGAGCGCCTCGTCGCGTCACTCAAGAAGGCTGCGGCTCTCGCGGACATTCCCATGCCCCGCCGCCCGTGGCTCGACGAGCTGGGCAAGGCCTATGACCTCATGTTGCTCCAGAACAGAACCGACGAGGCGCTGATTCTGGGTGTCAAGGACCTACCCAAGCAGCAACGTCAGGAGATCGTGACGTTCAACCCCGACGATGATGGCAACCTCGCGATCTACGGCACGGGCGGTAGCGGCAAGACCGTCGCACTGCGCACTCTTGCCTGCGCTGCGGCAGTAACGCCCAGGGGCGGTCCAATCAACGTCTACTGCCTGGACTTCGCCGCCGGTGGCCTGAAGATGCTGGAACTACTGCCCCACGTCGGGGCCGTCATCTCTGGGGACGATTCCGAACGCGTCGTTCGCCTCCTCCGCATGCTGAGAGATCTCGCAGACAGACGCACGCGTGAGTTCCCTGCGAACGTCGGCAGCATCACCGAGTACCGAGCACTGGCTGATCGTCCCGATGAGCCCCGAGTCTTGCTGCTGCTAGACGGATTCGGCGCCTTCCGCGACCAATGGGAGTCCGGGGCCGGCCGAGCTCAGTGGTACGGCGTATTCCAGCAGCTCCTCAGCGAGGGAAGGCGGCTCGGCATCCACGTTGTCTTCACTGCCGACAGGCCAGCGAGTGTGCCGGGCGCGGTGGCTTCCAGCGTCCCCCGCCGAGTCGTCCTTCGGCTCGCCGAGGACACGATGTACACGAGTTTGGATGTCAAGTCAGATGTGCTCGGACCCCACTCACCCCCCGGACGCACGCTGGTCGACGGCGAGGAGACCCAGATCGCAATCTACGGCGGATCGGGCAACGTCGCAGACCAATTCCAGGCCATCCGCAAGCACGCTCAGTCCATAGAGCGACATGGTCGCATCCCCGCTCCTGGAGTAGGAGCGCTGCCAACCGTTGTCTCTCTCGACACGCTGCCCAGACAGGTTGAAGGTCAGCCCGTGCTTGGCATAAGCGACGAGAACTTGGAACCAATCGGTTTCGCGCCCAGCGGTACCTTCCTCGTGGGTGGAGGCCCACTGAGCGGTCGTTCCAACGCCCTTGCCGTCCTCGCCTTATCGCTTCGCCACTTCGACCCCGATACCTATCTCGTGTTTCTCGGAAACCATCACTCGAGGTTGCCTGGCCTCCTGGACTGGGACGACCTTGCTACGGCGCCTGAGCAGGTGACCGAGCTCGCTAGGAAAGTCACCGCAAGGATGGAGTCCTCGACGAGGGACAAGTGCGTGGTGGTGGTCGAGTCTCTTTCCGACTTCACATAAGCACCGACAGACACTGCGCTCATCGACCTCGTCAAAGCAGCCAAACGGTCGGACCACCTGGTGATCGCCGAGGCCGAAACAAGCGCGTGGCAAGCCTCATACTCGCTGTTCGGCCAGATCAAGTCCGGTCGCCATGGCATCCTGCTTCAGCCGGACACCAATGACGGAGACATCATCCTCAAGACTCCCTTCCCAAGAGTGAGCCGCTCGGAGTTCCCTCCTGGGCGGGGGCTCCTTGTGGAGCGCGGGAAGGTGGTGCGGGTGCAACTTCCGCTCGTGTGACCACCGATGGGGACAACTCCCCATCGCTTGACTCAGCATCCGCACCTACATTCGGACACACACAAAGACTTCCGCCTCAGCGGGACTCGCGAAAGGACAGAGGGCCATGGCCAACATCACCGTCACGTACGACGAACTCAACCGGGTCGCCGGACAGATCGACGTCGGACGAGACCAACTCGCCCAGCAGCTCGACCTGCTCAGCCGAGAGGTCGACGGCCTGATCGCCAACGGCTTCGTGACCGACGCCGCCTCAGGCGCATACAACGAGCAGTTCGACAGCTACACCGCCAGCACCCACAAGGCCATCGAGGCCCTAACCGGCTTCGCGGAACTCCTTCGCTCCAGCGCTCAAGCCTTCCAGGACACCGACACCCAGATCTCGAGCGCCATCCGCGGCCAAGGCTAACTAGCACACCGCACATGGCCGGTCAAGAGCCCGTCCCCCGGTCCCTGAAAGGAGTCCCCGATGGCCGACCTGATGCTCTCGATGGATGAGCTGCAGCAGCTCTACCACGACCTGCGGACTGCCTCAACGGCATTCGGCAGCATCCCGCGGGTCACGAACGCGCTTGCTCACGCAGTGGGCCACCAGGCGGTCGAGACTAGGGTCCTCGAACTCGAGACCTCCTGGGATCTTCGTCGAGCGGAGATCATCGCCAGCCTCGACGCAATTTGGCGCGCAGCGCAGGCCATCCATGACAACTTCGACAAGCTCGACCATCAGGTCGCCGCCGCGATCAACGATCAGTAGGAGCCCTCATGTTCGACATGAAGCCGCTGCCTGGGGACCACAACCTCGTTCGCGACGACGGAAACAAGATGGTCGGGATCGCCGACCAGATTCACGAGGCCGCGCGAACACTGGTCAAGGTGGCCAGCTATGACGGGTATCGCGGCGAAGCAGTGACGGCCCTCCGCGAAAACGCGAAGGACCTGGCAGAGGTCCTCAACAAGGCAGAGGTCCGCTACCGGGACGCAGGCACCGCACTTCAGTGGTACGCGGACAGACTGCACGAGGCCCAGGTCGAAGCCAACAGGGCGATAGCCCGCAACGCCAACACCGATGTCGTCGGTGCCTCTGCGTGGGTGGCCCGTGCGGACACCGAGGTCCTCATCCCAACGCTTGACCCGCAGGACAAGCTCGACGCCATGCGCGAGGCCAACCGTGCGCACACCGAGGCCGCCCACCAGGCTGCCGAGGTGGCAGCGGCTCGTTGGGAGTACGAACAGGCCAAACACCACCTCGACGTCGCGGCCGTCGAGGCAGCCAACCGCATCCACTCGGCCAACGAGCGCAGCATCACAGACGGCTTCGCAGATCACTACAAGGACTTCCTTTCGAAGAACCAGGGATGGCTATCCCCACTCCTCGAGGCGCTGAAGGTATCGCTCGACGCGGTCTCGGACATCTGTCTCGTGGTCGCCGTCGTCGTCGCCGCATCGTCCTTAGTCCTTGGACCCGAGATGCTGGCCGTTGCGGGCTTCATCTACGGCATAAGCAAGGTGCTCTCAATGGCGAGTTTTGCCGTGACCTGGTCGCGACTCCTCATCGGAGACGCGACTTACGGTGATGTCGTCATGGCCTCCTTGTTCGTCGTGGCCGGAAGCGTCATCGGTAAACTCCTCAAGGTCAAGAACGCCGGCATCGCGGGCAAGGAGTTGGAGAAGGAGGTCACGCGCAAGGGTTTCCAGTACAAGTGGGGCTTTGCCGACAGCTGGCATGCGTCGCAGTACATGAAGCCGAGCAGCGCGGACGAATTGAAGGAACCAGTGAACATTCTCTGGGATGTGACTTCGGGCCCGCTCCAGGACGCCTACAGCGACTGGGCCGACATTTCAGCCGGTGGCGGGAGCGTCTGGAACACCAAGCCGTTCGAAGTCCAGGCGCCTCAGAGCGCCGGGGACTACACGGGCATCGACGTGTCCGCTACCGTTCGTGACAATTTCGGCGTGGCTTCCCCCGATGCCCCGTTCGTCGCCACCCCCTGCAAGGTGGAGTTGGCTGCGTGAGTGCAACCGGCCAGCTGCGTGGCACCTGGGAACCTCCCCATGGATGGCTCCTCATGCCAAATCGGGGTGACCTCAGCGACTGGATCGATTCGGTTGCGGACGAATCCGCTGGCGATCAGGCGGGGCTCCCGAGGACTTGGCACGGTTCGTGGCGTTCAGCTCGTCTTCCGCGGGCACGAATCCGCGACGCTGGATCGCAGCGCTTCATCCCGACCCTTCCGTGCGTGCCCGTGTCGTGGCGGCCGGCTGGATCAGCGTAGGTGCCACCGTCGATCTTGAGCAGCTGGCGACGATCGCGCGAGGGGGGCCACGGCCGGCGAGCCTCTTCGGTAGGCAGGTCCACTCCGTCAAAGACCGGAGAAGGTCCTACGTCACGATGTACGACCTGATCCACTCCACTAGGAACATCGACGAACCCATCCTGCACGAACGCGCCGCCGCAGTTGCTGTACACCACCTCGCCGCCGTTTCAGTCACTGTCGAAGTAAGCACCACCGACCTGTCTGCCTTCGAGGACCTCGCCGCTACCTGCGCGAACATAGCGACATCCGTGCGGTTTCCCGAGGGGCTCCCCACATGACGACGTTTGAGTTCGGATTGCCTGGGCGTTGGTGGAAAGTACCGCTTAGTTCACGGGACGCAATGATCCGATCGGCCGCAGCCCTTGCCGAACACGTACTCGGTCGAGCAGATCAGCTCGCTCAACTCCGCGCAGAAATGAAAGCCAGCGTCGTGAAGGCGGCCGATGCGGCCGCAGACTCAAATGCACGTGACTTCTACTTCGCGACCGAAGTCGTACCCGGAGTCCCAGTCCCCCTCCTCCTTGCGGTCTATGCGCCAACACTTCCCCCAAGGCTCTCCACCGATGCTTCCGGACAGGCTGCAGCCGACGCTCTGGGAGCGGCGCTGAGAACTGGGGACAGCGAGGCCACGATCTCAACTTGGGCACAAGGTGACACGGGTGTCGTCCGTGACTTGCGTGTCGTACAGGGCTCCCCGGAAGAAGAGGTGTCTACAGCCCGTCTCCGAATCGACTACTGGCTCGTCCGACGAGACTCCGCGGACACGTTGGTCATGTCCTTCACCGCACCTATGTACTGGGAACAGGTCGGCGAGTCTCTGCTCGCGCTGACTGACGCCGTGGTTTCCACAGTCTCTTGGGCGCCGGCCTCCCCAACTGACTAACGCGGTGGGCCGGGATCGGCCGCACCGGCACGAGCCGGCCTTGACCTTGCGTGACGCCTCACCCGCACTCCGCAGCGCGGGACTGCAACTTGGACACCTCGCCCGGGCGGTCGCCATCCCCCCGGGGTAGCCAACACCTTCACCGCCAACGAGCGCCAGTCGGTGTCGCGCCTAACGCCAAGCCGCGGCGCCAGCGGAGCAATGATCAGAACCTGTGGATGGCCCTCGGCCCGGTGACGTGAACGGACGCACCTTCCCGAGGAAGATCTGAAGTCCAGTTGCTCTGATCAGGACCGGCGTTGGCGCGCTGGTTCGGG
>Ga0073899_10001022_pt1 | contig 25794 bp, 22 predicted proteins | sample KloWWTmetaKNB5Ph_FD_88975 | JGI IMG/M metagenome (GOLD analysis project Ga0073899, IMG submission 88975) | Active sludge microbial communities from Klosterneuburg, Austria, studying microevolution and ecology of nitrifiers - Klosterneuburg... | ecosystem: Engineered > WWTP > Aerobic digester >... | reverse complement strand
CTCGGGGAAGAACAGGTCCTTCCAGCTGGCCGGGTTGTTCTTCAGCGTTCCGACCTTGTTCATGAACTGCGCGTAGGGCAGCAGGCGCTGGGGGGCCAGCGTGTACTCGACCTGCGGGTCGTTCATCATCTTCAGGATCTGGTCGACGGACTCCTTGCCACCGCCTTCCTTGACGTACATCTCGGCCGCGCGGCGCTTGTCGGCATTGATGGAGGCGGTCGCTTCGCGCAGGGCGTCGAGCACGGCGCGGTAGACCTTGGGGTTGGCCTCGCGGAACTTGTTGGTGGCCCACACCATCAGGAAGGTGTTGGGGCCGCCCATGATGTCGTACGAGTTCAGCACCGTGCGCACGCCCGGGCTGGCAAGCGCCGTGTACTGAAACGGCGGCGACGTGAACAGGGAGGTGATCTCGGCCGAGCCGGAGATCAGCGTCTGCAGGCCCTCGGGGTGCGGCAGGTTCACCATCAGCGGGTTCAGCTTGCGGAAGTTCTCGATGCCGAACTCCTTGGAGACCGCCATCTGCAGGTACACCGTCTGCACCGAGGACCCCGCGCCTGCCATCGAGATGCGGTCCTTTTCGGTGAAGTCGCGCACCGTCTTGATGGCGGGGTTGCGCGTCACCAGAAGGTTCGGCATCGACGACAGCGCCGCGACGCCGCGCACATCCAGCGAGGTGCGGGTCTTGTCCCACAGGATGATGGCCGGCCCAGTACCGCCGGACGCGAAGTGCAGTCCGCCCGACAGCAGCGCATCGTTGGCGGCCGCGCCTGCGGCAAGACGCATCCAGGACACCTTGGTGGTGCCCATGTTGGCCTTGGCCAGGTGCTTTTCCACCAGCTTGTCGACCTGCATCACCGTCAGCGGCAAGTAGCCGATGCCGTATTGCGAGGCCAGCTTGACCTCGTCGACTTCGGCGCGCGCATGGCTGCCGAAACTCAGTGCGACAGCGGCCAGCAGGCTGCCGATCAGGGTTCTCTTGTCCATTTGCCTTGTCTCCTTGGTTTCATGCCGATCAAGGTGGCGATGCCACCTTGCCCCGACGCCGGATGGCGCCGATCGGTTCAAGGGCGCACTCCAAACTTGGGCTTCGGGCCGAGCGTGGTCTGCAGACGACCCTGCGCCGCGTCAATGAAGCGGCACAGATACGGGCGCGTCTCGCGCGGGTCGATGATCTCCTCGACGCCGAAGGCCTCCGCCGTGCGATAGGGCGACGCCAGCGAGCGCAAGTCCGCCTCGATCTCGCGCTCGCGGGCCCTGGGGTCGGCGGCGCTGGCGATGTCCTTGCGAAACGCCGCCGCAACACCACCCTCGATCGGCAGCGAACCCCATTCGGCGCTGGGCCATGCGATCTTGAGGTCCAGCCCGTTCTTGTCGGTCGTGCCCATGCCGGCCATGCCGTAGCACTTGCGGATGACCACGGTGTAGATGGGCACGGTGGCCTGCAGGCCCACGTAGACGCTTCGCATGCCTTCGCGCAGCGTGGCGGCTGCCTCGGCGTCCTTGCCCACCATGAAGCCCGGCACGTCCACGAAGAAGATCAGCGGAATGTGGAAACAGTCGCAGAGTTCGACGAAGTGGGTCTGCTTGCGCGCGGCGCGAACGTCGATGGCCCCGCCGTAGATCATTGGGTTGTTGGCGACGATGCCCACGACCTTGCCGTTCATGCGGGCCAGGAAGGTGATCACGGCCTTGCCGAAGCTGGGCTGGATCTCGAAGACCGAATCGCGGTCCGCCACCATGCGAACCAGCCTCTTCATGTCGTAGGGCGTGCGGCGGCTCTCCGGAACGATGCGGGCCAGCGCATCCTCGCAGCGGTCGACGCGGTCGTCGCACTGCACCACGGGCGGCAGCTCCCAGACGTTCTGCGGCATGTAGCTGAGATAGCGCTGGATCAGCTCGAAGCAATGCTTCTCGTCGTTGGCCACGTTGTCGATCGTGCCCGAGACATCTGCCGCGATGGCGTGCCCGCCGAGTTCTTCCTTTGTGACCTTCTGGCCGAGCGAGCGCTCCACCACGGGCGGGCCTGCGGCGAAAACCTGGCTGGTGTTCTTCACCATCACCGACCAGTGCGACAGGATCGCGCGGCCCGCCGGACCGCCTGCCGCCGTGCCGAGCACAGCGCAGACCACCGGCACCTCGCCCATCAGCTGCACGGAGCGCTCGAAGCCGTGCACGCCCGGGAAGACCGAATGGCCCCGGCGGTTGATGGAGGTGACGCTGCCGCCGGCACCGTCGATCAGGTTCACGAGCGGCAGGCGGTACTGGTGAGCCAGGTCCTCGACAAAGCCGCCCTGCCCGCCCTTCTTGCGGTCGCCGCTCCAACTGGTGCCGCCGCGCACCGTGAAGTCCTCGCCGCCAATGGCGACAGGGCGGTTGCCGATCGAGGCCAACCCCATCACGTAGGGCGCTGGCGTCACGCCAACCAGCATGTCGCCCTCGTAGCGGCCCTGGCCCGTGAGCTTGCCCACCTCCTGGAACGAGCCCGAATCGACCAATCCGGCGATGCGCTCGCGGATGGTCAGCCGTCCCTGCTCGTGGTGCCGGGCCACGGCCGCCTCGCCACCCAGCTGCTCGGCCTGCGCCCTGCGAAAGCCCAGCTCAGCGAGACCGGCATCGCGCTCGCCCTGGCCGTCAAGGGCCGTCACCGCCGATGGCGATGCCGTTGCCGCGCCTGGCTGGGTGGGATCCGCGCTCATCGTCAGCCTTCCAGCACCGCGACGACCTGACCTTCGCTGACGGCATCGCCCTCGGCCACGGTAAGTTCCAGCAGCGTGCCGCCGTCTTCGGCCAGTACCGGGATCTCCATCTTCATGGACTCCAGGATCATGATGACGCCGCCCGCTTCCAGCGGGGCGCCCACGGCGGCCACGATCTTCCACACGGATCCGGTCACATCTGCCTTGGCTTCGATCTTGCTCACTGCGGTTCCTGACGTTGTTGTCGTTGTCGTGGTTGCGACGCCCGCTCAGGCGCGCACGGCTTGCTTCATCACATCGGCCAGAAGGCCGGTGTGCACGTCGCCGGCCCGGAATTCAGGCGAATCCAGAATTTCCAGCAGGGCGGGAACGTTGTTCCTGACGCCTTCGATGCGAAAGGCACGCAGCGCCTTCATCAGGCGATCGATGGCTTCGCCGCGCGTGGCAGCGTGCACGATCACCTTGGCCAGCAGCGGGTCGTAGTGCGGCGTAACGTCCTGGCCCTGGTCGTAGCCGCACTCCACGCGGACGTCCGGGTCGCTGGGCGGGACGAAGACCTCCAGGCGGCCGGGCGAGGGAAAGAAGCGCTTGGGGTCCTCTGCGTACACGCGCGCCTGGATGGCGTGGCCGTTGCAGGGCAGGGTCGACGGCAGGATGTCGGCCAGGCGCTCGCCTGCGGCCGAACGCACCTGGGCCGCGACCAGGTCCACACCCGTGACTTCCTCGGTCACGCCGTGCTCGACCTGCAGGCGCGTGTTCATCTCCAGGAAGCTGAACTCACCGTCTAGGCCCACAAGCATCTCGACTGTGCCGATGTTGTCGTACCCCATGGTCTGCAGCGTCTGCGCAATCCGCTCGGCCAGAGCGCCCACGACCTGCCGGTCGAGGCCCGGCGCCGGCGACTCCTCGATGAGCTTCTGGTGGCGGCGCTGCACAGAGCAGTCGCGTTCGTGCAGGTGCACCACGCCGCCGTGCCGGTCCCCGAGGATCTGGAATTCGACATGGCGCGGGCGGTCCACCAGGCGCTCGAGGTACACCTCGGCGCTGGCAAAGCCACGCTGTGCCATAGACGAAGCCCGCTCGATGGCGCCCAGCAGTTCCTGCGGCGAGCGCGCGGGCAGCATCCCGATGCCGCCGCCGCCCGAAGCCGGCTTCACGAGGATGGGATATCCGATGGCCTCGGCGGCCCGCAGCATCGAGTCGGCATCGCCCGACAGCACCGCCGAGCCACGGCCGACGGGCATGCCGTGCTCTGCAGCCAGCTCGCGCGCTCGGGTCTTGTGGCCCATGGCCTCGATCCAGCGAGGGGACGGCCCGATGAAGCGCGCACCCGCCGCCTCTACCTGCGCCGCGAAGACCGCGTTCTCCGACAGGAATCCGTAGCCGGGGTGCAGGCCGTCCGCGCCGGTACGCCGCACGACTTCGAGCAGCGCATCCACGTTCAGGTAGCTCTCGCGGGCAGGTGCCGGCCCGATTCGCACGGCTTCCTGCGCCAGGGACAGGTAGGACGCGCCCGCGTCGGCATCGGAATAGACCGCCACCGAGGGAATGCCCATGGCGCGCAGCGAGCGCAGCACCCGGGCCGCCACGGCACCGCGATTGGCCACCACGACCTTCTTGAACTTTGCCATGGTCAGAAGCTCGTGGGCCAGTTGGCCAGGCGATGCTCGCCGATGCCGCCGCTCAACCGGCTGCTGTGCACCTCGAGCATGCGGATCAGGTACGCGCGGGTGTTCGCAGGGTCGATGACCGACTGCACTGCGTAGATCGAGGCAGCGTCCCAGATCTCGTTACCGCGGTTCATATCGGCGAGCGCTTCGTCGAAGCCGGGGTCGCCGGCGTCCAGCCCATGCACGATCTTCACCGCGAAGCGCGGGTCCATGAAGCTGACCTCGGCAGTGGGCCACGCGACGACCTCATCGGAATTCTTGCCGCCGCCCATGTTCAGGTAGGCCTGCCCGTAGCTCTTGCGCAGGATGACCGACAGCTTGGGCACCGTCATGAGCGCGAGCGCGTTCATCATGTTCATGATCTTCCCGGGAGCGCGCCTGCGCTCGGCTTCGGCGCCGATCACGAACCCGGGCGTGTCCACGAAGGTCAGGACCGGGATGTTGAAGGAGTCGCAGAGCACCAGGAAGCTGGTGATCTTCTCGCAGGCCTCGGTGTCGAGTGCTCCGCCCTTGACCAGCGGGTTGTTGGCGACGATGCCGACACAGCGCCCGTCCAGCCGCGCCAGGCCCGTCACCGCCACTTTGCCGAAACGCGCCTTCAATTCGAAGAAGCTGCCCTTGTCGACGATGGTGCGCACAATGGTTCGCACGTCGTAGACCTGGGTGCGCCGCTGCGGCAGCAGGCCGAGGATTCCCGGCATGTCAGCGCCAGAGCCTTCGGGCACCGGGTGCAGCGGAGGCATCTCGTTGTGGTGCCCGGGCAGATAGGACAGGAAGGTCTTGATCGCGTCGAGTGCCTGCTCGTCTGTGTCGACGACCAGATCCGCGAAGCCAGTGGTCTCGGCATGCATCCTCCAACCGCCCAAGTCCTCGGGATCGACCTCCTCCTTGATGGCCAGGGATGTCAGCATGGCGCTGGACACCGCCAGCACGGCGCCCTTGCGGATGACGCAGAAGTCCGACAGCACCGAGTACCAGGATGACGAACCGTAGGAGTAGCCGAGCGTCGCAGAGGCCCAGGGCGTCTCGCGCGTGCGCTGGTACTGCGTGCCGTCGTTGCCGAGCAGGGCGCCCATGCCGCGCGAACCCATGGTGTCGGGCATGCGCGCGCCTGAGGATTCGCCCAGGAACACCAGCGGCAGGCCGCGGCGCGTGGCCACTTGCTTCATGTGCGCGATCTTGCGGCCGTTGGTGCTGCTGCTGGATGCGCCCATCACTGTGAAGTCGTTCACCACGAGCGCCGTCTCGCGCGACTGGATGCGGCCGAAGCCGGCGATCTTGCCGTCGGCCGGCGTCTTGTCGCGGTCGGCGGCGTTGGTGGCCGACGTGCCGAAGAGGCCCGACTCGATGAAGCTGCCGGGATCGCACAGGTAGTCGATGCGCTCACGCGCATTCAGCACGCCCTGCGCCTTTCGGCGCGCCAGTTTGGCGGAGCCGCCCATGGCCAGCGCCGCGGACTCCCGCCGGTGGAACTCGGCCATGCAGGCCTCAGCGGCGGATAGGGTCGAATCGACAGGTGTCATGCCTTGCCCAGGTTGGCAGTGTGGGAGCCGCACAGGACGACGCCCGATGCGGAGAGTTCGGCAATGCGCGCGTCCGGCAGGCCCAGCACGGACTGCAGGACATGGCGCGTGTCCTGGCCCACGCGGTGCCCGCTGTGGCGCACGGTGCCGGGCGTTTCCGACAGGCGCGGCACGACGTTCGCCATCGCGATGCCGCCGAGTTCGTCGTCCGGGGCCTCCACGATGGCGCGCCGGGCCGCGTAGTGGGGGTCGGCGAAGATGTCGGCGATGGTGAAGATCCGCGTGGCCGGCACACTGGCCTCGGCCAGAGCAGCCTCCAGCGTCGCGAGCGGGTGCGCCGTGGTCCAGTGGCCAATGAGCTCGTCGAGTTCGTCGTCGTGCTGCGAGCGGGATACCGCATCCCTGAATCGCGGGTCATCGGCCAGTTCGGGCTGCACCATCGCCACGGTCAGGCGCCGGAACACCGCATCGCCCATGGCCGTGATGTGGATGTAGCTGTCGTCGCCCGTGGGATAGAGATTGTTAGGCGTGCTCTCGGGCAGGCGCGAGCCGGCGCGCATTGCCACGTGCCCCAGCTTCTGGTGCGCGGGGATCCAGGGTTCCATGAAGCTGAAGGCGCACTCATAGAGCGCGGCGTCGATGCACTGGCCGCGCCCCGTGCGATGCCGCGCCAGCAGCGCCATGCTGGCGCCGAACGCCGCGTACAGGCCCGTGATGTAGTCGGTCATGGACACCGCGACCCGGGACGGCGCGCGGTCAGGGTCGCCTGTCAGGTGGCGCAAGCCGCTCACGGCCTCGCCGATGACGCCGTAGCCAGCGCGCTGGCTGTAGGGGCCTGTCTGCCCGAAACCGCTGATGCGCACCATCACAAGACCTGGGTTGCGCGCCGACAGTTCCGCGTAGCCCAGTCCCCACTTCTCCAGGGCACCGGGGCGAAAGTTCTCGACCAGCACATCGCTCTTGGCTGCGAGCTCAGCCACCAGCGCCCGACCCTCGGGCTTGCGCAGATCGATGGACACGAGCTCCTTGTTGCGGAAAATGCTTGCGGCATAGAGCGACTTACCCTCGAACCGCTTGCCCATCGTCCGGACCGGGTCGCCTTCTGGGGGCTCGACCTTGATGACCTCGGCGCCGAAGTCTGCCAGCAGACGGCCGCAGAACGGGCCCGCCACTGTGGACCCGATCTCGAGCACGCGCATGCCGGCGAGAGGGCCGCTGCGGTCCTCGGCGCTGCATGCGCCGGGTGGAGATGACGAGGCTTCACTCATCTGGCGGGTGTTACAGCACGTACTTCTGGTAGCGGACCAGGCAGTCCTTGGCGCTGCGCATGTTGCTGCGGCGCAGGCGTTCGGCCGCTGCGGCGTCGCCCTGACGCATGGCCTGCAGCACGGCCTGATGCTCCTGCAGGCCCACCTTGGCGCGGCCGGGCAGGATGATGATGCGGCGGATCAGCACCTGAGTCTTCTCGTAGATGCTGTCGAGCATCTGCGTCAGTACAGGGTTGGCGGCGGCCGCCTGCGACCGGCGGCGAAAGAGCTCGTAGCCGGCGATGAAGGCGTCGAAGTCGGAGGTCTCTGCGTAGCCGACCATGGGTCCGTGGAACATGTCCACGAGGTCCTGCCAGGAATCGGGCTGCGAGTTCTCGGTGGCCAGGCGCGAACAGAGCCCCTCCAGCACTTCGCGCGTGTCGTAGATGTGGAAGACCTGGGACAGCTCCAGCCGCATCACCACGGCGCCCCGGTTAGGAATGCGCTCGATCAGGCCGCGCTGCTCCAGCGCCGCCAGCGCCTCGCGCACGGCGGTGCGCGGCGCGGCGAATTCCTCGGCCAGATCCTGCTCCAGCAGCTTCGAGCCGGGCGGCACCTGCTGGCTCGCGATGCGCTCGCGCACCACATCGACGATTTCCAGGATGCGGTTGGCCGGCGAAACCTGCGGCGCCTGTGCCGACGGCTGAGGCTTCGTGCCGAGCTTGGGGGATGCGTTGTTGGGGGATCGACTCATGACAGGATGCATACTCGATAGAAACAACTTTGTAGACAAGAGTGTTTACGCCAATGTGACAAGCTATCACGAGGGCATCCAATGCCGTGCATGGCACAGCCACACAGACCTGAGGCATGACCATCGATCCGGCTGTGGCGGTGCAGATCGTCGGCGGCGCCCTGGTCGCGGGATTCATCCAGGGCATCTCGGGGTTCGCGTTCGGGCTGATCGCCACGTCGCTCTGGGCGTGGACCATCGAGCCGCAGCTGGTGGTACCCACGGTCATATTCGGCTCGTTCCTCGGGCAGATGATCTCGGTCAACAGCGTGCACAAGGACATCCGCGTGGCGCGGGTCAGCCCGTTCCTGATCGGTGGACTGCTGGGCGTTCCAGTGGGCGCAGCCCTGCTGCCACTGCTCAACGCCAGCGTCTTTCGCCTCTCGGTGGGTACCGTTCTCGTCGCTTACTGCTCGGTGGTGCTGCTGGGCGTGCGACTGCCCACGATCACGCGCGGCGGTCGCGCCGGGGATCTGCTGGTGGGCTGGGCCGCGGGCCTGATGGGCGGGGCCAGTGCGCTGTCGGGGCCGCCCATGACGCTGTGGTGCGCGATGCGGGGCTGGGCCAAGGACGAGCAGCGCGCCACGTACCAGTCGTTCTTCATCGTGACGCAGATCCTGACGATGGTGATGTACGTCGCCACCGGCGTGATCAACCGGCACTCGGTTCAGCTGTTCTGGCTGGTAGGCCCGCCCATCATGCTGGCGTCTTGGGTCGGATCGCGCTGGTACAAGAGCCTCTCGGACGAAAGGTTCACCCGCTATCTGTTTCTGGTGCTGCTGCTGTCGGGACTGACGCTGACGACGACATCGGCCCTGAAGCTGCTAACGAGTTCGAACCCTGCTTGAAGTCAGCGAACTCCCGACCTGTCGGCCCCGCACGACACGAGACCTGCGCCGCCGACTTGCTGCCCGACGGTTTCGAGCCCGAGGCGCTGGAGCGCGGCAGCATCGAGCCCTGTTCAGCAATCGGCGCTTACCGTCACGTTGGTCAAGGCCTTGGTGTGGACGACCAGCGCGTCCAGCGCCACCGCGGCGGCGGCCTCGTCGCGCTCGGCAATGGCCCGGAAGAGGTCGCCGTGCAGCGTGACCATGCGCGCCCCGAGGCTTGCCATGTCCGCTCTACGATCAGCAATTCGAGGATCTGACCGGCAGCAGAGGGTCGGGATGACGCGTCCGCGAGCGACAGCTTCCGAGCATCGAACCTCTGACGTCAGCTTTCCGGCGGTGAGTCCGTCGGGGCGGTCGTCGCAGCCCGACCCTTTGCGGAAGTTCATGCCGCGCAAGTCAGCGCCACAAAGCTGCCCCAGCTCGCGTGAGGAACAGCGGCCAAACTCAACCCAGTGTCTTCGCACCATTGGGCCTTTGCGAGGAGTTCAACGCGACCGGGGAGGTACCTGGTCACGCAATCACGTTGACCGATGCCTGAACAGAAGCGCAAGTCCTGCGCAGCCCAACGGCGGCAACGAGTGCTTAGCGCTGCAACTCCAGCATCTGTTGCCAAAGCGCTCGGTAGGCGGGGTTATGTATGCCTTCGCCGTGTGCCTGCGCGCCCTGCACGGGTTGCGCAAGACCGTGAATCTGCGATGCCGTCAGCCCCAGGCGCTGGTAGATGCGTTCCATGGTGGCGGCCTGTGCTTCCTGAACATGGAAGGTGCCGTGCCAGCGCTGCGGTGGCGTTTCGCTCGCGCGTGAGTACCACTGGGCGATGTCGCCGCCGGGCCGGTGGTCTCAGCCGCCCGAGAACATGATCACCCCGGCCACGCGCCGCGTTTGGGCGATGAAGGCGGCCATGCCGCCGCCTTGTGACTGGCCGGCCAGCACCAGGCGCTCCCAGCGCGGCGCGTCGCCGTTCAGGTACTGGTCCCAGCGGCCGGCGGCATCGGTGCGCGCCAAGTGCTGCAGCAGCCGGGTCAGGCGCGGCACGATCGCTTCCTCAGGGTCGATCGGCCACCAGGCTGGTCTGCGGTTCACCCCAGGCGCGGTGTTGTCGCAAATGCCTGGCGCAGGCCGGTTGTGCGCGCAGCGTCGCGCCCGCGCAGACCTGCGACACCGCCGGTGTGTTCAGGTAGGACAGGGCTAGCAGCCGGTAGCCCCGCTGTAGCGCTGCTTCATAGAAGAGCTGCGGCCCGCTCTCCGGTTTGCCGCCGGTGCCCCCCAGCCAGACCAGCAGCGGCGCGTCGTCGGCTCCAACTTCGTAAATCACGAGGTGCGCGGCGTCGGCGACGGACAGGCGCGCGTCCGTCGCATGGGGCGCGATCAGCAAACGTTGCTCGGCCGCCAGTGCGGTTGCCGACAACACCAAGAGCAGGCCGCTGGCCAACCAGCGACGCCAGGAGGCAGACCTCATTTGGACTCCTCCATTCACGGAGCCGGTGAAGGTCCGGCCTGGACAGATATTAGTGGCCAGCCGGGCCTTGCCGCTTGATCATTGCCGTGTGCCCAGCAGCCCCAGGGCTCGGCTCGCGTGAACGCGCCGGGTTGTTTCATCCGACGTCCCAAGCCGTCGGTCGTCGATGCCCGCTGATGGCCGACCAGAGCCGGTGAGCTGCCGATCGCGAGATGCGGCGATGCAGTGCATACCCGAGTCCGGGGAACTAATTCCAGCAAGGATCGAGGATCGCGCCTGCTGCCAGCAATTGCGCGCGCAGCGCCTCGACGTTCACCGCGCGTGCATCGCCGCCATGAGCGAGACTCGCGACGGCGCCTGCGCCCGCCGCCTCCCCCAGTGCCATGCAAGGTCCCGCCACACGCACGGATGCTTGCGCCGCGTGCTCCGCGGAAAGGTTACGTCCCGCGACCAGCAGGTTATCGAATCCGCGCACCACGAGACAGCCCCAGGGAATGCCGTACCACTCGCCATCCGGTAGGAACTCCCAGCTCGTCGTGCGGCCGCGTCCGTGGTTCTCGAGCGGCCACGAGGAAATCGCGATCGCATCCGCGGGCTTTTCACATGCGCGCACTTGCGCCTCCGTGAGCACGGCGTCGCCATGGATGAGCCGAGTCTCGCGCACACCCACCCGGGCACCTATGTCTATGACGCGCGCACTCTCGAAGCCGGGCACGTATTTCCGGAAGGCTTCCTCGTACATCCAAACCTGCCGGCGGCCCTCGCGCTCCGCATTGCCCAGTTCGACCGGATCGACGAGATTGAAAGGCGAGCCGTCCGGCCGGCCGAGCTTGGTCACATTGAGGTGCGCGACGCCCTCGATGGGATTCAGGTGTACGCCCGTCGAGGTTCGCGGCAGCGGATAGCCCTCGGCCACGGCGCGCTCCAGGCATTCGCGGATCTCGGGCCGCGTGAGCTGGCAGGCCCGAACCGTGTCAACGCCGCCCAGGCGGAACATCGCCGACCCGTACTGCGTCTCGCCTGCGAGGCCCAGCTCATAGCCCGCGCCGGCGCGCGCCGCTACGTCACCGTCACCCGAGCAGTCGATCACCACGCGCGGCACTATGGCGCGCCGCCCGCCCTTGTTCTCCACGATGACGGCGGTGACACGTGCACCTTCGGTCATGACGGCAACGGCGTGCGTGTGCAGCATCACCGCGACGCCGTGCGTTTCCAGCATTTCGTCGGCCACGCCCTTGAAACGCACGGAGTCGTAGGGCACGCCCACGATGCGGCCGTGGCGCTTCGGTGGACGGATGGCGTCCACCCTCGCCAGGCGATCCTCCAGTTCGAGGCACAGGCCCCCCACCACGCGCCCGAGCCGCTCGTCGTCCACCACCGCGTGGATGCCGCAGAAACCACCCAGCGTGACGATCGTAAGTGTGCCGCCGAGGCAGCCGTAGCTTTCCACCAGCACCGTGTCGGCGCCTGCCCGGGCTGCCGCGCAGGCCGCTGCGATGCCCGCCGGGCCGCCCCCGACCACCAGCACGTCGGGCTCGGCGATAACCGGAAGCTCGCGTTCCGGTTCGTGGATGGATTCGAGTCTCAAGCTGCGGTGTCCCGGGCTGGCCCCACCAGGATCGCGCCCTTCGTGATCGGTTGAACGACCTGCGCGTAGATGTGCAGCCAGCCGCGCTCATCGGCGCCCTTGTGGGGCTTGAGGGTCGCGCGTCGCGAGGCAAGTTCCGCCTCGCCCACCTCCAGCGTCACGCGGTGCGCTTCCATGTCGATGGTGATGGCATCGCCATCGCGTACGAGGCCCAGCGGCCCGCCAAGCGCCGCTTCCGGCGCCACCTGCCCGATGGCGATGCCGCGGTTGAGGCCCGAGAGCTGACCGTCGGTGATGACAGCCACCATCGTGCTGAGCCCGGCGCCATCCACCGCCGCGACGAAGCCCGAGGCGAGCGCCATGCCAGGACCGCCACGACATCCCATGCCAGCGAGGACCGCGACCGTGCCCCTCACGAGGCGCCCGGCCTTGAGTGCCGCGAGCGCCTCTTCCTGCGAAGTGAACACGAGCGCCTTGCCCTCGAACAACGACTGCTTCGCCCCCGCGTCTCCCACCTTGAGGATGGAGCCTTCCGGTGCGAGGTTGCCGCGCATCACGATGACGGACGGCTTTCTCGAGATGGGGTTGTCGACGGTGCGGATCACCGCGCCCGCCTCCGGCGCCACATCGATCTCCGTGCCCCAGGTGCGACCCGAAACCGTGAGCGCATCGCGGTGGATGAGCGCGCCCAGGCGTTTCATCACGCCGAGCGTGCCGCCGGCCGCTTCAAGTTCCTCGATGCGCGTCTCGCCATTCGGGCGCACGGCGGCAAGCAGCGGGATCTTGGGGCCCAGGCGGTCGTAGAGCTCGTAGATATCCACGGGGCAACGCGCCTCCGCCGCTATCGCCTGCAAGTGGCGCACGAGGTTGATGGAGGCCGAAAGGGCAAGGCCGGCCATCACTGCATTCTCGAAAGCCTGCGGCGTGAGGATGGCGCTCGGCCTCAGGTCCTCGTTGACCATTTGGACGATGCGGCGTCCGGCTGCCTCCGCGAAGGCGAACATGCGATCGCCGTTGGCGAGCACCGGCGTCGAGCCCGGCAGCGCGAGGCCGAGCACCTCTGCCGCGATGTGCATCGTGTTGGCCGTGCCCATGCCCGCACACACGCCCGGCCCCTGGATGGCCACGTCGCACATGGCGCCAAGCCGCTCGAGGGTGATGTGGCCGGCGCCCACCTTGCCGACACTTTCGTAGACCTCCTCGATGTCCACGGCGCGGCCATCGAGGTGGCCATGCGGCTGGTAGCCGCAGGCGACGACGAGGCTGGGGATATCCAGGCGCGCCGCTGCCATGAGCTGGCCCGGCGCCGTCTTGTCGCAGGAGGCAAGGCACACCATGCCGTCGAGCATCGCGCCTTCGACCTGCACCTCGATGTCGTTCACCAGCAGGTCGCGGCTCGGAAGGATGTAGCGCCCCTGCCGGCCTGCGCTGGTGATGAAGTCGCTCGGGGCTGCCGTGCGCACCTCGAAGGCGAGGCCACCGGCCGCGCGTATGGCCGCCTTCACGCGCGCCGAGACGCCGTCCAGGTGGCTGAAGCAGGAGGAAAGCTCCGACGAGGTGTTGATCACAGCGATCTTGGGCTTCTCGAGGTCCGCATCCGTGAGGCCGAGCGATTTCCACTGGGCACGGCGGACGGCCCAGCGCGGCGTGCCGGGGGTGAAGTTGCTGCGTAGGGGCTTGCTCATGGTCGGGGCTTCTTTCGGGCTGCGGCCGCGGGCGAGGATTGCCGTCCCGTCGATCCACGGATCACAAGTTCGTTGGCGAGGCACTTGTGCGACACGGGTGCCCCGCGGTGCTCGAGTCGGGCCAGCAGCAGCTCGATGGCCTGCCCCACCATCTGCTCCATGGGCTGGCGCACCGTCGTGAGGTCGTAGGCGCCCCAGGAGGCGATCTCGATGTCGTCGTAGCCCACGATCCACAGATCGTCGGGCACGCGCGCGCCAAGGCCGCGGGCGCCGTCCATGGCGCCCATGGCGAGCACGTCATTCACGCAGAAGATGGCGTCGGGCGGCGAGGCCAGCTCCATCAGGCGCACGACGGCCTGCTCGCCGCTTGCGTGGGTGAAATTGTCGGTGCGGAAGCAGTAGTGCGGCAGCAAGCCCACGCCCAGCCGGTCGAGCGCCTTGCGGAAGCCCTGCTCGCGGTCGCGGATGGTGCTCGCGCGGGAGATGCCCCCGATGAGCGCAATGCGCTTGCGGCCGCAGGCGACGAGGTACTCCGCCACCCGGCGCCCGCCATCGAGGTTGTCGCTCGACACCTGGTCGCTCGCGTAGCCCGCAACGATGCGGTTGAGCAGCACGACGGCCGAGCCTTCCGCCGGCACCTCGCGCAGGAACTCCGATTCCGCTGTGGCAGCCGTGAGGATGACCCCGTCCACCACCCCCTGACGGAGCGCGCGGATGGCAGGCGCATCGCCGCCATGGTCCGAGTCCCAGACGATCATGCGGCGCCCGAGCCGGGCGAGCTGCGCGCCGATGGCCTCAAGCATCGCGGGGTAGAGCTGGTACGACAGCCGCGCCACGACCACACCGATGGAATCGGCGCGACCCCCGCGGAAGGTGCGGGCCGCGGCGTTCGGTTCATAGCGCGTCTCGGCGAGCACCTTCATCACACGTTCGCGCGTGGCGGGCCTCACCTTCGGATCGTCGCGGAGAACCCGCGAAACCGTGGCCTGCGATACCTGTGCGAGGCGGGCGATGTCGTGGCTCGTCACCGAGCCGTTCCGCTTCGCCTCCGTCGCCTTGCCCACGTTCAGTCGATCGCGATGTTGTTGTCGCGGGCAACCTTGCCCCACTTCGCGATCTCGTCCTTCACGTACTTGTCGAACTCCTCCGGCGTGCTGCCGACGATGATCGCGCCCAGGCCCTCGAGCTTCGCGACGATGTCCGGCATCTTGAGGATCTTGTTGATCTCGACGTTGAGGCGGTGGACGATGTCCTTCGGGGTGCCCGCGGGGACCATGACGCCGCCCCAGGAGACGGCCTCGTAACCGGGCAGCGTCTCGGCCACGGCGGCGACGTCCGGCAGGGATTCCAGTCGCTTCTTGCTGGTGACGCCGATGGCACGCAGCTTGCCGCTGCGCACGTGCGGCAGGCCTGCCACCGTGGTGGGGAGGGCGACCTGGATGGAGCCGCCCATCAGGTCCACGATCGACGGCGCATCGCCCTTGTAGGGGACGTGCTGCATCTTGATGCCGCCCAGCGCGTTGAGCAGTTCGCCAGAAAGGTGGTTCGAGGCACCGTGGCCCGCCGAGCCGAAGCTCACCTTGCCCGGGTTGGCCTTCGAGTAGGTGATGAGCTCGGAAATCGACTTGACCGGCAGATCCTGGTTCACGACCACCACCTGCGGCACGATCGTGGTGAGCGTCACGCCGGTGAAGTCCTTGATGGCGTCGTACGGCAGCTTCTTGTAGACGACCGGGTTCAGGGCATTGGGTCCCAGGTTCGCCATCAGCATCGTGTAGCCGTCCGGCGCGCTCTTCGCCACGAAATCCGTGGCGACGATGCCGTTGGCGCCCGGCTTGTTCTCGATGATGACCGTGGTGCCCAGGACCTCGCCCAGCTTGGCACCGATGAGGCGCGCTGTCACGTCCGAGGCACCCCCGGGGGGGTAGACGACGATGAACTTGATGGGCTGCTTTGTCGGCCAGCCTTGCGCGTTCGCCGAAAGCGGCAAAGCGAGGCAAGCGCAGAAGGCCAGGGCGAGCCTGGCGAGCGTGGAAGCGAACTTCATGAATTCTCCTCTTGCGGTTGTGTTGCCTGGGGTCGGCGCCTAGAGCACGCCTTTTCGTTTCAGCTCGGCGATGCGCCCGGCATCGAGGCCGAGATCCCGCATCAAGACATCTTCCGTGTGCTCGCCCAGCACGGGCGGGCCGGCGTGGTATTGGAGCGGAGTGCGGGCGTAGCGGATGGGGTTCGCCACCTGCGGCACGGTGCCCGCCGCGGAGTGGGGCAGGTCCATGCGAAGGCCCCGGTGGATCACCTGCGGGTCTGCGAACACTTGGTCGATCGTGTTGATGGGGCCGCAGGGAACGCCCTCGGCTTCCAGGGCCACCATCCAGTCTGCCGTGGACTTCGTCTTCATGGCCTCGGCGATCAAGGCCACAAGGGCACTGCGGTTGGTGAGGCGTGACTTGTTGTCCGCGAAGCGCGGCTCCATCGCGATGGACAGGCCCGCCACGCCGCAGAATTTGCGGAACTGGCTGTCGTTGCCGATAGCGAGGATGAGGTTGCCGTCCTTCGTCGGGAAGGCCTGGTAGGGCGTGAGGTTCGGGTGCGCGTTGCCCCAGCGCTTCGGGACATTGCCCGAGACGAAGTAGTTGAGGTTGTGGTTCATGAGCCACGCGACCTGTGAGTCCAGCAGCGCCATGTCGATGTACTGGCCCTTTCCGCTCTTGTCGCGCTCGCGCAGGGCCCCCAGGATCGCCACGGCACCGTACATGCCGGTCATGAGGTCGGCGATGGGCACGCCGGCCTTTTGCGGGCCGCCGCCCGGCAGCCCATCGCTTTCTCCGGTGATGCTCATGAGACCGCCCATGGCCTGGATCATGAAGTCGTAGCCGGCGCGGTTCCGGTACGGCCCCGTCTGGCCGAAGCCGGTGACGGAGCAGTAGATGAGGCGCGGGTTGATCTGCGCGAGGCTCTCATAGTCGAGTCCGTAGCGCTTCATGTCGCCGACCTTGTAGTTTTCGACGAACACGTCGCACTTCGCGGCGAGATCGCGTGCGATCTCCTGCCCTTCGGGGCTCGCGATGTCGAGCGTCACTGACTGTTTGCCGCGGTTGGTGGAGGCGAAGTAGGCGGAGTCGGTCGTGTCCGCGCCATCCTGGGTCTTGAGGAACGGCGGCCCCCAGGCTCGGGTGTCGTCGCCCGTGCCCGGCCGCTCGATCTTGATCACTTCCGCCCCCAGGTCCGCGAGCACCTGCGTGCACCACGGGCCCGCGAGGATGCGGGAGAGGTCGAGGACGCGGATGCCGGCGAGGGGGGCGGTCATTTGTCGAGCAGGATGCCGGGATTCAGCACCCAATTCGGGTCCAGCGTGTTCTTGGTCGCGCGCATCACCTCGCGATACAGCGGCGGGATTTCCTGGTCGTACCACTTGCGGTGGTCCGGTCCGAGCGAGTGGTGGTGCGTGATGGTGCCGCCCGCGTCGCACATGGCGTCCGAGGCCGCGCTTTTGATGGCCCAGAACTGCTCGACCAGCTTGGACTTGTCTCCGAAGGCATGCCAGGTGAAGTAGGGCGCCGGGCCGTCCGGGTACACGTGCGTGAAGCGCACGGTGCAGGTGCCGGTGCGGCCGGTGACTTCCCGGATGGCCTTGAGGGTGCGCTCCTTCACGCTCGCCTGGAAGGCCATGTACTGGTCCCAGGTAACGCAGCTCTCCATCGTGTCGCGCATCACGCCGCGGGCGATGGCGTGCTGGCGGAGGTAGGGCCCGCGCAGGAACTTGTTGCGCCAATTGCCGGCCGCACCCTTTCTCTGGGACCCGTCGTCCTGCAGTGCGTCCTTGTCCCACTCGCCGCCGAAGTCGGCGCAGATCTCGAGGGCGCGGTTCATCCACGGCTCCAGCGGGTGGTCGCCGGATTCGAAGGTCAGTACGAGGACGTCCTTCGTGCCGTCGCCGGCCTCGGTGAAGAGGGCCTCGTCACGCTCCAGCAGGCGCGCGTTCGCCGGGAAGAGCCCCGCTTGGCTGATGACACGGGTGGCGTTCACGGCTTTCTCGTAGTCGCTGAAGCGCACCGTCGTCGCGCAGCGGTACGTGGGCTTCTTGTGCAGTCGCACCCAGGCTTCCGTGATGACGCCCAGGGCCCCCTCGGAGCCGAGGAAGAGGCGATCCGGGTTGGGGCCGGCACCGGATGTCGGCCAGCGGTGCGAGGCGATGGTGCCCGAGGGTGTCACCACGCGAAGGCTCTCGACGTGGTCGTCGATCTGCGTGTAGTTGGTGGCGTAGTGGCCGGCCGCGCGTGTGGCGATCCAGCCGCCCAGGGAGGAGAACTCCCAGGCCTGCAGGAAGAAGCGCATCGTGAGGCCGGTGGACCTGAGTTGCTTCTCCATGTCCGGCCCCAGCACGCCCGCCTGGATGCGCGCGGCCTGCGAGGTACTGTCCACTTCGAGCACCTTGTTTAGGTGCTTGAGGTCGATGGTGACGAGGCCCTTGTAGCGCTCGTCCTTCGTGTGGTTCACGCCCCCGGTGACGGTTGAGCCGCCGCCGAAGGGCACGGCAGCGTAGCCCTTGGAGCCGCACCAGTCGAGCACCGCGGCCACCTCGGCCTCGTCGCGCGGGAAGGCGACCACGTCCGGTGGGTTCGTGAAGTCGCGGCGGTGGATCATCTTCGCGATGTCGTGCACCGAGCGGCCCCAGGTGTGGAAGAGGCGCTCGTAGCGATCGTCGGAGCAGAAGGCGCCCAGCGTGGTGGGGATGGCGATGCGCGAGGCGCGAATCGCCACCTCGGATTCCACCGGCATGGGCGCGGGGTCGAACTTGTCCACCTTGAAGAGGTGCGACCAGGTCTTCTCGAACCAGCGGAGTTCCTCGGCTGAGACCGCGTCCTCTTCGAAACCCCAGCCGTAGAAACTGCGGCGCTTGCCGCCCGTCGCGTCGTCCATGTGGTATTGCCTCCTAGAGAGCCGGGCCCCCGCGGGGAACGGCGATGAATACATAGTCACGGCACGCTCATAGGTGCCACGCCAGCCATTGCCGCAATCATGCATTCGTAGTCATTTGTCGTCAAGCTGCAGTGCAGCAAGGCGGCAGGCGGCAGCACCTACGGCTGGCAGGACGGCACGCAAGGCACAGAGGTGTCGGCTCCGGCACGCCCCGCCGCACATGCCGCCGCGATGCCCGATGCACTGACGCGGCGACAACCAGCCCGTCGGGTGCTTCGGCGGCGCGTGCGCTCATCCCTGGGGCTCGGCGAACCCGTGCGTGCTCGGCATCGAGTCATGTCGCCCGGGATCGGCTGGCCCCGACGTGCTCACTGATCGAGTTTCACGCCAGCGGCCGTCACCGCCCGCCGCCACTTCTCGATCTCGTCTTTGACGCGCCGCGTCTCCGTCTCGGGCGTGTTGACGGCGATGTTCGCGCCCATGTCGGTGACACGCTTGCGCGTCTCGGGCTCGTTCATCAGCTTGCCGATCTCCCTGCCGATGCGGGCGGCGACCTCCGGCGGCGAGCCGGGAGGCATCGAGATGTTCTGCCACGCCGACACCTGGAAACCCGGCAACCCCGATTCTGCGACGGTCGGCACCTCGGGCATGGCGCTCGCCCGGGCAGCGGTGCTGACCGCCAGCACCTTCACCCTACCGGTCTGGATCATTGCGCGCGAGGCCGGTATGTTGTCGAAGAGCATCTGCACGCGGCCGCTGGCCAGATCGGTGAATGCCGGGGCGCTGCCTTTGTACGGCACGTGCACGATGTCGATGCCGGCGGCCAGCTTGAAGATCTCCGAGGCGAGGTGCTGCGCGGTTCCAGCACCAACCGAGGCGAAATTGAGCTTGCCTGGATTGGCCTTTGCGTAGGCGATCAGCTCGCCCACGGAGTTCACCGGCAGCTCCTTGGAGACAACCAGCAGCAAGGGCAGATCAGTGATCTGCGTGACATGCGTCAGGTCCTTCAACGGGTCGTAGCGCAGGTTCTGGTACAGCCCTGCCGCGATCGCGTTGGGTCCCGTACTGCCGAGCAGCAGCGTGTAGCCGTCGGGTGGCATGCGCGCCACCTGCTCGGTGGCCATCAGGCCGCCGGCTCCCGGGCGGTTGTCGACCACGACCGGCTGACCGAACTCCTTGGCCAGCCGGTCGGCGATCAAGCGGGCCATGATGTCCGCGGCCCCGCCAGGCGGCCAGGGCACGACGAACTTCAACGGCTTGTCGGGGTACTGCGCGTTCGCGGCGGTGGGCAGCGCCCACAGACCGAGGATCATCGACAGCAAGACGAATACTGTGCGAACCAGCATGTTTCTCTCCTTCAAGAAGGGGTAGTGGTAGCCATCACTGCAGACCGAACCGAACGTTCTTCAACTGCGTGTCGTCGAGCATGGATTCCTTGCCACGCTCCTTGCCCAGCCCGCTCTCGCGGAACCCGCCAAACGGCGCATCCACCGACGAACGCACGCCGGTGTTGATGCAGACAGTCCCGGCCGAGAGCCCCTTGGCCAGCCGCATTGCCCGCGCCGCGTCGCGCGTGAACACGCACGCCGCCAGCCCGTAACGCGAGTCATTGGCCATCGCCACCGCCTCTGGCTCCGTGTCGAAGCGAATGACCGAGAGGACCGGACCGAAGATCTCCTCGCGCGCCACGCGCATCGTGTTCGTCGCACCGCGGAAAAGCATCGGTGGCAAGTAGGCGTCGCTCCCGAGTTCGGTACGACCGGCGAGATCGACATACTCCACGAGCTGGGCCCCTTCGTTGCGGCCGATCTCGAGGTAGGCGCGCACCTTTGCGGCCTGCCCGGCGCTCACGACCGGCCCCATCTGCGTCTGCGGATCTTCGGGTGGCCCTACCTTGACCGCACTCAGCTTTGCCTCGAGCAGTTCTAGGAAGCGATCCGCAATCGGCGCCTGCAGCATGACGCGGGTGCAGGCGCCGCATACCTGACCGCTATTGCGCACGATGTCGGAGAACGCAACCTCGACAGCCCTTTCGATGTCGGCGTCCGCGAAGACGAGCAATGCCGACTTGCCGCCGAGCTCCAGCGTTAGCCGCTTCACGGTGTCGGCCGACTCGCGGTAGATGCGTTTGCCAGACTCGGTGCCGCCGGTGAAGGAAATCTTGGCCACTCGCGAATCACGAACCAGCGCCGATCCCACCGTGGGGCCGGGACCGTTGACGATGTTGACCACCCCGGGTGGGAACCCGGCCTCGGCGATCAGTGCCCCCAACTCGACGGTCGACAGCGGCGTCAGCTCCGAAGGCTTGACTACGACGCAGTTGCCGGCCGCCAGCGCCGGCGCCATCTTCAACAGCGCGATGCTGAGCGGGAAATTCCACGGCACGATGAGGCCACAGACTCCCAGCGGCTCGCGCAGCGTGAAGTCGAACAAGGTCTTGTCGGAGACGTCGAGTGTCTCGCCGGACAGACCGAGCAGACAGCCGGCGTAATACTCCAGCGTCGCCGGGGCCCCCGCGAGCCAGGCGCGCGACGCGGTGATGGGTTTCCCCGCGTCGTAACACTCGATCCAGGACATCGTCTCGATGCGCGAATTCAGCAGTTCGGCAAGCTTCATCAGCTTACGCGATCGCTCCTTCGGCAGGGTCAAGCGCCAGCCGTTGTCGAAGGCCCGCCTGGCGGCCTCGACCGCGAGGCCGACGTCGGCCTCGTCCGCTTCGTAGACCTCGGCCAGCTTTTGGCCGGTTGACGGGTCGACGGAGGCGAAGGTCTTTCTGGATTGGCTGGGCACTTCCCGGCCGTCGATCAGCATCGGATAGGGGCCCTTGCGCAGCACGTCTTCGCGCTTCATCGAACAGTCTCCAGGTGGCGGTTGCGGGCGTCGCGGTGTGCGTGGCTGCGGCGCGTTCTCAAAGCGCCTCCTCGTAGATCCGGCGGATCTCACCGTCCGAGGGCCGCCTGCAATTGATCTGCGTCGAGCGTCCCTTGGACGCCAGCGTCGTCAGCCTTTCGAGCATGTCGGCCGTCACGCCAAGTTCAGCCAGATGACGACAGGTGCCCGACGCGTCGCGAAGCGCCACCATGGCGTCGACACCGGCCTGAGCCGCAGCGTCACCGCGTTCCGGCAGGCCCATCAGCCGCGCGATGTTGGCGTAGCGCGACGCTACGGCGTCGCGGTTGAAATGCAGCACATGGGGCATCAACGCACTGAGGCTCTCGCCGTGTGTGCAGTCGATCATCGACTCCACTGCAGTGCTGAGGCCATGGATCGCGTCGTTGCCCTTCATTGAGATGGCAATGCCGGCGAGATGGCTCGCAAACATCATGCCGCTGCGGGCAGCGAGGTCCGCGCCGTCTTCGATGGCCCGCGGCAGATGGCGCGTCACCAGCCGGATCGCCTCTTGCGCGCACAGATCGCCGATGGGATTGACCTGGGCATTGGTGTACGCGCCGAGGGCGTGGATGAAGGCGTCCATGCCCGTGGAAGCGGTCATCCGCGAAGGCACGCTGACGGTCAGCGCCGGATCCAGGATCGCCTCCTGGGGTCGGCAGCGCACGCTGCGCACGAGGTACTTCTTGCCGGTGGCATCCTTGACGAGCGCGCCCGTTGTCGCCTCGCTGCCGGTTCCGGCCGTGCTGGGCAGGACGATGAACCCGATGGGCGTGCCGGTGACGTCATCGACCCCCCTGGCCTCGATCTCCTCGATCGAGCGGTTGCTCAGCAGCTGCATCGACATCACCTTGGATGCGTCGATCGAACTGCCACCTCCCAGCGCGACCAGCAGATCGAAGCGGTCACGCCTGAGCAACGACACCCCCTCGGTCACTTCGGCCATTGTCGGATTCGGCCTCACCTCGCTGAAGATGTGCACGTCCACTCCAGATGCGCGCAGGATCGCTGCAACGCGCTCGGCCAGGCCGGCACGAACGAGTCCGGCGTCGGTGACCAGGAGCGCTCGCTTCGCGCCGCGCGCCTTGGCCCGGTCTCCGAGGCCGGCGACCGCCCCGACCCCGAAGGTTGTCGATGGCGGCCACGTGACCGAGAACGTGATCTGGTGCAGGAGATCTGCTTCTTGCATTGGGGGCTCCTTCAGTGGGGTTTGAACTGGTCCATCACCGCGCGAACGTCGTCGACGGCATGGAGTTGGCGTAGCGTCGCGAGCGCGCGCTCGGTCGCGGGTCCGCCGAGGAAGTGCGCCGCACCCTCGCGAAATTTCTCGGCATGGTCGAAGGGGCGATCGCGTGCGCCCAGCAGTTGCAGCCGCTCCTCCACGTGCTCCCGCCCGTCGTCCATGCGGATGCGCACGCGTGCGCCGTACCGGTAGTCGCGGTAGTAAGCCGCGTGCATCTCGGGATCGGCCTTGAACGAGATCTTCTGGCGAAGCTGCTGGATCAAGGGTGACAGGGCGTGCTCGTCCAGGTACTGCCGGTACGTGAACTCGCCGTCCACCAGCGCCGCGAGCACGCCGTGGCCCGCGTCGAAGCACAGCGCGACATGCGTAGCCGTGCGTTCGCGAATCTGCGTGTAAATGTCGGGTTCCAGGGCCTGGAAGCGCGCGGCGACATAGAGCATGACGCCGGGCCCCTCGACTTCGATGGTGGCGATGCGCGCGGGATCGAAGCCCCCGATGCGATCGCGCAGCGCGAGCGCACACTCGATAGCGGACAGGTTGTACGCGCAAGATGGGTGGCGCTTGGTGTTGAGCGTGCGCGTGTGCCACTCCTGCCCGAGGCCGGCGAGCAGTTCGTCTTCATCGACCACTTCGGAAACGGTGGCGAGGTAGCCGGCCGGATGCTCGATCATGTCCAGGTTGCCGACCAGACCCGCCTTTGCCAGCGAGGCGGAGACGATGCCCCACATCGCGGGCAGGCCGTTGCACAGGACCTTGCTGTCCGTCATCCACCCCGTGTTGCAGCTTTCCATCGCCAGAAAGCACGAATGACTGACGGCGCGCTGCGCCTGCGTTTGATCCAGGCCGAGCAGCCGGCTGGCAATGAGCGCCGTCTCCACCTGGTGATTGGGCAGCGAGTTGCCCACATAGGCGCCACGCTGGATGGCCCGCGACGTTCGGGCATTGATCTCGTTGCCGATCACGACGGCCGTGATCAGTTCGCGACCGGAAACGCCTGCCGCCTCGCCCGCAGCAAATGCCGTCGGCACGACGGCGGCCCCGGAGTGGCTGATGATGACCCAGTCGTCGAAGTCAATGACCTGGGCGACTGCGGAGTTGTAGAGGGCTGCTGCGGGTGCCGACAGGCGCTCGCCGGCGCCGAAGAGCGTGGCCGGGCCACCCGCACCGAAGATTGACAGCCCACGCAGCATCGATGATGCCGCGGGCATCATGCTTCCCGTGTAGCACGAGCCGACAGTCGCCACGAACTGCTCGCGCGCCACTTCCGTGACGTCGCTCGGGATGTCCTCGTAGCGCAGGCCCAGGGCAAAGTGCGCGTAGGACTGCGTGACGGCAGGGCGTTGAGTTCGGGGTCGCGGGGTGCCCCCTTGCCGTCCGACCGGAGCCCGCTGTGGCGCCGGCTCTGACAGCAGCGTCGTCTGCAGCAGCATTGAGAACTGCATGATCAGCCGCCTCTGGTCCTTCGGGAACGGCGCCCGACCCGCCAGCACGATCGCCATGACGTGCGACTCGCCGGTAAGCACCCGCTGCCAATCCTCCTCCGCAAGGCGCAAGGTGCCGTGCGCGATGTCCGGCGAATCGGAGCTGTCCAGTTCGGCATCAAGGCGCGAAAGGCGAACGAGCACACGCTCGCCTTCCATCGACTCACACGCCAGCAGGCGACCCAGGGCCCCTTCGAGCCGCCTGGAAACCAGTCGCCCCTGAAGGGCCCGCCACAGCCGCGCGAACCTCGCCAGGCCGGATGCCAGCATCTGTGGCGTCGTCGGTTCTCGATTTGAAGGATCTGCTTGACTGCGTGTCACTAGGTGCTTTATCGTTGCACTATGTGCTTCATTATCGCCAGACAGGGCTCAGATGCAGCACGGGAGAACCCGCATCCGGGCGCCGCCGCGTGCCGCGGCGGCGCCATGGGGCATCCTGTCCGTCGGTCCACCATCGAGAACGCATCGTGATCAAGCAGAACCGCTCGTTGTCCCGCGGCTTGCGCATCCTTCGGGTGTTCAACGACGAGCCACGTCCGACACTGGCCCGGATCGCAGCGGGTGTTGAACTCGACAAGACGACCTGCCGGCGCTTCCTGCTCACCTTGCAGGAGGAGGGCTATGTCGAGTACGACGAGACGCTGAAGCGCTACCAGCTGCGCCCGCTGGTGCTCGAACTCGGCTTCGCGGCTTTGGGCAGCATGTCGGTCCCCGGCGTCGCCGCCCCGTACATGCAGGATCTGGCGAACCAGACCGGAGGCGCACTGAACCTGACGACGCTCGACGGCGACGAGGTGGTTCTCGTGGGCCGCGCGGTGGCTGAGGCCGAAAGGCGCAAGCTGGTGACGATGAACCTGCACGTCGGCATGCGGCTGCCGGCGCACTGCACGGCCATGGGGCGCATCCTGATCGGCACGACGCATCGCGATATACCAGGCTTCGTGGACAAAATGCGCATCCAGAAGGTCGTGGCAAGCACCGTGGTGAGCCGACCGGAGCTCGTGCGCGAGATCAACGAGGCTGCGCTGAATGGCTACGCCGTGGTAGAGGACCAGGTCAGCCAGGGTGTCAGCGCGATCGCAGTGGCACTGAACGGCGGGGCCAGCGGACGCTTCGCGCTGGCAGTCTCGGTCACGACCGGCGACTACTCGCGCACCGAGCTTGTCCGCGATGTGCTTCCACCGCTGCAGGAGGTGCAAAGGAAGCTCGAGCGCATCTTCGCTATGACCGGCGTGCATTGACTGGTCAGTCAGGCGCACCGGCGCGTCGCGAACCGACCGCCTCGGTCGTGCCAGTACGAAAGAGACGGCCTTGGCCGGGGCACGCGCGCCGCCACGTAGGAAGTACCGCGCCGCGCATGCCCGAGGGGGCTGTGCTCCACAGCCACAGCTTTCACCGGGGTCGGGCGAACCGACCATCGCGTAGCGCACCAGCCACTGGCCGCGACGCGGGCAATGTGGCTGTATGCCACGCGCTCATCCAGTTCCGCGCCAGCGTAGGCATCGCGACCGACTCGTTCGAAGTCACCAATTGGCACGAACTCGTCGATCGCGCGAACGCGAATCTCTTGGATGCCAACGTTGCGGGACGAGGACGCCACTCGGATGGAAGAAGGGTGCGCGCGGACTCTTCCGTCTGATCCCACGAAGGCGCAAGTTCGTTTCGTCCACAGACTGCCTCACTGCCGCCGTTCACGGACGTCTGCAACTG
>Ga0073899_10001021_pt1 | contig 25804 bp, 25 predicted proteins | sample KloWWTmetaKNB5Ph_FD_88975 | JGI IMG/M metagenome (GOLD analysis project Ga0073899, IMG submission 88975) | Active sludge microbial communities from Klosterneuburg, Austria, studying microevolution and ecology of nitrifiers - Klosterneuburg... | ecosystem: Engineered > WWTP > Aerobic digester >... | reverse complement strand
TTCCAAGTTCGGCCTGCTCGAACTCAGCCGCCAGCGCCTGCGCCCGGCGCTGAGCGAGGGCTCGCACATCACCTGCCCGCGCTGCAACGGCACCGGCCACATCCGCGACACCGAATCCTCCGCGCTGCAGATCCTGCGCATCATTCAGGAGGAGACGCTGAAGGAAAACACCGCCGCCGTGCACGTGCAGGTGCCGGTGGAGGTGACCAGCTTCCTGCTCAACGAGAAGCGCACCGAGATCACCAAGATCGAACTCAAGCAGCGCTGCACGGTGCTGCTGGTGCCCAACAAGCACCTGGAGACGCCGAACTACAAGCTGGAGCGCCTGCGCCACGACGACCCGCGGCTGGAGAACCTCAGCGCCAGCTACACGATGATCGAGGAGCCGGACGAGGAAGTCGGCATCACCCGGCGCGAGAAGAACGCCAAGCCCCGGCAAGAGCCGGTGATCAAGGGCGTGCTGCCCGACCAGCCGGCGCCCGTCGCGGCGCCCAAGCCCGAGCCGGTCACTGCGCCGGCCCAGCCGGTGGCCAATTCAGCCGCTGCCCCCGCGCCGGCACCGGTGGCCACGGCCGCACCGGCTGCTGCGGCTGGCAACGGCTTCTTTGGCTGGGTGCGCAAGCTCTTTGGCATGGCGCCGACGGCGGTGCCCGAGGTGGCTCCGGCCGAACCGGTGTCGGCGGCGCAGGCCCCGGCCGCGGCCAAGCCGGCGGAACGCGAGGGCCGTGAAGGCCGTGGCGAGCGTGCTGGCCGCGAAGGCCGTGGTGAGCGCAGGGACGGTCGCGGCGAGGGCCGGGGTGACCGCGGCGAGCGCCGCCGCGAAGGCGGCAAGGGCGAGGCCCGTGCCGAGCGTCAAGGAGAGCGTCAGGGCGAGCGCCCGAATCGTGGTGAACGCCCCGACCGTGCTGAACGTGTCGAGCGTCCCGAGCGGGCTGAACGCGCTGAGGGCCGCAACGGCAACGAGCCGCGCCGCGAGCGCCAGGCGGGCGACGAGGCCGGCCGCGGTCCGCGCACCGACCGGCGTGCCTTGGCCGCTGTCACCGAGGGGGCGGTTGCAGACGTGTCTGCACCGGCCTTCGAGGACACCCAGCCGCAGGGCGCTGAGAGCGATGCCGACCGGGATGGCCGCCGCCGCCGCCGCGGTGGCCGCTCGCGCCGCGAGCGCGAGGAAGGCCAGGGCCGCGACGGCCAGGAGCTGAACGCCGAACCGGGTGCCGAGGCCGCTGTGCCGCTGAGCCTGGTTGAAGGCGCTGCCGGCGAGGCTGGCGCAGCTGCTCCCGTGACCGTGTCGGACGAGCCGACCGCCGAGGGCGCTGAGGCCCAGCGCGACGGCCGCCGCCGCCGCCGTGGCCGCGGCCGTGGCCGTGAGGAAGGCGAGGCCATCGAAGGGGGCGAGTCTGCCGCCGGACAGGCCAGCACCGGCTCGGCCGAAGGAACCGAGGGGGCGGCGGAGGTCGCCGCTGGGGTCGATGAGGTCGATGGGGTAGCCCACCAGCCCGAGACCCCCCGCGCCGAAGTGACCGCCGCATCGGTGGATCCCATCGTGGTGGCGGTTGCACCGGTGGCCGCACCGCTTGCCGCACCGCTCGCCGTGGTGCAGCCCTACGTGCTGCCGCTGGATGCGCTGGCCGAGTTGGCGCGCGGTGCCGGCCTGGAGTGGGTCAACAGCGATGCCGACAAGGTCCGCGTGGTGCAGGAGGCGATTGCCGCCGAGCCGCCGCCCGTGCGTGTGCCGCGCGTGATCAAGCCGGTGGTGCTGATCGACGAAGGCCCGCTGGTGCTGGTGGAGACACGCCGCGATCTGGCCGGCCTGACCCTCCCGTTCGAGCGGGGCTGATCGACCGGCGAGGTCCCTCGCCACTGAACCCGGGCCCTGGTTGTTCCAGGGCCTCCAAAGCCGCCCGGCTGCTGCCCGGCGGCTTTTTTGCGTCCACGCGTGGACGCGGTCTGCGGCGGTCGGTGGCGCTGCGCACGGACTCTGTTGCTTGATTGTCGAAGGCGCTGGTCCATTGGCTTGTCAAGCCCATGAATGCGTGAACTATTTCTCTCGAACTCCTATATTACAAACTGTAACCGTGCATTAATCAGTGGATGCCGCGGCATCCGACCTCGGACCAAGCGCATGCGAGGAGATGTGTCATGTGGCGTCGTGTGCCTTGTGCACTGTGGGCTGTCCTGGGCGCGTTGGCGCTGGCAGCCCTGGTCTGGTCGGCCCTCGGGCGGGGTGAAGCGGCGGCACAGGCAGTGCGCGAGCGTGCACAGGCCGATGCCGGGCAGATCCTGCAGGCGGCAGGCTTTCCCTGGGCGCGCCTGGAGGTCGACGACGATGTGGGGCGCATCGTGGGTGATGCCCCGTCGCTGCCTCAGCGTGCCGCGGCCTTCACGGCGGCCGGCACCTCGTTGATGCCGATGATGGGCTCGCCCGGCGTCTTTGCCCGGCTGGAGGATCGGCAGACGTCCGGGCTGCCGGGGCTGCCCGCAGCGGGCGATGCGACCTCGGCGCCCCCGCGGCCCAGCGCGGCTGCAGCGCAGGCCCCCAATGCCCCCAAGGCCGGTAGCGCCGCCTCCGCTGCCACCGCCGCTGTGGCGGATTGCCAGCGGGCGGTGGCCCGGCTGCTCCAGGCCCAGCAGATCCGCTTCAAGCTGTCCTCGGCCGACTTGGCGCCGGGCAATGCCCCACTGCTCACGCGCCTGAGTGAACAGGCCATGCGCTGCCCGCAGGCGGGCATCGTGGTGGAAGGGCACACCGATGCCCAGGGCGATGCCGGCGCCAACCTTGCCCTGTCGCGCCGCCGTGCCGACGCGGTGGTGGCGGCGCTGGTCAAGGACGGTGTGCCCGCCGCGCGGCTGAAGGCCGAGGGCCTGGGCGAGAGCCGCCTGCTCGACGCTGCCGACACGCCGGCTGCCCACGAGCGCAACCGCCGCATCGAGTTCCATCTGGCACCGTCGACGCGCTGAGGCGCGCGGCGATTTCACGCTCCCTCCCTCCCTTCGACGCCATCGCGCGGAGATCACCATGTACCTGCTCAGCCAGTTGTGGCTCCATCTCGTGCTGGCCTGCCTGGCTGGCGTGGCGTTCGGGTTTGCGCTCCGCTTCCTGTGTTCGCGACGAGCGCAGGACGCCCGGAGGCAGGTCCAGCGTGACGAGGCTGAACAGGTCCAGCGCGCCCATGTGGGCGAGATGGCGGCCCTGCGCGACAGCCACGCGCAGGCGCTGGCCACACGCCAGGCCGAAATCGCCGCCAGCCAGGCCCAGGCCACAGACCTGCAGGAGCGCAGCGACCGGCTGACGCAGGACCAGCGTGAGGCAATGGAGCGCATCGGCCTGCTGGGCCAAGAACTGGAGAGCCACCGCAGCCGCAGCCAGCGCCTGGCCGAGGAGCTGGCCGACACCCAGGCGCACGCAGGTGCGCTGCAGGCTGAGTTGAACGAATCGCAACAGGCCAGGCAGACGTTGGAAGCCGCACAGGCCGCGCTGCGTGGGGAGCTTGAGGCGGCACAGGCCGAGGTGAGTCGCTTGAGCCTCGCCCTGGACGGCGAGCGAGAGGCCGCCCTCACGGCCGCAGCGGCAGCGGCGGCCGCTGCGGGCCTGGCCGCCCAGGCACATCAATCGAAAATCGATGCGCTGGAGGTGCGCCTGGCCGAACTGGGTCAGCGCGAAGCGGGTGCCGTTGAATGGGCAGACCGCGCCGAGGCGGACCTGGCGCGCCTGGGCGAGGAGCGGGCCGCCGCCGTGTCCGACCTGGAACGAAGCCGGCAGACCGTTGCAGCGACCCTGGCCGAACGGGAGGAGATCGCAGCGGCGCTGACCCGCGCCCAGGCGCAGGCCGGTGCGCTGCAGGCCGAGTTGAGCGCAGCGCGTGAGTCCAGGCAGGCGCGGGAGGCGGCGCTGGCCCTGCATCTGGGCGAGCGTGACGAGGCCCGACGCGAGGTTGCAGCAGCGGCCCAGCGGCAGGAGCAGGACCAGGCCCGTTGGCGCAGCGAGCTGGACGAGGCCCAGGCGGCCTGGGCTCGCGAGCGTGAAGGGGCCATTGCCGCGGCCGCTTCTGCCACGGCGGCGGCCGGTGCCGCGGCGCTGGCCCACCGCCGGGCCGTCAGTGCGCTGGAATCGCAGGTGGCGCATTCGGACGCCAAGGCGAACGAGGCCCTGGCGCAACGGGCGGCGATCGAGGCCGATCTGGCGGGCCGCCGGCAGGAGCTGGCAGCGCGATCAGCGGCGCTGCAAGCCGCGCAGGAAGAGGGCTCGCGAGCCGCCGCGGCCCTGGCCCGGGAGCGTGATGAGCTGCGTGACCAGCTGCAGGCCGCCCTGCTGCGCATGCGCGACGAGGCCGATGCGGCCCGGCGCGCCCACAGCCTGGCGTTGACCGAACAGCGCGAGGCGCACGCCAGTGCCTGGGCGCAGAGCGAGGCCCGCGCAGCCGAACAGGCGCAGCAGCAGCTGGCCCTGCAGGCGCAGCTGGAGGCCGCGCAGGCGAGCCTGCAGAAGCAGGCTGGCGAGCTGGACGTGCTGCACACGACCCTGGCCGCAAACGATGAGCAGCTGGCGGTGCTGGCCGCACGTGCCCAGGCCGAGCGTGAGCGCAAGGAGGCGTGTGAATCGATCCTGGCGAGCGCGCGGGATTCGCTCGTCCATCAGGAAGGCGAGTCACGGCAGCGCCTCGGCGACCTCAGCGCCGAGGTCGAACGCCTGCGGGCCCTGGCCGATCGGGCACCCATCGCAGCTCCGGTGGTAGAGGCTGCGCCTGCGCGTGCACCGGTGTCTGCACTGGCGCTGTTGTCGAAGGAAGAAATGGCACGCCAGGTGCTGGATGCCGGTGCGGGTCAGCCGCCACGAGGCCTGGCTGCCGGCCAGGGTGAGCCCGACGACCTGAAGACCATCGATGGCATCGGACCGGTCAACGAGGGTTGGCTCCACCGCCAGGGGGTGTGGTACTTCTGGCAGATCGCCGCCTGGCTGGCACCAGAGGTGGCCTGGGTGGCCCGGCACCTGCCCAACTTCGGGTCGCGGGTCTACCGGGAGAACTGGGTGGCCCAGGCGGCCAAGCTGGCCGCGCAGGGCGACGCGGCCGCCAACGCCGCGACGGACTGACAGACCACAGCCCGGGCTGGCCTGCGTTCAGCCGGCCAGCAGCTCCAACGCGCGCTGATAGGCCGGCTGGTGCATCAGCTCGTCCCAGGGCAGCGGTGGAGTGCGCGGCAGCAGGTCGAGGCGGCGCGCCTCGCTGTCGGGGTCTGGGGTCCAGTCGCCGTGGGCCAGGGCGTCGGCCAGGCCGTCGAGCAGCTCATCCACCGCGGCACCGCCGCCGTCGATCGACTGGTTGCACAGCAGCACCAGGTCGCAGCCGGCTTCCAGCGCCAGCAGGGCGGCGTCGGTGTAGCTCAGCGTGGCGCCACCGTTCGCGCGGTCCATACCGGGCATGCGCCGGGCCGCCTCCATGCTCAGGTCGTCGCTGAACACCGCCCCCTCGAAGCCGAGCCGGCCGCGCAGCACGTCCTGCAGCCAGCGTGCGGAGAAGCCGGCCGGGCGGCGGTCCACCTTCGGGTAGATCACGTGCGCGGGCATCACCGCGCCGAGCACCGTGCCCAGCGCGCCGTAGGGCAGCGCGTCGTCGGCCAGGATGGCGCTGAGGCTGCGCTCGTCGCGCGGCACGGCCACGTGGCTGTCCGCCTCGGCCCAGCCGTGGCCGGGGAAGTGCTTGCCGCAATTGCCCATGCCCGCCTGCAGCAGGCCGTGCATCAGGCTGCGCGCCAGTACCGTCACTACACGCGGGTCGCGGTGGAAGGCGCGGTCGCCGATCACGCCGCTGCGGCCGTGGTCCAGGTCCAGCACCGGGGTGAAGCTCAGGTCGACGCCGCAGGCGCGCAACTCGGCGGCCAGCACGTAGCCCGCGGCGGTGGCCATCTCGCAGGCGGCCAGCGCGCCGCTGCCGGGCTGGCCCTTCGCGTCGCGCATCCAGCGCTCGCCTAGCGTACGCATGGCCGGCAGGTGGGTGAAGCCGTCGCTGCGAAAGCGCTGCACGCGCCCGCCCTCGTGGTCCACGCAGACCAGCAGGTCCGGGCGGAGGTCCTTGATCTCGTCGATCAGCCCGGTCAGTTGGGCGCGGTCACGCCAGTGGCGGGCGAAGAGGATCAGCCCGCCGGTGAGCGGGTGTTCGAGGCGGCGGCGGTCGTCGGCGTTCAGCTCGGGGCCGGCGATGTCGAGGACGACGGGGGCGTGTTCGTGCATGGAGGGGCGGGGCGGTTCAGGCCGTTGGAGGTCCGTCGGGCAGGCGCTCGACGACGACGAAGCTGGTGGCGTAGTCGCTCTCGTCGGTGAGGCTGACGTGGGCCGTCAGCCGGCGCGCGTCGAACCAGGCCGCCAGCTCGCCATGCAGGCGGATCGTGGGCTGGCCGCTGGCGAGGTTGAGGGTTTCGCAGCCGCGCCAGCGCATGGGGGCATGCAGGCCCAGGCCGATGGCCTTCGAGAAGGCCTCCTTGGCCGAGAAGCGCGTGGCCAGGTAGGCGACGCCGCGCTTGTCGACCCGCGCGCGCCGGGCGTGGAAGATGCGCAGCTCGTCCGGGCCGAGCACCCGCTCGGCGAAGCGGTCGCCGTGGCGCTGCAGCGCCGCGGCGATGCGGCGCACGTCGCAGATGTCCGTGCCGATGCCGAAAATCACGGCGCGTAGGCTCGCTGGATGCAGCGCTGGTAGTCGCGCATCGTCTCGGTGTAGCCGAGTTCCAGCGCATCGGCGATCAGCGCATGGCCGATCGACACCTCCATCACGCCGGGCACGGCGCGCAGGAAGTCGCTCAGGTTGTCGCGGTTCAGGTCGTGACCGGCGTTGAGCTCCAGGCCCACCGCCAGCGCGGCCTCTCCAGCGCGTACGTAGCGAGCCAGCACCTCGGCCTGCTGCGGCGTGCCCCAGGCGCTGGCGTAGGCCTCGGTGTAGAGCTCGACGCGGTCGGCGCCCACCTCGCGGGCGGCGCGCATCATCTCGGGCAGCGGGTCCATGAAGAGGCTGACGCGCACGCCCAGCGCCTGGCATTCGGCGATCAGCGGGCGCAGGCGCTCGGCGTCGTCCGGGAAGGTCCAGCCGTGGTCGGAGGTGAACTGGCCCACCGAGTCCGGCACGAAGGTGGCCTGGTGCGGGCGGACCTGGCGGATCACGTCCATCAGGTTGTGGAAGGGGTTGCCCTCGATGTTGTATTCGATCGCGGGCCAGGCCTTCAGCAGCTCGGCGAGGTCGGTCACGTCGCTGGCGCGGATGTGGCGCTCGTCGGGCCGCGGGTGCACGGTGATGCCCTGCGCGCCGGCTTCGAGCACGATCTGCGCGGCCCGCGTGACGCTGGGGATGCCGAGGTGGCGCGTGTTGCGCAGCAGCGCCACCTTGTTGAGGTTGACCGACAGGGCGGTGCGGCCACCGTGGGCGCCGTGGTGGCCGGGTTCGGGAGCGACGAGGGGGTTCATGCGCAGGTCAATCGATCAGCTTCTGGACCTCGATCATCAGTGCGCGGGTGCGCAGCGTCGAGGTGCCCAGATGATAGTGAAGCAGCTGGCGCAGCTGGCTGCGCAGCTCGGGCAGGGCGCCCAGGCAGGCCTGGCGCAGGCCGCCCAGGTCGCCAGCGTACAGCGCCGCCTGCAGCGCCACCAGCGTGGCGCCGGTGATCCCAGGCTCGCCATCGGCCTGCGCGCACACGCCCACCTCCGGCAGCAGCTGGTGGCGTGCGCTGGCGGCCACCGTGGCCTGGGTGGCGGTGATGCGCGAGAGCTCGGGCAGCACGCCCGTCTCGCTGAGCAGGCAGAGCTCGAAGGCGCGCAACGCGGCGGCCACCTCGGCCTCGTCCCCGGTGGCGAGCACCGGCAGGGTGGCTGCATAGGCGTCGAACAGCGCCGGGTGCGGGTCGTGGCGCGCCAGGCCGCGCAGCAGCAGCTCGTTGAGGTGGAAGCCCGCCAGCAGCGCGGCGCCGCCGAGCATCGCGCCGCCGCCGGCCCACTCGGCGCTGCGCAGCAGGGAGACCTCGGTGCCCTGTTCTTCTCGCTTACTGCCCAGCAGCACCATCAGGCGCTGGAAGGGCAGCAGCACCGAGCGCAGCTGCGAGTAGGGCCGTTTGGCGCCCTTGGCGATCGCCGCGACGCGGCCCTGCTCGCGCGTGAACAGCTCCAGGATCAGGCTGGATTCGCTCCAGTCGTGGTGGTGCAGCACATAGGCCGCCAGCGGTTGCGGCGCGGCGCGGCGGGTGGCCATGTCGACCCGCTGGGCTTACTCGTAGCCGTAGCTCTTCAGGCGCTGCTCGTCGTCGGCCCAGCCGGAGCGCACCTTGACCCAGAGCTCCAGGAAGACCTTGCCTTCGCTGAGCCGCTCCAGCTCCTGGCGGGCCTCGCTGCCGATGCGCTTGAGGCGCTCGCCGCCCTCGCCGATCACCATGCCCTTGTGGGCATCACGCTCGACGATGATGGTCGCGGCGATGCGGCGCAGGTTGCCCTCTTCGGTGTACTGGTCGATCTGCACCGTCGAGGTGTAGGGCAGTTCGTCACCGGTGAGGCGGAACAGCTTCTCGCGGATCAGCTCGGCGGCCAGGAACTTCTCGCTGCGGTCGGTCAGCGCGTCCTCGTCGTAGTACCAGCCCTGCTCGGGCAGGAGCGGGCGGATGATGGTCAGCAGGCGGCTGGCGTCGTCCTTCTTCGTGGCCGACAGCGGCACGAACTCGGTGAAGGGGTGGCGTACCTGCATCTGCTGCAGCCAGGGCAGCAGGTCCGAGCGGCGGTGAATCAGGTCGAGCTTGTTGGCCACCAGGATGACCGGCTTGCCCGGCGGGATCAGCCGCAGCACCCTCTCGTCGTCCGAGCCGAAGCGCCCGGCTTCGACCAGAAAGAGCACCACGTCCACGTCGCCCAGCACGGCCTGCACGGTCTTGTTGAGGTTGCGGTTGAGCGCCGCCGTGCCACGCACCGTGTGGCGGGTCTGGAAGCCGGGCGTGTCGACGAAGACGAACTGCGTGTCGCCCTCGGTGGTGATGCCGGTGATGCGGTGCCGGGTGGTCTGCGCCTTGCGCGAGGTGATGCTGACCTTCTGGCCGATCAGCGTGTTCAGCAGCGTCGACTTGCCCACGTTGGGCCGCCCGACGATGGCGACCAGGCCGCAGCGCTGGCCGTCGGCACCGGGGATGGTCATGCCGGCAGAAGGCGGTGTGTCCGAGTCGTCCGACGCATCGGGCACCTCCGGCGCGTCCGGAACCGAGTCGGGGGCGTTGCCGTTGTCGGCGGGGTCGGGCAGGGTGTCGGCGTTCATTCGGGGAGGGCGCTCAGGCGCGTCAGGACTTCTCGGGCAGCTTCCTGCTCGGCGGCGCGGCGCGAGCGGCCTTCGCCACGGCCTTCGACGCCCAGGGCGGGCACGCTGCAGCCGACCTCGAAGGTCTGGTCATGGGCGCGGCCGCGGGTGGTCTCGATGCGGTAGTCGGGGACCGGCAGCTTGCGTGCCTGCAGCCATTCCTGCAGCTGGGTCTTGGCGTCCTTGGCCCAGGCCTGGGTGGCGGTCTCGGACACCAGCGGCTCGAACAACCGGCGCACCAGCCCCTGGGCAGCGTCGAAGCCTGCGTCGCGGTAGACCGCGCCGATGATGCCCTCCATCGCGTCGGCCAGGATCGACGGACGCTGGGCACCGCCGCCACGCGCCTCGCCTTCGGACAGGCGCAGCACCTCGGGCAGCTGCAGCGACAGCGCGAGGCGGTGCAGCATGTCCTGGCGCACCAGGTGGGCGCGCACGCGGGTCAGGTCGCCCTCGGGCGAGCTGTCGTACTGGTCGAACAGCAGGTCCGAGACGGCGAGGTTGAGCACGGCGTCGCCGAGGAACTCCAGCCGCTCATTGTGGTCGGCACCGTGGCTGCGGTGGGTGAGGGCGCGCACCAGCAGGCGCCGGTCACGGAAGACGTGACCCAGGCGCTGCTGCAGGGCATCGAAGGGAGAACTCAAGGTGGCGGGCCGGGGCAGGGCTGAAGAGAGGGAGAGGGACTGAGGGAAGAAGGACAGAGGTGCGCGGGTCAGTTGGAGCGCGCGCGGTATTTGATCAGCAGCGAGACCGGTCCGATCAGCTCGATCTCCTTGTCGTAGGCGAAGGCCACCACCACGCGGTCGTTTTCCTTGGTGATGACGAGATCCTTGCCTGAGATCGAGGTGATCGAGTACTCCACGTCCTTGTAGCGATCGAAGGCGGTGCGGATCTCGGAGACCGTGCTGCCGCCGCTTTGCGCCACCTTCTCGATGGCGCGCTTGGCGGTGTAGTACTCGTTGACGGTGGGCACCACCCGCAGGGTCAGCAGCAGGACCGTTGACACCAGGATGGCCCAGAACACCAGGCTGATGAGCGTCAGGCCGCGCTGGCCCCGTCGCTGGAGCATGGAGGAGGTGTGCTGCACTGTGGTCATCCCGGTTCTCCTCGATCGATGGGGCTCACCTGTACCGCCCGACTCACTGGAAGGCGCCGATGCGCTTGAGGCTGCCGAAGTTCATCCAGACGAAGAAGGCGCGTCCGACGATGTTCTCGTCCGGCACGAAACCCCAGAAGCGCGAATCTTCCGAATTGTCGCGGTTGTCGCCCATCATGAAGTAGTGGCCGGCCGGTACCTTGCAGGTCACGCCTTCGGCGGTGTAGCGGCAGTTCTCCGAGCCCGGGAAGCTGCGCGCGCGCATGCCGTAGCTCGACGGCAGGCTGGGGTCGACCAGGATGCGATGGTTCACCACCGCGCCCGCAGCGCCGACAGCACCGTTCCCGTTGCCACTGCCCGGCAGATCCTCCTGGAACTGCTTGGCGTAGCTGCGCTGGTGCTCCTCGTAGTAGTCGTCCAGCGCCTTGAGCGGCACGGGCTGGCCGTTCACGCTGAGCTTCTGGTTGATGTAGGCGATCTCGTCGCCCGGCACGCCGACCACGCGCTTGATGAAGTCGATGCTGGGGTCCACCGGGTAGCGGAACACCATCACGTCACCGCGCTTGACCGGGTTGTTGTCGATGACCTTCTTGTTGATCACCGGCAGGCGCACGCCATAGTGGAACTTGTTGACCAGGATGAGGTCGCCGATCTCCAGCGTGGGAATCATCGAGCCCGACGGGATCTTGAAGGGCTCAAACAGGAAGGAGCGCAGCAGGAAGACCAGCAGGATCACCGGGAAAAGGCCGGCCGTCCAATCCAGCCACCAGGGTTGGGCAAGGACCTTCTGGCGCGCTTCCTCGACGTTGCCGTCCACCTGCTGGATGCCCAGGCGTTGCAGCTCGGCACGGCGGGTGGCGTCCTGCGTGGCCAGCGAGCTGGCCGCGGCCTGGCGGCGCGGCAGGAAGACGAAGCGCTCGGCCAGCCAGTAGGCCAGCGTCACGAGGGTGAGGAGGAACAGCAGCAGCGAGAAGTTCCCGTTCCACTTGCCGAGGTACCAGCCCGTGCCGTAGGCGACGAGGCAGGCGTAGAGGATGCCGGTGAGGGTGCCCATGGGGTGTCGGGTGTCGGTGAGGCGTATCGCGTGTCGGGTGGCCGAGGGGGGCCGTGATCAGTCTTCGACCTGCAGGATGGCGAGGAAAGCCTCCTGCGGCACCTCGACGGAGCCGATCTGCTTCATGCGCTTCTTGCCGGCCTTCTGCTTTTCGAGCAGCTTGCGCTTGCGGGTGATGTCACCGCCGTAGCATTTTGCCAGCACGTTCTTGCGCAGCGCCTTCACATCCTCGCGAGCGATGATGTTCGCGCCGATGGAGGCCTGGATCGCCACGTCGTACATCTGGCGCGGGATCAGCGTGCGCATCTTGGCCACCACCGCGCGGCCACGGTACTGGCTCTGGCTGCGGTGCACGATCATCGCCAGCGGGTCGACCCGGTCGCCGTTGATCAGGATGTCGACCTTGACCACGTCGGCGGCGCGGTACTCCTTGAACTCGTAGTCCATCGACGCGTAGCCGCGCGTGGCCGACTTCAGCTTGTCGAAGAAGTCGAGGACGATCTCGGCCAGCGGCAGTTCATAGGTCAGCATGACCTGCTTGCCGTGGTAGGCCATGTTCAGCTGGATGCCGCGCTTCTGGTTGCACAGCGTCATCACCGTGCCCACGTAGTCCTGCGGCATGTACAGGTGCACCGTGACGATGGGCTCGCGGATCTCCTGGATCTTGCCCTGGTCGGGCATCTTGCTGGGGTTCTCGACCTGCAGCACGGTGCCGGTGGCCAGCTCTACCTCGTAGACCACGCTGGGCGCGGTGGTCACCAGGTCCTGGTCGAACTCGCGCTCCAGGCGCTCCTGCACGATCTCCATGTGCAGCAGGCCCAGGAATCCGCAGCGGAAGCCGAAGCCCAGCGCCTGTGAGACTTCCGGCTCGTAGCGCAGCGAGCTGTCGTTGAGCTTGAGCTTCTCCAGCGCATCGCGCAGCTGGTCGTACTCGCTCGCCTCGGTGGGGTACAGGCCGGCGAAGACCTGCGGCTGGATTTCCTTGAAGCCCGGCAGCGCCTCGGTGGCGGGGCCGGCGTTGTTGGGCAGCTTCTTTTCCAGCGTGACCGTGTCGCCCACCTTGGCGGCGGCCAGCTCCTTGATGCCGGCGATGATGAAGCCCACCTCGCCCGCCTTGAGCAGGTCGCGGTTCTCGCTCTTGGGCGTGAAGACGCCCAGGTGCTCGATCGGGTAGACCGTGTTGGTGGCCATCATGCGGATGCGCTCGCCCTTGGCGAGCTGGCCATCGACCATGCGCACCAGCATCACGACGCCGACGTAGTTGTCGAACCAGGCGTCGATGATCATCGCCCGCGGCGCGCCGTCCGGATTGCCCCGGGGCGCCGGCATGCGCGTGATGACAGCCTCCAGGATCTCGTCGATGCCCATGCCGGTCTTGGCCGAGCAGGGGATGGCGTCGTCGGCGTCGATGCCGATGACGTCCTCGATCTCCGCCTTGGCGTTGTCCGGATCCGCCGAGGGCAGGTCCATCTTGTTGAGCACCGGCACCACCTCCACGCCCAGGTCGAGCGCGGTGTAGCAGTTGGCCACCGTCTGCGCCTCGACGCCCTGGGACGCGTCGACCACCAGCAGCGCGCCCTCGCAGGCCGACAGCGAGCGGCTCACCTCGTAGGAGAAGTCGACGTGTCCGGGGGTGTCGATCAGGTTGAGCTGGTAGCTCTGGCCATTGCGCGCGACGTAGGTCAGCGCGGCGGTCTGGGCCTTGATCGTGATGCCACGCTCGCGCTCGATGTCCATCGAGTCGAGCACCTGCGCCTCCATCTCCCGGTCCGACAGGCCACCACAGCGCTGGATGATCCGGTCCGCCAGCGTGCTCTTGCCGTGGTCGATGTGGGCAATGATGGAGAAATTTCTGATGTGGTCCATGGGGGGCCGGAGCTGGTTCTCAGCTTGCCCCGGGCCGCACGGTGGCGGCGTCGCCTTGAGGGGACAAGCTGGCTTCGCGCAGCGAAGTCGGAGGCGGCGTGAGCCGCCTGGGCGGCGCTACAAAAAAAAGGCACGTCCAATCGTTGACGCGCCCTCCAACAAAAAGGTATGGCAACTGCTTTGCTGGGCTTTCATTGTAGTCAAAACGCCCTGCAGCCCCCCGCAGCGGACCCGGCGCCTGCACCTCAGGCACCGGATGGCGTTCAGGCTCGCCTCAACGCCCCGGGCGGATCACGGCGTACTGGGCCCATTCACCGCGGCGGAACAGCAGGTTCAACGGCCGACCCTTGTCCTGCCGGGCGACCAGCGCCTCCAGCTGCTTCACGTCGGTGACCTCGGTGTTGGCCAGCGAGAGGATCACGTCGCCCTCGCGCAGGCCGGCGCGGGCCGCAGCGCCGTCGACGGCGTCGATGCGCACACCCGCCTTGAGCTTGAGCTCGCGCCGCTGCGCTTCGCTGAGGTCGCTCACGCTCAGACCCAAGGCCGCCAGCGCGGCAGGGGCCGGTTTGGCCGGCTTCTCGGCGCCGCCGTTGGCCGGTGCGGCCGCCTTGGCTTCCGCTTCCAGCTCGGCCACCGTGACGCCCAGTTCCTTGCTGCTGCCACGGCGGAACACCTGCAGCGTGCTGCGCGTGCCAGGACGTGTGGCGCCCACCAGGCGGGGCAGGTCGTTCCAGCGCTCCACCGCCTTGCCGTCGAAGCGGGTGATGATGTCGCCCGCCTCCAGGCCGGCCTTGTCGGCCGGGCCACCGGGCTCGACGCTGCGCACCAGGGCGCCGCCGGCCTTGCCCAGGCCGAGCGACTCGGCCACGTCCTTGGTCACCTCACCGATCTGCACGCCGATGCGCCCGCGCACCACCCGGCCTTGGCTGCGCAGCTGGTCGGCCACACGGCTGGCTTCGTCGATCGGGATGGCAAAGGAAATGCCCATGTAGCCGCCCGAGCGGCTGTAGATCTGGGAGTTGACCCCCACCACCTCGCCGCGCAGGTTGATCAGCGGGCCACCGGAGTTGCCGGGGTTGATTGCCACGTCGGTCTGGATGAAGGGCACCAGGTCGCCGGTGTCGCGCGCCTTGGCGCTGACGATGCCGGCGGTCACGGTGTTGTCCAGGTCGAAGGGCGAGCCGATCGCGATGACCCACTCACCCACCCGTACGCGGTTCACGTCGCCGAAGCGCACCGCCGGCAGTCCGCTCGCCTCGATCTTCAGCACGGCCACGTCGGTGCGCTTGTCCGCGCCGATCACCTTGGCCTTGAATTCGCGCTTGTCGGTCAGGCGCACCGTTACCTCGTCGGCGCCATCGACCACATGGGCATTGGTCATCACGTAGCCATCGCTGCTGATGACGAAACCGGAGCCGACGCCGCGCGGTACCGACTCCTCGTCGTCCGGGCTGTCCTGCCGGGGCTGTGGCTGCGGCTGGCCGCGACGCGGATCGATGCGCGGGATCGGGATGCCGAAGAAGCGGCGCAGGAATTCCTGCATCTCCTCGTCCGGGCCGCCGCCTTCGGCGCGCGCGGTGCGGACCTTGGACTGGGTGCGGATGTTCACCACCGACGGGCCGACCTGCTCGACCAGGTCGGCGAAATCCGGCAGGCCGCGGGTGGCCGGGGAGGCTGGCGCGGTGGTGCTGGGCCGGGTGGTGGCGGATTGGGCCGTGGCGTCGCGGTGCGACACCAGCGACAGCGCCACGCCACCGGCGCACAGCAGCGCGGCAGAGGCAACGAGCCAGGTGCGGGCGGTGCGGGGCAGCGCGCGCTGCGGCTGCACCTCGGACAGTCGATCAGGCATGGAGTCCTCGGTTCAAGGGGGCGAAGTCAATGGATCGCAGGCGGGCGGCGCCGTGCCGGTCGCCCGCCGGACGCTCTTGGAGCGGTCAAGGCCGGCGGCGTTCCATGCCGCTCGAAAATTGTTGCAGCGTCACCAGGGGTACGTCGCCGACCGCGGTGATCCACCAATCGTTCAGGCGGCGGCTCAGGGCCTGCGTTGCTCCCCAGGCGGCGGCGGCATCCCGGTGGTGCACGCTGGCATCGAAGGGTTCGACGAAGATCGACACGAGCGTGAGGCCGTCGCTGAAGGTGGCCTGCAGCAGGCCGGTGCTGGTATCCGAGGCGAGTGCACCCGCCGGGCTCGCCCCGGCCTGTGCCGCTGCCGCGGCGCTGGCGCTGCGGGCGGCGGCTCGCTCGCCAGGGCGCAGCGGGCGCTGCACGCAGCGCACCAGCGTGAAGCTGGGTGGCAGGGCGCGCAGCAGCCAGCCTTCGCGTTCGAGCTCACAGCGGGGCAGCGATGAGCGTTGGATGCGGTAGCCGTCCAGCCGGCGCATCTCCTGCAGCAGGACCTGCGGCTGAACGGGGACGTCGAGTTGCAGCTCGGAAAAGGCAGAGGACTCGATCACCTCACCGCGTGCGCCCAGCGTGTCGGCGCGCAGCAGCAGGCCGCTGTGACGCTCCAGCCACAGGCGCTGCGCATAGCGGTAGGTGTCCCGCGGGCGCAGGGTCACCACCTGGGCCTCGTGTCCAGCAGCCCGGTCGGCGGTGGTGGACTGCAGCTCGTAGGCGTCGAGGGCGCCGGGGGCATCACCGATGTTGGCGACCGGGAACCCGGGCAGCAACTCGCGCTGCTCGATCGATGCCTCGCGTGTCTTCGGCCAGAAGACGTGCACGGTGTCGTTGTGGCGGTAGAGGCGGCGCATCTGGCCGTCCAGCGCCTCGATGCGTTCGATCTGCTGTCGCCCGTCGGCGAAGTGGGTGATGCGCGAACTGCTGATCACGCCGCCCGCGTTCACCACGAAGGTGCCGCTGTAGCTGCGCCGCTGGGCCGCCTCCTGGATGCGGCGCACGACCGCCTGGGCATCGCCGAGCGGGGTCACCGAGGCCGCCTTGGCAGGGCCTGTGCTGCCCGCGGTGGCCCAGCCCAGTCCGGCGCCGACCAGCACACCCGCCACCAATGCGCTGCGCCAGACCCCGCGGCGCTGCTCCAGCCGGGCAGACATCATCGGGTGCCGGCGTCGTAGGCGGCGTTGCGCAGGTAGCCCGCGGCCGGGCTCAGCGTGGTGCTGCCCGAATACTCGCGGTGGGCGCGCAGGTAACGCGCCATCTCGGCCTCGGCCAGCGCGGCTCGCTCGTCTGCACCGACCGCCGATGCCGCGGTGGCCACGGTGGCAGGGGACCACCACGAGGCGCTGCCGTCCGGGTCGCTGCGGGTGGACCAAACGGCGCCGGCCACCATCACCACCCCGGCTGCGACGCCCACAGGCGTGGCCCAGCGTGATCGCAACGACGGCAACAACGCCCGGCGCCGCGCGTGCGGGACCACGGTGCCCGCCCCCGGCCGTTCCGCCGTCCTGGCCCCTGCGCCGATCACTGCCACTGACGCCGGCTGTGCCGCGGGCTGGCCGGCGTCGGCGCGCGAGGGCGCCAGGACCACCGGCTCGCGTTCCAGCCGTTCGCGCAGCCGGCTCATGAACGCTCCATCGCGGGTGGCCGGCGCGGCGAGTTCCTCGCTGCGCAGCACATCGCCGATGAGGTGATAGGCGTGCCAGTCGGCGCGGCATTGCCGGTCCGTGCGCCAGGCCGTGCACAGGGATGCCACGTGAGGCTCGTCGAGCTCGCCGTCCATCAGGGCCGACATCGCTGCCCGGTCGCTGCCCGCTGGCAGTTCGCTGTGGTTCATCTCGCACTCCAGAGGGGGGGCGCGCTCACCATCGCTGCCCCTTCTTCGTATCCAGCAAAGGCCGCAGCCGCTCGGCAATCGCCTCGCGGGCCCGGAAGATGCGCGATCGCACCGTCCCGATCGGACAGTCCATCGCTTCGGAGATCTCGTCGTAGGACAGGCCTTCCACCTCCCGCAGGAGGATCGCCTGGCGCAGGTCATCGGGCAACGCCTCGATCGCCTTGTTGACCGTTGCCGCGATCTCCCGGCTGGCCAACACCGCTTCGGGTGTTTCCCCATCACTTAGTTCGTGCTCCGGCCGGTAAGTTTCCTCGTCATCCTGACGCGCAGAGGCCAGCGCACTCTCGGTGATGATGGGGTCGCGCTTGAGGTCGGCCAATGTCTTCTTGGCCGTGTTGACCGCGATGCGGTACAGCCAGGTGTAGAAGGCGCTTTCACCCCGGAACTGCGGCAGCGCGCGGTAGGCGCGGATGAAGGTCTCCTGGGCCACGTCGGCCACCAGGTCCGTATCGCGCACGAACCGCCCGATCAGGCGTTCGATGCGGCGCTGGTACTTCACCACCAGCATCTCGAAGGCATGCACCTCGCCACGCTTGGCGCGCTCGACGAGTTGGGCGTCTGCGTCGGTCGTCATCCGGGATGGGCTGGGCCTGGCGCAGCCGGCGGGTCGGCAGGGGAGAAGGTCGTCGCGGGGGAAGTCATGCGGCGCGAGGAATATAGCGCACAGCGCAGACCGTGCCAGGCGCCCCCCAGGTCGGCTTCGGAGAGGGCCACCCAGCTGACCTGGGGCCGGCGGCGCGGCGCCGGTGCGGCTGCGGCCGTCAGGCGCAACAGCAGCCACCCCCCCAGGTCGATGCACACCTGCACCTCACCATGGACCGGGGCGCCGGTGGAGGGCAGGCGCCGCCAGGACCACTGCGTGCCATCCCAGCCCATCGAGAAGGCCTGCCGCGCGCCGAGGCGCCAAGCCGTGATCAGCAGGACGACCATGGGCAGGGTGGCGAGCAGCGTTGGCAGTGGGGTGAGGGCATCGAGCTGAAACCCGTGCAGCAGCCACAGCAGCAGCGCGCCGGCCGTTGCCGCGCACAGCGCGCGCGTCCCGTACCGCCAGCCTCGGCTCGTGTGGGTGTTCAAGACGAACGAAGGGGCGGTGCGCATGCTGCGTCCGCCCCTGCGATGTGCGTCGATGCCCGTCGACCGACCGGCCGCGTACTCTGCGCTGCCGATCAGCTGCGGCGGAACACCAGCGTGCCGTTGGTGCCACCGAAGCCGAAATTGTTCTTCACGGCGTACTCGATCGGCATCTGGCGCGCGGTGTTGGCGCAGTAGTCAAGATCGCACTCCGGATCCTGATTGAAGATGTTGATCGTCGGAGGCGAGACTTGGTTGTACAGCGCCAGCACGGAGAACACGGATTCAATGCCGCCAGCACCGCCCAGCAGGTGGCCGGTCATCGACTTGGTCGAGTTCACCACCAGCTTCTTCGCGTGGTCACCGAAGGCCAGCTTGATCGCGTTGGTCTCGTTGGCGTCACCCAGCGGCGTCGAAGTGCCATGGGCGTTGACGTACTGCACCTGGTCGGCGTTGATGCCGGCATTGCGCAGCGCCAGGGCCATCGAACGACGCGGGCCGTCGACGTTCGGGGCGGTCATGTGATACGCGTCGCCCGTCATGCCGAAGCCGGACAGCTCCGCATAGATGCGCGCGCCGCGCTTCTTCGCGTGCTCGTACTCTTCGACCACCATCACGCCGGCGCCTTCGCCGAGCACGAAACCGTCACGGTCACGGTCCCAGGGGCGCGATGCCGTGGTTGGATCGTCATTGCGGGTCGACAGCGCGCGCGCCGCTGCAAAGCCACCCACGCCCAGCGGCGAGACGGTGGATTCGGCGCCGCCGGCGATCATCACGTCGGCTTCACCGTACTCGATCAGCCTGGCCGCCAGGCCGATGCTGTGCAAGCCGGTGGTGCAGGCGGTGACAACCCCGAGGTTCGGGCCCTTGTAGCCGCACAGGATCGACACATGCCCGGAGATCATGTTGATGATCGACGCCGGTACGAAGAACGGCGAGATGCGGCGCGGGCCACGTTCCAGATATTCACCGTGGGAGGCCTCGATCATCGGCAGGCCGCCGATGCCCGAGCCCACCATCACACCGATGCGCTCTGCCTGCTCTGCATGCAGCGCCTCGCCGGTGGCCAGGCCCGAGTCCTTGACCGCCTGCATCGACGCGGCGATGCCGTAATGGATGAAAGCATCCATGTGGCGGGCTTCCTTGGCGGGGATGTACTCCTCGATGTTGAAGCCCTTGACCTCGCCGGCAAAGCGCACCCCCATCTTCGACGCGTCGAAGCGCGTGATGTTGGCGATGCCGGATTGGCCGGCCAGGAGGTTGGCCCAGGAGTCGGCAACGGTGTTGCCCAGGGGGGTCACCAGGCCGAGGCCGGTCACGACGATGCGGCGGCGGGTCATGCGTGTGTCAATGGCAGGACGGCGGGATACAGCGCAGCGTCAGTCGATCAGGACTTGACGTTGTTCTTCGCGTAATCGATCGCGAGCTGAACGGTGGTGATCTTCTCGGCCTCTTCGTCCGGGATCTCGATGCCGAACTCGTCTTCCAGGGCCATCACCAGCTCGACGGTGTCGAGCGAGTCGGCGCCCAGATCGGCCACGAAGGCCTTCTCGCTGATGACCTCGGCTTCGGCCACGCCCAGTTGTTCCGCAATGATCTTCTTGACGCGTGCTTCGATGTCGCTCATGACTCTCCTCCGGGAGGGGTGCAGTGAAAACAGCCTGCGATTCTAAGGGGTCCGGAGTGTGACGGATTCCGGGTGGTCAGGCGACCCGCGCAGGACGGGGGTCGGGGCACCTGACCGGATGGGCGGTCGCGTGCGACTCAACCCATGTACATACCGCCGTTCACATGCACCTCGGTGCCGGTGATGTAGCCGGCTTTCGAGGACGCGAGGAACGAGACGGCTTCAGCGATGTCTTCGGGAGCGCCCAGGCGCCCCAGCGGGATCAGGGACAGCAGGGCCTGCTTCTGGGCTTCGGGCAGCGCCTCTGTCATGTCGGTGGCGATGAAGCCCGGTGCGACACAGTTGACCGTGATGTTGCGGCTGCCCAACTCCTTGGCCAGCGAGCGTGTCATGCCGGCCACGCCAGCCTTGGAGGCGCAGTAGTTGGCTTGGCCGGGATTGCCCGAAGCGCCCACCACCGAGGTGATGTTGATGATGCGGCCATAGCGCTGCTTCATCATCGGCTTGATCGCCGCGCGGCAGGCGCGGAAGACGGACTTGAGGTTGGTGTCGATCACCGCGTCCCAGTCATCGTCCTTCAGCCGCATGGCCAGCATGTCGCGGGTGATGCCGGCGTTATTGACCAGCACATGGAGTCCGCCGTCCTGCTTGACGATCGAGTCGATGGCGGCATCCAGCGCAGCGGCGTCGGTGACGTTCAGCGCGATGCCGCGACCACCCAGGTGGGCCAGCGCTTCGGTGATGGACGCGCCACCGGACTCGGTGGTGGCCGTGCCGATGACCTTGAATCCCTGCTGGGCCAGCGCCAGCGCGATGGCGCGGCCGATGCCGCGGCTGGCGCCGGTGACGAGCGCAACTTGAGGGGGCGTGGCAAGACTCATGCGAGCAGTCCTTTGACTTCGGCCAGGCTGGCCGGATCGAAGAGGGTGGCGCTGACCAGTTCGGCATCGATGCGCTTGGCCATGCCGGCCAGCACCTTGCCTGGTCCGCACTCGATGACATGCGTCAGGCCGCGTGCCTTGAGCGCCAGGACCAGCTCCACCCACCGCACCGGGCCGAAGGCCTGGCGGTACAGGGCGTCGCGGATGGCGTCGGGCTCGGTCTGCACGGCCACGTCGATGTTGTTGATCACCGGGATGCGCGGGCTGGCGATGGTGATCTCGGCCAGCCGCACGCGCAGGCGCTCAGCGGCCGGCTTCATCAGGCTGCAGTGGAAGGGGGCGGACACCGGCAGTGGCAGGGCACGCTTGGCGCCGAGAGACTTCAACAGCTCACAGCCCTTTTCGACACCCGCCTTGCTGCCGGCAATCACGGTCTGCTTCGGGTCGTTGAAGTTGACGGCCTCGACCACTTCGCCGGTCGCCGCGGCTGCCTGGGCACAGCCTTCGCGCACGGCCTGGGCATCCAGTCCCAGGATCGCGGCCATCGCACCGGTGCCGACCGGCACGGCCTCCTGCATTGCCTGGGCGCGCAGGCGCACGAGCGGCAGCGCATCGGCCAGCGCCAGCGCGCCAGCGGCCACCAGGGCGGTGTACTCGCCCAGCGAGTGGCCCGCCACGGCGGCCGGCTCCGCGCCGCCTTCAGCCAGCCAGACGCGGTAATTGGCGATGGCTGCGGTGAGCATCACCGGCTGCGTGTTGGTGGTGAGGTCCAGCGCTTCCTTCGGACCCTCGGCGATCAGGCGGGCCATGTCCTCGCCCAGGGCAGCACTGGCTTCGTCCAGTGTGCGACGCACGGCGGGGTGGTCAGCCCAAGCATTGAGCATGCCGACGGACTGCGAGCCCTGGCCAGGAAAAACGAAGGCAAACGCGGTCATGGTGATCGGTGGATGGGCGCGGTGCGCCTGTGTTCAAGGGGTGGTGGCCTGCTGCGGGTCAGAAATCCAGCAGCACGGCACCCCAGGTGAAGCCGCCGCCCACGCCTTCGAGCAGAACGGTGTCACCGGTCTTGACGCGGTGGCTGCGTACCGCCTCGTCCAATGCAAGCGGAATCGAGGCTGCCGAGGTGTTGCCGTGGCGGTCGACCGTCACGATCACCTTGTCCATCGGCAGCTTCAGCTTGCGGGCCGTGCTCTGCATGATGCGGATGTTGGCCTGGTGCGGGATCAGCCAGTCGATGTCCTGCTCGCTGCGGCCGGCTTTTTCGAGCACGGCCCGGGCGGTGCTCTCCAGCACGCCCACGGCCAGCTTGAAGACGGCCTGCCCGTCCATGCGCAGGAAGGGGTCGCCCAGCACGCTCCCGCCGGACAGAGCGCCCGGGGTGCAGAGGATGTCGAGGTGGCGCCCGTCGGCGTGCAGGTCGGTGGCGAGGATGCCAGGGGAGTCGCTCGCCGACAGCACCACGGCGCCTGCCCCATCGCCGAACAGCACGCAGGTGGTGCGGTCGTCGAAATTCAGGATGCGCGAGAACACTTCGGCGCCGATCACCAGGGCGTGGCGCGCGGATCCGGTGCGGATCATCGCGTCGGCGAGGGTCAGCGCGTAAATGAAGCCGGAGCACACCGCCTGCACGTCCATCGCCGGGCAGCCGTGCACGATGCCGAGCTTGCGTTGCACGATGGTGGCGGTCGACGGGAAGATCATGTCCGGCGTCGAGGTCGCGACAATGATCAGGTCAATGTCGGCGCCTGTCAGGCGGGCGGCTTCGAGCGCGTGGCGCGCCGCCTCAACGGCCAAGTCGCTGGCGCTGATTTCCGGCGAAGCAAAATGACGCGACCTGATCCCCGTGCGTTCGACGATCCACTCATCGGAGGTCTCGATGCCACGGGCCCCCAGTTCGGCGGCCAGTTCTGCATTGGTCAGCCGGCGCGGTGGCAACGCGCTGCCAGTGCCTGTGATGCGGGAATGACGGGTCGAGGTGAGGGTCATGCGGCTTGGCGCGACGGAGGCAAACCGCCGGCAGAGGCAAACTCGGGCTGCGCACCACTCATCGCTGGCATGGCCGCAATGATGCGGTCATGAACGCGATCGAGCAGTCGATTGCGAGCGGCATCATACGCGCGGTTCAGTGCCTGCTGGAAGGCGAATGCGTCGGCTGAGCCGTGGCTCTTGAAAACCAGTCCGCGCAGACCGAGCAGGGCGGCGCCGTTGTAGCGCCGGTGATCGAGGCGGCGCTTGAAGCGCCGCAGCACCGGCATGGCGACCAGTGCCGCCAGCTTGCCATACAGGCTGCCGGTGAATTCCTGCACCAGGATGCCCGCCATCAGGCCGGCCACGCCTTCGGCGGTTTTCAGTGCAACGTTGCCGACGAAGCCATCGCACACGACCAGGTCGGTCGTGCCCTTGAAAATGTCATTGCCTTCGACGTTGCCTTGGAAGTTGATCACCTGGCGGACGTCGGCCTCGCGCAACAGCTCGCCTGCGCGCTTGATGACGTCGTTGCCCTTGATAGCCTCTTCACCGATGTTGAGCAGGCCAACCGTCGGTCGCTCGGTGCCATCCAGCGCGCTGACCAGTGCGCTGCCCATCACCGCAAACTGCAGCAGGTGCTCCGCGCTGCAGTCCACGTTCGCTCCCAGGTCCAGGACCTTGGTGTAGCCGCCGCTCTGGTTGGGTAACAGGCTGGCGATGGCGGGGCGATCGATGCCGTCGAGTGTCTTGAGCAGGTAGCGGGCCACCGCCATCAAGGCGCCGGTGTTGCCTGCAGAGACGCACGCATCGGCCGCCGGTTCGCCGTCGCCCGCCTTGACCTGCTGGATGGCTACTCGCATGGAGGAGTCACGCTTCTTGCGCAGAGCCACCTCCACAGGGTCGTCCATTGTGACCACCTCGGAGGCGGGAACGATCCGACAGCGCTGCCAGCCCTGCGCTTCACGCAGGTCCGCCTCGAGTCCGACCAGCAGCAACTCTGCACCGGGATGCTGGGCCAGAAAGGCCTTGCAGGCGGGCAGAGTGACACTCGGGCCGTGATCTCCGCCCATGCAATCCACGGACAGGCGCACCGGCCGCGTCAGGGGCGGGAAGGCGTTCAAGGGTGAAACTCTCGATCGGACGACCAGCGGGCCGGTACGCCCGGATGCTCACCCGGCCTGCGCCGGGATGTCATCATGCGGGCTGCCTGGTGCGATGCACCAGCGCTTCGCAGCACGAAGCCGCAGGCTCAGGCGTCTGCCTTGGTCTTCAGGACCTTGCGGCCACGGTAAAAGCCCGTCGGGCTGATGTGGTGGCGCAGGTGCACCTCGCCGGTGGTCGGCTCAATGGCCGTGCCCGGGTTGGTGAGCGCATTGTGCGAACGGTGCATGCCCCGCTTCGAGGGCGACTTCTTGTTTTGCTGGACGGCCATGACGGACTCCTGGATCTTCCGGCTGGAACCGGCTTGAAAAGCCTTCGACTATAACATGCTCGCTGTGGCCGTGTACGGCTTTCAGCTCGAAGACTCGTTGGAACCCTTCTTCAGTTGTCCTTTCAATCCCGCCAGGGCTGCAAAAGGATGGGGTCGGGGCGAGTTGTCGGCGGCGGAGTCGGGTGGGCCGGCTTCGGGTGACTGCGGGACGGGCGGCTCGGCAGCCTCTTCGTTCACCCTCAGTGGCGCTGGACAAGTGTCGTGGCGCGGCACGATGGGGGCGGCGAGCAGCAGTTCGTCCTCGATCAGTTCGATCAGGTCGAAGGCCTTGTCGGCCACGAGCACGTCGTCTTCGGTTTCTTCGTCGAGCGTGGCAGCCTGGGTTTCGTCCTCGACGAAGCGGAACCAGCGATCGACGTGCATGGGCGTGTCGACCGGGCCCAGGCAGCGCTGGCAAGTCAGTGCGGCGGTGGCCTGGATCTGCAGGTGCAGCCAGATCTCGGCGCGCGTGGCACGCCGGCCGCGCAACTCGCCCTGCGCCGACCACAAAACGGTGTGGCCTGACGTGTCGGCGCCAGGGTGCAGCAACTCGGCCCAGCGGGGCAATTCGCCAAGCTGGGCCTGGCCCTGCAGGGGGCCGCCGTCTTCTGCAAGCGAGGCCACGTCAAGGCGACGTGCCAGGAACTCTCGGTGTCTCATGGTCGGAAGTGTAGGCGCAGGGCTGTGCCGGGTCTGTCCAGCCTGTCGGGCGGGAGTTCTTGCCGGATCGTTGGGCTTCGGGATGGAACAATCGCGGCATGCGGCGCCCGCAACGCCGAAGTTTCCTCTGAAAGACCATGTCGCAACTGATCCTGGCCTCCACCTCTCCCTATCGCCGCGAGCTGCTGGCCCGACTGCGTGTGCCCTTCGATGTCGTCGCGCCCGACGTCGATGAGACACCGCAGGCTGGCGAGGCGCCGGCTGACCTGGCCGAGCGTCTGGCGTTGGCCAAGGCCTGCGTTGTGGCCGATCGATGCCCGCAGGCCTGGGTGGTCGGGTCCGACCAGGTGGCCGAGTACGAGGGGTGTGCCATCGGTAAGCCGGGCTCGCATGAGCGGGCTGTCGAGCAGCTGACCGCCATGAGTGGGCGGACGGTACGCTTCCACACGGCGGTGGCGGTGGTGCGTCGCCAGGCGGGATTCGCTGGAACCCTGCGGGTGCCCGTCAGCGTGCGGTTCCGCGTGCTGGAGCGCGGCGACATCGAAACCTATCTTCGGCTGGACCGGCCCTACGACTGCGCCGGCAGCGCCCGCTGTGAAACGCTGGGCATCACGCTGCTCGATGCGATCGAATCCGATGACCCGACGGCTTTGATTGGCCTGCCTCTGATCGCGACGACCCGGCTGCTGCGCGAGGCCGGCTGGGATGCGCTGCGGCTCCTGGCTGAGACTGTCTCGGTCGTGCAGGAGGGCGTATGAGTCCGCCGCGTCGACATGCATCGGGGGGGGCATCGCCTGCACCCATGTCGGGTGTGCCGGAACAGGCTCTCTTGCCTGCCGCACGCACCGGGAGCCTCTGGTTGATGCCCAACACGCTTGACCTGGGGACGCTGCGCGACGGTGTGCCGCAGCCCGACGTGCGGCTGGTGTTGCCGCAGCAGGCCCTGGAGGTGGCGGCCCGGCTGTCTCATTGGGTGGTGGAGAACGCGCGCAGCGCACGGGCGTTGCTCAAGCGC
>Ga0073899_10001020_pt1 | contig 25831 bp, 26 predicted proteins | sample KloWWTmetaKNB5Ph_FD_88975 | JGI IMG/M metagenome (GOLD analysis project Ga0073899, IMG submission 88975) | Active sludge microbial communities from Klosterneuburg, Austria, studying microevolution and ecology of nitrifiers - Klosterneuburg... | ecosystem: Engineered > WWTP > Aerobic digester >... | reverse complement strand
CGTCCTCGCTCCTCGTCCTCGCAAGAGGTGTCACATTGCCGCCCGACTACGGGCGGGAACGTCGCTGTGGCGCGAGCGGGCGGCTTGCGTGGGCGCGCCGGGTGGGGAGAGTCTGGGGCGGTGAGCGAGACCGAGCACCGACCCAGGGTCGTGCAAACCGTGCTGGACGCGGTTGACATCCGTGAGCTGGCCGAGTTCTACCGGCTCTTGTTCGGGTTGGCGTACCGCCCCGGGGACGAGCCGCGCCCAGGTGAGCAGCCGGACTGGCTGGTGCTGCGTGACCCGGCCGCACCCGGTGGCCACGGGCTGGCCTTCCAGCAGGTCGACCGACTGACGCCGACCACCTGGCCCTCAGGCGAGGTTCCCCAGCAGCTGCACCTGGACTGCACCGTCGCCGACGCGGCGGAACTCGCCCGGCACGGACGGCGGGCGGTCGAGCTGGGCGGACGGCTGCTCTTCGACCGCAGCGACGACCCGCAGGAGCCGCTACTGGTGTTCGCCGATCCGGCCGGCCACCCGTTCTGCCTCTTCGTCGGCTAGCCTCGCCGCCCATGGGCCACCACCACGCGCCGCCAGGGCTCGGACGACCGGAGTTCTTCGCCCACGCCCACAGCGCACCCGGCCCCTCCGGGCCACCCGAGGCCACCCGGTTGCACCTCCACGGCACCGTGCTGCCGGAGGGAGAAGTGCGCGACCTGTGGATCGTGGACGGGCTGATTCGCACCGAGCCGGTCGCCGACGCCGTGACGGTGAGCGACGGCGGCTGGATCCTGCCGGGGCTGGTGGACGCGCACTGCCACGTCGGCCTCGCCGCCGCCGGCGGCGTCGACCGTCCGACCGCGGCGGCCCAGGCCCGGGCCGACCGCGACGCCGGCACCCTGCTGATCCGGGACGCGGGGTCGCCGGTCGACACCCGCTGGATGGACGCCGAGCCGGACCTGCCCCGGATCATCCGGGCCGGTCGCCACATCGCCCGCACCGCGCGCTACATCCGGAACTACGCCGTCGAGGTCGAGCCGGCGGCACTGGTCGCCGAGGTCGAGGTGCAGGCCAGGCGCGGTGACGGCTGGGTGAAGCTCGTGGGGGACTGGATCGACCGGGACGCCGGTGACCTAACCCCGCTGTGGCCGGCCGAGGTCGCCGCCGCGGCGATCGGTCGCGCCCACGAACTCGGCGCCCGGGTGACCGCCCACTGCTTCGACGAGGCGTCGGTGGCGGAACTCGTGCGGGCGGGAATCGACGGGATCGAGCACGGCACGGGGCTGGACGCGGCCACCATCGAACTGATGGCGCAGCGTCGTGTCGCGCTGGTGCCGACCCTGGTGAACCTCGAGAACTTCCCTGCCTTCGCCGACGCCGGCGAGGCGAAGTTCCCGCGCTACGCCGACCACATCCGCGCCCTGCACGCCCGTCGGTTTGCGACCATCGGAGCGGCGATCGAGGCCGGGGTACCGGTGTTCGCGGGCACCGACGCCGGCGGGACGCTGCCCCATGGCATCCTCGCCCGCGAGATCGAGCTGCTGGCGCGCCTCGGCGGCTCCGAGTGGGCGCTCGGGGCCGCGTCCTGGCGCTCCCGGGCCTGGCTGGGCGCCCCTGACGCCCTCCGCGACGGCGCCTGGGCCGACCTGGTCGTGTACGACGCCGACCCCAGGACGGAATTGGGGGTCGTGCACCAACCCCGCCTGGTGCTGCTGCGGGGCCGGGTGGTCGCCCCCGCCTGACCCCGCCAACTCACCCCGCCCACCCCGCCCGGACTTCCTCGTCCACTCCCCACGCCCGCGTGCATCGGAGGGCGTGGGCGCACGAGGCGGCGGGTTCGCCTCGGACGCCCCGGCTCTGGCACAATGGGCGGCGCATCTGTGCCCGGCGGTGCCCTCTCACTCCGGCGGGGACGGATCCATCCGAGCCAGACGGACGTTGCCCCACAGCGCACGCCTGCCTCACCCGCCCGGGCCGGTGGCGTCACCGGTCCAAGTTCCAACAGGAGAAACCACACTCGTGGCTGTCAAGATTCGTCTCAAGCGGCTCGGCAAGATCCGCTCCCCGCACTACCGCATCGTCGTGATGGACGCCCGCGCCAAGCGCGACGGCCGGGCCATCGAGGAGATCGGGCTGTACCACCCGAAGAACTCCCCGTCGCTGATCCGGGTCAACTCCGAGCGCGCGCAGTACTGGCTCGGTGTCGGCGCCCAGCCGACCGACGCCGTGATTGCGATCTTCAAGCGCACCGGTGACTGGCAGACCTTCAGCGGCGACACCTCGCCGTCGGGCGTCGACCCGCAGCCTGCGCCGAGGGACAAGGTCGCGCTGTTCAACGCCGCCCTCGCCGAGGCTGACGACGAGCCGGCTGCGGCCGCGTTCTCGAAGCGGAAGGCTGCCGCGGCCGAGCCGGTCGCGGATGCCACCGCAGAGGCGGCTGACGAGGCGTGAGCATGCTCGCCGACGCGATCGACCACCTCGTCCGGGGCCTGGTACCCAACCCCGACGACGTGGCAGTGCGCGAGTCCGACCGCGGCCGGGTGCGGACCTTCGAGGTCCGCGTCCACCCCGAGGACATCGGCAAGGTGATCGGACGGCAGGGCCGCACTGCGGGCGCCCTGCGGACCGTGATTGCCGCGCTGGCCGGCCGAGAGCAGGTCCGCGTCGACTTCGTCGACGTCGACCGTCCCCGCCGGAGGCACTGAAACACCCCGCCATGGCCATCGACGTCCTCGTCGGCCGCGTCGGTCGTGCCCACGGCCTGCGCGGTGAGGTGACCGTGATGCCGACCACGGACTCCCCGGAGCAGCGTTTCGCTCCGGGGAGTCTGGTGCGTTCCGGCGCGGGTGCGGAGTTGCGCGTGCGCAGCTGCCGCTGGCAGTCGGGCACGCTCGTGCTCGGTTTCGAGGGCGCCGCCGACCGTTCGGCGGCCGAGGCGCTGCGTGGCACCGAGTTGTGGGCGCTGGCCGACGACGTGGCCGATGTCGACGACGACGAGTACCACGACACCTCCCTGATCGGGCTGGCCGTCGTCGACCCCGAGGGCGTCCCGTTGGGCACCGTCACCCGGGTGCTCCACCTGCCCGCGCAGGACGTGCTGGCGGTGGCGACCCCGGTGGGGGAGCGGCTGGTGCCCTTCGTGGCCGACCTGGTGCCCGAGGTGGACGTGGTCGCGGGGCGCGTCGTCGTCCGTCCGATCCCCGGGTTGCTGGAGGACGCCCCCGATGCGGATTGACCTGGTCTCGATCTTCCCCGACTACTTCGCGCCCCTGGCACTCTCGCTGGTCGGCAAGGCGGTCGAGGCAGGCATTGTCTCGCTCGGCGTCCACGACCTGCGCGAGTGGACCCACGACCGCCACCGCACCGTCGACGACACCCCCTACGGCGGCGGCGCGGGCATGGTGATGAAGCCCGAGCCCTGGGGCGAGGCGCTGGACGACCTGGTGCCGCCGGGGGTGACGCCTCCGCTGTTGGTGCTTCCGACCCCCTCGGGACGGCGGTTCGACCAGGCGTTGGCGAACGAGCTCGCGGGACGGGGCTGGCTCCTGTTCGCCTGCGGCCGCTACGAGGGCATCGACGCCCGCGTGGCCGAGCACGCCGCCACCCGCATGGACGTGCTCGAGGTGAGCCTGGGCGACTACGTCGTGAACGGGGGCGAGGTGGCGGCGCTCGCGGTCGTGGAGGCCGTCGTCCGGCTGCTGCCCGGGGTGCTGGGCAATCCCGATTCACTGCTGGAGGAATCCCACGGCGTCGAACTCGACGGCCTGCTGGAGTACCCGATCTACACCAAGCCGGCCAGTTGGCGCGGGCTGGACGTGCCGCCGGTGCTGCTCTCGGGCCACCACGGCCAGGTGGCGGCGTGGCGCACGGCCCAGGCCAGGGAGCGCACCAGGCAGCGTCGCCCCGACCTCCTGGCGTGATTTAGCAAACCCTCGCGTTGGCATAATCCAGAAATGGCCCCAGAAGTCCAGTCTGAGTCCGCCATCTGAGACATACCCGCGCTGAACAGGCCAGATGGTCGGACAGGCGGGCTCGGGCTGGTTAGGGTGGGCCCGTGGCGACAACGACTCTTACCCCACATCACAGAGCTGTCCGATCGACCGTGGCGATGAAGGCCCTCATGGCCGTCACCGGGTTGATCATGATCGGTTTCCTGCTGATGCACATGTACGGCAACCTCAAGATGTTCATGGGGCCCGAAGCCTTCAATCACTACGCGCACTGGCTGAAGTTCGATCCTCATGCCGAGGGCGGCTCGGCCGACGTGATCCTGTACCCGCTGATCCCCAACGGCTGGTTCATCTGGATCTTCCGCTTCGTGCTGCTCGCGGCCATCGTGCTGCACATCTACTCGGCGGCAACGCTGTGGCGGCGGGCGAAGGTGGCCAACCCCTCGGCCTACCAGGCGAAGAAGGCGCTGGCCCAGACCTACTCCGCGCGCACCATGCGCTGGGGCGGCATCATTCTGGCGGGCTTCCTGGTCTTCCACCTGCTCCAGTTCACTGCGCTCGTGCTGCGGACCGGCTTCGAGGCCGACGCCGCACCCTACGACGCGGTGGTCGCATCCTTCAGCCAGTGGTGGGTCGTGATCGCCTACGCGCTGTGGCTGGTCGCGGTCTGCATGCACGTCCGGCACGGCTTCTGGAGCGCGTTCACCACTCTGGGCGCCAACACCAGCCCGAAGGCCCGCGCCGTTCTCAACGGCTGCGCCTGGATCGTCGCCATCCTGCTCTACATCGGCTTCATGATCATGCCGCTGGCCGTCGTATTTAAGGTGATTTCGTGACCACTTCAACCCCTACCCGGCCGCAGGCCGCCAAGCCCGAGGACTTCTACACCCTCGGCGCCGACATCGCCGACGCGAAGGCCCCCGCCGGCCCGATCGAGGGCAAATGGGCCAAGCGCAAGTTCGAGGCGAAGCTCGTCAATCCGTCGAACCGACGCAAGCTGACCGTCATCATCGTCGGCACCGGCCTGGCCGGTGGCGCCGCGGCCGCGTCCCTGGGCGAGGCGGGCTACAACGTCCTGAACTTCTGCTACCAGGACAGCCCCCGCCGGGCGCACTCGATCGCGGCGCAGGGTGGCATCAACGCCGCCAAGAACTACCGCAACGACAACGACTCGACGTACCGGCTGTTCTACGACACGGTCAAGGGCGGCGACTACCGCGCCCGGGAGACCAACGTCTACCGCCTCGCCGAGGTGAGTGCGAACATCATCGACCAGTGCGTCGCCCAGGGCGTCCCGTTCGCCCGTGAATACGGCGGCCTGCTCGACAACCGCTCCTTCGGCGGCGTCCAGGTGCAGCGCACCTTCTACGCCCGCGGGCAGACCGGCCAGCAGTTGCTGATCGGCGCCTACCAGGCCCTGGAGCGCCAGGTCGCGGCGGGCACGGTGCAGATGTACACCCGCCACGAGATGCTCGAACTCGTCGTCGCCGACGGACGGGCCCGCGGCATCATCACCCGCGACATGGTGACCGGTGCCGTCGAGACCCACTTCGCGGACGCCGTCGTGCTCGCCACCGGCGGCTACGGCAACGTGTTCTTCCTCTCCACCAACGCGATGGGCTGCAACGTGACCGCCAACTGGCGGGCCCACCGCAAGGGCGCCTACTTCGGCAACCCCTGCTACACGCAGATCCACCCGACCTGCATCCCGGTGCACGGCGAGACCCAGAGCAAGCTGACCCTGATGTCGGAGTCGCTCCGTAACGACGGCCGGATCTGGGTGCCCAAGCGCGCCGAGGACTGCGACAAGGACCCGCGCCAGATCGCCGAGGAGGACCGCGACTACTACCTGGAGCGGATCTACCCGGCGTTCGGCAACCTGGTGCCGCGTGACATCGCGTCCCGGCAGGCCAAGAACATGTGCGACGAGGGACGCGGTGTGGGCCCGGCGGTCAAGGAGATCGACGCCCACGGCGACACCCGGATGGTGCGTCGCGGCGTCTACCTCGACTTCTCGGACGCGATCGGGCGGCTGGGCAAGGACGGGGTCGCGGGCCGCTACGGCAACCTGTTCGACATGTACGCCCAGATCACGGGCGAGGACCCGTACGAGACCCCGATGCGGATCTACCCCGCGGTGCACTACACCATGGGCGGGCTGTGGGTGGACTACGACCTCTCCAGCAACATCCCGGGCCTGTACGTCACCGGCGAGGCGAACTTCTCCGACCACGGTGCGAACCGGCTCGGGGCCTCGGCCCTGATGCAGGGTCTCGCCGACGGCTACTTCGTGCTGCCGAACACGATCAACGACTACCTGGCCGACGCCCTGAAGTTCCCGAAGATCGACGGCAGCCACCCGGCGGCCGTCGAGGCGCTGGAGTCGGTGAAGGGCCAGATCGACCGGCTGCTCAGCGTCAACGGCACCCGCACCGTCGACTCCTTCCACAAGGAGCTCGGCGCGATCATGTGGGAGTACTGCGGCATGGAGCGCACCGAGGCCGGGCTGATGAAGGCGATCGGGCTGATCCGGGCGCTGCGCGAGGAGTTCTGGCGTGACGTCAAGGTCACGGGCGTGAACGCCGACTTCAACCAGACCCTCGAGCGGGCCGGACGGGTCGTCGACTTCATGGGTCTGGGCGAACTGATGTGCATTGACGCCCTGCACCGACGCGAGTCCTGCGGCGGTCACTTCCGGGCCGAGAGCCAGACCGAGGACGGCGAGGCGCTGCGCCACGACGACGAGTTCCTCTACGTCGGGGCCTGGGAGTTCACCGGCACGGACCAGCCGGTACTGCACAAGGAGCCACTGGTCTACGAGGCCATCGAGCTGAAGCAACGGAGTTACAAGTGAACATCACCCTGCGCGTATGGCGCCAAGCGAACGCCCGGGCTGAGGGCAAGATGGTGACCTACCAGGTCAAGGACGTCTCCGCGGACATGTCGTTCCTGGAGATGCTCGACCTGCTGAACGAGGACCTCACCCTCAAGGGCGAGGAGCCGATCGCCTTCGACCACGACTGTCGCGAGGGCATCTGCGGCATGTGTGGCGTCGTGATCAACGGCACCGCGCACGGTCGCGGCGACTCGCCCGTGCCGACGACCACCTGCCAGCTGCACATGCGCTCGTTCGCCGATGGGGCCACCATCGACGTCGAGCCGTGGCGGGCCGGACCCTTCCCGGTGATCAAGGACCTGGCCGTCGACCGCACCGCGTTCGACCGGATCATCCAGGCCGGTGGCTTCATCTCCGTCAACACCGGCGCGGCACCGGAGGCCCACGCGGCCCCGGTGGGCAAGCTCAAGGCCGACCGGGCGTTCGACGCGGCGACCTGCATCGGCTGTGGCGCCTGTGTGGCGGCCTGCCCGAACTCCTCGGGCATGCTGTTCACCGCCGCCAAGATCACCCACCTGGCGATGCTGCCCCAGGGCCAGCCCGAGCGGTACACCCGCATCAAGACGATGATCGCCACCCACGACTCCGAGGGCTTCGGCGGGTGCACGAACATCGGCGAGTGCTCGGCGGTCTGCCCCAAGGGCATCCCGCTGGACACCATCAGCCAGCTCAACCGCGACCTGATCGCCTCGCTCTTCAAGCGGGACGGCAAGTAGCAGCCGGCACCGGCCCCCGTCGACGGGGTTACACCGTCGACGGGGGCCGGTGCCGTGCCGGAGGCGGCCCGATTGTCCCCCGGCGCCGCCGCTGTGGCAGACTGGGGTGTCGTTGTGCCGAGTGCGCGCCTGCCACAGGGGGATCGTGCAGCCGGCCAGGACAGAAACCAACCAAAGACATCCACGTGACCTGTGGCACGGGCGAGGAAGAGACCATGAACAAGCTGGTTGCAGAGGTGGCCGCCGCCTCCCTGCGTGACGACGTCCCCGATTTCCGTCCCGGCGACCAGGTGCGGGTGCACGTGCGCGTCATCGAGGGCAACCGTTCCCGGATCCAGGTGTTCGCCGGCGCGGTCATCTCGCGGGCGGGTTCCGGGGTGGGCGAGGCCTTCACCGTCCGCAAGGTCTCCTTCGGCACCGGTGTCGAGCGCACCTTCCCGCTGCACTCCCCGATCATCGAGAAGATCGAGGTCGAGCGCTTCGGCGACGTGCGCCGCGCCAAGCTCTACTACCTGCGCGGTCTCCGCGGCAAGGCCGCCAAGATCAAGGAGAAGCGCGACCGCTGACGCGGTCGGCGGATCCAGACGTGAGTGAATCCTCCGGGCCGGGTGGACGCCGCCGCGGCGCCTCCACGGCGGGAGCGTGGGCCCGGGAGATCGCGATCGTGGTGGTCGGGGCGCTGCTGGCCTCGACGCTGCTGCGACTCTTCCTGGTGCAGATGTTCGTGATCCCCTCGGGGTCGATGGAGAACACGCTGCTGATCGACGACCGGGTGGCGGTGCAGAAGGTCATCGGCTACGCCCGCGGCGACATCATCGTGTTCCGGGACGACCTGGGGTGGCTGCCGCCGTCGAAGGTCGTCGACAACCCCGTCCGCAAGGCACTGATCTTCGTCGGGCTGATGCCGGACGAGAGTGCCAACCACCTGATCAAGCGACTGATCGGCATGCCGGGCGACCACGTCACGTGCTGCGACGCCCAGGGCAGGCTGAGCGTGAACGGGGTCGCGCTGGACGAGGGTTCCTACCTCTACTCCGACCCCACGACGGGCCGCCAGGTGGACCCCTCCTCGGTCGCGTTCGACGTCGTCGTCCCGGCCGGGGCGGTGTTCGTGATGGGTGACCACCGCAACTCCTCCCAGGACTCCCGCTGCCACCTCGCAGACGCCACCGACGCGGCCGAGGGCAGCAACGCGTTCGTGCCGGTGAGCAGCATCGTCGGCACCGGGGTCGCGGTCGTGTACCCCTTCGAGCGGATGCGCGGTCTCAGCCGTCCACCGACCTTCGAACGAGTCCCCGCCGGTCAGAGCCCACCCGCGCAGCCCGTCCTGACCGGGCCGGAAGTCCACTGCTGAGGCAGGCTTGCCCATGACAGCGGTGATTCGACGCGACGCCGGGCTCTACGGCTACGAGCGGTCGCTGCGCCGGGCCGGGTTCGACCTGGTGGCCGGCACGGACGAGGCCGGCCGGGGCGCCTGCGCCGGGCCCCTGGTCGCGGCCGCGGTGATCCTACGTCCGACGGTGAGGATCGAGGGCCTCGGAGACTCCAAGACGCTCTCACCCCGGCAACGCGACGAGGTGTACGACCGGGTCGTGGCGCGCTGCCTGGCCTGGGCCGTGGTCAGCGTCGAGGCGGCCGAGTGCGACCGGCTCGGCATGCACGTCGCCAACCTGACAGCCCTGCGCCGGGCGGTGCTGCGGCTGGCGGTGGCGCCCGATTTCGTCCTCAGCGACGGCTTCGCGGTGGACGGGCTCGGCGCGCCCAACCTCGGTGTCTGGAAGGGCGACCGGGTGGCGGGCTGCGTCGCGGCGGCCTCGGTGGTGGCCAAGGTGACCAGGGACCGCATCATGGCCGGCTGGCACGACGACCTGCCGACCTGGGCCTTCGACATCCACAAGGGCTACTGCACCCCGCTGCACCAGGAGCGGCTGGAGGCGCACGGTCCCAGCCCCATCCACCGGATGTGCTTCGAGAACGTCCGGCGGGTGGCTAAGGTGGTCTCGACATGAGCGCCGAGGATCTTGAGCAGTACGAATCCGAACTCGAACTGCAGTTGTACAAGGAGTACAAGGACGTCGTCGGGATCTTCACCTACGCGGTCGAGACCGAGCGACGGTTCTACCTGTGCAACGCGGTCGACCTGAAGGTGCGCACCGAGGGCGGCGACGTGTACTACGAGGTGTCGATGGGTGACGCCTGGGTGTGGGACATGTACCGCCCGGCCCGTTTCGTGAAGAGCGCCAAGGTGCTCACCTTCCGCGACGTCTCGATCGAGGAGATCGCGCACTCCGACCTGCGTGTGCCGGAGAACCTCTGACCTGTGGATCGTCATCCACAGGCCACTCATTCGCTGAACCGATCCCGCCCCGGCTCCCCACAGTGGGGGCCGGAGGTGCATCGTGGGCAACGACGAGGTCTGGCGGGCCGGTGAGGATCTGGCCGCCCGTCACCTGAGCGGGTTGGGCTGGGAGATCCTGGCGCGCAACTGGCGGTGTCCGGTTGGCGAACTGGACATCATCGCGCGGCAGCCGGGCGCCCCGCCGGTGATCGTCTTCTGCGAGGTGAAGGCCCGCCGGGGGCTCGGCTTCGGGCCGCCCCTGGAGGCCATCACCGCCCGCAAGCAGGCCAAGCTGCGCGAACTCGCCCTGCACTGGCTGCGGGAGCAGGAGCACGGGGTGCCGAGCATCCGGTTCGACGCCCTCGGCGTGCTGCTGCCACGGGACGGCGAGCCGGTACTCACCCACGTCCGCGGGATCGGGTCATGACGCTCGCGCGCGCCTGGTCGGTGGCCCTGGTCGGGCTGGAGGGCACCCCGGTCGAGGTCGAGGCGCACATCGGCACCGGCCTGCCCCGCACCGTCCTGGTCGGGCTGCCGGACGCCTCCCTGTACGAGGCCCGGGACCGCTGCCGGGCGGCGATGGCGTCCACCGGCTTCGGCTGGCCGGCCGACCCGGTCACGATCAACCTCTCCCCGGCGACGCTGCCCAAGGCCGGCTCCCACTACGACCTCTCGATCGTCGCGGCGATCGGGGCGGCCCGCGGAGCCTGTGACGTCGCCGCGCTGGAAGGCCTGGTGCTGCTGGGGGAACTCGGCCTGGACGGCCGGGTGCGGCCGGTGCGCGGCCTGCTGCCGGCAGTGCTGGCGGCGAGCCAGCACCAGTTCCGGGCGGTGGTGGTGCCGGCCGGGCAGCAGCGCGAGGCCGCTTTGGTGGAGGGCCTCACCGTGTGGGGTGTGCAGGATCTGGCCGACCTCTTCGACGTGTTGCGGGGCGGGCCGGGCACGGTGATGGTGCCCGAGCCGGACGAGCGGCCCGACCCGTCGCCGCCGCCCGGCGACCTGCGGGACGTCGCGGGCCAGGCCGAGGGTCGCTGGGCCCTGGAGGTGGCCGCCGCCGGCCGCCACCACCTGTACCTGCACGGGCCTCCGGGGGTCGGCAAGACACTGCTGGCCGAACGGCTGCCCGGCATCCTGCCCGACCTGGAGCGGTCGGAGTCGCTGGAGGTGTCGGCGATCCACTCGCTGGCCGGGGTGTCGTTGCCGGGCGGGTTGATCCGCCGGCCGCCCTACTCCGACCCGCACCACTCGGCGTCGGTGGCGAGCCTGGTCGGCGGTGGCGCCCGGATCGCCGTGCCCGGCTCGGTGTCGCGGGCGCACCGCGGAGTGCTGTTCCTGGACGAGGCACCCGAGTTCTCGCCTCGCGCGCTGGAGGCGCTGCGGGTGCCGCTGGAGTCCGGGCGGATCGTCCTCGGCCGGGCGCTGGCCACCGCGGTGTACCCGGCCAGCTTCCAGCTGGTGCTGGCCGCCAACCCGTGCCCATGCGGGATGGCGGCGACGCCGGGGGCGGTGTGTCGCTGCCCGCCGATGGCCATCCGCCGGTACGCCGACCGGGTCTCGGGACCGATCCTGGACCGGATCGACATCCACCAGCACCTGCGGCCGGTGCGCAAGGCGTTCCTGGCGCAGGCGGTGCGCAGCGCCGAGAGCAGCGCCGCGGTCGCCGTCCGGGTGCAGGAGGCGCGCCAGCGGCAGGCGGTCCGGCTGGGGACGACGGGCTGGCGCACCAACGGTGAGGTGCCCGGCCCGGTGCTGCGACGCCAGTTGCCGCTGCCGGACGGCATTGACCTGCTGGACGAGGCCGTCAGTCGCGGCCGACTCTCTGCCCGCGGGGTGGACAAGGTGCTCCGGTTGGCGTGGACCATCGCGGACCTGGCCGGGCGCGACCGTCCGGGTCGGGAGCAGTTGCACGTCGCGCTGGCGATGCGAAGGGGCGAGGAGCCCGGAGCCGTCGGTCGGAAGGGGGCCTGAGGTGGGAGCGATCGGGGAGCCGGTGGGGCCAGCAGAACGGGAGGCGCGGCTGGCGCTGAACAGTGTGGTGGAGGGCGCGACCGGGGCGGTGTCGGCGGCCGTCGCCGAGTACGGAGCCGAGGCGGTGTGGGCCGGTCTGGCGGCGAGGGATCGGCGCGGCCCGCTCGCTGAGCGGGCCAGGACGTTCCGGAGCGAGCCGGTGCTGGAGCGCGCCGACCGGCTGGGATTGCGGTTCGTGGTGCCGGGGGATTCGCAGTGGCCGATTCCCCTGGGCGACCTGGAGGGGTGTGAAGCGGTGAACCAGATGACCGGCATGCCCTTCGGGCTCTGGGTCTCCGGCGGCGGCGACCTGGCCGCGCTCGCGGCACGGTCGGTCGCCGTGGTCGGGTCGAGGGCGTGCTCCAGCTATGGGGAGACGGTGGCGACCGACCTGGCCGCCGACCTCTCCGAGGCCGGCTACGCGGTGGTGTCCGGGGGTGCCTTCGGCATCGACGCAGCCGCCCACCGGGGGGCGCTGGCCGGTCGGACACCGACTGTCGTGGTGCTGCCGGGCGGGCTCGACCAGGCGTACCCGCCGGCGCACCGGCCGCTCTTCGACCGGATCGCCGATCGTGGCGTCCTGGTCTCCGAGCTGCCGTCGGGGCAGCACCCGACGCGGATGCGCTTCCTCTCCCGCAACCGGCTGATCGCGGCGCTCAGCCCGGGCACCGTGCTGGTGGAGGCCGCGGTGCGCTCGGGGGCGCGGAACACGGTCACCTGGGCCACCGCGTTGCGACGGGTGGTGATGGCCGTCCCCGGGCCGGTGACCTCCGCCACGTCCTACACCCCGCACCGGCTGATCCGGGAGGCGGAGGCAGTGCTGGTGGCCAGCGCCGGCGACGTGCTGGAACTGCTGGGCGAACTCGGCCGCACCGAGGTCCGGCCGGCGTCGACGCACCGTCCGACCGATGACCTGGACCCGACCGAGTTGCGGGTGTTCGAGGCCGTCCCGGCCCGGGGCGGGCTGTCGGCGGCCGAACTCGGGTTGCGGGCCGGGGTCGAGCTCCCGGTGTGCCTGGCAGCGCTCGACTCCCTCGCCGACCAGGGGTTCGTGGTGCAGGACGCGCAGTGGAGCTGGCGACTGGCGCCGCGGCGCAACGTCGAGCCCCTCCCGGGCGTGTGAGGGTCATGAGGACAGCTGAATCCCGGCGCCGCCGCCGTCCATCGTCCGTCCCGGCTGTGCTGGCCGGCCCGCTGCTCGCGCTGGCGCTGCTCGCCGGCTGCTCCGCAGGCGGCTCCAGCCCTGCGGCTGGCCCCTCGCGGGACGAGGCCGAGGCGGCGCCCGCCACCGAGCCCGCAAGCGGCGAGGTGACCGGCGACGTCAGCGGCGGCCTCGACCGCAAGATCGCCCGGACCGCGACCATCTCGCTGATCATCGACGACGTGGCGGCCACGGCCGCCCAACTCCGCGGGGTCGCGCAGTCGGTCGGTGGGATCGTCACCGACGAACTCCTGCAACTACCCGTGCCGGACGACGCGACCCGCCCCTGGGGCACCACCTCGACCGTGGTGCTGAGCGTGCCGGCCACGGCGCTGGATCGCACGCTGGACCTGGTCTCCGCGCTCGGCGAGGTCACCGATCGCACGATCTCCTCCACCGACGTCACCGACGAGGTCGTGGACGTCGATGCCCGGGTCACCACCATGCGGGAGTCGATCGCGCGGCTGCAGGAGCTGATGGACCGTGCCGGTTCGGTCGCGGAGATCGCCCGGGTCGAATCCGAGCTCACCTCCCGGCAGGCCGAACTCGAGTCGTTGCTGGCCCGGCAGAAGGCGCTCTCCACGATGGTCGCCACCTCTCCGGTGACCGTCAGCCTCACCCCGCGCGCCGCGGCCGTCCCGAAGGCACCCGACGGCTTCCTCTCCGGCCTCGCCGCCGGCTGGAACGGCCTGGTGAACACCGCCCGGGTCGCCGCGACAGCGTTCGGCGCGATGCTGCCCTTCCTCGCCGTGATCGCCGTCGTCGGTGTGCCCCTGCTCGTCCTTCGCCGACGCCGCCGGGTGCGAGCCGCGGGGCTTCCGGGGGCGGGGAAGTCGAGCGCCGATGCGGGAGCCCTTCCGGAGGTGCCCGAGGGCGACCGGCAGGAGTAGCGCTCTCGCGGAGTGGGCGGTCGGGGGGTAGTCACCACCTCCCGCTTGCTAAGAAACGTTATGGCTGCTAAGAATACTGAGTATGAGCCTCAGTCCGCGCGAGCAGCAGATCCTGTCGCTGCTGCGCTCCCAGCCGACGCTCGATGCGGCCGGGCTCGCGCGCACCCTCGGCACCAGCCGTGGCGCGGTCGCGGTCGCGCTTTCCTCGCTCACCGCCAAGGGGGAGATCGTCGGACGTGGCTACCTGCTCCGGGACGAGCCGTGGGCCGTCGTGGTGGGCGGGGCGGCCATGGACATCAAGGCCCGCAGCCTGGCACCCGCGCGGCTCGGCACGAGCAACCCGGGCACGGTGACCACCAGTCCCGGCGGGGTGGGCCGTAACATCGCCGAAGGCCTCGCCCGCCTCGGCAGCCGGGTACACCTCATCGCCGCGGTGGGGGCCGACATTGCGGGACGTGACCTGCTGACCCGTACCGGCGAGGCGGGCGTGATGCTCGACGGGATGCTCACCAGCCGTCACCCGACCGGGAGCTACCTCGCCCTCCTGGACGCCGACGGCGAACTCCTCGCCGCGGTCTCGGACCTCGCCGCGACCGACGCCATCGAGGTCGCCGACCTCGCCCGGAGCCGCGACCTGATCGGCCACGCAGCCGTGGTCGTGCTCGACGGCAACCTGCCCGCCGCGGCCGCAACCTGGGTGCTGGCGACCGCCGCCGCGGCAGGTGCACGCGTGGTCGTGGAGCCGGTCAGCGTCACCAAGGCCGGCAGGCTCGCGCCCTTGCTGCACCCGGGGCACCCCGTCTTCGCTATCACCCCGAACCTGGATGAACTGGCCGCGCTGGTCGGCCGTCCGGTCGCCGACACCGACGCGGACATCCGGGCGGCGGCTGACTCCCTCCACTCCAGGGGTGTGGGTCACGTCTGGGTCAGCCGCGGCCCTGCGGGCAGTCTGCTTTGTGCCGCGGACGGCAGCGGCACCCCGTTCGCCGCGGTCCCGGCCGAGGTCATGGACGTGACCGGCGCCGGCGACGCGATGACGGCCGGCTTCGTCCACGCGCTGCTCCGCGGGGCGTCGCCGGCCGAGGCCGTCCGTCAGGGACATCTCGCGGCCGCCCTCACCGTCGCGAGTGCCCACGCCGTCCCACCAGGTCTGGGGGTGGCCTTCGCGGCCGCCCTCGCCAGCGCCGGCGCCCCGCCGGCCGTCCCGTCCCGACCCACCACAGGAGCCACACCATGACCCACCCGATGCTCGCCGTCGCCGACGAAGTCGCCGCGGCCCTCGCCGCCAGCGTCCCGGTGGTGGCCCTGGAATCCACCATCATCAGCCATGGCATGCCCTACCCCCGGAATGTGCAGACCGCGCGGGAGGTGGAGCAGTTGATCCGCGACGCGGGAGCCGTCCCCGCGACCATCGCGGTCCTGCACGGCGTTCCCCGGATCGGCCTCTCCGACGCCGAACTCGACCTGCTCGGGTCGGACCCGAACGTGCGCAAGGTCAGCATCCGCGACCTGCCCTACGTCGTCGCGCGCGGCGAACACGGCGCCACCACCGTCGCCTCGACCATGCGGCTCGCCGCCCTGGCGGGCATCCGGGTCTTCGTCACCGGCGGCCTGGGTGGCGTCCACCGGGGCGCCGAGGACTCGATGGACGTCTCGGCCGACCTCACCGAACTCAGCCTCACCGACGTGGCGGTGGTGAGCGCCGGGGTGAAGTCCCTGCTCGACATCGGCCGCACGCTGGAGGTGCTGGAGACGCTCGGGGTGCCGGTCGTCACCGTCGGCTCTGACGACTTCCCGTCCTTCTACTCCCGCTCCAGCGGTTTCCGTTCCCCGCTCCGCCTGGACGACGCCGCCGAGATCGCCCGGCTGGCGGCCGCCAAGTGGGCCCTCGGCCTGGCCGGCGGTGTCGTGGTCGCCAATCCGATCCCGGCGAAGGAGGAGATTCCGGAGGCCGAGATCGGGGCGCTGATCGCGACCGCGGTGGCCGAGGCAGCGGCCCGCGGGATCACCGGGGCTGCGGTGACCCCGTACCTGCTGGGCAGGATCGTCGAGCTCTCCGGCGGCGAATCGTTGCGGGCCAACATCGCGCTGGTGAAGCACAACGCGCTCCTGGGGGCGGCCCTCGCCGTAGCGCTCGCCGCCGCGGAGCCCCAGGACCGTCAGGGCAGGTAGACGGTCAGCCGGAGCATGTTGTGGTCGGAGGGGATCGTCCCGATGAAGCGCTTCGAGCGATCGAGTCGGGCGACGGTCTCCCACTCGGCGACCCGCATCGGTGACACGAACACGTAGTCGCTCATCGGGGCGTCGGCGTCCCACCGCGGCTTGCGCTGGTAGTCGTTGAAGGTCTTCAGGGCGGCCTGGATGCGCTTCTTCGCGGTGCCCGGGTCGCCGACGTCCCCGCGCAGCGGATCCCGGACGCCGCTGTCGAGGATGGTCTGGTAGACGCTGTTGCCGGAGCGTCGCAGCGCGTAGGAGTTGAAGTCGCCCACGATCACGACCGGCAGGTTGTCGGGGTTCGCGGCCTTGACCGCCGCGACCAGTTGGCGAGCGGCCGAAGCGCGCTTCTCCCGCGCTCCCTTCTGCGGCACGAAGTGGGTGTTGACGAACACGAACTGCTTCCCGTTGGCCTTCTGGCGGAAGACCGCCCAGCTCACGTGGCGCTGCACGCCGAGGGTGTTGCTGCCGGCGAGGGGCTGGTGGCCCTCGCTCACCACCTCGACGGTCGCCGGGTTGTAGACGATGCGGTCACCCCCCAGGGCATCGTCGCGATTGACCATCGCCCATCCGTCGCCGAGTTCGCGCATGAGGTCGTCGAACTGCCGCGCGCCGTTCCCTACCCGTGCCCGCGTCGCCTCCTGCAGCCCGACGACGTCGACCTGCTCGTCCTCGATGGTCCGGGCGACCACCGGCCGACGTTCCGACCAGTTCTTCTCCACCGACTTGAGGACGTTGAAGCTGCCGACCCGAAGGGGGAGCGAGGCCGCCGGCGTGCGCGACTGGGTGATCGACCAGTCGCTGAGCGGCTCCTCGTGGGCGTCGACCAGCCGCACCCGCACGAAGTAGTTCGTGTCGACGTCCAACTTCGCGAAGGTGGTGGTGGTCTCCGCCAGCACGCCGTTGCGCACCTTGGCGAAGTCCTCGCTGGCCGACAGTTCGACCTGGTAGCGGCTCCCGTCCGCCTCCGCGGGGTTCCAGCGGGGCGCGATCGAGGTGGACGTGAGGCTGTCCAGTTCGACGGTGGGGGCGGCCTCGCCGAACGGCGCCACCGGCGTGGTGAACGAGGTCGCGGCGCTGGTGGTCCCGGACGCCTCCGAACTCACCCGCACGTAGTAGGTGGTCTCCGGGGCGAGCGCCGTCAGGACCAGCGCTTCGAGGTCGGTCTCGGTGCGGGCGGGGGTGGCGAAGGTCGGATCGGTGTCGAGTTCGACGACGTAGGGGCCCTCGGACCCGCCGGCCCAACTCACTGCGGCGAGCGTGGCCCGGGTGCTCACGTAGATCCCGGAAGGGGGTTGGACGGGCTCGCTGGCGACCGCGACGGGGGCACCGAATCCGGTGAGGAGGATCGTCAGCGCCGACACACCTGCCGCCCAGCGTGCACTGCTGCTCGCCTGGGACATGCGCGCGCTCCTCAACTCCGATCCTGCGGACTCATGGTAGCTCATCCGCGCCAGCCGACGGGGGCAGGGACGGTGCCCCCGGATGCGCAATTCGGCCCGGGTGCGGGACGGGGAGAGCGTACGTTCAGCGTACGGCGATCCGCACCAGGGTCATGTCATCGTTCTCCATCTCTCCGGTGGCCAACGCCGAGTCGATAGCCAGGTCGAGGTCGCTGTCGGAGGCGCCGAGGAGGAGCGACCAGACTTCTCGGCCGGCCTCGTCACGCCCCAGTGCCCACTTCGCCAGTTCATCGGTGAGGAGTAGCCAGCAGTCGTCGAGGCTGGCGCTGCCGGTTGCCAATCGCAGCGCGGGAAGCCGACCCTCCTGTGCCTGGGTCGAACCGACGAGGCTCGGGGTTCCCGCAAACCCACCACTGGACTCGAGGGGAAACCCCTCGACAAGCCTGGGGCCGGAGGGCTCGACCCGGAGTTGGATGACCACCGAGTCACCGATCGCGGCCGCAGCCCAGGCGACGCGGTCGGCCTCGCGGCTCACGCGGAGACCGAGGAAGGTGGCGAAACTCCCGCTACGAGCCGCATCGGCGCCCCACCAACCGGTCGTGTCGAGGGGAGCCTCCATGAAGGTCCGGGCCGTCGATCGCAGCAGGCTGCGAATCCCGTCGCCGGTGATCGCGGGTGCGGAACGGACGAAGTCGGAGGTGAGGGCCCGGGACCACTCCCGTGCCGAAACTGAACTCGACGCGCCGTCGCTGATGGCGGCGACGCCTCGATCGGCGTCGAACGCGAAGGAGTCCTCGTTCTCTCCGGACGCATTTCCGACCTTCTGCCTGCTGAACGTCGACACCCTCAGCCGCGCTGGCGCCGCGTCCTCTGCGCCCTCCAGCGCCGGGGCGGGAGTCCACGGAGATGGCTGGATGGTATGGGCGACCGCGGAACCTGCGGAGGGGAGCGCAGCTCGAACCGCGGCCGGACGGGTGTGGCCGCCCGCCAGCACATCGAGAGCGAGCGAAACGGCGAAACCTGCAATCGCCAACCCGGCGACCAGTGGCCGGTGTGGCGGCGGGGTGAGGGCGACGGCCGCCGCGATCACGACCAGGGCGGCACCGCTCACCCATGCCGCCCGACTGGAAGCCTGCCCCACGCTCATCGCTGCGCCCTTCCGATGCTGGTACCGACATTGAGGAACGCCACCAACGTGCGCAAGTCAGCGTTGTAGGCGAAGCCGCGGGCGCCGGGTTGAGCGGGCAGACCCAGGGAACGGGCACTCGAAAGCATGGACTCCGGCAGAGGCGAGGACATTTCGTACAACATCACTGCCGCCGCTGAGGGCAGTCCGCTGCTCTCAGCAGGGAACAGCGATGGAGTGCTGGGACGCTCCGAGAGGTTGATGTTGAACAGCAGCAGGCTGCCGTCGCTGGAGGCCAGGCTACGGAGGCGTCGAGCCCACACGGCCGGATCGCCGTCGGTCGAGTCGCCGTCGGTGAGGTTCACCAGCACAGGTGGGAACGCATCGGGATACTGCGCCACCCACCAGGCGCAGATCGAGCCGGCCTGATTCAGTGCGCTGCACATCGGCGTGCCACCCCGCGCAATCGGGTCGAGCCACACCGGCGCGTTGATGGTCTGGCCGGGCGTCGGTCCCTCCACATGGTCGATCCTCAACGGGTGCGCCGCGAGATCTGCTGTTGACAACAGCCCCATCGGGTGCGAAGACGGGCCGGAGAGGCAGTGCCCGACCAAGGGTGTGCCGTCGGATGCACTGGAGAAGCCGAGCACCCCGACGAAGAAATAGGGTCGCGGCGGTTCGCGGGGACTCTTCACCGATCGCAGGATGAGTTCGTAGGCAAGCCGGTTGATCTGGTCGGCCACGGCCTGGGCCTTGGACACTCCTGACCCGGGTAGCATCGCGCTCATCGACTCGGACTGGTCGACCAGGAACAGGATCAGGCCAGGGCTGAGCCGATCGATCCGCCGTTCGTGACTCATGGCATCACCTTCACTTCCCGGCCCTTGCCGTCCACGACTACCCAGGGGCTCCCACCCAAGCCGAACTCGCTGAGCGTGGCATCAAGACTGACGGTCGTGTTGGAGACGAAGCGGCAGGCCCTCGGCGCTATGGCCTGTGGCGCCTCGGCTACGACCACGGAGCGGCAGTCAGGCACCGCCCCAGGGTCGGGCGACGGTGTGTCCCGCTCGCCACATCGCGGTGTGACCGGTTGTCCGGAGGCGGTGTCACGCAGGACGATCCCGGCGGCTACCCATCGGGCAACGCTGCGGCAATTGGCCACCAACTCGATCCGTCCGTCGGCGTCGATCCCGAGTTGGTCGCGTTGGCACTCGATGTCGGGGCCGTCGCCCTCCCGGGCCAGGGTGAGGCCGAGGCACGTCACGGGTGGTGAGGCGTTGGTTGGCGTCTGACTGGCTGCCGGCGTTCCGCGCGGGGTGGATGGTCGAGGACTGGGGGAGGGCCGGTGGGTAGGGGTTCCCGTCGTAGGTTGGGGGGAGCCGTGCGGCGCCGGTATGCGATTGCCGTCAGGGGCGCCTGCGGCGGAGACCGCGACGGTTCCCGCGGCCGCCACCAGTGCCGCGGCGAGCAGGGCACGGCTCAGGCGCGTGCTGAGGACGAGTTCGCGCCAGCCGGTCATGCGGACTGACCGACCCGACTCTCGACCCGCACGTAGGAAGGCCCCACACGAAGGACGTCCCCGCTGGACAGTGCGACCTCGTGCCCCTCGGTGATTCCGACGCCGTTGTGTTCGACGGCGCCGTGCGCCCGCATCACCGGTCGTTCCCCGAGGGCGAGGTCGATGTGTCGGGGAAGAATCCCTGGTGCTGCCACCCGAAGGGTGCTGGAGGGGTCGGAGCCGATCGTCGCCACATCCCGGTCGAGGATCAGCTCGAGGCCGCGTCCACGTCCCTCGATGATGGTGAGCCAGTGCCGCCGCCGCAATCGGTCGACCGCGCCGATCGCCCCACCGATCGCCGTGCAGGCCAGCAGCACGGGGATCAGGGTTCCCCACCACAGGGGCACTATCTCCAGGGCGACGGAACCCTCATCGTAGGGCCACATCCAGGGTTCGGAGAGGGAGTGCAGCAACGCCCCCACGATGCCGCCTACAAGGCCGCCGTAGAGGCCGGAGAGGACGGCCCGGCCGGACCGGCGGGTCACGCCGGCTCCCAGTCCCACCGCGACTGCGGCCATCACCCAGCCGCCGAGCAGGAAGCCGAAGGGTGCGGGGCCCGTCTCGAGCGGCATTACCGCGGACACGATCACCTCGAAGACGCCGAGCCCCAGCAGCGCGAACACCGAGCCCACCAGGGCGCCCGTTCCTGCCCGGCGGAGAGCTTCGCCCCAGGCGCCCATGAGGGCGCTGGGAATTGCAGCGAGGGCTCCGGCGAGCAAACCCCCGATCAGCGCGAGGAACAGGACGGCGTGGCCCTGCGGAGGAAGTACGGGGCCGACGATCGCCTGCAGCACCGACGCGACCAGCCCGGTACCCAGACCACCCAGGGCGCCCATCAGGGCGGCGTTCCGGGTTCGACCACCGGTCGGCACTGCGGGAGCAGCGGCTCGTGGGGGCGGAGAGGGGGTAGAAGGGGCCGCACGAGGGCGGGGCGCATCGTTCGCCTCCGGTTCGTCCTGCCACCATTGCGGCGTCGCCACGGAAGGCGCTGAGGTCGAGGGACCAGCCCGCCGCACTGTCAGGCCGAGGCTTCCGGAGGGGTCGTCTGCCGAGGCAACATCCGACGCGATGCGGGTCGGGCCATGTTCCGCCAGCATCCTGGTCGGGTCCGGGGTGGCCGCTCCTGGGGTCGTTGTCGAAGCGGCCTCCGGGCCCGAGAGCCCGAGCAGGGGTAGCACCACGGCGAGGCTGGGGGGCTGCGGGGCCGCGCAGAGCAGACGCAGCCGCACGGCGAGACGTACCACCTCGGGGTCGGCGCTTCCGGCCAGCTCCGCCCAGATCCCGGCGGAGCCGTCGAGGAAGTCCTCTCGCGCGAGGATCAGGTTCTCCCCGTTGTGGTAACGCCACAGCCGCGGGTCGGCGGCGAGGGCTGTGAGGCTCAGAGCCATGACCACGAAGCTGAAAGCGTCCGCGTCCGGGCCCCAGTGCCGTCGGTCGCGACGAGGGTGCTGGAAGTTGGGGTGACCGACCTCGGCAGGCGGAGTGGACATCCCGGGGGCATACACCCCATCCATGTCGACGAGGTTCAGGTTCAGGTCGGAGTCGACGAGGACATTTCCGCACTGGATGTCGCCGTGCGCCACGCCCGCCTGGACCAGCGCCTGCGCAACCGCATGCCACGACCTGGCCAGCGACCGGAGTTCCTCTGGTCGGTCCAGCATGTCCTCCAGCGCCAGGTTCAGCGGAACTCCGTCCACCCAGGGCATCACCACTGCGGGCCAGCTCCGGGTCCGGTCGACGACGGCGTCAGGAACCCACAGCGACGGCACGAAGGGCCCGACATCGCGGCCGGCCAGGAAGGTACCGAGCTCCCGGTAGCGACTGGCGGCACCCACCGGCGGGCGGGTGAAGCAGCGAAGGGCGATCGGGCCACCCGGGTGGGCGAATTCGAAGACGATGGCGTTCTGTCCACTGGCCGACATCGGCATGCCCAACGGATCTCTCACCAAGGTCGCCTCAATGAGCGGCGGCGGCTTCTGCCGGCCGTTCTGCGCCTGGATCAGGCGCGCGTACTCGGTGGCGGAGGGCCACACCTCGTCTGCGCCGACTCCCGAATCCGCGACTGGCGCGGGCACCTCGTAGTAATCCGCGGACCATCGCCGTCCGCCTCCTCGTGGGCGGTCGGCAAGCCGCGTCTGGTCGGTATCTGCCGACGAAGGGATGAAGGCGCCACTGGCGGAGGCGCTGGGTTGCGGAGCGCCCGGACCGCCGTCGACGAGGACAGGGATCGGCTTGGACGCGCCGCCCAAGCCAAAAGGCGCCACCGCGTCGAGTAGGTCACGGGCCGAGGAGAATCGTGCCGCCGGGTTGCGCCTGAGGCAGGTGGCCAGGACGGATCGGAACTCCGCGCTGATCGGGAGGCGATCGACGTCGAGTTCGGCCGTCGACATGGCGCGCGCCAGCAGCGTGGCCGTCGAGGACTGGGTTCCGTCACTGAAAGGGCCGTGGCCGGTGAGGGTCGCGAAGATAGTCGCTCCGAGGGAGAAGATGTCGGATTGCGGCGACGCCGGGACATCGAGCCAGATCTCGGGTGCGGCAAAGGCGACCGTTCCGGCGACATTGCCGGTTGTTGTCGCGCCACCGGAGAACAACCGGGCAATCCCGAAATCTGCCAGGATCGGCTCGCCCCCGCGCGAGATGAGGATGTTCGCGGGCTTCACATCCCGATGGAGAATTCCAGCGTCGTGTGCGGTCGCAAGGGCGAGTGCTATTCGACCCATTATCCGCCGGGCGGCCGACTCGTCCATGGGGCCGGACGCGAGGTGACTCGCAAGCGAGCCGCCGGGGGCGTACTCCATGACGATGAAGGGCTCCCCCGTCGAGGTGCGACCGGAGTTGAAGACCGTCACGATGCTGGAACACCAGTCGAGCTGTCCGATCGCCCGGCACTCGCGTTCGAAGGTCTTGAGGGATTCAGCGCCGGCGACCTCGGCGTTGAACACCTTGATGGCGACGGTGCGGTTGAAAGCGATCTGCCGCGCCTTGTAGACAGTCCCGAATCCGCCCCGACCGAGCGGTTCGGCGCCGTCATACCCTTCGATACCCAACTCAGCCATCGATCCACCCCCAGGAATCACAGTGCGTTGGCGGTTCCTGGCGAAGCCGAAGTGAACCCCCGACGAGTCGATTGCGGACACTACCCGTAGTGAAACTCCGTCTGGTTGCAGTCCCACGGGGCGGTACCCTCGCGGACTCTATCGGGTTTATCGAGCGGCAATCCCGGGATGGGACTCGGTTCCCATGTCGTGCGAATCCACCCTCACCACCCCCGGGCGCGCCACCCCTCGAGCGCCGGCCGTTCGGCACCCACTGTGGTGGGGAGCCCATGGCCGGGCCACACGACGGTGTCGTCGGGGAAGACGTCGAAGATCCGGTGCACCACGTCCTCGAACAGGCTGGCGAACCGCTCGGGGTCACCGGAGGTGTTGCCGACCCCGCCCGGGAACAGCGAATCGCCGGTGAACAGCTGGGTCGGCGCGTCGGGTGGGGTGAGGGCGAGGGCCACCGAGCCGGGGGTGTGGCCGCGCAGGCCGATCACCGCCAGCTCCCGGTCGCCCAGTTCCGCGTCGTGCAGCGTGACGACGTCACCGTGACGCAGCCGACCGCCGATCCGGACGGAGGTCGCCGCCGTGATCGCGTCCGCATCGGCGTCCCCGGCCAGGGTGGTCACCCCCGGGTGAGCGGCCACGACGGCGGCGAGGGCGCCGACGTGGTCGTGGTGGGAGTGCGTGGTCAGCACCTGTCGCAGTGCGGGCGTCGGGGCGTCCGCGGCGGCCGCAGCCAGCAGGCTCGCGATGGCCCGCGGGTCGGCGGCGGCGTCGATCAGCAGCTGCTCGCCGGAGCCCCGCGCGGTGAGCAGGTAGACGTTGTTGTCCATCCGTCCGACCGAGATCCTGCGCAGCACCGCCGACGGCCACCTGATCACGTCCATGCCCCCATGCAACCACGCCTGCGGCAGCTGGCGCGCGGCCTCTCCCCGAGCCGTGCCGGAAAGTGGCGTCAGGGCGGCCGGGAATACCGGCACCTCCCGCGCACTTCATCAGGTGGAGAGTAAGAGGACCCATGACGCCACTGCACGACTTCGAGGCCAGGACGATCACCGGTGTGGACCGGCAGCTCGCCGAGTACCGCGGTTCGGTGGTGCTCGTGGTCAACACCGCCTCCAAGTGCGGCCTGACGCCGCAGTTCGAAGGCCTGGAACAGCTGTACAGCGGGCTGCGCGCCGGGCCGTCCAGGCCGAGGTGGAGAGGTTGCTGGAGCTCTACGGCGTGAGCTGAGGGCGTTCGGGGGACGCCGCGCCAGAGGTTGTCCGGGCGTCGGAAGCGACCGGCGAGCCCTGACCTCCGTGCCGTTCCGACAGTGCCCGGCGGAGGCTCTTGATCGCCCGGTGCTGGAGCACGCGGACCGCCCCGGGCGAGCGGTGCAGGATGCGCGCCGTCTCCTCGACGCTGAACTCCTCCAGGACGCGGAGCGCCACGACTGCGCGATGGTCGGGACTGAGGTGGGAGAGAACGTCCTCGACAGCGTCACGTCCGGCGAGCCGGGTGTCGGCCTGCTCCTGCCCGGGCGCGGGCCGCTCGACCGCGGTCAGGTCGTCGGTGGGCGTCACCGGGCGGCGGCGGGCCGCCCGCCACGAGTCCACCACCCGATTGCGGGCGACCTGGAACAGCCAGCCGCGAAAGACAGGCTCACCGCCGATGAACTCTGGCAGGTTTCTCACGACCTGGACGAAGCACTCGCCGAGGCAGTCCTCGGGGTCGTGGGCCCCCTGGTTGACGATGAAGCGCAACAGGCCCGGTGCGAACTCGTGGTAGAGCTCCGCCCACGCCTGTTCGTCCCCTGCACCGGCGGCGGAGAGGACGAAGGGAAACCGATCACCGAGGGGCATCAGATCCGCTCCGGGCATCGCGGGCCACCTGGCCACGGTGGGGTCGACGAAACCGCTCCGCGCGCCGGTGGCATGCCGGGGGGAGCGGCTTCCGGACCCATCCGGATACTGGCCTGTGCGGAGGTCACGTCTACTGGACGCCACCCCCCGGGGTGAAGCTGGGTCTCACCAGGAGTCCTCCGAGCCACCCGCCGCGGCTCCCTTCGAGCTGTCCGACTCATCGGCCCGGCCAGGTGGGTCCGCCTTGGTCTGTTTGGTCTGTTTCGGCTTGGGGGTGGGCTTGTGGCTCTCCTGGGCCGCCGCGGACTTGCCCTGGTTCGCTCTGGAGGTGGGTTTGCCGTGCTCATCACCCCCCTTGTCATGGTCTTCGCCCGACTTGCCGGGGGCTGCGGTCGGCGCAGTATTGGCGCTTGGGGAGGCCGCAGGCGCCACCGCTGATTCCTCGCTGGGGCGGCCCGTTGCCGCTGGTCCTCCGACCGTTCCCTGGTCGGTCGGTCGGTTCGTCGAAGACGCGTCGCTTCCCTCGATCGCAGCGGGCGAGGTCGCGGAGACCGTCGGGGTCGGGCCGGGGAGCAGTCCCGGAAGCAGGTGGAGGGGATTCCCGCCCATCGCTGCGGCGGCCCCCACACCGATGGTCAGCGTGCCGAACGCGGCGCCGATCGCGG
>Ga0073899_10001016_pt1 | contig 25856 bp, 24 predicted proteins | sample KloWWTmetaKNB5Ph_FD_88975 | JGI IMG/M metagenome (GOLD analysis project Ga0073899, IMG submission 88975) | Active sludge microbial communities from Klosterneuburg, Austria, studying microevolution and ecology of nitrifiers - Klosterneuburg... | ecosystem: Engineered > WWTP > Aerobic digester >... | reverse complement strand
TCCATGGTGATCACTCCTCGTCCTCTGCTGCACAAAAACGCAGCAGAGCAGGTTGAACACCTGGCTCAGTTTTGAGTCGGCATCAGGCCAAAAAGTGGCTCAGTTTTCGGTCGGCGGCAACACACCAACTCAGGCAGCTCTCGTTCTGTGAGAAGCTCACACAGTGCCTGGAACGCTGGCAGGTACCGTCACAAATGTTCGAGTTGGAGATCACAGAAAGTGCGGCGATGAGCAGCAGCGAACATGCGTCCAGGCTGCTCTCTGATGCTGTTGCCCGTGGCGTTAGTTTGGCCTTGGACGACTTCGGAGTCGGGCACTCGTCGCTTGGGCAGCTTCGCGCGCTTCCCGTCACTCGCCTGAAGTTGGATCGCAGCTTTGTTAACGGTGTCGCAGAGGACGAACGGGACGCCCAAATGGCGCGCGCGGCTATCGCTCTCGCCAAGGGCCTTGGGATGATGGTCGTTGCCGAAGGCGTAGAGACACAGCCGCAATGCAGTTTCCTTCGGCAAGAAGGCTGCCACGAGCTGCAAGGATGGCACTTCGCCCCGGCAGTACCGCCCGATGAAATCCCGAGCCTTGTAAAACGACTGGATCAGCAGCACTCTCAGCGGTGCCTCTGTCTCACGGAATGAGTACCGCGTGTTGACGATCACTGGGCGGCTTCTTATCCGCCTCGCTTAGGCCGGCTTGAGTTCGCAGCACTCCAGCCAGACGCCGGGCGCGAGCTGTTCCATGCCCGCCGGACCGTCCATGGTCAGCCAGGACAAGCCATCCAGCGGTTCTTGCTTCTCATCGGACGGCAGCAGGCGGGCGTCGTTCACCTCATCGATTTCGAAGAGGCTGGCGCCTGACCATTGCACTGTGGCCACCGGCCAGGGATGGTCCAGTGACCGCTCCAGGGCGCGACTCAGCACCGTCACCCGCGTGTCGAAGCGGAACGTGGCGCGAGGAGGGTTCGCGCTGCAGGCGTCGAGCGCCGCCTCCCGCGAGGGCACGGACATCACGCCGATGAACAGCGGCCCGAGATCCTGCTCAGGGCTCAGCCGCGCAGACAGCGGCAGCTCAAACGGCGGCACGGCTTGCTTGACCTGGGTGAGATAGAGCATCTCGCCTGCTGGGCCTATCACCTGCATGGCACGGATGGCAGGGCTGACGGCGAGGTCCGCGGGTGCTCCCACGATCTCGAAGGCCGAGTTTTGCAGCCGCCTGCCGAGCTCATCCACGTCACGTACCAGAACCTCAAGGGCCAGCCAGCCATGCGAAAAGCGGGTAGGGCGGGGCCGGGCGGCGGGCAGCTCGATCAGGCGCAGCAGCGGCGATGAGTCGGGGCCTGACAGCGACACAGTGGTGCAACCTGCCAGCCCGGGGCGCTGCCAAGCGCGGGCCTGATCTGCGCTGACCCTGCGATGCTCGCCGGGCTCGAGTCCCAGCAGGCGATAGGCGTCAATCAAGGGGCGCAGATCTGCCACCACGAGGGTGGCATGGCGCAGCGGGCCGCAGGATGAAGTCATGCTCATGTATTTTCAACTTGTACGGACAACAATTGCAGTCTATCCTACGATGCTGCGATGACTGGACGGAAGTGCGAAGCATGATCGAGTTGATTCGGCGAGGGGCCGTGGCCTGGGTGACGATCCGGCGGGCCGACAAGAAGAACGCCATGAGCGAGGCGATGTGGGCTCAGCTGCTGGCCGCGCTGGAACAGGTGGCCGCAGAACATGCCGCAAGCGGCGGCCGCATGCCCAGGGCGCTGGTTCTGACCGGTGAGCCTGGCGCCTTCTGTGCCGGCGCCGACATCGCCGAGTTGACCGAACTGCTCAAGGACAGCGCAGCCATGGCCGCGAACAATGCACTCGTCGCGCGCGCCCAACTCGCGTTGGAACAGTCGCCTTTGCCGACGCTGGCTCTGATTGATGGCCCCTGCTTCGGGGGCGGCTTCGGCCTGGCGGCGGCGTGTGATTTCCGCATAGCCAGTCAGCGTGCCGTTTTTGCCATCACGCCGGCCAAACTTGGCCTCATGTACAGCATCGAGGACAGCCGGCGTGTCGTGCGCCTGCTCGGCGATGCACGCGCGCGGCGACTGCTGCTGCGCGGCATTCGGCTGGATGCGTCCACGGCGCAGGCCTGGGGCATGCTGGACGCGCTGGCCGAGCCACAGGAGCTGGCAGCGCTGGCGCAGGTCTGGGTGGACGACATCTGCGCTCAGTCGCCGACCTCGATGGCAGGTATCAAGGCCACGCTGAGGCATCTGGACGAACCCTCCGCAGGTGGCGAGACGGCCGTGCGCGCTGCCTTCGACGCCGCTTTTCGCGGGGCGGACTTTGCGGAGGGCGCCGCTGCCTTTCTTGAACGCCGCCCTGCCCAATTTCACTGAACAAAGGAAAGCCCAATGAGCCTGCCACCCCACCACCGCACCATCCGCGGCACCATCCGCTACACAAGCGATAAGCCGGAACGGATGGGCAAGGAACGCGGCCGCGAGTACTTCATGATCACAGACCAGAGCGATGGCACCCGCATCGTTCATGCGCATTGCGAGATCGATGATGCGCCGGACGTGATCCGTGACGTTGTCCTGGCCTTGCGACCCGATGGGCGCCCGCTGGATGCCTCCGTTCGCCTGACGGTCGGAGGGCGCTTCGAGGGCACTGCCTGGATGCGTTTCAATGACAATGGCGCTGAGTGTGAGAGCTTCAACCAGCGTGATGGCCGCATCAGCCAGCGTCTGGAAAAAGAGCGTCCGGTCGGCCTGGGTGCTCACCCGATCTGTGGCGACGCGCTGCTGCTGCGCGCCTACGATCTCTCGAAGGGGCCGGGCAAGATCTTCTTCCCTAACGTGATGCTGACCTCACCGGATCACCGTGGGGCCACGGGGCCGCTGCTGTTCCCACTGGGTTTCGGCCTGGAGTTCGTCGGCCGGGATCGCGTCAAGGTGCAGGCGGGCCAATTCGACGCCCTGCACTTCCGCTATGTCGACACGGCGGGCGGCTTGCCGGAGGAGCACCCGGCTTATGACGTCTGGTGCACCGACGACGGCAACTACATCTTCCTGCAGGGCTGCGTCGGTGGCTATATGCAGACGCGCTACGAGCTCGTCGAGCTCGTGCATCAGAGCTGACCCTCAGTCTGCTTCGTGCTTGAGCACCGTGGAGATCCTGAACATATCTCCTCGGTGCCAGGACACTGCAGCCAGAATGAGTTTGCCATCCCGATCAAAGTAGACCCGCGTCGCTCGCAAGGAGGGGGAGCCCTTCTTGACGCCCAGCCGAGTCGCCGCCTCGCTATCCAGGGCAACGGCCTCGAAGGTCTGCTCGATACGACCAAGTGTCCTCGCGTCGAGCAGGTTGAGCATGACTCCGAGGGCGCTGTTGATGTCCAACAGCTTTGCGCGTCTACGCGCTGACTGCGGCGGGAACAGCACCCGGCTCAGCGCGAAAGGACGAAAGGGCTCATCGCGCCCCATGCGGATACCCGTCAGTTCAATGCACGAGGATCCTGGTTTGCAGTGCATCAAGTCCACCAGCTCGCCATCCGCGACCAATTCCTTGACAGCCAGGACGCGCAAACGGCTCTCATTGCCGTATTGCATCAGGTCCTCAATACTGTCCACGGTCTGGCGGTAGCGAACCGGCGGAGCATTGGAGATCACAAGCGAACCGGACCCCTGGCGCCGAGCGATCAATCCGGCCTGTTCAACGATCCGAAGCGCTTCTCGGATGGTGTGGCGGCTGGCATCCAACTGTTCACAGAGCTCGGCTTCCGCAGGAAGGTGGCTCCCTACTTGATGCTGATTGGCAAGGATGGCGTTCGTAAGCTGGTCCGCAATCTCGCGGTAGCGGGGAATCTTCTTCTGATTCATCCGGTCCCTTGCAACTGTGCTCATATTGATTTTCTCAGTGTATGCCATGCGGCTTCAAGAGCGGCGCGGTGCGCTGGCGCCGCTATCCCGATGAGCGCACGCGCGCGCGCGTCGACACCCAGGCCGCGCAGGGAGGCGATGCCATGCTCGGTCACTACGAAGTCGATGTCCGTGCGTGCGATACCGGTGACGCAGTGCTGAAGCTGAGGGACGATTCGCGATCGCTGGTCACGACCGGCCATGGATGTCGCCGCGATGACAGCGCGTCCTCCTTCGCTGGCACGCGCGCCGCGTACGAAATCGACCAGTCCGCCGACGCCACTGACGTGTTTGCCGCCCAGCATCTCGGAATTAACTTGTCCGAACAGGTCAATTTCCAGCGCCGAGTTTACGGCGATTAGGTTCCGGAGGCCGGACAGCGTCGAATGTGCGTGCGTGTATTCCACGCCAGCGAAGCGAACCAGCGAAGGGTCGACCAGCAGCGACTGCAGTCGAGGGCTTCCCAGCGCGACACCCGTGCAGACTGGGGGATGCTGCTCGGACGGGCTGGCAAGCGCTCCGGACTCATAGAGGGATAGCAGCCCGTCCGAAACCATGCCCGAATGCAGCCGCAGCCCGCGATGTCCGGACAGGGCCTCGAGCGCGCAGGACTGCAGGCGCCCTAGTCCGAACTGCAGCGTATCGCCGTCGCGTACAAGGCTCGCCACATTGCGAGCCACGACCGATAGCGCGGGGTCGGCAGGCTCCATTGGCAGTACCGACTGCTCCATGGGCGCATCGACCCATGCATCAATGCACTCAACGGGAACGCTAGGCCCTGTTGTGCGCGGCAGTTGCGGGTTCACGTGCGCCAGAACCACGGTGTTCGGTCCGCATCCGGCCAGCACAGCGGGCGTGAAGTCGGCAGCAAGGGACAGGCTGCAGCGACCGTTTTCATCCGGCGGGGCAACTTGCAGCATCAGCACGTCGAACCGCCCTGGTGCGCCGAGCTGCCGGACGATCTCGCTGTAGTGGAGCGGCAGATAGTCCACGACGCCGCGCTCCCATCCAGCGCGCAACTCGCGGTAAAGAAAGAAGGTCGTGGCGCGCGCGCGCGGATCCAGCGCGCTGGGATCGAAGCGGTTGATGCCGGGTATCCAGACGCCGCAGAACTCGACGTCGCGCGCCACCGCGGGTTGCTCCGTCAGCCACTGCTGGAATAGCGGCGACTGGCCGGCGCAGCCTGGCCAGTAGACGCGGCGGCCCGGCCGGAGGTACTCGGAGAGACCTTGCGGCGTGAGATGGGCGGGGGAACGGAGGGCTTGGCGGGGCGTAAGCATCATTGCGTTGGAGTCGAATTGACTTCTATAATTGTCCGTACAACTTTACAATGAATTGAACTCGCCAACCTCATGCCCGCTGTTGCTCATCAGGCTTTGCCCTCATTGGTGGTTCTTGCTGAAATCGCTCACGAGGTAAGCCGTGACACGGCATGGCAGTCGCGTGCAGCGCTGCATCTGCTCGATTGGCTGGGCTGCGCGGCGCGGGGCGTCGAGAGCGTGCAGGGACAGGCCTTCGGGCATTGGCTTCAGCAGCAAGGCATGGGCAGGCATCCGACGCTGGCGGGGCGGCGCAGCGACTCGGCGGCTGCCGCGGCATATCACGGCGCGTTGGGCAGCGTGCTTGAGATGGACGACATCCACCGCAGTTCCATCCTGCATCCCGGACCGGTAGTGATTCCCGCTGCCATGGCTGTGGCGGAGTCCTCCACCAGTGGCGCCCGGCTGCTGTCCGGCGTGCTGGCTGGCTATGAGGTGATGATTCGGGTGGGGCGCGCGCTGGGGCCGTCGCACTACGAGCTGTGGCACTCGACGGCCACGGCGGGCTGCTTCGGCGCCGCCGCCGCCGCCGCCGTGATCATGGGACTGGATGCCAGGAGCATCGCCCAAGCCATGGCCTTGGCCGGCACGCGCGGTGGCGGGCTCTGGCAGGTCCGGCACGAGAGCAGCCTGGGCAAGAGCTGGCATATGGCCGGCGCAGCGCGGGACGGTGTCGCGGCGGCTCAGTTGGCGGCCAATGGGCTCACCGGACCGCTCGGCATCCTCGACGGGCCCTCCGGCTGGTTTGCCGCCACGGCACCTGCTGCCGAGGCCGGGCTGCTGATTCAGCCGCGCGACAAGCCCTGGCTTGAAGACGTCAGCTTCAAGCCCTGGCCCGCCTGCCGCCATGCCCATCCGGCCATGGATGCGCTGTGCGAGGCGCTGTCGGGCGCGGGAGCGGCACTGGACCCGAACGATGTTGTCGCCGTCCGCGTGCAGACATATGCCGACGCCCTGCGGTTCTGCGACCGCGCGAATCCGGCGGACGAGGCGCAGGCGCGCTTCTCCATCCAGCACGCGCTGGCGGCCTGGCTGCTGTGGGGCGAGGCGCGCAGCGCGCATTACACCGAGGAGGCCATTCGCAGGCCGGAGGCGGTGGCCCTGCGTGGCCGCATCACCGTGGCGTTGGGGGTTACGCAGCAGCAGCGCTATCCGGCGCACTATGGAGCGGCGCTGCAGATCGAATGCCGGAATGGCCGCGTGCTGGGTGCCGAGTTGCGGGACTGCTGGGGCGACCCGGCACGCCCAATGTCGGAAGACGCTGTCCGGCGCAAGGCCGTCGGACTGATGACCGCGGCCGACTGGTCGCCGGCCCGCATCGAGGCCGCTGTGCGCGCCATCGAGAGCCTGCCGCAGGCGACGGACCTATTCGCTCTTGAGAGGATTTTGCAGCCATGAAGCTGATGGAGTGTCTGCTGGACCACGCCGAGTCGCTGTGCTTCGCACACGTTCCGGAGGCGGCGGTAAGTGCGGCCCGCATCTTCGTCACCGACAGCGTCGGCGTCGGGCTGGCCGGCGGCTGCCATCCGCGAGTGCCTGAACTGCGGGTGGCGGCGCTGGGCTGGGGGCGCGGCGACGAGGCCCACGACTGGCGCAGCGGCGAGGCCTGGCCGGCACCGACGGCGGCGATGCTCAACGCTTACCAGATCCACAACCAGGAGTTCGACTGCGTGCACGAGCGTGCCGTCGTGCACCCGCTGGCCACCATCCTGCCTGCGCTGATGGCCCATGCCGAGCGCGAAAGCCAGCTCGGCCGGCCGGTCTGCGGCCAGGATTTCATCGTCGCATTGGTGCTGGCGGTGGATGTGGCGGCGACGCTGGGCTGCGCGCATATCTCGCCGATGCGCTTCTTCCGCCCCGCGATGTGCGGCGCGCTGGGCAGCGCGATCGGCCTGGCCAAGCTGGCGGGCTGCAGCCGCGTGCAGATGGCCAATGCCTTTGGCATCGCCTACAGCCAGCTGGCCGGCACCATGCAGGCCCACACCGAGGGCTCGCCCATGCTCGCGCTCCAGGTGGGTCTGGCCTCGCGCGCGGCCGTCTGTGCGCTGGACCTGGCACGCGCCAGCTTCAGCGGACCGCATGACGTGCTGGAGGGGCCGTTCGGCTACTTCGAACTCTTTGACGCGCCACTGGTGCCACGCCGCGAGGCCGTGCAGGCCTTGTTCAAGCGCCTGGGTCAGGACTGGCGCATCGCCGAGCTCAGCCACAAGCCCTTCCCCACCGGGCGCGCCGGCCACGGCGCGCTGGACGGTGTGCTTACGCTGCAGCGCGAGCATGGCTTCGCCGCCGCCGACGTGGCGCAGGTCGAGCTGGCCGCGCCGCCGCTGGTGTTGCGCCTTGTCGGCCGGCCAGCGCATGCCGGCATGGACGTCAACTACGCCCGCCTCTGCCTGAGCTATCTGGTGGCCACCTGGCTGCTGCAGGGCAGGCTGGGGCTGAACGACTTCTCGCGAGAGGCGCTGGATGACCCGCAACGTCTGGCGCTCGCGCAGCGCGTCGTGGTCGCACCCAGCGGCTGCGTGGATCCCAATGCCCTCGCGCCGCAACGCGTCAGCGTGCGCCTGTACGACGGCCGCTCGCTGGCGATCGAGCTGCCGGCCGTACTGGGTCATCCACAGCGCGCCCTTTCGGGCGAGGCCCAGCGTGCCAAGTTCGATGCCTGCTGCGCCCATGCCGGCCTGAGCCCGGACGCCGTGGCCAGGCTGCACGAGGCCTGCGCCGGCCTGGCTGAGCTTCCCGACGTCGCTGCCCTGGTGCAGCGAATGCACCCCTAGATCACCTGCTGAGTGTCCACCCCATGAGCCACCCGACCTATTACGAGTCCTTCGATGTCCGCGAGATCCTGGCGGACTACCCGCTGGGCGAGGCCTTCAGCGAAAAGCTGGCCAAGATCAGCCGCAACGAGCTGCGCGCGCTGCAGAACCAGCGCTTCATGAAGCTGGTGGCGCGCGCCTGGCAGATCCCCTTCTACCAGCGCCTGTGGGGCGCCAAGGGCATCACGCCGGCCGATATCCAGAGCCTGAATGACATCGTCAAGCTGCCGACATTCGGCAAGCAGGAGGTGATGGAAAGCGTGGCCCTGAAGCCCCCTCTGGGCGACTTCCACGGCGCCGAAGTGCCGGTCAACGGCCAGCACATCCCGATGATCTTGCACACCACCAGCGGCACGACTGGACGCCCGCAGCCGCTGCTGTTCAGCCCCAAGAGCCGCGAGATCCAGAGCCTGCTGTTGGCACGCATCTACCGCATGCAGGGGCTGGCGCCGCGCGAGGTGGTGCATTCGGTCTACGGCCACGGCATGATCAACGGCGGCCACTATGTGCGCGAGGCCGTGCTGCACTACACCAGCGCGCTGCTGATCACGCCAGGCACCGGCGTGGAGACGCCCTCGGTGCGCCAAGTCGAGCTGATGCGAGACTTCGGTGTCAACGTCGTCGTGGGCTTTGCCGACTACATCAAGCGCCTGGCCGATGTGGCACGCCAGCAGGGCATCGAGCCAGGGCGCGACATCCCAGTCAAGCGCATCTGCGGCCACCTGGGCCGTGAGTCGCGCGAGACGCTATCGGCTGCCTGGGGCGGCGCCGAGATGTTCGACTGGTACGGCGTCGGCGACACCGGCGCAGTGGCCGGGGAGGGCCCGGACCATGACGGCCTGTACCTGATGGAGGATGCGCAATACGTCGAAGTGGCCGACGTCGACACCGGAGCGCCGGTGGCCGACGGCGAAAAGGGCGACATGATCGTCACCTGCCTGTACAAGGATGACATCTACCCCATCATCCGCTTCAACACCCACGACGTGACGCAGGTGCTGACCACACCGTCCAAGCTGGGCTGGACCTTCAAGCGCATCGCCGGCTTCCTGGGCCGCAGCGACAATATGGTCAAGATCCGCGGCATCAACATCTTCCCTCAGGCCATGGGTCCGCTGTTTGAGGAGCGGCCCGACTTCGCCGGCGAGTTCCTGTGCACTGCGGTGCGCGACGCCAGCGGTCGGGACGACCTGATCATCTCGGTCGAGACCAAGGGCGCCCGTGACGAAGCCGCTGCCCTGCCCTACAAGGACCTGCTCAAGCGTGCCCTGGGCGTGGAGATGCAGGTGGAGCTGGTCGAGCCGCGCGCGCTGGCCGCGCTGACCGGCATCGAGACGCGTCAGAAGCCGATCCGCCTGATCGACAAGCGCTTCGCCTAAGCCATGGAGCGCACGACCGAACTGATGCTGCGGGACCTCAGCGCGCAGAGCGAAGCACTGGCCGCCGGGCAGACGAGCAGCGTCGCGCTGACGCGCGCCCAGCTCGAGGCCATCGCCGCGCGACCGGTGCTCAACGCCTATCTGCATGTCGATGCCGAAGGTGCGCTGCGCGCCGCTGCCGAGAGCGACGCGCGCCGTACCGCCGGCCTGGCGCTGGGACCGCTGGACGGGCTGACGCTGGCGGTCAAAGACAACATCGACGTGGCCGCGATGCCCACCACAGCGGGCATGGCCACGCGCCGCGGCCGCATCGCCCCGGCCGATGCCTTCGCCGTGGTGCGTCTGCGCGCCGCCGGCATGGTGGTCCTCGGAAAGCTCAATATGCACGAGGCGGCACTGGGCGCCACCAACGAGAACCCGCACTACGGCCGCTGCGAGAACCCGCATCGCGCCGGCTATACGCCGGGCGGTTCCAGCGGCGGCTCGGCTAGCGCCGTGGCCGCGGGCCTTTGCGCGCTGGCCCTGGGCAGCGACACCATGGGCTCGGTGCGCATTCCTGCCGCCTACTGCGGCGTCGTGGGCCTCAAGGCCAGCTACGGTCGCGTATCGACCAGCGGCACGGTGGCGTGCAGCTATGTTCTGGACCATGTGGGGCCGCTCACGCGCTCGCGACGCGATCTGGCTTTGGTGATGCCGGTGTTGGGCGTGTTCGACGCCGCATGTGCCGATGCACGCGACCTGCCGAGGCTGCCCGCGAAGGTGGCGCCCCGCTGGGTCGCCGCCAGCGACATCGAGTCGCTGGGAGTCAGCTACCCGGTGGCCGTCGCCTACCGGCGCGCCCTGCAGGCCTTGCGCGAGCGCGGCGATGAAGTCTGCGAGATTGCGCTGCGGGCCTACGACTTCGGCCGGGCCCGTCGCGCCGGACTGCTGGTGGTCGAGGCCGACCTGCTGGTGGAGCATGCCGAGGACTGGCGCGACCGCCCCGAGCTGTTCTCCGCTGACCTGACGCGCTTCATGCGCTATGGCGAGAAGCAGTCGGCCGCGGCCTATGCCGGTGCCATGCGCACGATCGCCGCCGCGCATGTGGAAGTGGCGCGCTGGTTCGCGCAGGGCGATGTGATGCTGCTGCCGACCGCACCCCAGCAGGCCTTTGCCTTCGGCGAGCCGGTGCCCGCCAATCAAGCCGACCTGACGAGCATCGCCAACATGGCGGGCCTGCCGGCGCTATCCGTGCCGCTTCCTGTGGCCGAGGGCGAGCTGCCCATCGGCCTGCAACTGATCGCACCCATCGGCGCCGAGGCCACACTGCTCGCGGCCGACCTGAACGGAATCTGCAATAAGCCATGAAGCTCGAAGGCATCAAGGTCCTGGACCTGTCCATGTTCCTGCCCGGCCCGCATCTGACGATGATGATGGCCGACCACGGCGCCGAGGTCGTCAAGATCGAGCCGCCGCAAGGCGAGCCGGTGCGCGAAGTGGGGCTGCGTCAGAACGGTCATAGCGTCTGGTTCCGCAACACCCATCGCAATAAGCGCTGCATCACGCTGAACCTGAAGACGCCCGAGGCGCGCGAGGTCTTCATGGCCTTGGCGCGCGAGGCCGATGTTGTCGTCGAGGCCTTCCGCCCGGGCGTGGTCGAGCGTCTGGGCATCGGCTTCGAGGCGGTGAAGGCCGTCAATCCGCGCATCGTCTACTGCTCGATCTCGGCCTTCGGTCAGACCGGACCGCTGGCGCACAAGCCTGCGCACGACCTCTCCGTGCAGGCCGAGGCTGGCCTGGTATCCGTCAACCTCGGCCCGGACGGCCAGCCGGCCATGCCCGGCGTGCCCTCGGCCGACATGGCGGCCTCGCTGATGGCCTTGTCGGGCATCCTGATGGCCCTGCTGCGCCGCCAGCAGACGGGGCAGGGCGACTACCTGGACATCGCGATGTACGACTCGCTGTTGGCGTGGACGCCCAACGTCATGGGCCCGCCCTTCGCCGAGCACCGTGCCGCCATCGTCAAGGACGAGCGCTCCTGGGGCGGCTCCGCGTTCTACGGCATCTTCGCCACGGCCGACGGCCGCCACATCACGCTGGGTGGTGGCGAGCACAGATTCGTCGAGTCGCTGCTGCATGCGCTGCAGCGCCCCGACCTGATCCCGGTAGCGCTGCAGCCGCCGGGCCCGGCGCACGAGCCGGTGCGCGCCTTCTTGCGCGAAGCCTTCGCACAGCACAGCCTGGCCGACTGGTGCGAGTTCCTCGCGCCGCTGGATCTCGCCTGGGCTCCTGTGCTCGACCTGCATGAGGCCATCCACAGCGAACACGCCGCCGCCCGCGGCATGCGTGTGGAGCAGCCCGACGGCCAGCCGCACCTGGGTCTGCCGATCAAGTTCAGCGCCGAGCCAGGGATGCTTGACGGCCGGCTGGACTCGCAGGGCGCATCGACCGATGCCGTTCTTCTTTCCGTGGGCTACACCGCACATGCGATCAGTGCGCTGCGGCAGGCAGGCGCGGTGAGCTGATAGACCGAAGCCGCAGCAGCTGCCGATCGCCAAAACGCCGCCTTGAAGGCGGCGTTTTCCTTTCCTAGTGGCAGCAGCACTGTTTCATGGGCTGTTGCTGAAACGTTCGCGGCTCACCCGCCTGAAACATCCGTCTCTCCCGCGAAGCCTTGCGTGCATTCACAGGGTATTTCGGCTGGTCTGTTGCTACCGTGAATACCCTTAGAAACGACCTTTTCAGGACGACATTCACACGGCTATCGCACCGGAGTCGGCGGCGAGCAACGTGCATTTGGTGCTTACCCTGATGTCCGGACAAATTCTAAAAACCTGGCACATGTATTGCGCTGAAGCTGTTGATCACTTCTAACGCGAGGACAAGATGGAATTCAACGAACTGGCAGTGCTGCGCTGGCTGCACATCATCGCAATGGTCTACTGGCTTGGCGGCGAGTGGGGCGTCTTTCAGACGTCCTACAACGTGATCAACTGCAAGCTCGGCCTCGATGAGCGCAAGCGCCATATGGAGACGGCTTATCGCATCGACATTCTGGCGCGCACCGGCATCATCTTGCTGCTGCCGCTGGGCCTGCACATGGGTCATCTCTGGGGCATTCAGCCGCTGGGCGGCTCCTGGCTGACCGGCATGTGGATTGCCTTCGCTGCCTGGCTGGCGCTGTGCTGGGGCGCCTTTATCAAGCGCGAAACCGATATCGGTATCCGTCTGACCAAGATCGACGAAGCCATTCGCTTTGTCGTGATCCCGCTGCTGTTCATCGTCTCGATCTCCTCGCTGCTGGGCCACGGCCCGCTGGAGGCAGGACTGGGTCAGGGCTGGTACTCGGCCAAGATGTTTGTCTACGGCATCACCTTGATCATCGGCCTGAAGCTGCGTTTCATCATGCGTGAGTGGACCTCGATGTTCCGCATCCTGGCTCAGGGCCCGAACGCCGAAGTCGAGGGCAAGCTGGACAAGTCGATTCGGTTCGGCCGCACCATCGCCTACTTCTATTGGATCTGCATCTCCACCGTCGCCTTCTTTGGCGCCGTTAAGCCCTTCTGATGAGGCCGGACCGCGCCTGCGGGCGCGGCGATCACATGCTCAACGACGCAAACAAGTCGATCGCGCCTTACCAGGCCCTGGCGCTTCAAACCGCCTGCTATGCGGTCAATTCCTGCGCTAGCAACGCCGAAGCGCGCCAGCGGATGATGGACAACATCGCCCGCGTCCACCGTCAGATCCTGGCCAGCAAGGCCTTCATCGGCCCGGAGCTGAAGCTGGTGGTGGCGCCAGAGTATTTCCTGACGAGCTACCCGCTGGGCGACTCGTTGCCCAGCTGGGCGAGCAAGGGTGCGATCGCCATAGACGGGCCTGAGTACGCGCGCCTGGGCGATATGTGCCGCGATGCGGGCATCTACTTCTCCGGCAATGCCTACGAGACGGATGCGCACTTCCCAGGCCTGTACTTCCAGAGCAGCTTCATCATCGACGATGGCGGGCGCGTCGTGCTGCGCTACCGCCGCCTGGTCTCGATGTACGGCCCGACGCCCCATGATCTGTGGGAGCGCTATCTGGAGATCTACGGTCTGGAGGGCGTCTTCCCGGTCGTCGATACGCCGCTGGGCCGGCTGGCTTGCGTGGCGTCGGAGGAGATCCTCTACCCGGAAATTTCCCGCACGCTGGCGCTGCGCGGTGCCGAGGTGCTGCTGCATTCCAGCAGCGAGGTCGCCAGTCCGCGGCTGACGCCGAAGGACGTGGCCAAGCGCGCACGTGCCTACGAAAACAGCGCCTGGCTGGTGTCCGCCAACTCCGGCGGCATCCGTGATGTCGACATTCCGGAAAATTCGGCCGACGGCCTGTCCAAGGTTGTGGACTACCTGGGCGAGGTGCGTGCCGAGGCGGGCAATGGTGAGAGCATGGCCGCGAACGCGACCATCGACATCGCCGCGCTGCGCCGCTACCGGCGCAAACCGGGCATGAGCAATATGTTGTCTCGCCAGCGGCTGGAGCTCTTCGCCGCCACCTACGCGGGCAGCGTGTATCCACCCAACACCATGCTGGACACCCAGCGCCAGCCTTTCGTGCCGGAGCGCGCCCATTTCAGCGCCCGCCAGCGCGAGGCCATCGAACTGCTGATGGCTCGCGGGGTCATTGCCCGCGACTGAGCCCTTCCTACCGAATTGACGAGTGAAGCCATGAACGACGAACAGTTGATCGCCGCCCTTCGCGCGGCCATTGGTGTCGAGCGCGTGCTCGACGACGCCAGCACCCGAAGCTACTACGCCCACGACCTGTTCTGGTACGGCAATGCACCTGCCTGCGTGGTGCGCCCCGCTGATGCTGCGCAGGTGCAGGCCATCGCAAAGATCGCCGCACAGGCCGGCCGACCGCTGGTACCGCGCGGGGGCGGTATGTCCTACACCGGCGGCTACGTGGCCGACGATGCGAGCGCCGTGCTGCTGGACCTGGCAGGCATGAACCGGGTTCTGAAGATTGACGAAGCCAACCGCTATGTGACCGTTGAGGCCGGCTGCACCTGGGCGCAGCTGCACGAGGCACTGGCTGCCAAGGGCCTGCGCACGCCGTACTGGGGTCCCTTGTCGGGCCAGCGCGCCAGCGTGGGCGGCACGGCATCGCAGAACAGTGTCTTCTTCGGATCGGTGCGCCATGGCAGCGCGGCCGAGACGGTGCTGGCCATAGACGTGGTGCTTGCAGATGGACAGCTGCTGCAGACTGGCGGCTCAGGCCGCAAGGACGGAGTGCCTTTCGTGCGCTGGGGCGGGCCCGACATCACCGGCCTGTTCATTGGCGACGCGGGCGCCTTCGGCATCAAGGTCGGCGTCACGCTGCGCCTGATCACGCCGGCGCAAGCGGTGGGCTTCGGCTCCTTCGGCTTCGGCGACTTCGCCACAATGCTACAGGCGCAGGCGGAGCTGGTGCGGGCCGGCCTGGGTGCCGAAACCTTCGGCATCAATGCCTACAAGGCGCGCAACTCGGCACAAACTGGACGCAAGCTCGGCGAGGCCAGCAAGACGGCCTTGGGCGTGATCAAGAGCGGCAAGTCGCTGCTATCGGGTCTGAAGGACGTGGCCGGCATGGCCATGGCGGGCACCAATGCCCTAGAGAACGCTGCTTACTCGCTGCATCTCACAGTTGAGGGCGACAGCGAGGCCGATACAGAACGCCAGCTGAAGAGGGTCGAGGCCATCGTCGAGAAGTGCCGTGGCTGGGTGCTGCCGCCGGTGGTACCCAAGGCCATGCGCGGTCGTCCCTTCCCGCCACTGCGCTCGGCGTTGGGCGTGGACGGCCAGCGCTGGGTGCCGGTGCACGGCATCCTTCCGTTGGGCAGCGCCGCGGCCTGTGTCGCCGAAGTCGAGGCCATGATCACCGCGCGCCAGACCGAGCTGGAACAGATGGGCGTGCTGTACTCCCCGCTAACCACCAATGTGCCCAACGGCATCCTGTTCGAGCCCTGCTACTACTGGTACGACGAGGTCACGCAGTTGCATGTGGACGCGACCGAGGTGGGCGAGGCGCCGGCCGAGTGGAAGCAGCGCGCCAACCGTCCGGATCTGCGCGCCTATGTGATGGGCCTGTGGCAGGACACGGCGCGCATCCTGGCCAAGCATGGTGCGGTGAACTTCCAGATCGGTCGCGCCTATCCCTACCTCGACACGGTGTCTGCACCCTACGCGGCGCTGATCAAGAGCGTGAAGCAGGCGCTGGACCCGCAGGCGCGCGTCAATCCGGGCGCGTTGGGCCTGCCGCGGAGCGTCTGAGCATGGCCGGCGCTGCCTACACGTACTCTCGCCGACATCTGCTCGGCGCTGCCGCGGCGACAGCGGCGCTGGCCGCGCGTCCACTGTGGGCGGGCGAGCGCAGCACGGACGTCATCGTGCTGGGCGCCGGGCTCGCGGGGCTCAACGCCGCCATGCTGCTGGAGCAGTTCGGGCTGAGCGTGAAGGTTCTAGAAGCGCGGGAGCGCGTCGGCGGCCGTCTTTACACGCTCGATGGCGTGCCGGGGCGGCCCGAGGCTGGCGGCAATCAGCTTGCACCCGCCTATGCGCGCACCGTGGCCATGGCCGACCAGCTGGGCGTGGCACTGGAGCGCAGCGCCACCTCACCCCTGCTGAAGCCGGAGCGCATGGTCTACGACATCGGTGGTCGCCGCGTCCCCGCCGGCGATTGGGCCGGCTCCGTGCTGAACCCACTACCTTCGCCAGTGCGCGCCCTTGCGCCTGACCGTGCGCTGTTGCGCCTGGGCGGCGCGAGTCCGCTGTCGCAGCTTGGCGATTGGCGCGAAGTCGGCGCGTCCGCGCACGATGTTCCGGTGCTCGAACGTCTGCGTGCCCAGGGCTTGAGCGATGAAGCGCTGCGCCTGCTGGCCGCCAACAACAGTTACGGCCAGACGCTGAACGAAACGGCGCTGCTGACGCTGTTCTATGTGCAGAGCAATCTCGGCGAAATCATGAAGATTCCCGGACCGCTGCAGAACGTCAAGGGCGGCAACCAGCGCCTGCCCGAGGCGATGGCGGCTGCCCTCAAGGGCCAGGTACTGCGAGGGCAGCGCGTCACGGCCGTGGACAGCGCGGCGCGCGGCGTTCGCGTGCGCTGCGCCGACGGCTCGGTGCACGAGGCTCGACATATCGTTTGCGCGCTGCCATTGCCGGCGATGCGTGGCATACGCTTCACGCCCGGTCTGCCGGCATTGCAGGCCGAGGCCGTGCGCAGCGTGCCTTATGCGCAGATCACCCAGCTACACCTTGAGGTGCTGCGCCCCTTCTGGGACGCGCAGGGGTTCTCGCCGTATGTCTGGTCCGACGGGCCGCTGGGCCGCGTGTTCCCGCAAGACGAGCAGGGCAGCGGCCAGGCGCAAAGCCTGGTGGTCTGGTCGAACGCGTCGGGTGCGGCGCGCTGGGACCGCCTCGGCGATCGCGAGGCCGAAGCATTGGCCCTGGCCGAACTGGAGCGCATCTTCCCCGCGTCCAAGGGCGCGTTGAGGCTGGCGCAGCGTGTGTCCTGGCAGCAGGACCCACTGGCGGGCGGCGCCTGGGCCAACTGGGCGCCGGGCCAGTCGACCCGCCTGGCCAAGGCCTGTGCGGCACCACTGGGGCGCATCCACTTCGCCGGCGAGCACACCGGCGCGACCATCCGCGGCATGGAGGCTGCGATGGAATCTGGCGAGCGAGCCGCCTCCGAAATCCTGTCCACACTCTGAGAGACCGACGCTGACGATGAAGAAGATCCTCAATCCCATAGCCGCCATGCTGCTGGCCCTTGGCGCCACCACGGCCTGCGCGCAGAGCGCCGAGGAGATCCAGAAAGGCAAGCTGGCCTTCATGCGCTGTGCTGCCTGCCATACCGTTGAGGCGGGCGGCAAACATCGTGTCGGCCCCAATCTCGCCAGCGTCGTCGGTGCAAAGGCGGGCCGCCATGCCGACTTCGGCTATTCGCCGGCCATGAAGAAGGCTGCGCAGGACGGCCTCGTCTGGGATGCCGTCACGCTGCAGCGCTGGATCGCACGCCCCGGCGCGCTGGTGCCGGGCACGTCCATGGTCTATGCCAACTCGCTGAGCGAGGCGGACTCCAAGGCCCTGGTAGCCTATCTCTCGAGCCTCGGAGCCAAGCGCTGATGAATGCCGCCGCCGGCATGCCCTCCTTCGAGATCCAGGGCTTCAACGAGTCCGTCCTCATCGTGCGCGATGAGCGTCCGCACCTGGACTGCTGGGTGGGCGTGGGCGGGTTCGAGCTGCGCCATGAAGGCGAGGTGGACGAGCGGCTGCTCGCCGGCTGGGGCCGGCCGGCCGCCAGCGGCCGCGAGTGGTTGCTGGCCCATCCGGCCTGCGACACCGGCTTCGTGCGCCTAGTCAAGCTGGATGGCGCAGCGCCGCAGACCGACATCCGTCCGGACGACCAGTGCTGGGACAGCGGTGGCATCTTCGACCTCAATGTGCGCGTGCTCGACCTGCAGCGCCAGTCCGCACGCCTGCGCGCGAGGCACTGGCACGGTGCCTCGCCCCCGATTGCCTGGGACTTCGGCCCCTCGCTCAAGGTCAAGGAATGGCTGGCACGAGGCCCGGACAATGTGCGCCTGGCGCTGATCGAGCGTGTCGCGCCGCCGCTGCAGGGGTTTGACCATCTGCGCGAGTTCAGCCAGGTCTTCAATTCCAGCCAGATCGTGCGCGATCTGGACGCGGCGCTGGCCTTCTACCGCGACGTGCTGGGCTTTGCGACCGTCATGCACTACGAGCGCCCGGGCTTCCCGCCCGGCGCCAACCTGTTCGGCATCCCGCCGGGCGTCTCCGACCAGGTCGGCCTGCAGCTCTACATCGTTCACCCGCAGGGCAAGGCGGAGGGCTCGATCGAGCTGGTCGCCAACCCCGGCGCACAGGGCCTGGACTTGGCGGTCGCCGCTGCGCCGCCCAACTTCGGCATGGCAGTGCTGCGCTTCCCGGTCAAAGGCCTGGACGCGCTGGCGGCCCATCTTCAGGCCCGCGGTGTCGAGCCAGCAATGGAGCCCACCACGCTGACGCTCGCGCCTTGGGGAACGGTGCGCTTGCTGGCGCTGCGCGCACCCGATGGCGCCTGGCTTGAATTTGTTGAACCGGCGGTCTAGCCGCCCATTTCCGTACCCACCCTCAAGGACGCAAGGATGATGATGCGCAAACTGAACAAGAGCTCGCTGCTGCTGGCCGCTGCGTTGGCAATCGGTAGCGGGGCCGCCGCCGCCCTGGACCTGAACAAGCCCGAGGACAGCTACCAGGCCATGCTGCGCGTGGTCGGCGACCTCAGCGGCAAGACAGTCTTCAAGGACTGGGACGCGATGATCTTCGCCCAGCTGCCTGGCGAGAAGGCCAAGCCCATCCTGCGCACCATCGGCTTCAATGCCGGGCGCATGATCAAGCAGCCCGACGGCAGCTACCACTGGGTGACTCGCGAGGTCTCCTTCTACGTGGACATCAAGACCGGCCAGATCATCGAGAACTGGACCAACCCGCTCAACGGCAAGACCGTCAAGGTGGTGCACGTCGCCAACGACCCGGTGAGCAACAAGTTCCCCTTGATCGAGCCCGGCAAGCCGAACATGTTCGCGGCCTTCAGCAAGTTCGAAGTGCGCGGCGACGTCGCCTGGATGCGCTGGGACGTGCCGCTGAAGTACCCCAACGAGCTCAAGCCGGCCGACTACCCTGAGGAGTCGCACGGCGACACCTACATCGCCTCCGAGCATTTCCACTTTTTCGTCTCCACCGCTGAGGCACAGGACGACAAGCCGACCAGCACCGGCACCCACTACTCCTGGTTTCGTACCGGCCCCTGGCTGCCCTGGATGAAGATGGGCCAGGCGCCCGGCACGCTGCTGTACAGCGGCAATGGCCGCAAGTACGCCAGCTTCGAGGAGCTGCCCGAGCAGCTGCGCGAATACACACGCAAGCACTACCCGAAGTTCACGGACGCACCGACCAGTTTCTATCAGCCCAACGAAACGAGCTGGTCCTACTACCGCAAGCTGCGCGAAGCCGAGGCCAAGGCCGGCAAGCCCGCCAGCAAGTAACTCTTCTTCAAGAACATCTCAAAGGAATAGACATGGCAAGCTTGAATTCCGTCAAGCAGTGGGACCACGAGGTCGACGTGCTCATCTGTGGCTTCGGCATGGCTGGCTCTTCGGCCGCCATCGAGGCGATCGACACCGACCCGAACGCCGATGTGCTGATCATCGAGAAGATGTCCGAGCGCTATGCCGGCGGCAACGCCCGCGCTTCGGGCCAGTCGCTGATGATCAACAAGAACCCGCAGGCGCTGCTTGATTACCAGCGCGCGATGAGCCAGCCCAACCCCATCCCAGAAGACATGCTGCAAGCCTGGGTGGACCGCATGTCCAAGCTGGAGCCCTGGATCCAGGCCCGCGCCGAGGAAGTGGGCGCCAAGTTCATCAAGGGCACGGGCTTCTCCGAGCGCGAGGCCGTGCTGGAGTTCCCTGAGTTCGGCGCGCGTGAAGCCGTGGCGTACACCTCCACCATCCTGCCCATCCCCTCCGGCGTGTGGCTGGCCTTCAAGGCCAATGTGGACAAGCGCCCCGTCAAAGTGATGTACGAGACCCCGCTGGTAGACCTGGTCCAGGACCCTGACACGCTGGAAGTCTTCGGCGCCATCGTCGAGCACAAGGGCCAGCGCGCTGCCATCAAGGCCCGCCGCGGCGTCATCATGGCCGTGGGCGGCTACGAAGCCAACCTGGAGATGCAGCGCAACTACTGCGGCTACCAGGAAATCCACCCGCTGGGCACGCCAGGCAATACCGGCGACGGCATCAAGATCCTGCAGAAGGCCGGTGCCGAGCTCTGGCACATGCGCAACAACGGCCAGTCCGGCGGCATCTGGCCGGGCATCAAGCACCCGGACTTCCAGACCGTGTTCATGCGCAACTTCTTCTGGCAGACCTTCAGCTGGCTGGAGATCTGCGCGGACAACCAGCGCTTCTACAACGAGACGGCCGAGCTGCAGCTGACGCATTACAAGGAAAAGAAACACGGCTTCTTCACCGACACGCCGCACATCAACGCCCAGCCCGTGCACATGATCTTCGACGAGGAGACCCGTGTGAACAACTGCATGATCGTCAAGGCCTTCACCTGGAACGTGGCGACCGAGCAGCTGGAGTGGAGCGATGACAACAGCGCCGAGATCGAGAAGGGCTGGATCCTGAAGGCCGACTCGATCGCCGAACTGGCGGCGAAGATGGGTCGCGACCCGGCTGCCGTCGAAGCCACCGTGGCCAAGTACAACGCCGCCTGCGCCAAGGGCGAGGACGAGTTCGGCCGTCACCCGGCCACGCTGCAGCCCATCGCCAAGGGTCCGTTCTATGCGCTGAAGATCGTGCCGGCCGTGGTCTGCACCAGCGGTGGCGGCAAGCGCAATATCGAGGGCGAGGTGTACGCCACCAATGGCAAGACCATTCCGCGTCTGTACGAGGCCGGCGAACTCGGCTCGATGTTCTCGCACCTGTACCAGAACGGCTGCTACCTGACCGAGGCGATGATTTCGGGCCGCGCCGCCGCGAAGAACGCTGTCTCGCTGAAGGCCTGGGGCTGATAGGGAAAGAAGCACACCATGCGAGTCAACACCATCTCGATGAAGCTCAATGTGCGGATCGAGGAGGCCGGCGTCAAGGACGGCGCCATCGTGATGAACGGCTTCGCGGGCGCCATGCCCTGCGAGACCGTGGTGGCGGCCGACGAGGCCGCCCACATGCTCAAGCTCTGCCTGAAGCCTGCCATCATCAAGCTCGTCCTGAAGGCCTTCTTCGCCCGCAAGTCCGCCGACGCGGCGCAATGAGACCAACGACCGTCCAGCATCCATGACCGAGACCACCACCACCCTGCCCATTCGCAATCCACGCACTGGCGAGATCGACCATGATCTGCCGGTGTTCAGCCCCGAGCAGGTGGCCGCGGTGGCCGCCGGGCTGCGCCAAGCGCAGCCCGGCTGGCACAGCGCCGGCGTGACGGCTCGGCTGGACGCGGTGGCGGCCTTCGCCGACGCCATGCTCAGCGAGAAGGGGGCCCTCGTGCAGGCGCTGACGGCCGACACGGGACGACGTCGCGAATCGGTGATGGAGGTCGACGGCATGATCGCCACACTGCGCCGATGGCTGAACGATGCGCCGTCCATGCTGGCCGACGAAGCGCCGCGACGTTCCCAGGTGCCCCATGTGCTGATCGAGGAGCGCAAGAGGCCTTACCCGGTCGCCGGCGTGATCAGCCCCTGGAACTTCCCGCTGATCCTGTCCCTGATCGATGCGGTGCCCGCATTGATCGCCGGCTGCGCCGTGCTGGTCAAACCCTCCGAGGTGACCTCGCGCTTCGTGCCGGTGCTGGAGCGCGTGATTGCGCGCGTACCGGCCCTGCAGCCCGTGCTGCGCTTCGTCACCGGCGCCGGCGCCACTGGCGAGGCCGTGGTGCGCAATAGCGATGTGCTCTGCTTCACCGGCAGCGTGCGTACGGGCCGCCGGGTGGGCGAACTGGCTGCACAGGTCTTCATCCCCTGCCACCTGGAGCTGGGCGGCAAGGACGCAGCCATCGTCTGCGAGGACGCCGACATCGCCTTGGCGGTGCGCGCGCTGACCTTCGGCAGCATGGTCAACGCGGGGCAGACCTGCATGTCCATCGAACGATGCTACGTGCATCGCAGCATCTACGCGCGCTTCTGCAATGCGCTGGCCGAGTCGGTGGGGCGGCTGCGCCACTGCCATCCCGGCCTGGAAGATGGCGAGCTCGGCCCCATCATTGCAGCCATCCAGGCGCCCATCATTGCCCGCCATCTCGAAGACGCCTACGCCAAGGGCGCCAGAGCTCTCACAGGTGGCAAGCTGCTCAAGCTCGGCGGCGGCGACTGGTTGGAGCCTACGGTGCTGACGGACGCCAGTCACGAGATGCAGATCGTTGCGGAAGAGACCTTTGCTGCAGTACTGCCAGTGATGCCCTTCGACACCGAGGAAGAAGCAGTACGTCTAGCCAACGACACGGTCTATGGACTTTCCGGGTGCGTGTTCTCGACAGATGTGGATCGCGCCCGGCGAATCGCCGGCCAGTTGAATGCCGGAGCAATTTCAATCAATGACGCAGCACTCACGGGCATGGTCCATGACGCACCTAAGCAGTCATTTGGACTCTCGGGGCTTGGCGGCTCACGTATGGGTAAGCCGAGTTTGCAGCGCTTCTATCGATTGCAGGCCCTGCTTATCAATGATGGAACGCCCTCACCCTGGTGGTTCACCGACTAATGAAGCGGCCCGGGTTTTGAGGAGGCTCCAACTGTAGAGAATGGAGCCATGAAGAAGTCCCCGAAGTTCTCCCCTGAGGTGCGCGAACGCGCTGTACGGATGGTGCTGGAGCATCGAGGCGAGCACCCATCTCAGTGGGTGGCCATTGAGTCCATCGCAGGCAAGATCGGTTGGCAGCAGGAGCAAGTCAGTCATACGCACTCCATATGGTGGTGACGACGTTGATGCATGCGCTAGAAGCACCCAGCCAGCGCCGGATGTCGCACCAGAAACGCATCGCGCCCTTCATTGGCACTTCGCCGCCAGACAATGCCTCGCACCGAGGCATTCAGCCAAGCCTCACGGATAAGCGCGCCTCGTCCCTGGTCGAGGTGCCACTCAATCAGTGCTTCAGCCTGTACTAGCCCCTCAGATGACTCTGCCTGTTCGGTGCGCGTCCGTTCGCCGTAAACGATGATGTTGTAGATGGCAATTCGCGCAGGGTCGGGCAGGTTGACCAGGCAGGCTCCGGACTTGGCAAGGACCACTCCTTGAGCGGTACCTTCAAGCAAGAATTCCGTGAACTTCTCTGGCGCTGGCTCGATGCCTAGGCCCGGAGCCAGCTTTCCTTCACCTAGGCGGACGCCAGGAGCAACGAGCCGAATGCTAAGTTCAGGGTTGTGAGGGTTGCGGTCTTGAGCGGCAGTCTTACCGGAGAACTCCTGAATCGGTAGCAGCCCTGCCTCCAGCGAAGTAATTGCGTCGCTCCTCGACAGCTCAAGATCAGCAGGGAGAGCGACCGAGATTGCTCGACCATCATGCGCCAAGCCGACGCTCGCCGTGTCTTTGCCACTCGTCCACCGAATACCCAACATGTTGGCTACTGCCACGAAGGCGTGGATTCCAATAAGGACACCGCCCACACGGAATAGTCCGTAGCTGGCCAGCTTGCGGATCACCCGGCAATGCTTGTCCAGCACACTGGTGCAGCCTAGCGCCATGCAAGCCCGAGAGCGTTGAGCCAGGGCTGCAAGGCGATCTGCAACCTGGTCCTGCTCAAACTCGCTGATGAGTCGCTGCACGCGCTCACTGTCAGGTCCCACGTATGCTGAGCGCACCTGGCCGTCGGTGTCCCGGAAATTGAAGTAGACGTAGGTTTTGTTCTTAATTATTCGTCGACGGAAGGAGCCACGCATTGTGGCGAACCTGACTCTTTCGACGCTTTGAGTCAGGTTGTAGAGTTCGGCATAGGAGGTCTGCGCGCCGAGGGATAGGTCAGCTGAAAGCGAACGCATGGTTACTACACAGACTCACTTCTTGTAGGGTAACTTTCGTCTCTGGCGAGTTCGCTGCCTAGGGCAACCGACCAAAGCCATGGAAGGACCTGTCAGTGCCCTTTGCTTGTGGTCGCCCCAAGCCCATGAAGCGATCAACACACCGCCGGTGCGGCGGATTTGACCTGCTTCATAGCGCGCCGAAACGCAATGTCGTTCCGTCCAACGCCCAGCATCTCGGCTACTTCGGCTGTCGAAGCTCGCTTCCCACAAATAGACGCCATGCGAGCTTTCTCGACGATGCCCTTTGCCAAGCTGTCCGCCGCCTGTTCAAGTCGTGCAAGCCGGTTCTTTCGCGACAGGGCACTGAGCGTCGACACCATCCCAGGCATCTCACGCCGAAGCTGAGCCTGGCATACGCCATGACGGCGAGCAAACTCCGCAGCCGTAGGGACAACCGGCTGCTCGTCCATCGCGTTTCGAAGTGCCGCCTTCACGTAGGCCCAGTCATGATGCTGGTTCTCTTTGCGACGCTCCAGCTTCAGTGCACTCACTGAAGATTGTTCCGGCGTTACCACCATCGGCTCCAGACCAAGCACGGCAAGTGGTGAAACTCGGGCTACGGCGCACAGGCGCATGAGCGTTTCGAAACTTGGCGCGGCCGCCTCCTTTGAAATCAATCGGTGAAGGCCGCCCTTTGTCATGCCCGCAGCATCAGCCAGTTGTGCTGCTGTGCATACGGTTCCGTCCTGAACTGCACATCGAAGGAGTTCGGGCACATCGGGCGGTCGTAGTTCATTCCAGTTCGATCGTTGACCAATGCCTACGACGATGGAGGTCAACTGTGAAACCTCTAAGCTGCCCCTGTCAATGAAAGTTGCCGGCTTCAAGTCGCTGCTGCCCCGAGCCAGCGACTCTCCACAGTTTGGACATTGCCCCATGGATCCCAGCCAGGCCTGGCGCGTCTTCTGCCGATGCCCGCACGCGCCGCATTCTTCTTGCATGTTCACCTTGTGCAAGGGGCACATGGTCAACGATTTCATCTGCCACGCCATCGGAAAATGCGGCGTGCTCATTTCAGCCACGCAAGCAGGGCACCAAGAAAAGGTGGACCGGAGAGCCTGCGCTGGAGCCCATACCGCTGACATCCAACCCAAGCCTAGGCGCGCAACTTCGGGTTGCTGCGTCAGATTAGATAGTCGGCGTGCAAACTCTTTCCCCAGTTCGGTTGCTGCGTCTACGCTCACTGGTTGAGTTGACCCGAGCAGGCACAGTGTCGATTCATGAGCGCACACGTACTTCTCAAGTTGATGCCTAGGAACGTTATGAGATGCGGCAAGCCGCGTCACGTAGCTGCTTAGCGACTCAACCAGGTCTGTCCCGACACACAGCGGCGAAAGGCTGTGCAGCGCAGACCTTGACCGACTAGACCATCCTTCAGTCGAACAAGCGACTCCTTGAATCATGCAGCTGCCTCCGGTTCGCCGACAGCATCCCGCCCAGGCTTGCGCATGCCCGGCTTCGGCTTAGTGACGGAGGGCTTGGAAGCGGGCGGGGATGGCTTCCCACTGCGCGGCAATGTTCCCCCCATCAGACGTTTGATGAATCCCTCGTCCAAAGAATCGGGCTCCGCTTGGGCAAGGAATGCTTCACCCTTGGCCATCTCGGCTCCGATGGTTTCGAGCTGCCCTGATGACAGGGCGGTTCGCTTGAGGTGATCAAGTTCGAGTGACTTGCTGCCTTCTTGCAAGGCGAGTGCGAAAGCGCGCGCGATCCAATCTTTGCAGATGCCGATACAACCGCAGCTGTAGACATAGAAGTACTTCGCATTCATTGACACGCTGGGCACACTCTCAAGCGGAAGGCGACGGAGAATGTTGTGTATCACCGTCTTGAACTCTTTAAGGTCCTGCTCGTCATCCCAGCGGTAGCG
>Ga0073899_10001012_pt1 | contig 25917 bp, 23 predicted proteins | sample KloWWTmetaKNB5Ph_FD_88975 | JGI IMG/M metagenome (GOLD analysis project Ga0073899, IMG submission 88975) | Active sludge microbial communities from Klosterneuburg, Austria, studying microevolution and ecology of nitrifiers - Klosterneuburg... | ecosystem: Engineered > WWTP > Aerobic digester >... | reverse complement strand
TGAGTCGGCGTCTGAGTTGGCGTCTCAGTCGGCGTCTGAGTCGGTGTCTCGGTCGGCGTTTGAGTTGGTGTCTCAGTCGGCGTCTGAGTCGGTGTCTCGGTCGGCGTTTGAGTTGGTGTCTCAGTCGGCGTATTCGTTGGCGTCTCAGTCGGTGTTTGAGTCGGTGTTTGAGTCGGTGTCTCAGTCGGCGTATTCGTTGACGTCGCCGTTGGCGTCTCAGTCGGTGTTTGAGTCGGCGTCTCAGTCGGCGTTTGAGTTGGCGTCTCAGTCGGTGTTTGAGTCGGCGTCTCAGTCGGTGTTTGAGTCGGCGTTTGAGTTGGCGTCTCAGTCGGCGTTTGAGTTGGCGTCTCAGTCGGCGTTTGAGTTGGCGTCTGAGTCGGCGTTTGAGTTGGCGTCTCAGTCGGTGTTTGAGTCGGCGTCTCAGTCGGTGTTTGAGTCGGCGTCTGAGTCGGTGTCTCGGTCGGCGTCTGAGTCGGTGTCCGTGTCGGCGTTGGTGTTGGAGTGGGAATTAAACTGTCATTAAACGTGCACGTCACGGTGATCCCGCCCGTCGCAGTAATACTTCCAGGTGTTTGACCATTATCACAGGTCGCGCTATCTAACTGCCATCCAGATGGCACCGCCTCTGTAATGGCAAAAATCAGTCCTGGCGTCAGCCATCCGGTGTATTTGATTCCCCCCCCATCGGTATTGACCAATGTCATAATCTCTGCGGCGCCCTGCGTCACCGGAAATGAGAACAGCGTTGGGTCAGCAGACGGCAGTGTGACCTTATCCACCCCGATCTTTGCACACATAATCTGTGTCGAAGCCGTGCTGGTCCTAGTCAAAACAGCGCCCGTCGCTGTTTCACGGAACGTCCCATCTACTGTATTTGAAGACGTCCCGCAATTTTGAATACTTGTGTCGGCAATAATGGTGACCGTGCGCGTATTTGGCGTAGAGTTAGAGGCAATATTCCCAAAGTCGCACGTCAATACACCCGCGTTTATGGCGCACCCACTTACTGATGGCGAAAGTGTCCAAGTAAAGCCCGTTGGCAATGTGTCTGTAATTCGCGTATCAAAAGAGGTGGCATTTGCGGTCGCGTTTGGCGGATTGCTTGTCAGAATAATCGTGTAGGAAATCTGATTTCCTGCCGATACAACTGGCGTATTGGAAGTTTTGGTTAATGCCAAATTTCCTGCTGGCACCAAAATAGGAATCTGAACGGCATTGTCAATATTGCACTTTGAAGACCCTATGTTTTGGGCAATATCCGTAAACCCTGAGCACGTGTTAACGGTGTTAGCGGCCTGTCCCCAACCGATTATGGTTGATACATCTAAAAATCCATCGTTATTAGCATCCCGGCACGTCAATTGCATTGGCTGTGTGCGATACAAGTACGTGCCATCTGCGGTGCTGACATCACCACATGTGTCGCCATCTGTATTTTGGAAAGGGCCAACGCCACTGGTCGTGCTTATTGGAGTTCCCAGCGGGTGCAGATAATCGGTATAGCACGAACCTGTCTTGGCATCTCCACCATCCGCAGCAACCGCAAATCCCACGTCATACTTATCGGTGGCATTAGATTGAATCGTGAAAGTCAAAATGACTGTTATCAAATCCCCATCACCCAAACAGCCATCATCCAAAACCTGAAAACTGTTTACCCCGGCAATAGAAATATCATTTGCCGTGCAGTTCAAATCAGTCTTGCCTCGAACATCCTCAAAGCACGTCCCCGTTGGCGGAATAGCCTCAATTCTGCGAATCAAATCTTTCAATGTGATGGCATTCTGGATGGGGCTATATCCATTTTCGCCCGGCACAACCACGGTTGGCGGCGGCGCGGTTGGGAATGAAGGAGCAAGCGGCCCCCAAAGAGATTGTCCAGTGTCAGACCCAACTCGACCTTCCACACCAACAGCAGTCTGTGGTATGTTGAGACCAATAGTCAGACCCAGCACAAGCGACCATCTTACACATAACCTAAAAAATGCAAACTTCAAGTCTTTCATAGATTACCCCCGAAAAGCAATAACGAACACCTTCTGGCCGCTTACCCTTCCTCATAGCAAACAAAGCGTAGCGTTATCGGAGGAGACCAATGAAAGAACGGAGAAAATAACGCTTGCAATAATTCTGCAAGCCTCACTCAACGGCAAAACACAAGGCCACGATACCAAATTTTTTTTAAAAGTCAAGGGACATTTGACCTATATTGGCGAAAGATTGTCCAATTTGTCATAATAAACAATTGCATTTTAGGGTCAAATTTGGCCGCTTTTTATTCTTGTTGATGCAAATATGGCAAAACAAACAGGAGAAGTGTCAGCCCTGCCTTCTGCAAGGCTGCGCTTTACACCGTACAATACACCCCAATGAAAATCCAAGGGCCGCCGCTAGAGCAATTGACCCATCGGCTAACCGACACGCCGCCCGAATTTTTGGAAGAGCCGCGCATTGGCAATAATGGCCGGGTGAATGTGGCTGCAATTGTCAACGACCTCCTCCGCATGATGGCCGCGCCGCCGCTGACAGAGCCATACGCCGCCCTGCTCCAATCCACCGACCCCAAAGCTGACCGCAACCGGCTGGCGATTACGCTCATCACGGCCTGGCTGCTGGCAGACCCAGATTTGTGCCGGAGCCAGAACGCCGCCGCCGCACTTGACCTTCTCACCAGCGGCGCAAAAGAACTGGCCGCCTTTGTCCCATCCGCCAAATTTGTAACCGACCCCGACCGCCGCGAGGAATTGGCGCGGTTTTCATTGGCACAACTAGGCTTGCGCCCCGCCGGAGAGACCGAAGCTCAGGCGCAAGATCGCCTCACCACCATCAGCGCATCCGAGCGAGCGCGGGTGGTCAAGGCCGCCCAAGCCGCCGAAGAACGCGCCCGCCAGATCCGCGAGGCGCTGGCCAAAAAACGCGCCGAGGAAGGCGCAGACAAGTGGAGCCGGGAATGAATTTAATCTCTCGCAAAGACGCCAGGAATAAACTTGGCACCTTTGCGTCTTAGCGAGAGATATAAAAAATGGCAAACTGGCAAAACGATAACGTAACGGAACAGGAGCGATTCCCAACGCTCAGCCATGCGGGGCGCGAGATGCTCAAGTTCTTGCGCGAGCACCCCCACGCGCCCATTTACCGCAATATCAGCGGCAATCACCTCACGGCAGATGAGGTGGGGCATGTGCGCGCATTTGAGCGCGAGGTGCAAAACGCGCAGGTGGGATGGCAACCCGGCGCACATCCCATCTGGCTGGATGAGTTTGTGGCTCATTGTTTTGAGGCCACGCCGTTTTACCGCAGATACGGCGCGAGACCACGCTTTTTTGAGGACATCCCGCCACTCACCCGCGCCGATCTCAGCCGTCATTACGTTTCACTTGTGCCCGATGGTTTGCCGCTGGACCGCTTGATTGGATTTGCCACCACCGGCACCAGCGGGCATCCGCTGCAAATCGCGTCTTACCCGCCGGTGGCCGCCAGCTATTTGGCATTTTTCAAACGGGCGCTGGCGCGGCGGGGCATCACCCTGGCGCATGGGCGCGGGCAAGTGGGCGTGGTTTTGGTGGGCTGGCAAAAAAAATGCTGGACATATGTCTCGGTTACGCCCACGATGGACGAAAGCGGGTTGGCAAAAATAAACTTGCACCCCAACGATTGGCGCGACCCAGCCGACCGCGCCAAATATCTGGATGCGTTGAACACCGAGGTATACACCGGCGACCCCATCGCGTTTGCCGAGCTGGCAAAACTACCGCTCCAAACGCGGCCCAAAGCCATGCTCAGCACATCAATGGCGCTTTTGCCGGGCATGAAGCGCGAACTTGAGGCGCATTTTGGCTGCCCGGTGATTGACATTTATTCCATGAACGAGACCGGCCCAATTGCGGCGGGTGAACCAACCGGCCACGCGCTTTTGCAAAACCATCTATTTATAGAAATTTTGGGGGCCGATGGCGCTCCGGTCGCACCCGGCGCGCGCGGGGAAATTACGCTCACCGGCGGGTTCAACCCCTACCTGCCGCTTCTGCGCTACCGCACCGGCGATTTTGCGGCCTTGCGCTTTGATGGCCTTCAACCCATGCTGGTTGGGCTGGAGGGCCGCCCGCCGACAACATACAAAACCACCTCCGGCGAGCGCATCAACAACATTGATGTGACCCACGCGCTTCAGCCGTTTGCCTTGCCCCAGTTTGCGCTTCACCAGTTTGGGGATGGCTCACTCAAATTCCGCGCCCGTTTTGGCCCGGCAGACCCAGCGCAGGTGAAGGATGCCTTGCTTGCCCTGTTTGGCCCCGCCCAGCGCCTGACGATTGAGCCACTGGTGAATGACGGCGAAAAAGTGATTCAGTACACAAGCGAAGGGTGAAGAGAGAAGGGCGAAGGGTGAAGAGAGAAGGGCGAAGGGTGAACTTGCGCAGCGAGCGTAATTTTTGCTTCTCCAATTCGCTCCGCTCGTCTGTTCATGCCGAAGAAGCAGGAAAAGTTAACCTTTTTCACCCTTCACCCTTCTCTCTTCACCCTTCTTTAGCCAATCATCGAATCATCATCAGATGTGGCGGCATATTCGGCGTACCACTTGGCTTGCTTAATGCCAAACGGTTGCAGGTCGCGCGAGGAATACCGGGTGCGCTCCGGGCCGGTGGGGGTGAACACAACCAGAGCGCCATCCGCCGCAATGGCCAACGTGGGTGAGCGCTTCATAATTTCTGCCTCGCTATCTATCAGCGGGTTGCACGCAATCAGCCAAAAGGCATGCTCGTCATCCAGCGGGCGCCGCTGAGCCAGATACACATCAAACACATCATCATAAAAATAATAATAATGTTCGTGTGTCAGGGCTAACTCGCCTTTTTGCAAACGCGTCCGCTCCTCCGCTTCGTATTCGGCGGCGGCGGTGATTTCCTCCTGCGTCAAGGCTGTTTCGTCCACTCATCGCAATTATAAACGGAGCAAGTTAAAGGCATTATCACGCGCCGCCTATAATCAACCTGCTAAATCATTTCATGAAAAGTCTGGCGAGGATATTTGACGTAGTTTTGGCGGCGCTTCTGGCGTTTGCGCCAACCGCCGCGCTTGCCCAAAATCCATCCCCCACCCCGCCGCCTTCCCAAAATGCGCGCCGCGCCGCAGACATGGTAAAAAACATGACCGCCGCGCAAAAAGTGGGCCAACTATTTCTAATCAGCTTTCCGAACAATGATGTGTCCCTGACCTCCGACATTGCCGACCTGATCTTGAATTACAACATCGGCGGCGTTCGTCTCAAGGCGGCCAACCAAAATTTTGCCAATGGGGTTGATGGAACACGGCAAATCACAAAGCTCACCGCAGATCTGCAAACGCTGGCGGGCATCAGCATCACTGCGCTCATCACAGGCGGCCCGGGGGCCGCGCCCGCCGGCGCATTCACGCCGCTCTTCATCGCGGTCAACCAAGAAGGCAACAGCCCGTTCAACTCCGAGATCACCCAGGGCGTGACCGATGTTCCGGGCGAGCTGGCGCTGGGCGCAACCTGGAAACCGCAATACGCAGAGACGGTCGGCTCTATTCTTGGCGCAGATTTGGCCGCGCTTGGCATCAATGTGCTCACCGGGCCGGTGCTGGATGTGCTGGATTCGCCAAAACCCAACGCCGTCTCCGACCCCGGCGCAAGAGCGTTTGGCGGCGACCCCTTTTGGGTGGGGCAATTCGGCCAATCGTTTATCGGCGGGGTGCATTCCGGCAGCTCCAACCGCATCGCCGTCATCGCCAAAAACTTCCCCGGCCTCGGCTCATCCGACCGCAACGTGGAAGAAGAAATTCCAACCGTGCAAAAATCGCTGGAGCAGCTCAAATTGCTGGAGCTGGCCCCGTTCTTTGCCGTCACCCAGCTCAATACTCAAACTGCGGCAGATGGCTTGCTGGTCTCGCACATCCGATACCGCGGGTTTCAGGGCAACATTCGCGCTAGCACCCGCCCGGTCAGCCTGGACCCGCAAGCCTACGCCGATCTGATGGCCTTGCCAGAAATTGCCCCGTGGCGCAACGCGGGCGGGGTGACCTTTAGCGATGCGCTGGGCGTGCGCAGCGTGCGCCGCTTTTACGACCCGCTGGAGCAATCATTTAACGCGCGGCAAATTGCGCGAGATGCATTTTTGGCTGGCAACGATGTGCTTGACCTCGGCGCGTTCGCCCTCAACACAAATTCCTGGCAAGAGCAATTTGTCAACATCAAAGACACCATCTTGTTTTTTCGCGAGCGCTACCAAAGCGAACCGGCCTTTGCCAGCAAAGTAGATGCGGCGGTCACGCGCATCATTGGGCTAAAACTAAAGCTGTATGGCGGCAGTTTTGACGCGGCCAATATTCTCAACCGCAAACCCACCGCCGTGCCGCCCACGCCGCAGAGCGCAACATCACCCACCGGAACGCCATCACCCGCCGCCACCGGAGACAAACTGGCCGCGATTGCCCGCGATTCAATCACCCTGCTCTCGCCCACCATCCGCGATCTGGCGGCCACCATTCCATCTGCGCCCAGCAAAGATGATGGCATTGTGTTCATCACCGATGACCGCGTGCTGCGCGACTGCGCCAGATGCGCGGCCTACCCCGCCATCTCCAAAACCGCGTTGCAAGATATTGTGGTGCGGCTGTATGGCCCCCGCGCCACCGGACAGGTGAACCCCGCCAGGTTGTCTTCGTTTTCTTTTGCCGATTTGGCCGAGTATGGCGCGAAATCTTCTGCGGCGATTACGGCCACGCCCACCGCGAAACCCATCACCCCCGCCCTGGATGTGACCCCCGCGAATGCCATCACCGCCACCGAGCCAGCCAGCGCCACCTTGCGCATCCAAACCGCCATAGACAACGCGCGGTGGGTCATCATTGGGCTGATTGATCTTGACCCGGCCCAAAAAGGCACCGCCATCTTCCGCAATTTTTTGGCGCAGCGGGCCGATGCTTTGCGCGACAAACGGGTGATCGTATACGCCCTCGGCGCGCCCTATCAGCTTGACCTGACCGAGATTAGCAAGATGACAGCGTATGTGGGCGTGTTTAGCAGCTCCGCGCCCTCGCTGGAAGCGGCCATGAAATCTTTGTTTGGCGAATTTGGCTACGCGGGCGCGTCGCCTGTGAGCATCCCCGCGCTGAACTATGCCCTGACCGAACAAACCGCGCCAGACCCCGCCCGCGATATTCCGCTGCTCGCCAGCGACACGCTCACCCGCACCATTTCGGGCACGCCGACATCGGGCACGGCCACCCCGCTCAACCTCAAGGTGGGCGACCGGCTCAAGTTACGCGCCGGCCCCATTTTGGATCGCAACGGGCGCATCGTGCCCGATAACACGCCGGTGCAATTTAGCTTTAGCTATCCCAGCGAGCGCGTGGAACAAACGCCGGCGCTGGCGCTGACCAAAGATGGCTACGCCGAGACCACCACCACGATTGACCGCAAGGGGTCGCTGTTTATCCGCGCCAGCGCCGACCGCGCCACGCGTTCATACATCGTGCGGGTAGACATTGGCGACACAACCGCCTCAATTGAAACCTTGCGCCCAACGCCGCTGCCCACCACCACCATCGAGCCAACGATCTCGCCCACGCTTGTGCGGCCAACCAACACCACCGTAAACACCCCCACCCCTACCCCAGAAACGCCGCCACGCCCGTTGCGCGCCAATTTGGTTGGGTTTTTGCTTACCCTCATCGGGCTTTCGGCCATGGGCAGCGGGCTGGTTTTGTTTTTGCGGGCGCGGGGGATGGCGCTTGCGGCGGATAAAATTTTGCGCATGGTGATTTTGGCGTGGACAGGCGGCTGGTTGACGTATGTTCTGAGCGCGCTGGGCGTGTTTGGCTCTGCGCCGCTGGGCGCAAACCCGGCCTGGCTGGGCGGCTGGCTGATGGCGCTGCTAATTAGCGCGGCCATTTTGGCTGGCGGCGCGTATTATTTGACAAAAGAAGCGAAAAAACGGGGATAAGCCGGAAAAGATCAGCTCAAAGCTCCTGTTTATCCTGTTCAAATTAAAATCATGAAATTACTCGAACGACTTTTTGGCGCAAGCGGCAACCCCGAAGATGTGGCGATCTACTACTTTGTCAAATGCAAAAAGTGCGGGGCCGTGACAAAGTTGCGCATCAACAAACACAACGACCTCAGCCGGGATGACGATGACAACTTCATGGTGCGCAAGTTCGTGGTGGATAACACCTGCTACGCGACCATCGAAGTCGAGCTTCACTTTGACCAGCGCTACAAAGAAATCAGCCGCTCAATCACGGGCGGGGAGTTTGTTGCAAAAGAAGAATTTAACGAATAAGAAAAACTTAGACGCAAGATTTTCTTGTTTCTTATTTCTCATTTCTTTGCGTTTTGCCACAAACATAAACTAACGTGAGTTCAAGAAGTCGGACTGCTGGGGCCTTGGCAGGCCACAAACTTGCCTGGCAAGCAGTCCGACTTCTGAGCGCGCCACACGCTTACCCAAAACTCACGTTAAACTGGCTATACTTTGAAGGCATATTAACTAAAAACAGCATATTGGGCGGGTCGCAAGACTTTCCAACCACTCAACCTGTTCGCATCCTTTACACCATACACATTTCACCTTACAAACCATGACCCAGGAATTTATCCCCTCATCTGCGCTGGTGATCTGCGCCCACCCAGATGACATTGAATTTGGCGCAAGCGGCACCATCGCCAAGTGGACAAAGCGCGGATGCAAAGCCGCGTATGTGCTGGTCACCAGCGGCAACGGCGGCACGCACGACCCCGCCTACACCCGCGAGACAATTGCCGTGCTGCGCGAGCAGGAGCAGCGCAACGCCGCCGCTGTATGCGGCGTGACAGACGTGGAATTTCTGCATTACAACGATGGCGAAGTAATGCCCACGCTGGAGCTTCGCAAAGACCTGGTTCGCATGATTCGCAAATACAAACCAGAGATTGTGATCTCAATGGATCCGACCCGCATGTATGTGGGCGATGGCTACATCAACCACCCCGACCACCGCGCGGTGGCGACGGCCACGATGGACGCGATTGCGCCAGTGGCCGCCATGCCGCTCATGTACCCAGAGTTGGGCGAGGCGCACCGCGTGCGCGAGGTGTGGGTGGTCTTCACCCAAGAACCAAACACATGGGTAGACATCTCCGAAACGCTGGAGACCAAGATGGATGCCCTGCGCCAGCACAAAAGCCAGGTGAGCGAAGACACGGTGATGGAACTGCGCAAATGGGCATTTGAGGACGGGCGCGGCCTGATCGCCGCAGAATCCTTCAAAGTGATGACGCTGGAAAAAAGAAGCGTGAAGGCCGAAGGCGAAAAACCAGCGACCAGCAACTAGAAAAAAATGGGACTAAAAGAAATTCAAGCCGCATTTGAGGCGGCCCGCGCCGAGAAACGCCCGGCGTTTATGCCATATTGGCCGGTGGGCTACCCCGACGCGCCCACATCACTGCGCGTAATTGAGGCCATCGCTGCGGGCGGCGCAGACATGATTGAAATTGGTGTGCCGTTCAGCGACCCGCTGGCCGATGGCAAGGTCATCCAGCACGCCTCGCAGGTGGCGCTGGCAGGCGGCATGACCATACACAAGGCGATGGATATCGTGCGCAAGGCGCGCGCCATTGAGGTGCGCATCCCGTTTCTGGTCATGGGCTACCTCAACCCGCTGCTGGCGTTTGGGATGAAGGAATACGTGCTGGCCTGGCGCGAGGCCGGAGCCGACGGTTTGATTGTGCCAGATTTGCCGCCGGAGGAAAGCGCCGAGCTGGCCGGGTATTGCGCCGAGGCGGGCTTGGCGCTGGTTAGTTTTGCAGCCCCCACCAGCACCGATGACCGCCTGAAGACCATCGCGCAATCGGCCACGGGATTTGTGTATATCGTTTCGGTGGCGGGCGTGACCGGCGCGCGCGACCAATTGCCCGCTGGCCTGCGCGAGTATGTGTTGCGGGTAAAAGCCGCCGCGCAAAACACGCCCGTCGTTGTGGGTTTTGGCATTAGCTCGCCAGAACAGGTGAACGAAGTAGGCGGGTATGCGGATGGCGCAATCGTCGCCAGCGCGCTTATCCGTGACGCTGGAGAAGCGCCAGACCCCGCTTTGGCCGCGTATAACTTTGTAAAACAATTTCGGAAATAAGCAATTATTGGTTGCTGGCTTTTGAGATAATGCGCCCATTATGAACCCCATCGGTATTCTTGTTTTACACGGCCCCAACCTCAACCTGCTTGGCCTGCGCGAGCCAGAAGTGTATGGCAAAACCACGCTGGATGACATCAATGCCGCGTTAAACACGCTGGCAACCCAGCGGGGCGCAAAACTGACTATTTTGTAAAGCAACCACGAAGGCGCTCTGATTGACGCCGTTCATGCCGCGCGGACAACGGCGCAAGGCATCCTCATCAACCCCGGCGGGTTTACCCACACCAGCGTGGCCCTGCGCGATGCGATTAGCGGGGTGGCCTTGCCCGCCGTGGAGTGTCATCTCTCCAATGTGTATAAACGCGAGGAGTTTCGTCACCACTCTTTTATTGCGCCGGTATGCGTGGGCACGCTGGCTGGGTTTGGCTGGCGCAGCTACATTCACGGGTTAAACGCGCTGCTAGATTACATTGCGGGTTAGAAAACGAACCCCCAGGAAATCAGGTTCTTCTGTTTCAGAACTGCTTTGAAAGAGGAAAAGATCTGAAAAATATCAAAAGCCAGCGAGGGGGGACGCTGGCTTTTGAATGCCCATTTCTGGGCGCACACACCTTACACACAACAGGAGGCTTAGCTACGATGTTCTACGATGAAACTTCAATGAGCATTTGCTGTGTGGACGTAAGTTTACCCAAAATCTTATTTATTGCAAGTGATGTTAGTCATATTCTTACATGACAAATGTCACATGTTTAGGAATATGGGGGTGAGCCGGTAGGCAGCGACCACCATTAATCCCAAAACAATTGCGAGGATGGACTGCCTGACGCCAATCACCATTGGTTTAACCCCAACGCACGGGCGGATAAAAACGCCGTATGCCACCTCGGCCAGCAAAACCACAAATGGCACAACCGCCAGCCACGGAATGATCTTGGCCAGCGCCAGCCCCGTCACCACAAGCAGGGTGATGGCATTCCAAATCAGCGCCGTTCGTCCCGTGTGCCAGCGCTGCAACTGGGATGGCATCTCCTTCAAGCGGCGTTGCTCCAGCCGGGTGTAGGTATACACGATGGCCCCCGCGGATTGCATCCACATCAGCGCAAACAAAACCCAGCCCGCGGGCGCGGCGTGGCCCGTATCTGTCCAAAATGCGGCTGGGGTTGCAAGGGCCAGCACGCCACACCCGGCAATTTCGGCCAACATTTGCCGCCGCTCCGTGTGGCGGGCCACAAGCCACATCTGCCAAACCAACACCGGCGCAGCCAGCGCGGCCAGCGGAAGGATGAAGCCGTTGCCTGTGCCAATCATGCCCAACGCGCCCAGCAGCGCCACAAAGCCATACACACCCAGCCAAAACACGGCAATCCGCGCTTCTTCGCGGGGTCTTCGCCCGCTCAGCGCCTTCACCAAAATGGTGAGCGGCTGCAAAGCCATAAACGCGCCCAAACTGGCAAGCGTAAGCCAAACGAGCCCCCATCGAAAGAAACCGCCAAGAAAAACACCAACGGCATATGGACACAGCCACAATGCCCAAGAGCCATGTTGTTGAGGGATGGCGATGATTTTTTTGAACAAATTAAAAGCCGTAACGCGCGAAAGCGCAAGGAATTCTCGGCTTTCAGATTGCGCGCTTAATCAATTCTCCACAATGTTGCGCAGCCTGGCGTATAGCTTTTTACGGACTCGCTCTGGCACGGCGCTCTCGCGGTCATCGCAATAAAAAAGGATGGACTTGTGGCCGGGGTCCAGCAACAAGCGGCAGCGTTCGCACTGCGCCACAAATTCGCGCAACGACTCCTTGAGCGATTCATCCACCTTCTCGCCACGCTGTTCGGCGTGTTCAATAAACTTGAGCGCCTCGCCGCACGCCAGCGATTCCAACTGATCTGCCGGCATGGCGCGCTCCGCGAAATACGCGCTGAGGTTTTTGCGCAAGGCGGCGCGGGCGCGGTGCAGCCGCACTTTTAGCGCGGCCTCGGATACGCCCAGTTTTTGCGCGGCCTGCGCGGTGCTCATGTCCTCAATTTCGCGCAAAATAAAAACGTTGCGCAGCGTGTCTGGCAGCGCGTTTACCGCATCGCCAATCACGCGGGTGGTTTCATGCTCCAGCGTGAGGGCATCCGGAGATTCATCCCACACCGCCAGTTCTGGCCGCGACTCCTCGTTGTCTTCGCTTTCATCCAGCGAAGCCGTCTCGCGGCGCGAGCGCAGCTTCATGAGCGCCTGATTGTGCGCGATGCGATACAGCCAGGTGGCAAGCCGGGAACGCCCATCAAATTTGCCAATGGCCTTAAAAGCGTTGATGAACGTCTCTTGCACCGCGTCTTGGGCCTCGGCCTCATCGCCCAGAATGCGCAGCGCCAGCCGGTAAAGCGTGGGCGTGTGCGTCTCAATGCACACATCGCAAGCAGCCTTGTCACCCGCCTTAATGCGCGCCAGCATTTCGGCTTCGGCCTCGGCAGAAGGGGCTTCGTCTGCAAACATTTTGTTCAAGATAAAGACATTTTAACGGGAATTCCTAGCGTTTTATATTTGCCGCCCCACCCGCTCATAGGCGTTGCCCGCGCATAAATGAGCCGTCACGCGCATTTTTGTTATGAGGTTGCGCGTATGCGTTAAAATTTAGCCCGTTTGAGACGAAACTCCAGGGTGAACACATGGAGTTGCGCCGTGCCAGTGAGAGTGAAATTTTCCTCGACTTGGTCTCCGCCATCTGAAATGTTTTGTCTCCGGTAAAAGCGCGCGTTGTGCCAGCCATATCACGGCGGTAGAACTGTTTGCGACCTGCGCGCGAGACGGCACATGCGTGCCAAAAGGAAAGTTTTGAGTTTTACACAATTTAATCTGGATGCGCGGCTGCTAAAAGCAATTGAGAAGGCGGGTTATGAGACCCCCACGCCCATCCAAACCCAGGCCATACCCGTGGCCTTGAATGGCATAGACCTAATCGGCACCGCCCAAACAGGGACGGGCAAAACGGCGGCCTTTGCGCTGCCCATCTTGCAAAAGCTGCTAGAGGACAAGAAGTCGCCAATCCCAGGCTCGTGCCGCGCGTTGATCGTGACGCCCACCCGCGAGTTGGCGGAGCAGATTCACGAGAACATTCGCGCGTATGCCGCTGGCACCAGCCTGCGCAGCGTGACCGTGTATGGCGGCGTGTCGTTTGGCCCGCAAGAGAAGGCGCTGCGAGCTGGCGTGGATATCGTTGTGGCCTGCCCTGGCCGCCTGCTGGATCACATCGAACAAAAAAATATTACGCTGGATCGCGTGAAGTTTTTGGTGATTGACGAGGCTGATCGCATGTTTGACATGGGCTTTTTGCCCGCCATCAAAGACATCATCGCCCGCACGCCAAAGACGCGCCAGACCATGCTGTTCAGCGCAACCTTCCCGCCCGAAGTGGAACGGCTGACCCGCGAGGCATTGCGAAACCCGGAGCGGATCGCGGTGGATACGGGCGTGGCTGCGCACACGGTGGCGCACGCGCTTTACCCAGTGCCCAATCACCTTAAAACAGAGTTGTTGATGGCATTGCTAAAGAAAACCGATGCCTTCTCTATGCTGGTTTTCACCCGCACCAAACACCGCGCAGATCGCCTGGCCAAGCAAATTCAGAACGCTGGGTTCAAGGTGACCGCCCTGCACAGCAACCGCTCGCAAAACCAACGCCTGCAAGCGCTGGGTGGGTTCAAGAGCGGCAAATTCCAGGTGATGGTCGCCACGGATATCGCGGCTCGCGGGCTGGATATTGAAACCGTCTCTCACGTGATCAACTACGATGTGCCAGACACGACCGATGCTTACATCCACCGCATTGGCCGCACAGGCCGCGCAGAACGCGAAGGCGATGCTTTCACGATTGTGACACCCGAGGACAACCCAATGGTGCGCGATATTGAACGGGCCATCGGCCAATCAATTGAACGCCGCAAGTTGGATGACTTTAATTACGGGTTGGCACCCGCGCCAAAAGCTCACGTGCCTGCGCAACCTGGCGCGCGCACGCACGGGCCGGCGCGTCAGCCGCGCTCTGGCGAGCGGGCAGATGGGAACACGGCCCGCCCTGCGCGGCCACCTGTTCCATCAACATTTGGCCGTCGCCGCCGCCCGCTGCGAAGAAGCGATTTGGTAGGGTAAAAAGAAGCGAGAAATAAGAAAGGAGAAATAAGCGAGCCTCAGGCTTTCTTATTTCTCCTTTTTTTTATTTTCCCAACTCGCTTTTTAAGTGCGGAAAAAACTCATAAAAATCCTCGCGCAACCCATCATAATGCGCGACCAGTTGAGGCAAAGCCTCGCCCAGCAAGTTGGGGCGGCTCAGGCGACGGGTCATGCGTTTTAAGATGGCGTCAATGCCCTCCAGCGTGGCGTACGAACCGAGCCAATCATCTGCGGCCATGCGCCGCAAACCCTGCGCCACGCGCGGGTCAAGCGCATCCCAGTGCGCGGCAAACGAGGCATAAACCGAGCGCGTGAAATCATGAAGTCGCCCCGTCTGACTGGTAATAATCTCCCAATCCCGCGCCAAAAAGTGATCGTAAAACACATCCGCCAAAACGGCGGCGTAGCGGCGAAAGGGCGGTTGTATACGCGCCTGGCTGCGCTGGTGGATGGGATGCGCATCGGTAAAAACGTCTACCTGCTGGTGATGCGCGATCCCGCGGCGAATGCCCGCGCTAAGCGCCAGCCGCGCCTCGCCCTTTACCCAGTCGGCAATCACGCTGCCAATGCGTTCCTCGTCATCTGCGCCAACAAGATAAAGGTGAGCGAGCCAGTTCACTGCAATTACGAATGACGAATAAGAGAAAGAATGCGGTCGCGTCTGGTTTGGATCAAGGCGCGTTGTTCTGGCCAGAACATTGGGGGCAGGTTGTCAATCGGGAACCAGTTTACGATGTACTCCCGGTTGGGGTCGGTGGGTTTGCCGCCCATATCATTGGCGACAAACAGAAAGTAATGAATCACTTTCCATGCGGTTTTGAAATAATCCAGCCGCTCCAGCGTGCCTAGTTTCTCAATCAAGGTGATGTCAAAGAGACCGGCCTCTTCCTGAATCTCGCGCCGCGCGGCTTGCTCCAACGTCTCACCCGCTTCCAAATGACCCTTTGGCAGCACATAGCCAGTGCGCGGGCCTTCGCGCACAAGCGCCACCAGCGTCACGCCGTCTTCCACCCGCACAACCACGCCCCCGCACGATATGTGCGTGGGGACATGAGGCGGTTTCACAAACCAGGTATGGTCAATGGGAGGCATAATGCAATGTATAAGATATAACGCGTATATTTTTGCGCATTACGCGTTATTCTTTTCTCGCCGCGCCTTCATCCACTCAATTCCAATCGGCACAACCGAGACAAGGATGATGCCAATGATGACCAGCTCAAAATTAGCTTTGACAAACGGGATGTTGCCAAACAGGTATCCCATCCACACAAACAGGCTGACCCAGGCGATGCCGCCAATGACATTGAAGCTAAAAAATTTGGAATAGGCCATGTTGCCCACGCCGGCCACAAACGGCGCAAAGGTGCGCACAATGGGCACAAACCGCGCCAGAATAATCGTCTTGCCGCCGTGCTTGGCGTAAAAATCCTCGGTTTTCTTAAGATACTCCGGCTTGAGGAAGCGGTTGGTGCCGTCAAACGCGCGGGGGCCGATGCGGCGGCCAATCGCATAGTTCACGCTGTCACCCAGCACCGCCGCAATGCACATTACGATCCAAAGTGGCACAACTTGCAGCGTGTTGGATGTGTCTGCCGCCGACAAAGCGCCCGCCGCGAACAAAAGCGAATCGCCGGGCAAAAAGGGCGTCACCACCAAACCGGTCTCGCAAAAAATGATGCCAAACAAAATGACATACGTGAGCACGCCAAACTGCTGAATCAACTGCACAAGATATTTGTCTACATGCAAGACAATATCCACCAACTGTTTTATCAAATCCATTTACGTTTACTTTCTCCTCGGAATTTTGCAAAGCGCAATTATCTCATTGGCAAACACATGCGCCCCAAAAATGCGCGGCAAACTCGCTCAACATGCAGATAACCGCGGGATGAGCGTGGCAAAAAAATAGCTGGCTGGGCGAATACGCGCAAACCGCGCCACGTTCGCGCTGGCTTTCACCGTCACGCGGTCGCCATTTTGCAAAGAAACCTCATCCTGCCCATCGGCGGTCAGGATGGCCTGATGATCGGTGTTGACGCGCACCTCCACCACCGACGTATCGGCCAGCACAATTGGCTTCTCCAGGCTTAGGTGCGGCGCAATTGGCACAAGCGCCATCGTGCGCAAAACGGGAGGCATCACCGGCCCGCCCGCGGCCAGCGCATAGGCCGTGCTTCCGGTTGGCGTAGACACAATCAGCCCATCGCAGGCGTAGGTGGTGAGCGGCGTATTGTCAATCCGCGTCTCCAGCCGCACCACACGCGCCAGCGTGCCGTGGCTAATCACAATTTCGTTGAGGGCCTCACGCGCGCCAAGCAGTTTGCCCTCACGAAACGCGGAGGCCGTGATCATCAGGCGTTCTTCCACCCTGTATTCGCCATTCAGCAAACGCGGCAATTGCTCGCGCCACTCCTCCGGCTGAATCTCTGAGAGGAAGCCGAGCCGACCCATGTTAACCGTGAGCACCGGCACACCGTGCGGCGCGGCTGCGCGAACCGCCCGCAGCGTGCTGCCATCGCCGCCAATGGCGATGAGCAATTCCACCTGTGTCGCCACGCGATTCATGCTGGGGGTGTCGCCGGTCTCGCACCGATACACCTGCGCGCCCCACCCCTCCAACGCCGCGGCAATCTCATCCGCCAGCGATGTAATTTCCTCGCGTTTTGGGTTGTGAGCTAAACCAATATGCTTGAGCATGACGTTTTAGACCGCCTTGACCGCCTCAATCAATCTTTCGCGGGGGATGGCTTGCTCGGTGGCCGCGTTCAAATTCTTCACCTTCACCACGCCCGCCAAGAACTCATCCCCACCCGCAATAACCGCGCAAGCAAAACCCTTGCGGCTGGCATATTTGAGCTGGTCGCCAATGCGGCCCTTCTCCAAAAACACCTCGGTTGAAATGCCCGCCTCGCGCAGCTCCGCGCCAATTTTGAGGTAATCCTGCATGCGTGCCGGGTCCATCACCGTGACCAACACCTTGGCCGGCGTGGATGGCCCAGCCTTCAGCACACCCACTTCAATCAGGCGAAAGACCAACCGCGAGAGGCCAATCGAAATGCCCACGCCGGGGAACTTCTCGGTCGTGAAGTAGCTGGCAAGGTCATCGTATCGCCCGCCGCTGCAAATGCTGCCCAAATCCGGGTGCGCCAGCAAGCGCGTTTCGTAAACCGTGCCGGTGTAATACTCCAGCCCGCGCACAACCGTCAGGTCAACCGCAAACGCATCTTCCGGCATTCCCAAGCTGCGCATGGCGTCCACCACCTCGCGCAATTCATCCGCGCCCCGCGCATACGTTTCGTTGGCCGCCCCGTATTCTTCTTTTAGCTGATGGAGCTTGTGCAGGAGCGCATTTGTGTCAAGACCAGCGCCGGTCTCCACAAACGCCAACACGCGCTCGGCCACATCTTCGCTCAGCGCAACTTTGTTAAGCAGCAACCCGCGCACTTTGTCGCGGCCAATTTTTTCCAGGTCGTCAATCGCGTGCAGCACGTCATTGTTTTGTTCCGGCTTCACGCCCGCGGCAATCATCGCGCCCTGCAACATGCGCCGATTGTTCAGCCGCACTTGGAACGCCCCAATCCCCATCTGGCGAAAGATGCGGTTGATGATGACCGGCATCTCGGCATCGGCCAGCAGGCTGACCGAGCCGCGCCCAATCACGTCAATATCGCACTGGTAAAACTCGCGGTATCGCCCGGCCTGGCTGCGTTCTCCGCGCCACACTTTTTGAATTTGATACCGCCGAAACGGAAAAACCAGCTTGCCGCTGTTTTGCGCCACATACCGCGCCAACGGCACAGTCAGATCAAAATGCAACGCCACATCGGTCTCGGCGTTCTCGCCCTGCGCCGCAGACAAGCGGCTGAGCGCGTAAATCTCTTTCTCGTTGCCGCCTTTTGCGGTCAGCGTTTCCTTGCGCTCAACCGATGGCGTCTCAATTGGCGCAAAGCCAGACAGCTCAAACGTCTCGCGAATAATGGCGATGCACCGGTTGAGCACAAGCTGGCCCTCTGGCAACAACTCAGGGAACCCGCTGATGGGTTTGGGTGTGATGATTGTCATTGAATTCAGAATTCAGAATTTAGAACTCAGAAATTTTTCTGCATTCAGCATTCCGAATTCTGCATTCTAAACTATGGCTTAAGCAGCACCAACCCGTTATCCACCGCCAGCGTCACTTTTTTGACCGTTGCGCCAGACATGGTTTTGTATTCCGCGTCCAGGTCAGCAGACAACGTTTTATCCGAGGCGTTGATAAACACAATGCCATTGGAAAACTTGCGCGCGAACAACCCGCTGGAAAGCTTGGTGTAGCTGCCATCCGGCGCGCCAATTTGCGCGTTCAGCAGCGCCACCTGCGAGCTAGACAGCGTTGAGCCGTTCAAGTCAAACTGAAAGTAAGTGCGCGGGCCGTTCTTGCCCATCAAAAACGAGGCCAGCGAATAGCTCAGCCACTGATCGCTCACCTCGGCGGGCAGCGGATTTCCGTTCAGCCGCGTTGTAACCAGCACCACTTTCCCATCTGCCGAAATAGCCGAAAGATAATCCACATCGCGCTTCCAACCCGCCTCGGTCTTAAAATCTTTTGTCCCGCTGATGGGGTTGCGCAGCCACTCGGAAATATGCACCCCGTCGGCGATGCCCGCAATATCCTGCGCCTCGCCGGTTCGCGCCGCATACACCGTGCCATCTTTCCACGCATACCCGGTCATAATCAGCAGTTTGTCTGGCACGCTCGCGCGGATGGCGCGCAGCAAACTCTCGGCAGCTTCCTGGCGCTGGGTATCGGAAAAAGGTTTTGTGCCGCTAAAAATGGGGCTTGCGCTTGGGCGGATGAGGTCGGCGCCCAATCCGTCAATCACGATGCCATCAAACCCCTGGGCGGCCTTGGCCACCTCACCCGCGATATAGCTGCGCACATCTGGCTCGCGAATGTTGAGCAGCGGCGCGTTGGTGTTGCTGGCAAAGACCAGCTTGCCATCTTTATCCTGCAAAAACCAATTGGGTCTGCTGGCTTTTGTGTCGGTGTAATTTTCGGCAAAATCAAAATACACCTGGCGCGCGCCCAGCGTCACCAGCGCGATGTTTTGTTTTGCCATTGCCTGCCCCACCCCGCCGCTGGCCAGATCCAAAAATCCGCCAAAAGCCTGCGAGCCATCCAGCCGGTCACCCCACAAACCGATGGCCGCCGTGCTGTCAATGGGCTGCTTCTTCGGCACAGCGGTGGCGGGCGGCGCGGTGGGCTTGGCCACTGGCGGCAGCGTGGGCGTGATGGTGGGCATGGGCAGCGGCGCAGGCGTCACATACGCCACCGGCGAAGGAAACACGCTCTGCGCGGGCGGCGCAATATTGCCGCACCCCGCAAGGAGCAAAACCAACATCAAGATAGTTGAACGAAACACTTTCATTGCTCTGGTTTTATCACAACAAAAAACCCCACCCGCTTTACAAACGGATGGGGTTTCATCTGGGCTGATCGGTCAAAGGCTCACACCCCAAACACATCTTTCAGCTTGTCCACAAAACCCTTCTCGCCTTGCGGGGTCACTTCTTTGCCCATTGTCTTGGAAAGCTCGGCAAACAGGCGGCGCTGCTCTGCGCTGAGCGAGGTGGGCACGGCCACCGAGACCAGCACAAGCTCATCGCCGCGCATGTTGCGGCGCAAATGGGGCACGCCCTTGTTCTTAATGCGGAACACGCTCCCGCCCTGTGTGCCAGCCGGGATGGACAGCTTTTCCTTGCCGTCCACCGTTGGCACTTCAATTTCATCGCCCAGCGCGGCCTGCGCCACGTTGATGGGTATCTCAATCACGATGTCATTGTCTTTGCGGCGGAAGTATTGGTGCGGCGCGACGTTGATGACCACATACAAATTGCCCGCCTGCCCGCCGTTTGCGCCCGGCTCGCCTTCGCCATTCAAGCGAATCTGTGTGCCAGAATCCACACCCGGCGGCACGCTGACCTGCAAGTTCTTGGTCACACGCACCTGTTTTTTGCCGCCGCACTGCTTGCATGGCACGGCAATCGTCTCGCCAGAACCGCCGCAAGTTGGGCAAGTGTTCACGCTCACAAACGAGCCAAGAATGCTTTGCTGAACCCGCCGAACCTCGCCGCTGCCATTGCATGTGCGGCAACGCGTGGGCTGTGTCCCCGGCTCCGAGCCGTTGCCAGCGCATCTGGTGCAGCTCTCGCTGCGGCCAATCTCGATTTGTTTTTCCACGCCAAACACGGCCTCCAAAAACTCAATCTTGAGGTCGTATTTGAGGTCTGCGCCACGCCGCGGGCCGCGCCGCTGCTGGGCGGTTGACCCGCCGCCCTGCCGCGCAAACCCGCCAAAAAACTCCGAGAAAATATCGTTGATGTCGCCAAAGCCGGCGCCGCCAAATCCTTCTGCCCCAAAACCACCCTGCCCCATTGCGGCGTGGCCGTAACGGTCATACGCGGCGCGTTTCTGGTCATCACTCAGCACTTCGTAGGCTTCGTTAATTTCCTTGAACTTACCCTCGGCGTCGGATTCTTTGTTCACATCCGGGTGATATTTGCGCGCCAACTGGCGGAAGGCCTTTTTAATGTCTTCCGGCGCGGCGTTTTTTGGCACGCCCAGCACTTCGTAGTAATCGCGTTTTGTTGTCATTGTTGGTTGCTAGTTACTAGTGGCTGGTTGCTAGTGGAGGGACAACCCACTAGCAACTAGCAATCAGCGCCTAATTCTTTGTTTCTGTGTATTCTCCATCCACCACGTTGTCATCTGGCGGAGGCGGCTCGTTGCCCGCCGAGGCGCCATCACCCGCAGGTGCGGCATCGGGCGGCGGTTGCTGGGCATACATGGCCGAGCCAACATCGCCCATCACCTTCTTCAAGCTCTCGCTGGCTTTGCGCATGGCGTCCAAATCTGTCCCGGCGATGGCGGTGCGGACGTTGCGAATCTCATCTTCCAGCTTGGTCTTGGAATCGGCGGGAATCTTATCGCCGTTATCGCGAATAAATTTCTCGGCCTGATACGCCGCGTTGTCGCCCTCGTTGTGCGCCTCAATTTTCTCGCGCTTGGCCTTGTCATCGGCGGCGTGGCTTTGGGCTTCCTTCACCATGCGGTCAATCTCATCCTTCGCCAAACCAGATGACGCCTGAATCGTGATATGCGCGGTCTTGGCGGTGGCCTTGTCGGTGGCGGTCACATTCAAAATGCCGTTGGCGTCAATATCAAACGAGACCTCAATTTGCGGCACGCCGCGCGGCGCGGGCGGGATGCCATCCAAAATGAATTTGCCCAGCGATTTGTTGTCTTGCGCCATTGGGCGCTCGCCCTGGCCAATGTGAATTTCCACGCTGGTTTGCATATCGCTGGCGGTAGAAAACACCTGCGACTTTTTGGTCGGGATGGTGGTGTTGCGCTCAATCAGCGGGGTAGCCACGCCGCCCAGCGTTTCAATGCTCAGGGTGAGGGGTGTCACGTCGAGCAAAAGCACGTCGCGCACTTCGCCGCCCAGCACGCCAGCCTGCACCGCCGCGCCAATGGCCACAACCTCATCGGGGTTCACGCTGCGGTTTGGTTCTTTGCCAAATACCTTGCGCACCGCCTCTTGCACGGCGGGCATACGGGTCATGCCGCCCACCAGCACCACCTCATCCACTTTGGCCGCGGTAATCCCGGCATCATCCAGCGCCTTTCGGCACGGGGCCATTGAGCGGCTGATCAAATCCTCGGTCATTTGCTCCAGGCGCGAGCGGGTGAGCCGCACCACCAGGTGCTTCGGCCCGCTGGCATCGGCTGTGAGATATGGCAGGTTGATCTCGGTCTCCATCGTGGATGACAACTCAATCTTGGCTTTCTCTGCCGCCTCTTTTAACCGCTGGAGGGCCTGCCGGTCGTTGCGAATGTCAATGCCATTCTCTTTCTTGAACGTGTCAATCAGCCAGTCCATCACGCGAATGTCAAAGTCATCGCCGCCCAGGAAAGTGTCGCCGTTGGTGGCCTTCACCTCAAACACGCCATCACCCAGTTCCAGCACGGTCACATCAAATGTGCCACCGCCCAGGTCATACACCACGATGGTCTCGTCTTTCTTCTTGTCCAGGCCATACGCCAGCGAAGAAGCCGTTGGTTCGTTGATGATGCGCTGCACATCCAGACCGGAGATTTTGCCCGCGTCCTTTGTGGCCTGACGCTGAGCATCGTTGAAATACGCCGGAACGGTCACCACGGCCTGGGTCACGGTCTCGCCCAAATACGCCTCAGCATCGGCCTTGATCTTTTGCAAAATCATGGCGCTAATTTCCTGCGGCGAATACTCCGAGCCGCCCATCACCACGCGGCAATCGCCGTTTGGCGCGCCCACCACTTTGTAGGGCACCATTTTGATGGCGCGTTGCACTTCGGGGTCGCTGAACTTGCGGCCCATGAAGCGCTTGACCGAGAAAATCGTGTTCTCTGGGTTGGTCACCGCTTGCCGCTTGGCTACCTGCCCCACCAAACGCTCGTTGTTCTTCGGGTTAATCGCCACCACCGATGGGATCAGCCGCGAGCCTTCTGCGCTGGCGATGACGGTCGGCTCGCCGCCTTCCATGATGGCAACAACGCTGTTGGTCGTGCCGAGGTCAATTCCGATAATTTTTGCCATGATTTTTTGTTAGTTGCTGGTTGTTGGTTGCTTTTGCAGACGGAAGACGGAGGACGAAGGACGGCACTGCCCGTCTTCGGTCTTCCGTCTTCCGTCAAATTTATCTTGCTACGCGCACAAGCGTTGGCCGAATCACGCGCTCGCCTTGTTTGTAGCCCTTTTGCAATTCTTCAATAATGTGCCCGCTCTCAATGCCATCCGCATCATCCTGGCTGATGGCCTCGTGGATGTTGGGGTCGAACACGTCATTCGGTTTGACCTCAATGGGTTTGACCCCTTCGGCTTCCATCACAAGTTGCAATTTGCGATGAACCAGCATCAAACCCTCCATCCAGGTCATGTGCCGCAGCGAATCGGGCATGGTTTTGCTGGCGCGGTCAAAGTCGTCCATCACGGGCAGCAACCGCTTGATAAGATCGGCGGTGGCAAAACTGCGCAACTGGCCCAGCTCGTTTTCTTGCCGTTTTTTGTAATTGGCAAACTCCGCCCGTGAGCGTTGCCAGCCATCCAAATATTCCGCCGCCTGCTTTTTTGCTGCTTCCAGCGCGGCATTGTCTGTCACCGGGGTCTCCGGCATCACATCATCCATTTTATTTGTCACCTCATTTGCAAGACGGGAGACGAAAGACGGAAGACTGATTTAGCCGTCTTCCGTCCTCCGTCCTCCGTCAAAATTTACTCCGCATACAAATCGCTCACCAAATTGCTCATCAAATCGGCCACATAGCGCACGGTGCTGATGGCGCGGCTGTATGGCATACGAGTTGGGCCAAGCACGCCCAGCGTGCCGGTCGCATATCCTTCCACACCATACCGCGCCACCACCATGCTGCACGCGCTCAATTCGCGCCAGCGGCCCTCGCCGCCAATCACCACCTGCACCGTGCCCACTGGCGGCGTAATTTGGTCAAAAAAATCGGGCTGTTCGATGGCGCCCACGATGGCCCGCGCCCCGTCTTGATCGGTAAACTCCGGCTCGCGCAATACTTCCTTCAATCCATCACGGTATGTTTCGGCGGAACTTTGCCCGCCGGTTTCCATCAACTCAATCACCAGCGCCATTACATCTTGTTCAAACTCAGCCAGCCCACCAAACTTAGCCCGCATGACCAGGCTGGTATCGCCCGCGTAATGCCCGTTTAGCTTTGCGCCCACCTGGCTTAGCGCCTCCTGCGTCATCGGCTCTTTGAGCGTGACAATGCGCTGGCGAACGGTGCCACCTTCCAGCACCAAAACCAGCAACACCAACCGCGACTGGGTGGAGATCAGTTCCAACCGTCGCAAAATAGGCGAATCCAGCCGAGGCGCGGTAACCAGTGAGGCGCTCCTCGCCGAGCGGGCCAACACCGCCGCCGCAAGCTGCATCCACTGGCTCATCTCTGTTCTGGCCTGATGGAATTGGTGGCGGATGGTGTTTTGTTCTTGCAGTGGAAGCTCAGATTCGCCCAGCAGATGCTCCACAAAATAGCGGTATCCGGCATCGGTGGGCACGCGCCCAGCAGAGGTGTGCGGGTGCGTGAGGTAGCCCAACTCCTCCAATTCCGCCATTTCGTTGCGGATTGTGGCCGAGGATACCCGCATCCCGGCAATTTCCAGCAGCGATTTTGAGCTGACAGGCTGGGCGGTTGCCACGTATGCCTTGATAACCTGGCCTAAAACTCGCTCTTGTCTGGGTGTTAATTCCACCATAAGTTGCGTGTTTTTAGCACTCAATCAATCAGAGTGCCAGAACACGGCTAACGATATTACCATGCGAATGATTAGTGTCAAGTTAGATTTTTAGGGGATTTTTGGGGAAATTAAGGAAAGCGGAAGGAAAGCCGATGGGCGATAGAGGTGGGTGTGACAACCCACCTCTATCGCCCATCAGATCAAGCGGCTATTCCACCATTGGCCCGCCTACCCGCCTGCCCGGTTTAACGGGAAGCGAGATGGCGATGGGTTCATCCGTCACAATTCCATCAACCGTAATTGTGACCGGCCCGTATTCAGAGAGCGCTCCGTCCAGCGTCGCCTCTGTCAGCCAGTAAGCATAGGTCATGCCAGCGCGTGTATTCGTGTCAAGCCAGGCATAGCTGCTGCCAGAGCCTTCGGCCAGAATCAAATCTGGGGTAACCACCATCGCGTTCATCCGCGTCGGCGCAGATCCATCCTCGCTGCCAGCCCGCCAGAGCGTATAGCCCACGGTGTTGTGTTCATTCAGCGCTTGCCAAATCACATTCACGCAATCCGCTTCATGTCCACACTTCACGCCAGATACAGCCTGCGCATCAAGATACGCCAAGTCAATCGCAGTAGATACAAGCTTAAGCGCAAAGTCGATATTCAGGTTATCCGTCGTCGTCACCGCCACGCTCAACCCAATCGCGTGATTCGTGTCGTTGGTGGTGGCATCTGTGCCCGTAACACCCGCATTACTTGGTTGCATACCCAATGGGATGGCATAGGTTACGGTATATGTCCCATTCGCAGGCACGCTGATCGTATATATCCCATTCGCATCAGTCGTAGCAGTATAGATTTGTCCGCCACTGCTCATCGCGGTCACCACCACGCCCACCAGATTTACATCGGTGCTCTGATAAATACCATCAACTGTTGTTCCAGCATCTTGCCAGATGTGATTACCAATCATCACCTCAGGCGTACTGGCTGGGGGCAGCGTCGGGGTTGGCGTATTCGTAGGCACCGGCGTGTTCGTCGGCGTGTTCGTCGGCGTTGCAGTCGGCGTGTTCGTCGACGTTGCAGTCGGCGTATTCGTCGACGTTGCAGTCGGCGTATTCGTCGGCGTTGCAGTCGGCGTGTTCGTCGACGTTGCAGTCGGCGTATTCGTCGACGTTGCAGTCGGCGTATTCGTCGGCGTTGCGGTCGGCGTGTTCGTCGGCGTTGCAGTCGGCGTATTCGTCGGCGTTGCAGTCGGCGTGTTCGTCGGCGTTTGTGTTGACGTCGGAGTCAATGTGAGTGTAGGTGTTGGCGTAGACAAATCGGCGAGCGCAAAGTC
>Ga0073899_10001011_pt1 | contig 25943 bp, 25 predicted proteins | sample KloWWTmetaKNB5Ph_FD_88975 | JGI IMG/M metagenome (GOLD analysis project Ga0073899, IMG submission 88975) | Active sludge microbial communities from Klosterneuburg, Austria, studying microevolution and ecology of nitrifiers - Klosterneuburg... | ecosystem: Engineered > WWTP > Aerobic digester >... | reverse complement strand
GATCTCGGCCTTGATCCAGTGCATGGCGTAGCTCACCAGGCGCACGCCCTGATCCGGGTCGAAGCGCTTGACGGCCTTCATCAGGCCCACGTTGCCCTCCTGGATCAGGTCGCCATGCGGCAGGCCATAGCCCAGGTACTGGCGCGAGATGGACACCACCAGGCGCAGGTGCGACAGCACCAGGCGACCGGCGGCCTCCAGGTCGTTGTCGTTCTTGAGCTGGTGGGCGTAGCGCTGCTCCTCCTCCAGCGTGAGCAGGGGCAGGCGGTTGACGGCAGAGATGTACGCGTCCAGGTTGCCCAACGGCGGAACCAGGGCCCACGGGTTTGTGGGCGCCAGCGTCGTCACGGTGGATGCAGTCTGGAGGTTCATGTCAGAAATCCTTTCTTCCATACGGGAGGATGTTAGCACTCCATTGGAGCGAGTGCTAATTCCAAAGTTCCCGTGGGGATGAAGCCGGCGACTTCAAGGCCGCTGCCAGTAAATGCCTGGCGTTTGATATTTACCTCGGCCACAGGGTGGAATGCGCCAGCCATGCCAATACAGCATAGCTGCTAGCGCTCTGCCTGGGCTACCTCGGTGGAGGGCGTCTGGCCACAATCGTGCCCCATATCACTATCCATAGGCACGAGACAAGCCATGCAACCCCTTCTCAACGGCATTTCCTCCATGGCCACGCGCCAGGTTCTGGGCGAGCTGGCGGCTGACTGGCAAAACCGCGGCGGCGAGCCGCTGGCCATCGAGTCCGTGGGTGGCGTGGATGCGGCCCGGCGCGTGCAGTCGGGCGAGGGCGCTTATGACCTGGTGTTTCTCGCAGCTGACGCGCTGGCGCGCTTGCAGGCGGCTAATCGTGTGGTGGCGGGCAGCGTGACGGCGCTGATGCGTTCGGCCACCGCAGTGGCCGTGCCTGCGGGCGCTGCGCTGCCGGACATTTCGTCTGAGGACGCGGTGCGCGCGGCGGTACTGGCCGCGCCCAGCATCGGTTATTCCACCGGTCCGAGCGGCGTGGCGCTGCAGGCCTTGTTCGAGCGCTGGGGCATTGCGCAGCAGATAGCAGCGCGCACCGTGCAGGCAAAGCCGGGTGTGCCCGTGGGCGCGCTGATTGCAAGCGGCGAGGTCGCGCTGGGCTTTCAGCAACTGGCAGAACTGATTCATGTGCCCGGCATCACCATCGTCGGTCCGCTGCCGCCGGCTATTGCCGTTGACACGGTGTTTGGTGGAGCCATCGTCGCCGGAACGCCCCACGAAAAAGAGGCGCGGCGCGTATTGGATTTCATGGCATCGCCCGAGGCGGCCGACGCCAAGAGGCACCAGGGCATGGCGCCCGCCTGATGCGACGGCATCACTACACAACAGAATTTCAACAGGAGACAAACTATGGCAGGCAGCAACGCGCCCACCAACGTGCAGACCGTGCTCAATGAGCATCCGTTCTCGGGCTACCAGTGGGTGATTTTCGCCCTGTGTTTTTTTATCGTTCTGCTCGACGGCTTCGATACGGCAGCCATCGGCTATATCGCTCCGTCGCTGATGGCCGAGTGGGGTGTGGCCAAGGCTGATCTGGGGCCGGTGCTGAGTGCTGCGCTGTTCGGGTTGGCCGGTGGCGCCATGAGCTCGGGCCCCCTGGCCGACAGGTTCGGTCGCAAGGCAGTGCTGGTGACTTCCGTGTTGGTGTTTGCCATCGCCTGCCTGATCTCGGGTTACTCCCATGACCTGCGTAGTTTGACCGTGTGGCGCTTCGTGACCGGTTTGGGACTGGGCGCAGCCATGCCCAATGCCGTGACGATGATGAGTGAGTACTGTCCCGACAGCCGCCGCTCCACCATCACCAACGCGATGTTCTGCGGTTTTCCATTGGGTGCGGCCTGCGGTGGCTTTCTGGCGTCGTGGATGATCCCGCACCTGGGCTGGCGCAGCGTGCTGCACCTGGGCGGCATTGCCCCGCTGGTGCTGGTGGTGCTGTTGGCATGGCTGCTGCCCGAATCCGTGCGTTACATGGTGGCCAGGGGCTATTCAGCCGATCGCATTCGCAAGCCGCTGGCGCGCATTGCTGGCGCTGCGGTGCAACATGTGCAGCAGTTCGTGATGACCGAGAACAAGGTCGACGTGCAAGGCAAGAGCGGCATCGGCGTGGTGATGTCCAGGCAGTACAGCGCCGGCACGATCATGCTGTGGATCGCCTATTTCATGGGGCTGGTCATCTTCTACGCGCTGATCAACTGGATGCCGGTCCTGTTCAAGGAGACAGGGCTTGATCCCAAGGTGGCGACACTGGTGGCGGCGCTGTTTCCGCTGGGGGGCGTGGGCGCCGTGTTCTGCGGCTGGCTCATGGATCGCTTCAATGCCGACCGCATCATTGCCGTGGGTTATGTGCTGACCGCAGCGTCCATCTGGTGGATCGGCCAGGCGAGCGCCCATCTGGGCTGGCTGGTTGTTTCCGTTTTTGTTGCCGGAACGCTCATGAATACCGCGCAGTCTTCCATGCCCGCGCTTGCCGCCGCTTTCTATCCCACCAGCGGCCGCGCCACGGGTGTCGCCTGGATGCTGGGTGTTGGCCGCTTTGGTGGCATTGCAGGTTCGTTTCTGGTGGCCGAGCTGGCAGCGCGCAGTCTGAGCTTCAGCCAGATTTTTACCGTGGTCGCGATTCCTGGCTTGATCGCTGCTGCGGCTCTGGTTGTAAAGCAAGTGACGGCGCCCAAGCTGGTCATAAAGAAAGTGACAACGCCCAAGCTTGCGGCTTGAAAGGCGCAGGCCCGGAAGGATGCGGGCTCTCTGAATGGGCCTGCCGGATTTATCCGATTTTTTCGAACAGGAGATTTTCATGATCATCGACATTCACGGCCACTACACCACCGCACCTGCCGCGCTCGGCGAGTGGCGCAACCGCCAGATCGCAGCACTCAAGAATCCGGGCCAGCAGCCCAAGGTGTCAGAACTGAAAATCAGCGACGACGACATCCGCGAGACCATCGAGAACAACCAGCTGCGCCTGATGAAGGAGCGCGGCTCTGACCTCACGCTGTTCAGCCCCCGCGCGTCGTTCATGGCGCACCACATCGGCGACTTCCAGACGTCAAGCACCTGGACAGCCATCTGCAATGAACTGTGCCATCGCGTCTCCCAGCTCTTTCCCGACCACTTCATTCCGGTAGCGATGCTGCCGCAGTCGCCCGGCGTGAACCCTGCCACCTGCATTCCGGAACTGGTCAAGTGCGTGGAGCAGTTCGGCAGCGTGGGCATCAACCTCAACCCCGACCCTTCCGGCGGCCACTGGACCAGCCCGTCGCTGACCGACCGCAGCTGGTACCCCATCTACGAAAAAATGGTCGAGTACGACATCCCCGCGATGATCCATGTCTCCACCAGCTGCAACGCATGCTTTCACACCACGGGCGCGCACTACATCAATGCCGACACCACGGCGGTGATGCAGCTCATTGAGGGCGATTTGTTCAAGGACTTCCCGGCGCTCAAATTCATCATTCCGCACGGCGGCGGCGCTGCGCCCTACCACTGGGGCCGCTACCGGGGTCTGGCGCAGGAGTTGAAGAAACCTCTGCTCGACGAGCACCTGCTGAACAACATCTACTTTGACACCTGCGTGTACCACCAGCCTGGCATCAACCTGCTGACCGAGGTGATCCCCACCAAGAACATCCTGTTTGCCAGCGAAATGATCGGTGCCGTGCGCGGCATCGATCCGCAAACCGGTCACTACTACGACGACACCAAGCGCTACATCGAAGCGACGCAAAACCTCACGGCCGAGGAAAAGCACATGGTCTATGAAGGCAATGCGCGTCGCGTTTTCACGCGCCTGGATGCGGCGCTCAAGGCCAAGGGCCTGTAACTTCATCAGGAGAATCACATGTACGAACTCGGAGTTGTGTACCGCAATATCCAGCGCGCCGACCGCGCCGCCGCCGACGGCCTGGCCGCCCTGGGATCGGCCACCGTGCACGAGGCCATGGGCCGCGTCGGCCTGCTCAAGCCCTATATGCGCCCCATCTTCCCGGGCAAAAAGGTATCCGGCACGGCAGTGACTGTGCTGCTGCAACCCGGGGACAACTGGATGATGCACGTCGTGGCCGAGCAGATTCAGCCCGGCGACATCGTAGTCGCCGCCGTCACCAGCGAATGCACCGACGGCTACTTTGGTGACCTGCTGGCGACCAGTTTCCAGGCCCGCGGCGCGCGCGCCCTGATCATTGACGCCGGCGTGCGTGACGTGCAAGTGCTACAGGACATGGACTTTCCCGTCTGGAGCAAGGCCATCAGCAGCAAGGGCACCATCAAGGCCACCCTGGGCTCGGTGAACATCCCCGTCGTCTGCGCCGGGATGTGGGTCACCCCCGGCGACGTTATCGTGGCCGACGACGACGGTGTGGTCTGCGTGCCAGCCGCCCGAGCCGTGGAAACCCTGGCCGCAGCGCAAAAGCGCGAGAGCTTCGAGGGCGAGAAGCGCGAGAAGCTGGCCAGCGGCGTGTTGGGTCTGGACATGTACCAAATGCGCGAGTCCCTCGCCAAGGCGGGCCTGCGCTACATCGACTAATCGGAAGTATCGCCCCTCAAAAAATCATTACAACAGGAGCAAACGCATGTTCTCTTTCTTCAAATCACCTTCCGCCGATTCCGAAGCTTCGGTGAATCTCGCGCGACGCAACTACCTTACTACTGCGGCCGGCATGGCTGGTGCCGGCGCGCTAGGTCTGGGAACTACTGGCAATGTGCTGGCACAGGCCGTCAAGGCCGCCAACGAGCGCAAGGGCACACAGCTCGTTCTGCTGGGCACCAAAGGCGGCCCACGAGTGGGTGGCGAGCGCTCCAACCCGGCTAGCGTGCTTCTGATCAATGGCGAGCCGTTTGTCGTCGATTGCGGCTATGGTGTGGCGGCCCAGCTGGTCAAAGCCGGCATCGCACTGCCGCGCTTGAGCAAGGTGTTCCTCACACATATGCACTCGGATCACAACCTGGAGTTTGGTCCCTTGCTGTATTCGGCCTGGGCTGCAGGCCTGCGCAACCAGGTCGACGTCTGGGGACCTCCGACGCTGGACTCCATGACAAAGGCCTTCATGGAATCCATGAAGTTCGATATCGACATCCGCATCCCTGATGAGAGTAAGCCCGATCTGCGCAAGATGGTGAACACGCACGAGTTCTCCAGCCCTGGCGTGATTCTGGAGAACGACAAGGTTAAGGTGACGGCCGTGCGTAATATTCATCCTCCCATCGAGGACTCGTTTGCGCTCCGTTTTGACACCCAGGATCGCTCGGTCGTCTTCTCGGGCGACACGGCTTACTGTCCGGCAGTGGCAGAACTGGCCAAGGGTGTCGACGTGCTGGTGCACGAGGTGATCTATGTGCCCGCCGTGGACGCTATGGTCAAGCGCGTGCCCAATGCCGCCACGCTCAAGGAGCATTTGCTCGCCGGTCACACCACTTCGATGGATGTGGGCCGCATCGCTGCTACCGCCGGCGTCAAGAAACTAGTGCTCTCGCACATCGTGCCGGGCGACGACCCTAGCATCACCGACGAGATGCTGCTGTCTGATGTGCGCCAGCATTTCAAGGGCGACGCCGTAGTGGGCAAGGATTTGATGGTGATCTGAGCACTCTTTCAAGATAAGGATTGGATTGATATGAGCCAATTTGAAAAGACCCACGACTGAAACCTTGTTTGCCAGCGAAACGATTGGCGCTGCGCGTGATATCGACCTCACCATCGACCCTCACTGCGACGACACCAAGCGCAACATCGAAGTCACGGCCAACCTCAGCGATGAAGACCACTACTGGATTTACGAGGGCAACGCACGCTGCGTCTTTATCCGTCTGGATACCGTCCGCAAGGCCAAAGGCCGCTAAATCCAGCCCCCCGCAAGAAGGAAAAATTACAATGTACGAACTCGGTGTTGTTTACCGCAATATCAACTGCGCTGCGGCTGACGGCTTGGCCGCCGCGCAAAAGCGCGAGAGCTTCGAGGGCGAGAAGCGCGAGAAGCTGGCCAGCGGCGTGCTGGGTCTGGACATGTACCAAATGCGCGAGCCCCTGGCCAAGGCCGGCCTGCGCTACATCGACTAAGTCGCCATGTCCCAAGTTTCCCAAGCATTGCGCTGCATCGGCCTGCTGGGCTATGGCGAGGTGGGGCGCATTCTGGCCGAAGATCTGCGTGCCCGGAACCTGCGCGTACTGGCCTACGACCGCAAGCTGGATGCCGGCGCCGGCGCCAGCGATGCTGCGCCCCTGCACGCCCATGCCCAGCAGCATGGTGTGGAGCTGCTGCCCAGCGCTGCCGCCCTGGCGCAGCAGGCGGACTGCATCATCAGCGCCGTCACCGCCAGCCAGACGCTGGCCGCCGCCCAGGCTTGCGCCGCGGGCATGGGGGCTGGCCAGGCGCCCTTCTTTCTGGATTTCAACTCGGCCAGCCCGGGCAGCAAACAGGCCGCGGCCGCCGCCATTGACGGCGCAGGCGGGCGCTATGTGGAGGGCGCGATCATGACCAGCGTGCCGCCCTACCGCATCCGCGTGCCCCTGCTGCTGGGTGGCCAGCATGCCACCGCCCTGCAAACCCTGTTGCAACCCCTGGGCTTTGCCGCCGAAGTGGCCAGCGAACGCCTGGGCGTGGCCTCGGCCACCAAGATGTGCCGCAGCGTGATGAACAAGGGGCTGGAGGCCATGGTCATCGAAAGCTTGACCGCAGCCCGCCATTACGGGGTGGAAGATGCCGTGCTGGCCTCGCTGCAGGAGACCTTCCCCGGCCTGGACTGGCAGGAGCAGGCCAGCTACTTCTTCCAGCGCGTGATCGCCCACGGGCGCAGGCGCAGCGAGGAAATGGCCGAATCCGCGCTGACCGTGCAAGAGGCGGGCCTGCCCGCCTTCAGCGCCCAGGCCACGACCGAGCGCCAGGTCTGGATGGCCGACCTGGCCGACCGCGGCGTCTTCGGGCTGCGCGGCAGCCCCGCTTTTGCTTGCAGCAGCGACTGGCGCACCGAGGCCGACCGCCTGCTGGCCCATTTGCAGGTCTCCCAAAACACCAACACCCCGCAGGAGCCATGATGAGCACCTTTGAAAAAACGCCCGGCTGGCTGGACTGGTATGCCGGGCCCAGCAAGCCCCGCTTTCAGCTACCCGCCGGCGCGGTCGACGCGCACTGCCACGTTTTTGGCCCAGGCAACGAATTCCCGTTCGCGCCCGAGCGCAAGTACACGCCTTGCGACGCCAGCAAGCAGCAGTTGTTTGCACTGCGCGACCACCTGGGCTTTGCGCGCAACGTCATCGTGCAGGCTACCTGCCACGGCGCCGACAATCGCGCCATGGTCGATGCCTGCCTGGCCAGCAATGGCAAGGCGCGTGGCGTGGCCACCGTCAAGCGCAGCGTGACCGATGCAGAGCTGCAAAAGCTGCACGCCGCCGGCGTGCGTGGCGTGCGCTTCAATTTTGTCAAGCGCCTGGTGGACTTCACGCCCAAGGACGAGCTGATGGAGATTGCGGGGCGCATCGCCAAGCTGGGCTGGCATGTGGTGATCTACTTCGAGGCTGTGGACCTGCCCGAGCTGTGGGACTTCTTCACCGCGCTGCCCACCACGGTGGTTGTCGACCACATGGGCCGCCCCGACGTGGCCAAGGGCGTGGACAGCGAGGAATTTGCGCTGTTCCTGAAGTTCATGCGTGAGCACCAGAACGTGTGGAGCAAGGTGAGCTGCCCCGAGCGCCTGTCCGTCACCGGCCCCAGGGCGCTGGATGGCGAGCAAAACGCCTACCAGGACGTGGTGCCGTTTGCGCGCCGCGTGGTGCAGGAGTTCCCGGATCGCGTGCTCTGGGGCACCGACTGGCCGCACCCCAACCTGAAGGACCACATGCCCGACGACGGCCTGCTGGTGGACTTCATCCCCCACATCGCGCCGACGGCCGAGCTGCAGCGCAAGCTGCTGGTGGACAACCCCATGCGCCTGTATTGGCCCGAAGAGGCCCCAAAGGCCTGATTCTTCTTATTTGTTACTGGAGACAAGCACCATGGCACTCGACAAACCCTATCTGGACATTCCGGGCACGACCATCTTCGACGCAGACCAAAGCCGCAAGGGCTACTGGCTCAACCAGTTCTGCATGAGCCTGATGAAGGCCGAGAACCGCACCCGCTTCAAGGCCGACGAAGACGCCTACCTGGCCGAATGGCCGATGACCGACGAGCAGCGCGCGGCAGTGCGTGCACGTGACCTGAACTGGGCGATGCGCACGGGCGGCAACATCTATTTCCTGGCCAAGCTGGGTGCCTGCGACGGGCTGAGCTTTCAGCAGATGGCGGGCAGCATGACCGGCATGACCGAGGAGCAGTACCGCGCCATGATGGTCAGCGGCGGCCGCACACCCGAGGGCAACCGCGTGATCGGCGAGGGCGGCAACGCCCAGGGCCCGGTGTCGCAGTCGCTGGCGTGGCAGGAATGGCAGGACGCCCAAGCCCAGCAGGCGCTGGCCGATGCCGTCGAGCATGCCCAGGAGGCGCAGCCCCAGGGCCAGGCGCGCATCACGGCGTCGGTGTTCACCTCGCACGTACCGGCGATTGGCGCGGCGGTGGACATGGGCAAGACCGAGGAGCCCTACTGGAAGCCCATGTTCCAAGGCTATGAATTCTCCAAGCAATGGATGAAGGACAACCTGCCGGACGTGATTTTTCTGGTCTACAACGACCATGCCACCAACTTCGACCTGGGCGTAATTCCCACCTTTGCCATCGGCACGGCGGCCGAGTTCGAGCCCGCCGACGAGGGCTACGGCAAGCGCCCCGTGCCCACGGTGCATGGCGACCCCGACCTGGCTGCACACATCGCGCAGTCGGTGATCCAGCAGGACTTTGACCTGACGCTGGTTAACGAGCTAAAGGTGGACCATGGCCTGACGGTGCCGCTGAGCCTGATGTTCGGCCAGCCCGAGCAGTGGCCCTGCAAGGTCATTCCCTTCCACGTCAACGTCGTGCAGTACCCTGTGCCTTCTGGCAAGCGCTGCTTCGAACTGGGCCAGGCGATCCGCCGCGCCATCGAGAGCTACGACCGGCCGCTGAAGGTGCAGATCTGGGGCACGGGCGGCATGAGCCACCAGTTGCAGGGCCCGCGCGCCGGCCTGATCAACGCCGAGTGGGACAACAAGTTCCTCGACCGCCTGATCGCTGACCCGGCCGGTCTGTCCACCATGCCGCACATCGACTATGTGCGCGAGGCGGGCAGCGAAGGCATCGAGCTTGTGATGTGGCTCATCGCCCGTGGAGCCATGGCCGACGTCGCTGGCGGTAAAGCACCCAAAGTGGCGCACCGCTTCTTCCATGTGCCCGCCAGCAACACCGCGGTGGGGCACTTGATTCTGGTAAACCAATAAGCAAGGACTATTCACCATGACCATCAAAGTCGCCCTCGCCGGCGCTGGAGCGTTCGGCATCAAGCACCTGGACGGCATCAAGAACATCGATGACGTCGAGGTCGTCTCCCTCATCAGCCGCGACCTGGCCAAGACTCGGGAAGTGGCAGACAAATACGGCATCCCGCATGTGACCACGGACCTGGCGGAAAGCCTGGCCATCAAGGAGGTGGATGCCGTCATTCTGTGCACACCCACGCAGATGCACGCCAGCCAGAGCATTGCCTGCCTGGAGGCGGGCAAGCATGTGCAGGTCGAAATCCCGCTGTGTGACGTGCTGCGCGATGGTCAGGCCGTCGTCGATCTGCAAAAACAGACCGGCCTGGTGGCCATGTGCGGCCACACGCGCCGCTTCAACCCCAGCCATCAGTACGTGCACCAGAAGGTGCAGGCCGGCAGCTTCAACATCCAGCAGATGGATGTGCAGACCTATTTCTTCCGCCGCACCAACATGAACGCGCTGGGCCAGCCGCGCAGCTGGACGGACCACCTGCTGTGGCACCACGCCGCGCACACCGTGGACCTGTTCGCCTATCAGGCGGGCAGCCCCATCGTCAAAGCCAACGCCATCCAGGGCCCGATCCACAAGGACTTGGGCATTGCCATGGACATGAGCATCCAGCTCAAGGCCGAGAGCGGCGCCATCTGCACGCTGAGCCTGTCGTTCAACAACGACGGCCCGCTGGGCACCTTCTTCCGCTACATCGGCGACAGCGCCACCTACATCGCGCGCTATGACGACTTGTTCAATGGCAAGGACGAGAAGATTGACGTCAGCCATGTGGCGGTCAGCATGAACGGCATCGAGCTGCAGGACCGCGAGTTCTTCGCCGCCATCCGCGAAGGCCGCGAGCCCAACGCCAGCGTGGCCCAGGTGCTGCCCTGCTACCAGGTGCTGCATGATCTGGAGTTGCAGCTGGCATAAACGCTGACTTGAATATTCATAGCTGCCCGCGCCCGGTACATAAGGGTTGCGGGCATTTTTATTTCAATTCCAATGGAATTGGAATCCCCGGTGCACAACCGCCCGCTCGGCTCCGTCACCGTTGGCAACGTCGGCCTGGGCTGCATGAACCTGAGCCACGCCTGCATCCATACGAGCAAGACCCGGTGGTACGGCTGCAAACGAGACGTACCGGCTGCCTTTTTCATGCTTGGAATTTACTTGCGCCGCTTTTCGCCGCGTGTGCTGGTGTGCAGCTCTTTGGATTGCGCGAACAGTTCGCGCACGAGCCGCAGCACCCAGCGATTAAATGCCTTGCCTTCGTGGCGGCGGCTCCAATGCAGGCTGACAGAGAAGTCCGCCTGCGGCAGGCCGGGGTTGATCAATGCGAACTCGTTTTGCGGTTCGAAGCGCAGGGCGATCTGTCTGGGCATCAGCACCGCCAGGTCGGAGCTGCGCACGACTGCCGGCAGCGCGAGGAAGCTTGACGCCACCAGGCGAACTCGGTGTTCGAGACGCAGCGCCTGCAGCATGCGCTGTGTTTCTCCATGCGAGCGCACTGCAATGAATTCGAGCTCCGCCAGGCGTGCCTGCGTCGGCGAATGATTCCGCGTGGCGCGCACGAATGGATGATTGCCACGAAGCAGCAGCTCGTACCGATCGGCGAGAAGCTCGCAATGCGCGGTGCCGTCGATGCGTGGCAAGTAGCCGATCGCGAAGTGCAGGTCGCCCGAATGCAAAGCCGCCGGAATGTCCTCGAGCGGCCATGGAGAGGCGAGCACCTGCAGATGCGGTGCTTCGCGGTGCAGCGCTTCCATGAGACGCGGCAGAAAGCGCCCCTCGCCGATGTCGGTCAGGTGCAGGCGCAACTGCGCGGTTGAAGTGCGCGCGTCGAAATGATCGTCCTCGACCAGCCCGGCCTCGAACATAGCGAGGCCGGGCTGCACGGAGCGCGCCAGTCGATCGGCACGCGCGGTCGGGCGCACACCGGCGCCGCTGCGTTCGAACAGCGGATCCTTGAGCTTCAGCCGCAGGCGTGTCAGCGCCTGGCTCGTCGCCGGCTGCGACAGGCCGAGCTCGGTCGCCGCACGACTGATGTTGCGATGGCGGTAGATCGCATCGAACAGTCGCAGCAGGTTGAGGTCAAACGTTGAAATATCGACCATATCAATATTACTTAGTAACCTCATACTATTTTTGAATTATCGCATGCCTCTGAGAATGAAGGCATGCAAACGAACCACACCCCCTCCCGGCCCACCGTGCGCGAATCGGTGTTCCGGTTCCTGCGCGATGTCTCGATCGACACCGTATTCGGCAACCCCGGCTCTACCGAGTTGCCGATGTTTCGCGACTTCCCGGCGGACTTCCGCTATGTGCTCGGCCTGCAGGAGTCGGTAGCCGTCGGCATGGCCGACGGCTACGCGCAGGCGACGCGTAAGGCCGCCCTCGTGAACCTGCATTCGGCCGCCGGCGTCGGTCACGCGATGGGGAATATCTTCACCGCGTTCAAGAACCAGACGCCGCTGATCATCACAGCCGGCCAGCAGGCGCGCTCGATCCTGCCGTTCGATCCGTTTCTGTTTGCTGCGCAAGCCACCGATTTGCCCAAACCGTACGTCAAGTGGGCGTGCGAGCCGGCGCGCGCCGAAGATGTGCCGCTGGCCCTGGCTCGCGCGTATCACATCGCAATGCAGGCGCCGCGCGGCCCGGTGTTCGTGTCGATCCCCGCGGATGACTGGGAGCAAGTCACCGACTGGGTCGAGCCGCGCACCGTGAGCCAGTCGATCGCGCCAGATCCGGCGAGCCTGGGCGAACTCGCCAAGGCACTGAATGCGGCGCATCGCCCGGCGATCGTCGTCGGCGCCGGGGTCGATCGCGATGCCGCTGTCGAGAAGCTGGTGACGCTCGCAGTGCACCAGCAGGCAGCCGTCTATGCGGCGCCGATGAGCGCGCGCTGCGGCTTTCCGGAGCGCCATCCGCTGTTCGCAGGATTTCTGCCGGCGTGGCGCGAAAAGATCGTCACGCAGCTCGCAGCGCACGATTTCATCCTTGTCGTCGGCGCACCGGCGTTCAGCTACCACGTCGAAGGCAACGGGCCGCATGTACCGGCTGGCGCCACGCTGTGGCAGATCGTCGACGACGCGCAGGTGGCGGCCTGGACGCCGAGCGGCAACAGCATCGTCGCCAGCACCGACCTCGCGCTCGATGCGCTGATCGCGGCGAGCCAGCCCGCCACCCAACGTGCGGAGCCCCAGGCGCGCGCAGCCCCGCCGCGGGTCGAAGCGAGTATGCCGATGAGTGCGGCGTTCGCGATGCAGACCCTCGACCAAGCACGCGGTGCCCACGATGTGGTCGTCGAGGAAGCACCAGGCGCGCGCGGCACGATGCAGCAGTACCTGCCGATGGACGGTGCCGAGCGCTTCTACACGATGGCCAGCGGCGGCCTCGGCTGGGGGATGCCGGCCGCAGTCGGCGTGGCGCTGGCGCGCCAAAAGCAAGGTTTGCCCGGTCGCGTGATTGCCTTGCTCGGCGACGGCTCGAGCATGTATTCGATACAGGCGCTCTACAGCGCTTCCCAACTGCGCGTGCCGATCACGTTCGTAGTCCTGAACAACCGACGCTACGCCGCGCTGCAAGAGTTCGCACCTGTGTTCGGCTATTCCCAGGAGGAGAAACCTGCCGGCACCGACCTTCCCGATCTCGACTTCGTCGCGCTGGCCCGTGGCCAGGGGTGCGACGGCGTGCGAGTTGAGCATCCGACGAAGCTCGCCGACGTCTTGCGACGAGGCGCGCAGCACGACGGCCCGCTACTGATCGAAATCGCCATCCAGTAACCCAAATGACCCATCTAGGAGACAACGCTATGACGACCATTTCCCTGCTGATAGGCGGCGAGCGCCGCCAAGCTGCCAACCGCGCGACCTTCGAGCGTCGCAATCCCCTGGACGGCAAGGTCGCGACGGTCGCGCCCGCCGCCACCGTCGAAGACGCCGTGGCCGCGGTGGACGCGGCAGCAGCAGCATTTCCCGCGTGGTCCAAGCTTGGGCCGAACGCACGTCGCAGCCTGTTGCTGAAGGCTGCTGATGCGCTCGAGGCCAAGGGCGATGCTTTTGCCAAGGCGGTCGCAAGCGAGACAGGCGCGTCGGCAATTTGGGCTGGCTTTAATGTGCATCTGGCGGCCGACATGCTGCGCGAGGCGGCGTCTATCACGACGCAGATCAGTGGCGAAGTGATCCCGTCTGAAGTGCCGGGCAGCCTCGCGATGGCGGTTCGTCAACCCGCCGGCGTCGTGCTCGGCATGGCCCCGTGGAACGCGCCGGTGATCCTCGGCGTGCGTGCGATCGCGACGCCACTGGCATGCGGCAACACCGTCGTGCTCAAGGGCTCTGAGCTCTGCCCGGCAACGCATGGGCTGATCGTCGATGCGCTGCAAGAAGGCGGCCTTCCGTCCGGTGTCGTCAACTTCGTGACCAACGCGCCGGCCGATGCCGCCGCCATCGTTGAGGCGATGATCGCGCACCCGGCGGTGCGCCGTGTCAACTTCACCGGCAGTACGAAGGTCGGCCGGCTCATCGCTCAGGCCTGCGCCAGGCACCTGAAGCCGAGCGTACTCGAGCTCGGGGGCAAGGCCCCAGCACTGGTGCTCGACGACGCCGATCTCGAGGCGACCGTCAATGGCATCGCGTTCGGCGCGTTCGCCAACTCGGGGCAGATCTGCATGTCGACCGAGCGAATCGTCGTCGATTCAAAGGTTGCCGATGCGTTTGTCGACAAGCTGGCGGCCAAAGCGATGTCGCTGCCGCTCGGCGATCCACGCAAGGGGCCAGTCGTGCTGGGATCGGTCGTCGACATGGCGACAGTCGAGCGCTGCAACGCGATGATCGACGACGCGCTCGCCAAAGGCGCGACGCTGGTCTGCGGCGGCAAGGCGGACTCGACCTTGATGGCGGCGACGATCCTCGATCATGTGACGCCGGCGATGGCGATCTATCACGAGGAGTCGTTCGGCCCAGTCAAGGCGATCGTGCGGGTCGAGAACGAAGAGGCGGCGATCGCCTGCGCCAATGACAACCCCTACGGCCTGTCGTCGGCGGTCTTTACGCGTGACGCGGCGCGTGGTCTGCGCGTCGCGTTGCAGATCGAATCCGGCATCTGCCACGTCAATGGCCCGACTGTGCATGACGAAGCGCAGATGCCGTTCGGCGGCGTGAAGCAGAGCGGCTGGGGTCGCTTCGGCGGTCGGGCCGGCATCGACTCGTTCACCGAGCTGCGCTGGGTGACGGTGCAGGCTGCCCCGCGCGGCTATCCGTTTTGAGGCTGGATCATCATGAATATCACTGTCCTTGGTGCAGGCGCGATGGGATCACTGTTCGGCGGACTGCTCGGCGAGACCGGCGCGTTGGTCACGCTGATCGACGTCAACGACGCCCACCTTGAAGCGATCTGCAGCGACGGTCTTCGCCTGGAGACCGATCACGGCGACCGGCGTGTCGCGGGCCTGCGCGCGCTGCGACCCGAAGCAGCGACATCCGCCGCCGACCTGCTGATCGTCTTCACGAAGTCGATGCATACAACGGCCGCTCTCGCCGGTGTCAAGCACCTGATCGGCGAGAACACGAGAGTGCTGTCGCTGCAAAACGGTCTCGGCAACGTCGAGAAGATCCAAGAATTCGTGCCCATCGAGCGCATCCTGATCGGTATGACGACCTGGCCCGCCGACATGGTAGCGCCGGGGCATGTGCGTTCGCACGGTGAAGGCGCGATCAAGCTCTGGTCGGCGAACGGCGCGCAGTGCGCATCGATCGATGACTGCGTGACTGCGCTCAATGCGGCGGGCCTGCACTGCACAGCGGATCCAACGGTCTGGGTATCCATCTGGGAGAAGGTCGCGTTCAATGCGGCCCTCAACAGCATCTGCGCCGTCACTGGCTGCACCGTCGATCAGCTCGACCTCGTTCCCGACGGCCGTGAGATCGCGCTGAGTGTCGCGCGCGAGGTGATTGCAGTGGCCCAGGCCACCGGCGTGGCTGCGGATGCCGAGCGGCCGGTGCGCAACATTGAGCACGCCATTGCACACCATCGCGGACACAAGCCATCAATGCTGCAGGACGTGCAGGCCGGTCGGCCGACCGAGGTTGAGGGCATCAACGGTGCCGTCGTCGCAGCGGGCACTCGCGTGGGCGTGCGCGCTCCGTGCACTGAGCTGATGTTGACGCTGGTGCGGCTGATCGAGCGACGCCAGCGCGCCTAACGACCGAGATCGCTAGTACTGCAGCCCGGAAGTATCGAAACATGAAATCGCGCCTTCGCCCGCGTGGCGGCGTTGCAAATCCTCGCAATAGCTACGGCTATTGCTGCGGTTTGCGCTTTGCCCTGCAGGCGAATCCATCGATTTCATTTTGAACCTCTACTCCCAGGTTGCAGTACTAGGAACACTCGCTAAAACCAAGGAGACAACATGACACTTTCAACCGTTTCACCCACCGTCGACGTCGGCAACCTGCTCGACGAAGGTGTGTTCACCCGCTTCCAAATCGCGGTCGTCGTTCTAGCCGCGCTCTCGATCGTGATGGACGGCTTCGACGGCCAACTGATCGGCTTCGCGATTCCGTTGATCATCAAGGAATGGGGCATCACCCGCGGCGCGTTTGCACCGGCCGTCGCCGCGGGTCTGGTCGGTATGGGGATTGGCAGTGCCTGCGCCGGTCTGTTCGCCGATCGCTTCGGCCGCCGTTTGGCCGTCATCGGTAGCGTGCTGCTGTTCGGCGCGGCGACCTGCTTGATCGGCCTCGCGCAGGACATCACAGCGATCGCTGTGCTCCGCTTCATCGCGGGTCTGGGCATCGGCGGTGCGCTGCCGAGTTCGGCCACGATGACCGCGGAGTTCACCCCGTCGCGCCACCGCACGCTGGCGGTCACGGCGACGATAGTCTGCGTCCCACTGGGCGGCATGCTCGCGGGCATCTTCGCGAGCTTTGTGCTGCCGGTCTACGGCTGGCGCACTATGTTCTTCATCGGTGGCTCGCTGCCGATCGTATTAGGGGTCGTGCTGTGGGCGATGCTGCCGGAATCGCCGCGCTTTCTGGTGCGCCGCCCGCAGCGTTGGGCGGAGCTGCGGCAGCTGCTGGGCAAGATGTCGCACACCATCAGCGCGACTGCGCAGTTCAGTGACCGGATCGAGCAGAAGGCCGAAAACCACAAGGGCTTCTCGGCGCTGTTCGACAAAGCCTTCGCCCGCGACACGATCGCGATCTGGTGCGCGTTCTTCATGTGCCTGCTGACCGTCTACAGCGCATTCAGCTGGCTGCCCACGATGCTCGCGGCCGAAGGCCTCGACGTCAAGCTCGCCTCTTCGGGTTTGACCGCCTACAACCTCGGTGGTGTGTTTGGCGCGCTGGGCTGTGCTGTCGCGATCTCGCGTTTTGGCTCGCGTTGGCCGTTGCTGATTTGCTGCGTCGGGGCCGCGGGGAGCGCCTTCTTCTTGCAACAGTTCAGCGTCAAGGAGCACGTCACTCTGCTGCTCGGTGGGTTCGCGGTGCACGGCCTGTTTGTCAACGCGGTCCAATCGACGATGTATGCGCTGTGTGCCTATGTCTATCCGACGGCAGTTCGCGCCACGGGCACGGCGGCAGCACTTGCATTCGGACGGCTCGGTGCGATTCTTAGCGCTTTTGCCGGTGCTGCCGTGATCACGGCGGGTGGTGCCTCGTCCTATCTGCTGATGCTCGGCTCGGCGATGGTGCTGGTATTCATCGCACTGGCCATTGTTCGGCATCACATCCCGGCGTTGCGTCCACAGCATATCGTAGGCGTCGCGCCCTCCACGGTGAAGAAGTAGCTCGCTTCACGTCGCACATCAGATTTTCAGACGACATCAATGAAGACACATCGGACCCGCGTCGGCATCATCGGTGCGGGGGCCGCTGGCCTGCTGCTGTCGCAGTGTCAGCCCCGTGCTGACGCCGCACTGCAGCAGCATCACCCTGTGCAGCAAGGGCTCCATGGCCGGAGTGGTGGGCGGCGACGGCGCAACGCGTGATCGACGGGCGCCCGCAGACACTGCGCAAGAACTGCCAAGACAGCGCCGCCTGGGCACAGACGTCATCGGCCTGTACCACCTGCACTGCAGGCCTATACGCAGAACCTGGGCGACGGGCAGGCATGGTCTGGCACACCATGTGCCATCGACTATTTGCATCTATGGAAGTAAGGAAGTAAGATTTCTCGGTGTCCAGGATTACGGGAAATGCCATGCTTGCCAAACTGACATCGAAGAACCAGATCACCTTGCCCAAGGCGGTGGTCTCCAAGGTGGACGCCGCCGAATACTTTGAGGTGGCGGTCGAGAGCGGTCGGATCGTGCTGACGCCCGTGCGCGTCCAGCGTGCCCAAGCCGTCCGGGACAAGTTGCAGCGGCTCGGCATCACCGAGCAGGACGTGGAAGACGCGGTCTCCTGGGCTCGTCAATGATCCGTGTCGTCCTCGATACCAATGTCGTGCTCTCGGCGCTGTTGTTCACGTCCGGTCGTCTTGCCTGGATACGCCGCGCGTGGCAGCGTGAGCAGGTGCAGCCACTGGTGTGCAAGGAAACGGCCAGCGAGTTGCTGCGTGTTCTCGCGTACCCGAAATTCAAGTTGACAGCTGAGGATCGACAGGATCTGCTGGAGGATTTTCTCCCTTACGCCGATGTGGTCGAGCTGCCGCAACCGTGGCCCTCGCTGCCGGTCTGCCGAGATGAGAAGGATCAGGTGTTTCTCGTGCTGGCACAGGTGGGCCAGGCCGACGCCCTTGTCACGGGCGACGGCGACCTCCTGGCGATGCGTGACGACTTCCCTGGCCTGATCGTCACGCCCGATGAGTGGGCTGAACGACAAGATGACAGGTCTTGAACGCACAGGCGCCCTACGCCAGCAGCTATAGCAAAATCGCATAGCTTGCAGCGTGGGGCACCCTATGAATCTTCAGCAGATAGATACCTTTGTCCAGGTCGTCGAGGCCGGCAGCTTCAGCAAGGCCGCGGTGCTGCTGGATACGGCCCAACCGGCGCTCAGCCGCCAGGTGCGCGCGCTGGAGACTGAGCTGCGCGAGACGCTGTTGATCCGCACGGGTCGCGGCGTTGTGCCTACCGACGCCGGGCGGCGCCTGCTGGAGCATGGCCACGCCATCATGCAGCGCGTGGCACTGGCCAAGGAAGACCTGGGCGCGCAGCGTGACGAGCCCGTGGGCAGCATCACCGTGGGCCTGCCGCCCAGCATGGCGTGGCGGCTCACGCGCCCGCTGATCGATGGCTTTCGCAATGACATGCCGCGCGCGCGGCTGGTGCTGGTGGAGGGCTTCTCGGTCAACATCGCAGAATGGCTGGTGTCGGGCCGCGTCGACCTGGCGCTGGTGTACACCCCCGCGCCCCATCCTCAGATAGAGATCACGCCTGTGCTGCAGGAAAACCTGTGCCTGATAGGTCCTGCCGAGCGCCTGGCCGGGCGCAGCGCGCTGCCGTTTGCGCGGCTTGCGGACTATCCACTCGTCATGCCGCAGCGCGGCCAGATCTTTCGCAAGCTGATGGAGGCGCAGGCGGCGCTGATCCAGGTCAAGCTCAACGTGGCGTGGGAGGTCTCCAGCGTGCCCGCCATTCTCGACCTGGTGCAAGAGGGCTACGGCTACGCTGCGCTGACCAGCAGCGCCTTGCATGGCAACATCAGGGAAAGCGCGCGCGAATCCCTGGTGGCAGTGCCAATCAAGGAGCCGGACATCGTCAGCACGCTGTGCCTGGTGCAGTCGGCAACCAAAAAGACCACGCCGCTGATTCGCCGTACGGTCGATCTGCTGCACCGCTTGAGCCTGCAGGCCTACGCTGCGCAGCCATCGGGCTGATCAACGCTTGCTGCGTCACAGTTTCTGCCGATAAGCCGCAGGCGCCAGCCCCGTATGGCGCCGGAAAAAGCGGCTGAAATACGCCGGATCGTCAAACCCCAAATCGAAGGCCAACTGCGACACCGGCGCCTGCACATGCATGAGCAGGCGGCATGCCTCGCGCACCAGGCGCTCGTGCACGATCTGCTGGGCCGACAGGCCGGTTTCGGCGCGCACCAGGCGGTTGAGTCGCTCGGCTGACAGGCCCAGCGCGGCTGCGTAGCGCGTGATGGGCCAGTGCTCGGTGTAGTGCTCTTCCACCAGCACCAGCCAGCGCGTGTACAGCGCGTGCCGGCCCTGCATGCGCGGGCGCTCGTTGGCGTGCGTGCGCCACTGCGCCAGCTGCCACACCACGGCGCGCCCCAGCCATAGCGGCACGGGGCCCGCAACCTGGGCCGTGGGGGTCTGGGCTTCTGCGTGCAGTGCTTGCCACAGCGCATGCAATCGCTCGGTGGCTGCGTCGCCCGCGGGCAGGGGGAGGGCGGTCGGCTCGGCAAACAGCATGCGCAGGGCCGCGCCAACCTCGCCGTCGTCGTGCTCGGCCAGCAAAGCGGCGTCGAAGGTGAACACATGGCCCAGGGTGTCGGGAGCAAATCGAAACGCGTGCGCCACGCCCGGTGGTATCGCCAGGGCCACGGGTCCATTGGCGTCTATGCGTGTTTCGTCCAACAGCGCATAGACGCTGCCGCTGTATAGCCAAAGTATCTGGTGCAGGCCATGGTGCACATGGGCGTCGATTTCCCAGTCGTACAACCGGCTGCGCGAGTCTATGGATTCGATGTGCAGCATCCGCAGCGTGCCCGCGCGGCCCTCACCGTACAGGGCAAAGACGGGCAGGCGACGCAGCGCGCGGCGTTTGGGTGTGGAAGCGGGCATGTCAGTCAATATGTGTCAAAAGTACCAGAACCAGGGGTGCTTCGTCCGACTGCGTTGACTACTTCTTTTTCACAATCGGCGTGTTGTTTTACATCAAAGCCGAAAGGAGACATCTCTCATGAAAACCCAAGTCGCCATCATCGGAGGCGGTCCGTCTGGCCTGCTGCTGTCCCAACTGCTCGATCGCAAGGGCATTGCCAACGTGGTGCTGGAAAAGCACACGCGCGACTATGTGCTGGGCCGCATCCGCGCCGGCGTGCTGGAGCACGGTTTTGCCGCGCTGATGCGCGAGGCCGGCGTGGGCGAACGCATGGACCGCGAGGGCGAGATCCACGAGGGTTTCTACATCGCCACCAACGGCGAGCGCAAGCGCATCGACCTGCACACGCTCACGGGCGGCAACTCGGTCGTCGTCTATGGTCAGACCGAGGTCACACGTGATCTGTACGAGGGCCGTGACAAGGCCAAGGGCATGGTGATCCACGAAGCCCTGGACGTGCAGCCGCACGGCATGGAGACCGATGCGCCCTACGTCACCTACCGCAAGGATGGCGAACAATTGCGCATTGATTGCGACTACATCATCGGCTGTGACGGCTACCACGGCGTGAGCCGCGCCAGCATTCCCGCCGACCGCATCCGTACCTACGAGCGCGTCTACCCCTTTGGCTGGCTGGGTCTGCTGTCGCACACCAAGCCGGTCTCGCCCGAGTTGGTCTACGCACGCCACGAGCGCGGCTTTGCGCTGTGCTCGATGCGGTCGCAGACGCTCAGCCGCTACTACGTCCAGGTGCCGCTGTCCGACAAGGTGCAGGACTGGTCGGACGACCGTTTCTGGTGCGAGCTCCGGAGCCGCCTGCCCGCCGACTTGGCGGCCAGTCTGCAAACCGGAGCATCCATCGAAAAGAGCATCGCCCCGCTGCGCTCCTTCGTGGCCGAGCCCATGCGTTACGGGCGTATGTTCCTGGCCGGTGATGCGGCCCACATCGTGCCGCCCACGGGCGCGCGTGGCCTCAACAGTGCGGCATCCGACGTGTACTACCTCTACCATGCCTTGCTGGCGCATTACCACCAGGGTGACTCCAGCGGGCTGGACGCCTATTCCGACAAGGCGCTGGCGCGCGTGTGGAAGGGGCAGCGCTTCTCGTGGTGGATGACCAACCTGCTGCATACCTTCCCGGATCACACTGCATACGAGCAGCGCCTGCAGCAGACTGAAATCGACTACCTGCTCTCGTCGCAGCATGCGCTGGCGTCTCTGGCCGAGAACTACGTCGGCCTGCCGTTCTAATTGTGCAGCTGCGGGTAGCCGGGGCGTTGGCTTGGATGCAAGCCCAGCGCCCCGGGTCATGAGCCTGCTGGGGCATCAATGCTGTGCCAGACTCGTGCCATGCACCGCACCCCTACGCCCCAGATCACCATCGTGACTACCACCGTCGCCAGCGCCGCCGACGCGCAGCGCCTGGCCGCCGGGGCCGTTCAGGCCCGGCTGGCGGCCTGCGTGCAGGTGCAGGCGATCACATCCCACTATGTCTGGCAGGGCGCGCAGCAGGAGGATGCCGAGTGGCGCCTGGTCTGCAAGACCCTGCCCCAGGCAGCTGGCGCGCTGCGTGACTGGCTGCGCGCGCAGCACCCGTATCAGGTGCCGCAGTTGCTCACCCGCACCGAGCAGGCCGAGGCCGACTATGCAAAGTGGCTGGCGCAGCAGGTAGACCTATGAATCAGGCCAGCAGCGCCTGCGCGAACTCGCGCGCGTTGAAGGTTTCCAGGTCTTCCACGCGCTCGCCCACACCGATGAAGTAGACCGGCACGGGCCGCTCCTGGGCGATGGCGGCCAGCACGCCGCCCTTGGCCGTGCCGTCTAATTTTGTGACGATCAGGCCCGTGAGCTGTAGCGCGTCGTCGAAGGCGCGCACCTGGGTCAGGGCGTTTTGGCCGGTGTTGCCGTCTATGACCAGCAGCACCTCGTGCGGGGCGCTGGCGTCGGCCTTGGTGACCACGCGGCGGATTTTTTTGAGCTCCTCCATCAGGTGCAGCTGCGTGGGCAGGCGGCCGGCCGTGTCCACCAGCACCACGTCCTTGCCGCGCGCGCGGCCGGCAGTGACGGCGTCAAAACTCACGGCAGCCGGGTCGCCGCCTTCCTGGCTGACGATCTCCACGGTGTTGCGCGTGGCCCAGACGCCCAGCTGCTCGCGCGCCGCGGCGCGGAAGGTGTCGGCCGCGGCCAGCAGCACGGTCTCGCCATGGTCGGCCAGATGCTTGGTGAGCTTGCCTATCGACGTGGTCTTGCCTGCGCCGTTCACGCCGGCCACCATGATCACGGTGGGGCTGTGCTCGCCTATGACCAGCGGCTTTTCCAGCGGGCGCAGCAGATCCGCCAATGCGTCAGCCAGCAGAGCCTTGACGGCGGCGGGCTCGGTCGCCTTGGCCTCCTTCACGCGGCGCTTGAGGTCACCCAGCAGATGCTGCGTGGCCTTGACGCCGGTGTCGGCCATGAGCAGGGCGTCCTCCAGTTCCTCGTACAGCGCATCGTTGATCTGCGTGCCCGTGAAGACGGTGGCAATGCTGCTGCCGGTCTTGCGCAGACCGGATTTGAGGCGCTCCATCCACCCCTGGCGCTGCCCTTCGGGTTTGGGCGCTGGCTCGGGTACGGCGGGTGGGGCCTCGTCTGGTGCGGGATGGGCCTGTGGTGCGGGCGCATCCTGCGTGCCAAAGGACTTGCGCAGCCAGCCGAGCGTGCCGCCGCCCTTGGGGGTTTCGGCCTCGGGGCTGGCGGCGTCAGGCGTCGGCGCGCTGGCGAGTTCTGCCGGGGAGGGGGATTTTTTTTTGAAAAAACTGAACATCGCTGGGTTCTTAGAATCGCAGCCATTCTATGAAACGCGCTATCACCCTTTTGGGCCTGCTGGCCTGCCTTCATGCGGGGGCGCAAACCGCACCGGCCCTGTCCACCCTTGCGCCGCTGGCCACCACGGCCACGGGGGCGCAGCAATTCACCTTGAGGAATGGCATGCAGCTCATTGTGCAGCCCGACCGGCGCGCGCCCACGGCGGTGCACATGGTCTGGGTGCGCGTGGGCTCCATGGACGAGGTTGACGGCACCTCTGGCGTGGCCCATGTGCTGGAGCACATGATGTTCAAGGGCTCGAAGAAGCTGCCGCCGGGAGAGTTCTCGCGCCGCGTGGCGGCCCTGGGCGGGCAGGAGAACGCCTTCACCAGCCGCGACTACACGGGCTACTACCAGCAGATACCGGCCAATCGCCTGGCCGATGTGATGCGGCTCGAATCCGACCGCTTTGCAAACAACCAATGGCCCGACGCCGAGTTCACCAAGGAGATCGAGGTGGTCAAGGAGGAGCGCCGCATGCGCACCGAGGACCAGCCGCGCGCCGCGCTCATCGAGCAGCTCTATGCCTCGACCTTCATCGCCTCGCCCTACCGCCGCCCCGTGGTGGGCTGGATGAGCGACCTCGACTCCATGACGCCCGACGACGTGCGCAAGTTCCACCGCCGGTGGTATGTGCCGCAGAACGCCGCCGTGGTGGTGGCGGGCGACGTGGACCCGGTGCAGGTGCTGGCCCTGGCCGAGAAGACCTATGGCGCCATCCCTGTGCGCGCCCTGGCCAAGCGCAAGCCGCGCACCGAGCCCGAGCAGCAGGGCCTGCGCCGCATCGACTTCAAGGCGCCTGCCGAGCAGTCCTACGTGGCCCTGGCCTTTCATGTGCCCGGAATCTCGCGCATAGAGCACATGGGGGAGTCCGACCGCGACGGCCTGGCGCTGCTGGTGCTGTCGGCCGTGCTCAGCGGCTACGACGGCGCGCGCCTGGAACGGGCGCTGACTCAAGGAGCGGACCGCGTGGCCGACAGTGCGAGCAGCCAGGCCTCCATCCTCGGGCGTGGGCCCTCGCTGTTCCTGATGACGGGCGTGCCCGCCGCGGGCAAGACCGCGGCACAGGTCGAGCAGGCGTTGCGCGCCGAGGTCGCGCGCGTGGCGCGCGATGGCGTGAGCGAGGCCGAGCTCTCGCGCGTCAAGACGCAGTGGGCGGCCTCCACCATCTACGCGCGCGACTCGCTCTACAGCCAGGCCAGCGATCTGGGCAGCAACTGGGTGCAGAGCCTGCCGCTGGATGCGGACGATCGCCTGCTCAAGCTGCTGCGTGCCGTCACGCCCGAGCAGGTGCAGTCGGTCGCTGCGCGCTACTTTGGCGACGATCAGCTCACCGTGGCCACACTGCTGCCCCAACCCGTGGCGGCCGGCGCCAAGCGCCCAGCCCCCGCAACCGACGCCGGTGGGCGCATGCATTGATATGAATAATCTCATCAAAACCATAGCTGCTCGCGCTTTACTGGTAAGCGCTGGAGTCATTTTTTATACTAGTAACGCCTGGGCCCTGCTGCCGATACAGCACTGGACTGAGGCGAGTGGCGCGCGCGTCTGGCTGGTGCACAGTCCGGCGATTCCCATGGTCGACGTGCAGGTGGACTTCGACGCCGGCGCGCGCCGCGACCCGGCGCCCCAGGCCGGCCTGGCCACGGCCGTGGCGCTGATGAGCTCCAAGGGCGTGACGGCCGGCGGCGCGGGCGAGGGCGCGCTCGATGAAAACGACCTGGGCGAGGCCTGGGCCGATCTGGGCGCAAGCTTTGGCGCCCAGGCCGGGCGCGATAGTTTCCAGTACGCGCTGCGCTCGCTCACCGAGCCCGACCTGCTGGCGCGCGCCGCCCAGCTGGCCGCGCGCCAGATTGCCCAGCCCAGCTTTCCCGAGGCCGTATGGGCCAACGAGCGCGCGCGCTGGAGCGCGGCCATCAAGGAGTCCTACACCCGCCCCGGCCCGGTGGCGGCCAAGGCCTTTGGCCATGCCGTCTACGGCAGCCATCCCTACGGCCAAAGACCCGATGAACAGACGCTGGCGCGCATAGCGGTGGCCGATCTGCAGGCCTTCCACGAACGGGCCGTTGCCGCCTGCCGTGCGCGCATCAGCATCGTCGGCGCAGTGGATCGCGCCCAGGCCCAGGCCCTGGTGCAGCAGCTGCTGGCCAGGCTGCCCGAGCGTGGCAGCGCCGACTGCGCCCCCCTGCCCGCCGTACCCGACGCGCAGCCGCTGCAAAAGGCCGAGCAGGAGAACATCCCCTTTTCCGCCGCGCAGGCCCAGGTGCTGATAGGCCAGCTGGGTATTGCGCGGCGCGATCCCGACTTCCTGGCACTGCTGGTGGGCAACCACATCCTGGGCGGCGGGGGCTTCACCTCGCGCCTGACGCAGGAGGTGCGCGAGAAGCGCGGTTTGAGCTACAGCGTGTACAGCGACTTCTCGCCGGGGCTGAACCGGGGCGCCTTCGTCGTCAGCCTGCAGACCCGGCCCGACCAGGCGGCGCAGGCTGTGCAGGTGGCGCGCGACACGCTGGCGCGCTTCGTCGCCCAGGGCCCCTCCGAGGCCGAGCTGCGCGCCGCCAAGGACAACCTCATCGGCGGCTTTGCGCTGCGCATAGACAGCAACCGCAAGCTGCTGGCCAACGTCGTCAACATCGCATGGAACCGCCTGCCGCTGGACTACCTGGAGCACTGGACGGATCGCGTCCAGGCCCTCACCGTGGCCGACATACGCGCCGCCTTCCAGCGCAAGCTGCAGCCCGATCGCATGGTGACCGTGGTCGTCGGAGGCCAGCCTTGAGCCGCCCCGCGCGCAGGCCGGCCACGGCCAAGACGGCGGGCGAGGTGCGCATCATCGGCGGCCAGTGGCGGCGCACGCGCCTGCCCGTGGCCGACCGCCCCGGCCTGCGCCCCACGCCCGACCGCGTGCGCGAGACGCT
>Ga0073899_10001009_pt1 | contig 25957 bp, 28 predicted proteins | sample KloWWTmetaKNB5Ph_FD_88975 | JGI IMG/M metagenome (GOLD analysis project Ga0073899, IMG submission 88975) | Active sludge microbial communities from Klosterneuburg, Austria, studying microevolution and ecology of nitrifiers - Klosterneuburg... | ecosystem: Engineered > WWTP > Aerobic digester >... | reverse complement strand
GCCGCCGACGCGCTCAGTGCGGCGCCGGTGACCGCCGCGACGGACCCAGGAACAGGCGCTGCACGGCCAGTGCCGCCTGTTCGCGCTGCCCGTGGTCGGCCGCGTGCAGACCGGTCAGCGCGCCGTGCATCAGCTTGGCGGTGAGCCCGTGCGCCAGCGCCACCAGCACCGCATCCACGTCGTCGCCTCGCGCCAGCTGGCGCCGCGCGCGCGCCAGTTCGGCGGCACGCCAGGCATCGGCCTGCCTGCCGACGGCTCGAATCAGCGGCACGCTGGCACGCTGCTCCAGCCAGTGCGCGAAGCCGCGCACGCCGGCGTCGACGATCTGCTCGGCCTGCGCCACCGCGGCCCGGCGCTTCTCGCCGCCGGTCTGCACCAGCGCCGAGAGGTCGTCCACCGTATACAGGTAGACATCGGCCAGGCGCGCCACCTCGGGTTCGATGTCGCGCGGCACCGCCAGGTCGACCATGAACATGGGCCGCCGCCGGCGTGACTTCAGTGCACGCTCCACCGCACCCAGGCCGATGATCGGCAGCGTGCTCGCCGTGCACGACACCACCACGTCGAATTCATGCAGGCGCAGCGGCAGGTCGGCCAGCGCCATGGCCTGGGCGCCGAAGCGCCGCGCCAGGCGCTCGCTGCGCTCGGCGGTGCGGTTGGCCAGCGTCATGGCCAGCGGCTGGCGGGCCGCGAAGTGCGCCGCCGTCAGCTCGATCATCTCGCCGGCGCCCACGAGCAGCACCCGCACCTGGCTCAGGTCCTCGAACAGCTGCAGCGACAGGCGCACCGCCGCCGCCGCCATGCTTACCGAATGGGCACCGATCTCGGTGGCGCTGCGCACCTCCTTGGCCACCGTGAAGGAACGCTGGAACAACTGGTGCAGCGTGCTGCCCAGGGTGCCGGCCAGCCCCGCTTCGCGCACGGCGAGCTTGATCTGGCCCAGGATCTGCGGCTCGCCCAGCACCATGGAATCGAGTCCGGCGGCGACGCGGAACGCGTGGCGTGCCGCCGCGCTGCCCTCGGCCACGTAGGCATGGTCGGCCAGCTGGGCGGGGCTGGCGCCGCCCTGCTCGGCCAGCCAGGCCAGCGCCGGCTGCGCCAGGTCGGCTGCCGCGCCGGCCACCGCCGCATCGCCGGCCGCCACGTAGAGCTCGGTGCGATTGCAGGTGGACAGCAGCGTGGCCTCGGGTGCGGCGCGCGCCAGGCGCTCGCGCAGCGAGTGCAGCGCCGCCGGCAGCCGCTCGGGCGTGAAGGCGAAACGGGCGCGAACGTCCAGCGGCGCGCTGTGGTGGTTCAGGCCGATGGCCAGCACGGTCATCGGCCCGCTCCCGGGCCGTCCAGGCCACGGCCGGGAGGCCGGGCAAAGTCTCGTTGACTCGGGCTGCGCATCTGCCTATCCTAGATGTGTCTTGTTTAGTTGACAACTACATATGACCATAATCAATGACACTCAGCGCCGCCCTCGGGCCTTCAGCCGCGCCGAAGACGCCTCGAGCACGCGCGGCCTTCGCGCCGGCCCGCCGCTGCGGCCCGATAATTCGCCGCTGGCGGCGCTGCGCCGCATCGAGCAGGCGCTGACCGCCGCAGTGGCCGCCGGCGAAGGGCCTGGCGGGCCACCGCTGCTGTCTGCGGCGATCCGCCATGCGGTCTTCCCGGGCGGTGCGCGCATCCGGCCCCGTCTTTGCTTGGCAGTGGCGCAGGCCTGCGGCGACGACGATCCTCTGCTGGCCGATGCCGCCGCCGCGGCCATCGAACTGCTGCATTGCGCCTCGCTGGTCCATGACGACCTGCCCTGCTTCGACGATGCACCCACGCGCCGCGGCATGCCTTCGGTGCATTCGCGCTTCGGCGAACGCATCGCCGTGCTCACCGGCGACGCGCTGATCGTGCTCGCGTTCCAGATCGTGGCCGCCGCGGCCGGCGCCCGGCCGCAGCGACTGGCGCCGGTGCTCGCGGCCATCGCTCGCGGCGTGGGCACGCCGGCGGGCATCGTCGCCGGCCAGGCCTGCGAGTGTGAACCCTACGTGGCGCTGGCCGCCTACCAGCGCGCCAAGACCGGTTCGCTGTTCGCCGCCTGCACGGAAGTGGGCGCGCTGGCCGCCGGGGCCGACCCGGCGCCCTGGCGCGCCTTCGGCCTATCCCTGGGCGAGGCCTACCAGGTAGCCGACGACATTCGCGACGTGGCCGCCAGCATCGAGGTCATGGGCAAGCCCCCCGGCCGCGACGTGGCCCTGCACCGTCCGAGTTCGGCTTCGGAGCTGGGCCTGGGCGGCGCCATCGCGCATTTCGACCGTCTGGTGGCGCAGGCCATCGACGCCGTGCCCGAGTGCGACGGTGCGGCGCTGCTGCGCGCCATCGTGCGGTCCGAGTCGGCGCGGCTGGTGCCCGAAGATACGGTGCGCGTCGTGGCCCTGGCCGCATGAGGTGCCGGTTGCGAGACGGGCCCGGCACCGTGACACGCTGACATGCCCGCACGGCCCGCCAGCGCAGAACCACCGGCCGGCACCGCCGCCGCGGCTGTCATGATCGCAACGCCCAGGCGGAAGTCCTGGCATGAGCGCTGGCACGACCGCTGGTGCGCCTGGCGCGACGGTGTGCTCACCAGCCCCGGCTTCCAGCGCCGTGCCGCGCGCTCCTGGTTCCTGCGGCCGATCGCGCGTCGCCGCGCCCGGGCCTTGTTCGACCTCGTGGCCGGCTTCGTCTATTCGCAGGTGCTGCTGGCCTGCGTGCGCTTGAAACTATTCGAGGTACTGGCCGGCGGCCCGCAGACGGCGGCCCAGCTGGCCTCGCGTTTCGGCATCGAGGCGGCCACGCTGGAGCGGCTGCTCACCGCGGCCGCGGCGCTGGACCTGGTCGAGCTGCGCAGCGCCGGCCGCTGGGGCCTGGGCGCTCTTGGCGCGCCACTGGTGGGCAACGAGGCCATCACTTCCATGGTCGAGCACCATGCCGTGCTCTATGCCGACCTGCAGGACCCGCTGACGCTGCTGCGCGGCCAGGGGCCGCCGCCGGCGTTGTCGCGCTACTGGGCCTATGCCACGGCCGCAGCGCCGGGCCAGTTGCCGCCCGGCGAGGTGAACGACTACTCGGCGCTGATGTCGGCCTCGCAGCCCCTGGTGGCCGAGGAGGTGCTGGACGCCTACCCGGTGGCGCACCACCGCTGCCTGCTCGACGTGGGCGGCGGCCAGGGCCGCTTCCTCGCCGCTGCGGCGCGGCGTGCACCCGGCCTGCAGCTGATGCTGTTCGACCTGCCCGGCGTGGTGCCGGTGGCGCGCGAAACCTTCACCGCGCTCGGCCTGGCCGACCGCACCCGCGTCTTCGCCGGCGACTTCACGCGCGACGCGCTGCCCGCCGGCGCCGACCTCGTTTCGCTCATCCGCGTCGTCTACGACCACCCCGACGCGCGCGCGCTGCTCATCCTGCGCGCCGTCTTCCGCGCGCTGCCGCCCGGCGGCACGCTGCTGCTGGCCGAGCCGATGGCCGGCGCCCCCGGCGCGCCGCGCATGGGCGACGCGTATTTCGGCATCTACCTGCTGGCCATGCGCGGCGGCCGCGCCCGCACGGCCGCCGAACTGGCTGCCCTGCTGCAACAAGCCGGCTTCGTGCAAATGCGCGAACGGCCGACACCCATCCCCTTGCAGGTCGGCGTGATCGTTGCACGCAAGCCCGGGCTGGCCGGGCCATGAGGTCGGCCTTGCCCGCACGACGCCCCGGTGCCGGACGTCGCACGTAAACCCTGACGATCTTGAGTGTCTATTTTTCTTGACACTTTGCTTTGTCCGCATAAGATGACATCGTGACCTGCCACTGCCCGCCCACCCGTTCCCCGCCGCGCGGCCACGACGCGGCGCCCGGTGCCGCTGGCGCACCGCCTCAGGAGAGCTGACCATGCAGACCATGGCCATCGTGCTCGAGCAGCCCGAGCACATCGTCTTCAGCCGCCTGGAACTCACCCCGCCGGGCGACGAAGACGTCGTCGTCGACATCGACTACAGCGGCATCAGCACCGGCACCGAGAAGCTGCTGTTCAACGGCCGCATGCCGGCCTTCCCCGGCATGGGCTACCCGCTGGTGCCGGGTTACGAATCAGTGGGACGCATCGTCGCTGCGGGTCCGGGTTCGCCGCACTGCGTCGGCGAACGCGTCTTCGTTCCCGGCGCTCGCTGCTACGGCGAGGTGCGCGGCCTGTTCGGCGGCGCGGCCTCGAAGATCGTGGTCGGCGGCACGCGCGTCGTGCCGGTGTCGGAGACCCTGGGCGAGCAGGCGGTGCTGCTGGCCTTGGCCGCCACCGCCTACCACGCCGTCTCAGGGGCCGGCAAGCGCACCCCCATCGTGCCGCCCGACCTGATCGTCGGCCATGGCGTGCTGGGCCGGCTGCTGGCGCGCATGACGGTGGTGGCCGGTTTCACGCCGCCCACGGTGTGGGAGACCAACCCCACGCGGGCCACGGGCGCTCAGGGCTATGCGGTCGTCGACCCGGCACAGGATGCGCGGCGCGACTACCGCGCCATCTACGACGTCAGCGGCGATTCGCAGATCCTCGACCACTTGGTGCGCCACCTGGCGCCGGGCGGCGAGATCGTGCTCGCCGGCTTCTACACCGAGGCGCTGCACTTCAATTTCGCGCCCGCCTTCATGCGCGAGGCGCAGATCCGCTGCGCCGCCGAATGGCAACGCCCCGACCTGCTGGCGGTGACCGAACTGGCCGAGAGCGGACGCCTGTCGCTGGCCGACCTGATCACGCACCACGACCAACCCACGCATGCCGACGCGGCCTACCGCACGGCATTCGGCGATCCCGGCTGTCTGAAGATGGTCCTCGACTGGAGAAGCTGTCAATGAGCCCCACCGCCGCCCCGGTGATCTTCATGCGTGACGAACGGCTGAAGGCCGAGGCCGCGATCGAACCCGATCCCGTGGCCACGTCGCCGGCCACGAAGACGACGCAGATCATCGCCATCTACGGCAAGGGCGGCATCGGCAAGAGCTTCACGCTGGCCAACCTGAGCTACATGATGGCGCAGCAGGGCAAGAAGGTGCTGCTCATCGGCTGCGACCCCAAGAGCGACACCACCAGCCTGCTGTTCGGCGGCAAGGCCTGCCCCACGATCATCGAGACGAGTTCGAAGAAGAAACTGGCCGGCGAGGCCGTGGCCATCGGCGACGTCTGCTTCAAGCGCGACGGCGTCTACGCGATGGAGCTCGGCGGGCCGGAAGTCGGCCGCGGCTGCGGCGGGCGCGGCATCATCCACGGCTTCGAGACGCTGGAGAAGCTGGGCTTCCACGACTGGGGCTTCGACTTCGTGCTGCTCGACTTCCTGGGCGACGTGGTCTGCGGCGGCTTCGGCCTGCCGATCGCACGCGACATGTGCCAGAAGGTCATCGTCGTCGCCAGCAACGACCTGCAGTCGCTCTACGTGGCGAACAACGTCTGCAGCGCGGTCGAATATTTCCGCAAGCTCGGCGGCAATGTGGGCGTGGCCGGCATGGTGATCAACCGCGACGACGGCACCGGCGAGGCCAAGGTCTTCGCCGAGCATGCCGGCATTCCGGTGCTGGCCACCATTCCCGCCAACGACGATATCCGGCGCAAGAGCGCCAGCTACGAAATCATCGGCCGCCCCGGCACGGTGTGGGCGCCGCTGTTCGAGGAGCTCGCCACCAATGTCGCCGAGGCGCCGCCGGTGCGGCCGAAGCCGCAGACGCAGGACCAGTTGCTGGGCCTGTTCAGCGCCGAAGTGACCGGGCGCGACTTCAAGATGGAACCGGCGACGCTGTTCGACATGGTCGGCAAGAACGAGATCGTCAAGCCGACGCTCGAAGTGATCTACGACGCGGCCTGATCATGGACGCACCGGCCCTGCCCAACCCCGATGCCATCCAGGCCGATGGCCTGGGCTGCCACTCCGGCAAGGACACCCTGCTTGCCGCGGCCGCTGCGGCGGGCAAGAGCGAAACGCTGGCGCAGTACGCCCGCGACTACCCGTTGCCCGACGGCGCCGGCCCGCACGACCAGCCGCAGAGCATGTGCCCGGCCTTCGGTTCGCTGCGCGTGGGGCTGCGCATGCGGCGCACGGCGACGATCCTGTCGGGATCGGCCTGCTGCGTCTACGGCCTGAGCTTCACCTCGCACTTCTACGGCGCGCGGCGCAGCGTCGGCTATGTGCCGTTCAACAGCGAATCGCTGGTCACCGGCAAGCTGTTCGAGGACATCCGCGAAGCGGTCCATCAGCAGGCCGACCCGGCGCTCCACGACAGTGTCGTCATCATCAACCTGTGCGTGCCCACCGCCAGCGGCGTGCCGCTGCAGCTGCTGCCCAGGGCGATCAACGGCGTGCGCATCATCGGCATCGACGTGCCCGGTTTCGGCGTGCCCACGCATGCCGAGGCCAAGGACGTGCTTGCCGGCGCCATGCTGCGTTATGCACGCAGCGAGGCCGAGGCCGGCCCGGTGACGGCGCCGCGCGGAGGCGTCTCGGAGAAGCCCACGGTGACACTGCTCGGCGAGATGTTCCCGGCCGACCCGGTGGGCATCGGCATGATGCTGGAACCCATGGGCCTGGCCGCCGGCCCGGTGGTGCCGACGCGCGAATGGCGCGAGCTGTATGCCGCGCTGGACTGCGCCGCGGTGGCGGCGATCCACCCCTTCTATACCGCCAGCGTGCGCGAATTCGAGACCGCGGGCCGCTGCATCGTGCCTTCGGCGCCCGTGGGCTTTGAGGGCACCGAGGCCTGGCTGCAAGCCGTCGGACGTGCCTGCAACGTGCCGCAGGCGATGATCGACGCGGCCAAGAACAAGTGGCTGCGCGCGATCAAGGGCGCGCTCGCGGCGACGCCGATCAAAGGCCGCGTCACCGTCAGCGGCTACGAAGGTTCGGAACTGCTGGTCGCAAGGCTGCTCGTCGAGAGCGGCGCCGAGGTGCCTTACGTGGGCAGTGCCTGCCCGAAGACACCCTGGAGCGCGCCCGACCTGGAATGGCTGCAGGCGCGCGGCGTGCACGTGCAGTACCGCGCGTCGCTGGAACAGGACATCGCGGCCGTGCGCGAATTCCAGCCCGACCTGGCCATCGGCACCACACCGGTGGTGCAGGCGGCCAAGCAGGCCACCGTCCCGGCCCTCTATTTCACCAACCTCATCTCGGCGCGGCCGCTGATGGGCGTGATGGGTGCGGGTTCGCTGGCGCGGGTCATCAATTCGGCGATCGCCAACAAGGCGCGCTTCCAGACCATGCGCGAGTTCTTCGGTGACGTCGGTTCCGGCGACAAGGCTGGTGTCTGGGAAGGCGTGCCGCAGGAGCGCCCCGAATTTCGCGCCGAAACGCGGCGCCAGGTCATCAAGATCCAGAAGCGCCGCAAGGCCGAGGAGATGATCTAGATGTACCTCATCGACCACGACCGCGCCGGCGGCTACTGGGGCGCCGTCTACGTCTTCACCGCCATCAAGGGCCTGCAGGTCGTGATCGACGGTCCGGTGGGTTGCGAGAACCTGCCGGTGACCAGCGTGCTGCACTACACCGACGCGCTGCCACCGCACGAGCTGCCCATCGTCGTGACCGGCCTGGCCGAGGAACAGCTCGGCCGCGAAGGCACCGAAGGCGCGATGAAGCGCGCCCATGCCGCGCTCGACCCCGACCTGCCCAGCGTGGTGGTCACCGGCTCGATCGCCGAGATGATCGGTGGCGGCGTCACGCCCGAGGGCACGGCCATCGCGCGCTTCCTGCCGCGCACCATCGACGAGGACCAGTGGCAGTGCGCCAACCGCGCCATGGTCTGGCTGTGGACCGAACATGGCCTGCGCAAGGTGCCGCAGAGGATTCCGTTCGAGCAAAGGCCGGCCGGCGAGAAGCCGCGCGTCAACCTCATCGGCCCCTGCTACGGCACGTTCAACATGCCCAGCGACCTGGCCGAGATGCGGCGTCTGGTCGAAGGCATCGGCGCCGAGGTGAACATGGTGTTCCCGCTCGGCAGCCACCTGGCCGACGTGGCCGGGCTGGCCGACGCCGACGTCAACGTCTGCCTGTACCGCGAATTCGGACGCGGCCTGTGCGAGCTGCTGGAACGCCCCTACCTGCAGGCGCCGATCGGGCTGCACAGCACCACCGCCTTCCTGCGCCAGCTGGGCGAGCTGCTGCACCTGGACCCCGAGCCCTTCATCGAGCGCGAGAAGCACACCACGATCAAGCCGATCTGGGACCTGTGGCGCAGCGTCACGCAGGACTTCTTCGGCACCGCCAGCTTCGCCGTAGTGGCGGGCGAGACCTATGCGCGCGGCATCCGCCACTTCCTGGAAGACGAACTCGGCCTGCCCTGCCATTTCGCCATCTCGCGCGTGGCCGGCGCCAAGACCGACAACGCCGCCATCCGCCAGCTGGTGCACGAGAAAGCGCCGCTGGTGCTGTTCGGCAGCGTCAACGAGCGCATGTACCTGGCCGAAACGACCGCAGGCCACGGGCCGCGGCCGATGTTCGTGCCGGCCTCGTTCCCGGGCGCCATCATCCGCCGCCACACCGGAACGCCGTTCATGGGTTATGCCGGCGCCACCTACCTGGTGCAGGAGTTCTGCAACGCGCTGTTCGACGCGCTGTTCCACATCCTGCCGCTGGGCACCGAACTGGACAAGGTCGACGCCACGCCGGCACGCCACGGCCGCACCGAGAACGACCAGCGGCCCTGGGACGACGAGGCGCAGGAGGCGCTCAGCCGCTATGTCGCCACGCAACCGGTGCTGGTGCAGATCTCGGCCGCCAAGCAGTTGCGCGACCGCGCCGAGCGTGAAGCCCGCAGCGCCGGCGCCGAACGCGTGACGCCCGCGCTGGTTCGGCGGCTGCTCGGCCACAGGGAGCCGGCATGAGTCGCGCTCGCCTCATCTCATCGACGCCCGGCGCTGCCGGCCGTTCCCGACATTCCGGCATCTTGCCGGGGTGGCCCATGGTGCGCGGGTCTTGTGCGCATGTGGCCGCAAGGCCGTTTCTGGAGGACTTTCCCTATGGCTGAGAGAAAGGGCTCGATCTCGGGCCTGACCGACGACGAGGCACAGGAGTTCCACAAGTACTACATGCAGGGTTTCGTGGGCTTCACGGCGGTTGCCGTGGTGGCGCACATCCTGGTGTGGATCTGGCGTCCCTGGCTCTGAACACCTGAACGTTTGACCCGACGAAGGGGAACCGACATGAACCAACCGATTGACACACTGCACAAGCCCGTGCTGGCCGACCAGCGCAGCTACTGGCTGATCTTCACGCTGGGCTTCGTGGTGTTCATGGCCATTGCCCTGGCCGGGCAATTGCTGGGCTGGCACTGGCGGACCTGGCTGCCGGGCGCAGAAGGTGTGAAGTCACTGAATGGCGGCGTGAAGGCGGCGGTCTATACCTTCATGGCGCACCTAACCTAGGAGCTTGGAATCATGTGGAGAATCTGGCGTCTTTTCGACCCGGTGCGAACGATGGTCGCACTCGCGGTTTTTCTGTTTGGCTTGGCAGTGATGATTCATCTCATCCTGCTCAGCACGAACAAGTTCAACTGGATGGACGGCCCGCGAACGGCCAAGGTGGCGGCGCTCAACGCGCCGATGCCGGTGGCCGTGGCGTCCAACACGTTGACGAAATAGCGGCCCACCCGCCGCAGTGCATGCAGGCGGGGCCGGGTCCATGGGGCCCGAACCCGCCTGCCTGCCGAACGATTGTTCGCCGCACGGCCCGCCGCGCGGCGTGGAGGTTCGAGAAATGGCCATGCTGAGTTTCGAGAAAAAGTATCGCGTGCGCGGGGGTACCCTCGTCGGCGGCGACTTGTTCGATTTCTGGGTCGGTCCGTTCTACGTCGGCTTCTTCGGCGTGACGACGATCTTTTTCTCGGCGCTGGGCACGGCGCTGATCCTGTGGGGGGCCTCGCAAGGCCCCACCTGGAACCTGTGGCAGATCAGCATCGCGCCGCCCGACCTGAGCTACGGGCTGGCCATGGCGCCGCTGCTCGAAGGCGGGCTGTGGCAGCTGATCACGGTGTGCGCCATCGGCGCCTTCGTCTCGTGGGCGCTGCGAGAAGCCGAAATCTGCCGCAAGCTGGGCATGGGGTTGCATGTGCCCTAGGCCTTCGGCATGGCGATCCTGGCCTACGTCACGCTGGTCGTGATCCGTCCGGTGCTGATGGGGGCCTGGGGCCACGGTTTCCCGTACGGCATCTTCAGCCACCTGGACTGGGTGTCCAACGTCGGCTACCAGTACCTGCACTTCCACTACAACCCGGCGCACATGATCGCCATCAGCTTCTTCTTCACGACGACGCTGGCGCTGTCGCTGCACGGCGGGCTGATCCTCTCGGCCAGCAACCCGAAGAAGGGCGAGGCCATGAAGACGGCCGACTACGAGGACACCTTCTTCCGCGACGCCGTGGGCTACTCCATCGGCGCCCTGGGCATCCACCGGCTGGGCCTGTTCCTGGCGCTGGCGGCGGTGTTCTTCAGCGCCGTGTGCATCGTCATCAGCGGTCCCTTCTGGACGCGCGGCTGGCCCGAGTGGTGGGGCTGGTGGCTGAACCTTCCGATCTGGTCGCAATGGCCGCTGCAATGAGCGGGCAGGAGCAAAGACATGGCTGAATACCAGAATCTCTTCACGCAGGTGCAGGCCGTCGGGCCGGCCAACCTGGGCGTGCCGCTGGGGGCCGGCCACGGCCCGCGCACCGGCACCGATTTGCCGCAGGTGCACCTGTTCGGTCGCATCGGCATGCCGCAGGTGGGGCCCGTCTACCTGGGCAGCCTGGGTGTGGCCTCGCTGATCTTCGGCATCGCTGCCTTCAACATCATCGGCTTCAACATGCTGGCGCAGGTGAACTGGGACATCGTCCAGTTCATCCGCCAGCTGTTCTGGCTGTCGCTGGAGCCGCCGCCGCCGGAATACGGCCTGTCGCTGCCGCCGCTGAACCAGGGCGGCTGGTGGCTCATGGCCGGCGGCTTCCTCACCGTCTCGATCCTGCTGTGGTGGCTGCGCATGTATACGCGGGCGCGGGCTCTGGGCATGGGCACGCACGTGGCCTGGGCCTTCGCGGCGGCGATCTGGCTGTTCCTGGTGCTGGGCTTCATCCGCCCGGTGCTGATGGGCAGCTGGAGCGAGGCCGTGCCCTTCGGCATCTTCCCGCACCTGGACTGGACGGCGGCCTTCTCCATCCGCTACGGCAACCTGTTCTACAACCCCTTCCACGCGCTTTCCATCGCGTTCCTGTATGGCGCCACGCTGCTGTTCGCCATGCACGGCGCCACCATCCTGGCCGTCAGCCGCTTCGGCGGCGAGCGTGAACTGGAGCAGATCGCCGACCGCGGCACCGCGAGCGAGCGCGCGGCCCTGTTCTGGCGCTGGACCATGGGCTTCAACGCCACCACCGAATCCATCCACCGCTGGGCGTGGTGGTTCGCCGTGCTGTGCCCGCTGGCCGGCGGCATCGGCATCCTGCTCACCGGCACCGTGGTCGACAACTGGTACCTGTGGGCCATGAAACACGGCGTGGCGCCGCCCTACCCACCGGTCTTCCCGCCGTCGGTGGACCCGGCCACGCTGCTGCAGGGGGTGAAGTGATGAGAGCCCTGCTCAACACCGCGCTGGCCGCGCTGCTGGCAGCCACCACCCTGCTCGCCGGCTGCGAGCGCCCGCCGGTCGACACCGTGCAGCGCGGCTACCGCGGCACCGGCATGGAACTGGTCTACAACCCGCGCACGGCGGTGATCGTGGCCGAGTCCAACCAGGCGCCGCCGGTCACCGAGGCCGCCAGCCCCGACGGCCCCAAGGCCGGGCAGATCTACAAGAACCTGCAGCTGCTGGGCCACCTGAGCATCGGCGAATTCACGCGCCAGATGGCGGCCATCACGGCCTGGATCGCGCCGCAGGAGGGCTGCAACTACTGCCACAACCCGGAGAACCTGGGCGACGACAGCAAATACACCAAGGTCGTGGCGCGGCGCATGATCCAGATGACGCAGCACATCAACGCCGACTGGAAGCCGCACGTGGCGGCCACCGGTGTCACCTGCTACACCTGCCACCGCGGCAAGGCCGTTCCGGCCAACGTGTGGTTCGCTCCCGAGCCGCCGCGCGCCAACGCCAACTTCATCGGCGACAAGGCCGGCCAGAACACCCCGCTGAAGGTGGTGGGGCTCAGTTCGCTGCCTTACGACCCGTTCGGCCCCTACCTGCTGGGTGCGCAGACCATCGGCGTGGGCGGCGCCACGGCACTGCCCAGCGATCACGTGGCATCCATCGTGCACACCGAGCAGACCTACGGCCTGATGATGCACCTGTCGAACAGCCTGGGAGTCAACTGCACCTATTGCCACAACACGCGCAACTTCAAGGAATGGGACGGCGCGCCGCCGCAGCGCACCACCGCCTGGCACGGCATCCGCATGACGCGCGACCTGAACAATCAGTACATCGTGCCGCTCACTGCCGCCTTCCCGGCTGCTCGCCTGGGGCCCACCGGCGATGTGGCCAAGGTCAACTGCGCCACCTGCCACCAGGGCGTGTACAAGCCGCTGTACGGCGCGCCGATGGCCAAGGACTACCCGGCGCTGCTGGCGCCGGCCGCACCCAGCGACGGCCTGCCACCGCCGGTGGCCGAGGCGCGGCGCTCGGTGCTGTATTTCGGCGTCGACACGCCGGTGCTCGAAGGCGAGCAGGCCAAGGGTCTGGACCTGCTGGTGGCGACGATGGCCACCGACAGACAGGCCAAGGCGCGCATCTCCGGTTACCACTCGGCCGCAGGCAACGTGGAGCACAACCACGAACTGGCCAAGCAGCGCGCCTTCACGGTGCGCGATGCCATGCTGGCGGCCGGCGTGCCGGAAGCGCGTGTCATCCTGGCCAAGCCGGCGCAGACGGCGGCCAACCTGAGCGGCGAGGATCCCGAGGCCCGCCGCGTCGAGGTGGTCATCGAGAAGTAGCCGGTGCTGGCCCGTCGGGCAGTGGCGGTCGTGCGTTCGGCACCCGGGACATGACGGGCACGGGCCTGCGCCGCACGGCCACCGAGGCGGCATGGCGCGAACCGAAGGCGCCGCCGACCGACCGGGCGGCGGACGCCGAGGCCAGCAGCGGCGGCCCGGTCGCCGTGCTGCTGCTCGTCGAACTGGCGCCGGGCGCGCTGCTGTGGGGCTGGTCGCGCGTGGCGCTCGGCGCCCTGCCGCTGCGCCAGGTTCCCGGTCTGCGCTTCGCCAAGGCCCTGGGCAGCGGCCAGCGCGGCGGCTTCGGACTGCGGCCCAGCCTGCGGCGCCAGGGTCTGTTCGCGCTCTTCGACCGCGAGCGCGACGCCGATGCCTTCATCGCTGCGTCGCCGGTGATGCAGGCCTACCGCAACCATGCCGGCGAACTGTGCATCGCCAAGCTGCGCGCCACGGCGAGCCGCGGCAGCTGGAGCGGCCAGGGCATCGCCGTCACCGCCGCGCCGGCCGCCGGTGGCCGCGTGGCGTCGCTCACGCGCGCGTCGATCCGGCCGCACAAGGCCTGGGCCTTCTGGCGCAACTCGCCACCCGCCGAGGCCGCGCTGGAGCGGGCCGAAGGTTGCCTGCTCGCCATGGGCCTGGGCGAGGCACCGCTGCTGCGCCAGGCCACCTTCAGCGTCTGGGAAAGCCAGGCCGCGATGGACGCCTATGCGCGCAGCGGCGCGCATCTGGCCGCCATCCGCGCCGCCTATGGCCAGAACCAGTTCAGCGAATCGATGTTCGTGCGCTTCGCGCTGCTGCAGCTCAGCGGCACCTGGAAGGGCCGGACCTATGGCTGAGGCAGCGGCACCGCGCGCGCGCCGCGCCGCCTCGTCGCCAGGCCACGACCACCGCGTCGTCGTCGTCGGCGCAGGCATCGGCGGCCTCGTCAGCGCGCTGCTGCTGGCCTGTCGCGGCCTGCAGGTGACGCTGGTCGAAGCGGCCGCCGAGCCCGGCGGCAAGATGCGCCAGGTTCAGGTGGAGGGTGCGCACATCGACGCCGGCCCCACCGTGTTCACCATGCGCTGGGTGTTCGACGAGATCCTGGCCGAGGCCGGCAGTTCGCTGGACGCGCTGGTGGCGCTGCAGCCGCTGTCGATCCTGGCGCGGCACGCCTGGCGACCGGGCGCCGACGGCCGCGCGCAGCAGCTCGACCTGCATGCCGGCGTGCAGGCCTCGGCCGATGCCATCGCAGAGTTTTCCGGCCCCGCCGAGGGCCGTCGTTACCTGGCCTTCTGTGCCGAGGCGCAGGGCGTTTACGCGCGGCTGGAAGGCCCGCACATCCGCTCGCCCAAGCCCAGCGTGCTGCGCATGATCCGCGACCTGGGCCCGGCGGGGCTGGCCACGCTGACCGGCCTGGGCCCGTTCGCCACGCTGTGGTCGCGGCTCGGTCACCACTTCCACGACCCCCGCCTGCGCCAGCTCTTCGGCCGCTACGCCACCTACTGCGGCGCTTCGCCCTGGCAGGCGCCGGCCACCTTGATGCTGATCGCGCACGTGGAACAAAGCGGCGTCTGGTCGGTGCAAGGCGGCATGCACGCGCTGCCGCGCGCACTGGCGCAGCTGGCGCGCGAGCGCGGCGCCACGCTGCACTTCGGCCAGGCCTGCCGGCGCATCCTGGTGCGCCACGGCCGCGCCTGCGGCGTGCAGCTCGCCGACGGGCGCGAGCTGGCGGCCGATGCGGTGGTCTTCAACGGCGATGCGAATGCGCTGGCGCAAGGCCTGCTGGGCGACGAAGCCCGCCCTGCTGCCCCCGCGGTGCCGGCGTCCAGACGTTCGCTGTCGGCCGTGACCTGGGCCCTGCGCACACGCACCGCGGGGTTGCCCCTGGCGCGGCACAACGTCTTCTTCGGCAGCGACTACCGCAGCGAGTTCGACGATGTCTTCCGCGACCGCCGGCTGCCGCGCGACGGCACGGTCTACGTCTGCGCGCAGGACCGCGGCAACGACGCCGCACCGCCGGCCGGACCCGAACGCCTGCTGTGCCTGGTCAACGCCCCCGCCGACGGCGACCGCCGTCCCTTCGACGCCCTGGAGACTGACCCATGCCTGACCCGCAGCCTGGCCTTGCTGCAGCACTGCGGCCTGCAGATCGACCCCACGCCCGGGCAGGTGGTGACGACCACGCCGGCTCAATTCCACCAGCTTTTCCCGGCCACGGGCGGGGCGCTGTATGGCGCGGCGAACCACGGCTGGATGTCCTTGTTCAGGAGGCCGGGTTCGGTGAGCGCGCTGCCGGGCCTGTACCTGGCGGGGGGCAGCGTGCACCCGGGCCCGGGCGTGCCGATGGCGGCCATGTCGGGCCGGCTGGCGGCCGCGGCGCTGATGGCGCACCTCGATTCGACCAGCCGGTGCCGTCGGGCGGCTATCTCTGGTGGTATCTCGACGCCCTCAGCGACGACGGCCGGCACGGGCTGACGCTGATCGCCTTCGTCGGCAGCGTCTTCTCGCCCTACTACCGGCGCGCCTTGTCGCGCGGCCCGGCCGCGCCCGACAACCACGTCGCACTCAACGTGGCGTTGTACGGCCGCGGCGCGAACCGCTGGACGATGACCGAGCGCGGCCGCCGCCAGCTCCAACGCAGTGCCGACACCTTGCAGATCGGCGCCAGCCGCCTGCACTGGGACGGTCAGGCGCTGGTGATCGACATCGACGAGATCGCGGTGCCGCTGCCGCGCCGCGTGCGCGGCCGCGTTCGGCTGCATCCGCAGGGGCTGTGCGGCTTCAGCGCCGCACTGGACGCCGCGGGCCGCCACCGCTGGGGGCCGATCGCACCCTGCTCGCGCGTCGAGGTCGAGTTCGACCGGCCCGGACTGCGCTGGAGCGGCCATGCCTACCTGGATTCCAACGAAGGGGACGAGCCGGTGGAGCGTGCCTTCAGCGAATGGGACTGGTCGCGCGCCACCCTGCGCGACGGCAGCACGGCGGTGATCTACGACGTGCGCCCCGGGCCCTGCGATGACGCCGATGGCGGCCGCGTCATCGCGCAGCGCTTCGCCGCCGATGGCCGTGCGTGGACTTTCGAGGCCCCGCTGCGGCAAACGCTGCCGCGGTCCGGGTGGCGGCTCGGGCGCACGCTGCGCAGCGACGCGGCCGTGCCCGCGCGCGTGCAGCAGACGCTGGAGGACACGCCGTTCTACGTGCGCTCGGTGCTGGAGGCCGGCGTGCTGGGCGAGCGCGTGACCGCCGTGCACGAAACGCTGCACATCCCGCGCCTGGTGTCGACGGCGGTGCAGGGCATGCTGCCGTTTCGCATGCCGCGGTGGACTTGAGGGCTGCCGCGCCAATGCAAGTTCCGGCCCGGCTTGCCCGGTACGGACACCTGCCGTACATTGCAGGCAGGGAGATAACCATGACCCACCAGGACACCACCGACACCACCCGCGACGCCCGGCTCGAAGCTCGCGTATCCGCAGCGCAGAAGAGCCTGCTCCAGCAGGCGGCTGCACTCTCCGGCCGCACGCTGAGCGAGTTCGTCGTCGCCAGCGCGCAGGACGCTGCGCGCAGGGTGATCGCCGAGCACGAATCGATCCGGCTGTCGCGCGAAGAGCAGTTGGCCTTCGTGCAGGCCCTGTTGAGCCCGCCGGAGCCGAACGCGCGCCTGAAGCGCGCTGCCAAGGCCTATCGCCAACGCAGTGGCCAACGCACCGGCGCCTAGCCGGTGGACTTGACCCGCATCACTGTCGAGCCCCTGGGCCGACAGCACGACCGGACGGCCTTCCACTGCGGCTCCAAAGCGCTCGACCGCTACCTGAAGCAGCAGGCATGGCAGGACGCCGACAAGCGCGTCGCCGCGCCTTTCGTCGCCGTCGACCCACCGGACAAACTCGTCCTCGGCTACTACACCCTGTCGGCCTCGGTGCTGACCCTCGCCGACCTGCCGGACGACCTGGCCCGCAAGCTGCCGCGCTATCCACAGCTGCCCGTCACGCTGCTGGGCCGGCTGGCCGTCGACCAAGCCACCAAGGGCCAAGGTCTCGGGGAACATCTGCTTCTGGATGCGCTGAATCGCAGCCGGACCCATGCCGATCAGATTGCGGCGATGGCAGTGGTGGTCGATGCCAAGGACGAAAGCGCCGCTTCTTTCTATCGGCGTTTCGGATTCATTGCCTTGCAGGCCGAGCCGAGTCGGTTGTTCCTGCCAATGCGCCTCGTGGCGCAGCTTCTGGGGTAGCCGGCGATGGAGCTCACCCGCAGCCGTGTCCAAAGGGGCGAAGACGGAGCGCCTGGTGTGCCAGCCCGTGCAGTGAAGCACACGCCGGCGTGGCATGCCGAGCGCGCCGAATCGCAGTCGTCAGACACCGTGGACACGTAGCCCAGCTGATGCCGGATAGCTTCTTCGCGCGCCGCTGGCGCGGCCAGATCGCATGGCAGCGGCTCTTCTGGCGCGACATGCTGGCCGTGGGCACGGTGCTCAATCTCGCAGCCAGCTTCGGCGCGTTGGCCTTGCTGGCCATGGGCGCGCCGGGCGCGGTGGCGGTAGCCCTGCACTTCGCGCCGATGCCGTACAACCTGTTCCTGTGTCTCGCCCTGTGGCGACTGGCGCAGCGGCCGGCGCCCGTGGCCGCCGCGGCGCTGGCCTGGCTGGTGGTGATGACGGTGGTCTGACGCGGGCCACGCGGTCACTGCCAAGGGCAGCGAAAGACCTGCCGGCACCCTCGGCCGCCGACCGCACGCTGCGGCGCCGGCAGTAGGTCGCTGCGCCTAGGTCCCAGCCCCGCCGCTGGACTATTCTTCCGGCATGACCCTCATGCCCACCATCGCCGAGACCCTGTCCACCGCGCTCACCCTACAGCGCCAGGCCTATCTCGCCCACCCCGTACCCACCCAGGCCGAGCGCCGTGCCGATCTGCGCACGCTGGAGCGGTTCGTGCGCGAGAACCAGGACGCGCTGTGCAGCGCCATCAGCGCCGACTACGGCCACCGCTCGCGCCACGAGACGCTGCTGGCCGAGGTGCTGCCGGTGCTGGACGCGATCCACGAAACCTTGAAGCACCTGCACGGCTGGATGCGCCCGCAGCGGCGCGCGGTGGACCTGCGCGCCTTCTTTGGCGCGCGCAACCGCGTCATTCCGCAGCCGCTGGGCGTGGTAGGCGTGATCGTGCCGTGGAACTTTCCGCTCAACCTGAGCCTGGTGCCGCTCACCGCCATCTTCGCCGCCGGCAACCGCGCCATGGTCAAGATGAGCGAGAACTCGCGCCACCTGGCGCGGCTGCTGATCGAACGCCTGCCGGCCCATTTCCCGCCCGAAAAGCTGCAGGTCTTCGACGAGACCGGTGGCGTGGGCGTGGAATTTTCCAAGCTGCCCTTCGACCACCTGCTGTTCACCGGCTCCGGCGCCACCGGCAGGCTGGTGATGAGCGCGGCGGCGCAGAACCTGTGCCCGGTGACGCTGGAACTGGGCGGGCGCTCGCCGGCCATCGTGTGCAGCGACTTCCCGGTGCGCACGGCAGCCGAGCGCGTGCTGTTCGTGAAATACCTCAATGCAGGGCAGATCTGCACCACGGTGGACCACCTGTGGCTGCCGCACGACAAGATCGACGCCTTCGTGCAGGCCGCGCGCGAGATCGTGCCGGCGCGCTACCCCACGCTGGACTCGCCCGACTACACGTCCATCATCGACCAGCGTTCCTTCGATCGCCTGCTGGCCGCGCTGGACGACGCACGTGAGCGCGGCGCCACGCTGCTGCCGCTGCTGCCCGGCCCGGCCTTCGACGCCGCCACGCGCAAGATCAACCCGCACATCGTGCTGGGCGCGCCACCCGAAAGCGTGCTGTGGCAGCGCGAGATCTTCGGCCCCATCCTGCCGATCCGCGGCTACCAGGCGCTGGAGGAAGTGGTGGATGCGGTCAATGCCGGTCCCCGGCCGCTGGCCATCTACCCCTTCAGCAAGGACCGCGGCACGCTGAAGATGCTGCTGGACCGCGTGATGTCGGGCGGCGTCACGGTCAACGACGCCTTGCTGCACGTGGGCCAGCACGACCTGCCCTTCGGCGGCGTGGGCGAATCGGGCATGGGCCACTACCACGGCCGCGAGGGTTTCAACACCTTCTCCAAGCTGCGGCCGGTGTTCTACCAGGGGAAGTTTCCGAACGTGAAATTCCTGATGCCGCCCTACGGCGCGCTGGCCGACCGACTGCTGCGTTTCCTGATGCGCTGAAGTGCGTGGCTGGTTCGGCTGGCCAAGTCAGTCCAGCACCACCAGGGCTTGCGGCTGCGCACCATCGACGGCCGCCAGCGGCACGCCGCGGTCCAGCGTGACGAAACGGCCACCCCGGTGCACGGCCAGCGCCAGCAGGTAGGCGTCGGTCAGCTGGCGCGAACCCAGGATCACCGCCCAGTCCAGCGTGGTCGACGTCACGCCGTCGATATCGTCGGGCCAGAATTCGTGCGCCGGCGCCTGCATGGCTTCGCGCAGAAGGCTGGCAATGCGCCCAGGTGGCGCGCCATTCGGGTAGGCCGGCTGCGACATGATGCGGATGCAGCCGTTCTGGGTCAAAGGGCAACTGGCCCAGCCCAAGTGAAGGTTCTGCACCAGCCAACCGGTGGCGCTGCGGTGATGAACGTGGTCGGGGTCGAGCAGCGCAATGAGGACATTGACGTCCAGCAACGCTCGCATCAGACGCCCTCGCGGTCGCGCAGGGCATTCACGAGTTCGTTGCTGACCAGCACGCCACGCGACGGGAGCGGCCGAAATCCCGCGGCGTTGACCGTCACCTCGGCCGCCGCATCGGCCACGTCGGGCATGAGGCCCGTCAGCCGCTCGCGCAGCAGACGGGAGATGATCTGACCCGCCGTGATCTGCTGGCGCCGCGCCAGGTCCTTGGCGGCCTGGAGAACATCGTCGTCGATATCCAATGTGGTTCTCATGGCTGCTCGTTTCGGACGAATATCAGCTGATGGTTATGCATCATATCATCAGTGCATCAACTCATCATCGTCCGGCGTCACCCCGTACGGCGCCACCAGCGGCCACACATGGCCGGGCACCATGTTCTTCATCTTGCGCGGCATCTCGCGGCGCAGGTGGACCACGGTTTCCAGCGCCTTCATCCCCACCCGCGCGCGGGCAAATTCCAGGCCGCGTGGTCCCACTTTCGGCATCAGCCAGCCGACGATGGGGCGCAGCCAGCCCGGCATGCGGCGCAGCGGCAGGCCGCCGGCGGCGCGCTGCACATTGGCCAGGAAGCCCTTCACCGCGCCATGGCGGCTGCCGGCGCTGCCGGGGTGGCGCAGCACCACTTCGTCGCCCAGCAGGCGCAGCAGTTCCTCGCCGCGTTCGTTGCGCACCAGCAGCCACTGCTCGCCCTCGCCGCCCATGTAGCCCACGGTGATGTCGGCCAGAACGTTGGTGTAGTCCACGCAGGTGCGGCAGGTGAGCGGGAAGAAGTCGTTCGGCAACTGCGACAGAGGCAGCATCAGGAAGGGGATGGCCTTCTTGCGGCCGTCGGCCCAGCGGATCTCCACGTGGTAGTCCGCGCGGAATTCCAGGTAGGTGACGGCTTCGGGCCGGTCGGCGACGAGCTTCAGGAAGTCGTGGAAACGTTCGGTGGTGGTGTTGTCGGAACACGGCGTGCCGATGACGTAGAGCCGCTCGAAACCGAGTTCGGCCTCCAGCGCGCGCAGCGCATAGACCTGGCACGGAATGCCGATCACTGCCAGCCGCTTGAAGCCACGTTCGCGCGCCGGCTCCAGCCATTGCAGCAGCGGCGCATAACCCATGCGCATGCCGCGGCAGGCGGCCAGGTCGGCAGGGTCGGTCACCAGCACCGGCACCGGACGCCAGCGGTCCTGCGGGTCGGCGGCCATGGTCAGCACGGCGTCCACGGCGCCGGTCTCCAGCAGCCGTTCGGCCAGCCGCGTGGTGATGCCGCTCCACTGCGCGCCGGGGCGGGGTGCAGCCAGCGAGGTGCGCAGCATGCGGCGGAAGGGGCCGAAGTGCAGTTCGTCGGGGCACGCCGGGTCACGGGCACGGCCGTGCACGCGGGTCTCCAAGGCCGGGTAGTCGGGGCGGATGAACTGGCAGGCGCGGCCGCAACGGCGCGGGTCGGTACTGCGCGAGATGCCGCAGTCTGTGCACAGCGTGCGCTCGGGGGCGGCCGCAGGAGGCGGCACGGGATCAGGGAGCATCGGCCGGGGGTGGCGCGCGGGCGGGGCGTGCAGGTTCGGGCGCGGGGCGATCCGCTGTCGGCGGGTCCTCTGACTCGCGCGCCTGATGTGCTTCGCGCTCAGCCCTTGCGGCCTTTTTGGCCCGCTCAGCCGCCGCCTTTCGCTGGTCGACCTTGATCTCGTGCAGTTGCCACCAGGCAAAAGCGAGCACGCCGCCGAAGATCAGCACCACCTCGACAAGGACGATGGGCAGGTTCTCACCCATGCGGCCCCGCGCGGCTGCGCATCAGCGTGCGGCCCGGCTCTGCGCCGCCTGGCGTTCGAAGAGGTCGATGATCCAGACCACGCGTTCGTCGAAGGAGCGCTTGGGCACGGCCGAGCGCTTCGGCGCACTCTTCACCGCCGCCGCCGCAGGTAACGCAGCGGCGGCCGAATCGACGAGAAACTGCACCGCCGGCAGCGCCGCCAGACCGGGCTGCGCCGGCACGGCGCTCAGCATGCCCGCACTGGCGGCCCGCGCGATGAGCGCCAGCTTGCGCGACCCCGAAACCACCGTGCGCTGATGAATCGAGTCCAGCCCGTTGCGCGCCAGCTGGTGGCCGATCTCGGCATACACCAGCCGCGCGGCCTGGATGGCGCCGCGGCAGTCGCGCGGCAGTTCGGCGATACCTTGCTCGGCGCGTCGGTAGAGCGCTTCCGCCTCCCGCAGCAGGCGGCCGACGACGCTGGCTATGGCGGCGTCGAAACGCGGCGCACGCAGCCAGGCGTCGGCGTCGATGCCGGCCTCGCGCAGCCACTGCCGCGGCAGGTAGAGGCGGCCGTTGCGCGCGTCCTCGCCGACGTCGCGCGCAACATTGGTCAACTGCATGGCCACGCCCAGTTCGCAGGCGCGGGCCAGCGCCTGCGCGGTGGGCGCCTGCATCACCAGCGCCATCATCGCGCCCACCGTGCCGGCGACGCGCGCGCCGTAGGCGTGCACGTCTTCGATGGTCTCGTAGCGGCGGCCGTTGGCGTCCCACAGAAATCCCTCGAGCAGCGCGTCGAGCAGCAGGCGCGGGATGGCGTGGCGGTGCACCACCTGGGCCAGTGCGCGGTCGGCGTCCAGCGGGCCGGGGCGGCCGTCGTAAATGGCGTCCAGGCGCTGCTCCAGGTCGCGCATCGCCGCATGCGGGTCGGCCCCCAAGTCGATCGCGTCATCGGCCAGGCGGCAGAAGGCGTACAGCGCGCTGGCCGGTGCTCGCACGCGTGCCGGCAGCAGCAGCGACGCGGCGAAGAAGGTCTTGGAGCCGCCGCGCATGAGCTTGCGGCAGGCGCTCAGGTCGTAGGCCGGCACCATGGCGGCATCTGCGTTCAGCGCCGCTTCAACGGCCGCGGGGGCGATGGCTTCAGGCTCGGGTCTTGACATCGGGAACCACCGTTTCCAGCGCCTTGGCTGACATCAATACGCCGGGCACGCCGGCACCGGGGTGCGTTCCCGCACCCACCATGTAGAGCCCCGCCACGTCTTCGCTGCGGTTGTGCGGGCGGAAATAGGCGCTCTGCGTGAGCAGCGGCTCCATGCCGAAGGCCGCGCCCTTGTACGACAGCAGCCGGTCGTGAAAGTCCTGCGGCGTGGTCACGCGCGAGCTCACGATGTGCGCCCCCAAACCCTGCAACACCGTGGTCGCCAGCCGGTGCTCGATGCGCTGGCGGTAGGACTCGGCGGTGGCCGCCCAGTCGGTGCCGCTGTCCAGGTGCGGCACCGGCGACAGCGCATAGAAGCCGTCGTGTCCGTCCGGCGCCATGCCGGGGTCGGTGGCGGTGGGCCGGTGCAGGTAGAGGCTGAAATCGTCGGGCACGTGGTGGCGCTCGAAGATGTCCTTCAGCAGCCCTTCGTAGCGCGGCCCCAGCACCATGGTGTGGTGCGGCACCTGCTCATATTGCTTGTTGGTGCCGAAATACCAGACGAAGAGGCTCATCGAGTACTTCTTGCCCTCGATGCGCTTGTCGGTCCAGTGCGGCCGGTGCTCGGGCGCCACCAGGTGGCGGTAGGTCCAGGCGGTGTCGGCATTGCTGACCACGATATCGGCAGCCAGCCGCTCGCCGTCGGCCAGCTCCACGCCCGTGACCCGGCCGTGCTCGACATGGATGCGCTTGACCTCGGCGTTGCAGCGCAACGGCACGCCGCGCGCTTCCAGCAGCCCGACGAGACCGCGCACCAGCGCCCCCGTGCCGCCCATCGCCCAGTGCACACCGTAGCGGCGTTCCAGCGCATTGATCAGGCTATAGATGCTGGTGACGTTGAACGGATTGCCGCCGATCAGCAGCGACTGCAGGCTGAAGGCCACGCGCAGCTTGGGGTGCTTCATGTGGCTGGCGACCATGCCGTACAGGCTGCGCCAGCCGCGCATGCGGACCAGGTTGGGGCTGGCCTTGACCAGGTCACCAAACTTATCGTAGGCAATGGCACCAAGCTTCTCGAAGCCGAGCTGGTAGCACTTCTCCGCCTCGGCGACGAAGCGTTCGTAGCCGGGCAGGTCGGCCGGGCTGATGCGGCGGATCTGCTCGCGGTTGGCCGCGGCGTCGTTGCCGTAATCGAAATGCGTGCCATCGTCGTATCGGATGCGATAGAACGGACTCACCGGCACCAGCGTCACGTCATCGGCAAAGCGCCGCCCGCACAGCGACCACAGTTCTTCCAGCATGAACGGCGCGGTGACGATGGTCGGGCCGGCGTCGAAGGTGAAGCCGTCCTGCTGCCAGACACCGGCGCGGCCGCCGGGCTGCCCGAGCTTTTCCAGCACCGTGACGCGGTAGCCCTTGCAACTGAGCCGCACCGCCGCGGCCAGGCCGCCGAAGCCGCTGCCGATGACGATGGCACGTCGTGCGGCGGCGGCGTTCGAGCGCTCGATTCCGGTCGACGGCGGAACCGCCGGCCCGACCGGGCCTAGCGGGGTGACGCGGCCGACGGCATGACTAGCGGGTGCGAAAGAGGTCTTCATGGGGTTCCAGGTTCACGTGTGCCGCCACTGCAGGCCGCCGCGTGGCAACGGCAGTACCGCCGCGCAGCGCCCAGCGCCACAGCGCCGTGGAAGGGAACGGCAGCACCAGCAGCAGGTGTTCGACGATGGCCAGGGCCAGCATTGTGGCCACCAGCGCGGTGCCCACCACCGCGGCCGCCGGCGTGGCGGGGTCGGCGGCACCCATCACCAGCCAGATCAGAACGGCACTTGCGCCGAGCACCGAAAACGGCAGCAACGCATTCATCGCGCGGCGGCGGAAAAAGCTCTGCAGGTAGGCCAGGTGCGGCGGCAGGAATTCCTCGCTGAGGTTGCGCACCCCCAGAAAGAGGTTGAGCTTGGCGCTGGTGCGCATGACCCAAAGCACCAGGAAGGTCTGCGTGCCCACCTGATTGGGCTGGCCCCAGGTGACGGTCACCACGGCCAGGCCCACGGCGATGATGGCGAGTTCGTGCCACAGGATGGCGCGCACGGATTCCACGAAACGCGGCCAGCCGCTCAGGCCGGTGGGCAGCGCCGTCTTGCGCGGTCCCGTCACCCAGCCGCTGAGAAAACTCAGTTCGTGCCAGCCCCAGACCAGCAGCGCGCAGGTGAAGGCGCAATAGGCGTTGGCCACCGTGGCTTCGCCGGCGGTGTGCGCCAGCGCCACGAAGGCCGCCAACGCCAGCAGCGACGACAGCCAGTGGCCCCAGCGCAGGGCGCCGTGCGGCAGGCGGTCGAGCAGCAGCATGAGGCCGGTGCTGAACCACCAGATGAAGACCGCGAAGACAGACGCCAGCGCCAGTTCGGACATGGTCGACTCCGGCGCTTCTGCGATGCGTGGTCTGGCCTGCTGCCTGCAGCGGCTACCAGGCCGGTGCCACGCGCACCTGCGCCGGCAGCTCGTGTTTCTGCACCGGCAGCAGGTACAGCCGCGCGAAGGTGGCCGCCCCCGCCAGCGCCCAGCCGGCCTGCTGCAGCTTGCCGACCAGGCCGCCGCGCGCCTTGGCCGCGTCGATGCGCGTCTGCACGTGGAACAGCCGCTCCATGCCGGCGCGGAAGGCCGGGTGGTCGATATCCAGCGAAACCGGAAAGACCTGCTTGCTGATCTCGCTGGTGATGCGGAAGACCTTGTAGTCGTACTCGGTGCTGTCCAGCCCCATGGCTTCGTGCAGCATCGGCCGCGTGTGGTCGCGCACGTACATGGTGGCGTACACGGCGAGCAGGAAGAAGCGGATCCACAGCACGTTGGCGCCGCGCAGCAGATGCGGTTGCGTGCGCATGATCAGCGCGAAGCTTTCGCCGTGGCGGAATTCGTCGTTGCACCAGCGCTCGAACCAGCGAAAGATGGGGTGGAAGCGCTTGTCGGGATTCGCCTCCAGTTGCCGGAAGATGGTGATGTAGCGCGCGTAGCCGATCTTCTCGCTCAGGTAGGTGGCGTAGAAGATGTATTTGGGCTTGAAGTAGGTGTAGGCCTTGGTGCGCTTCAACCCGCCCAGATCCAGCCCGAGGCCGAAATCCTTCAGGCTGCTGTTGATGAAGCCGGCGTGGCGCGACTCGTCGCGCGCCATGAAGCGCATCAGCGCCTTGATGTCGGGGTTGCTGATGTTCTTCTGGATCTCGTTGTAGAGGATGCAGCCCGAGAATTCAGAGGTCACGCTGGTGATCAGGAATTCCAGGAATTCCTTGCGCAATTCGGGCGAGACCTGCGAGAAGACCTCGGCCACTTCCTTGGCGAAGAGCTCGTTGCGCTGGAAATGGTCGTGGTTGTTGTCGCCTTCGTACTCGGCCATCATGGTGTCCCACTCGGCGCGGATGGGGCTCACGTCGATGCGGTCCATGGCCGCGAAGTCGGTGGTATAGAAGCGCGGGCTGAGCAGCGTGTTTTCCTTGGCCTTGCGCGCGGCCTCGTCGGGGG
>Ga0073899_10001008_pt1 | contig 25957 bp, 20 predicted proteins | sample KloWWTmetaKNB5Ph_FD_88975 | JGI IMG/M metagenome (GOLD analysis project Ga0073899, IMG submission 88975) | Active sludge microbial communities from Klosterneuburg, Austria, studying microevolution and ecology of nitrifiers - Klosterneuburg... | ecosystem: Engineered > WWTP > Aerobic digester >... | reverse complement strand
TTTTGCGTGCTGATGCTGCCCGGTGCGGGTGACGAACTTCAGGGCATCAAAAAGGGCATTCTGGAGTTGGCCGACCTGGTGGTGGTCAACAAGGCCGACGGCGACAACGTCAACCGCGCCCGGTTGGCGGCAGCGGAGCTGAAGCGGGCGCTGCACCTGCTGGTGCCGGCGAGTCCCAACTGGTCGCCGCCCGTGCTGATCGCCTCGGCCCTCGCCGACACCGGTCTCGACGAGCTCTGGGAGCAGGTGGGCGAGCACCGACGGCGGATGACCGCCTCGGGCGAGCTGGAGCAGCGACGACGCGACCAACAGGTTCGCTGGCTGTGGGGCCTGTTGGAGGACCGCCTGATGGCCGAACTGCACAGCAACGAAGCGGTGGCCTCGGCGGTTTCCGCCGCCGAACGTCAGGTTCGGGATGGGCAGATCCCCGCACCGGTGGCTGCCGAGGCGGTCTGGGCGAGCTATCGCTCCGAGGTGGCCCGGCTCGACCGACCGGGTTCGATCGATCCGCCGCACTTCCCGACGAGCTTGCTCAACCGTCCGAAGGGGGCGCTATCGAAGGTGCGCCGCCCGTGATCCGGTGCCGGGCGCCGCGGTCCTGCCGGGACTTTTCCTGTTGTGCGCGAGGAGGGACTTGAACCCTCACGTCCTTTCGGACACTGGAACCTGAATCCAGCGCGTCTGCCAATTCCGCCACTCGCGCGTGGCTTGCCGGGATCAGCGTAGAAGGTTCGCGGCCCCGGTGCACACCGACGGTGCGCAGGCCCTCGCCCAGGTACTCGCCAACCGGCGGGGCCGCACCGGTCGCTTGGGATCGGGAGGGTTAACCCTCTGCGGTCCGCCGGTGGGTATCGTGTGGCTGTGGGTATCCAAGGATTCGAACGTCGGCTGGAAAACCTCATCGAGGGCACCTTCGCCCGGGTGTTCCGCAGTGGTCTCAACCCGGTCGAGCTGGGTCGCAAGCTGGTCCGCACGCTGGACGACAAGCGCTCGGTCGGGGTCAACGGACGGGTGATCGTGCCGAACGACTTCACGTTCGTGCTCGCCGAGGACGACTACGAGCAGATGGCCGACATGGCCGGGGTGCTCGCCCGCGACCTGGGCGACGCAGCGCGTGAGCACGCTCGTGACATGGGCTACTCCTTCGCCGGACCGATTCAGACCACCTTTGCCGTATCGACCGACCTTCGTCCGGGGGTCTTCGAGGTGGAGGCGGCCCACAAGGAGGGCGACGGCTCGCCGGTGGGAAGCTTGCTGTTGCCGACCGGCGACCGGGTTCCGTTGGGTCAGTACGTCGTGTCGGTGGGCCGTCAGACCGACTGCACGATCGTGCTCGGCGACCCCAAGGTGTCCCGCCGCCACGCCGAAGTGCGCCCGTCGGGAAGCGGTTTCGTGCTCGTCGACCTCAACTCGACCAACGGCAGCTACGTCAACCGGCAACGCATCAGCCAGCACCAACTGGTCGACGGCGACGAGCTCGGCTTCGGTCACACCTACTTCTTTTTTGAAGCGTTCTAGGTCGGAGCGTCCCCGGGTGCCCTCCCGGGGCCGGTAATCTTTCGCCGTGCCCGAGCAGCTGCTCAACCTCCTGAAGATCTGTCTTCTCGTTCTGCTGTACCTGTTCTTTCTGCGCGTGCTGCGCGCCGTCTGGGCCGAGGTCAGCGTGACCAACGGGGCGTCGGTGATCGCAGGAACCGATCGGCGTCGCTTCGGTCGGCGGCGTTCCACCGGCGGCGCCAAGGCGCCTCAGGGACTGCGGGTACTCGAACCGCCGGACTGGGCCGGACGGGCGATGGGCATGGCGCCGCACATCACGATCGGGCGAGACCCCAGCTCGACGCTGCCGATCTCCGACAACTACCTGTCCCATCACCACGCTCGCATCGTCGACCGGGACGGCGATTACCTCTTGGAAGACCTGGGGTCGACCAACGGCACCTACCTCAACGGCAAGCGTATGACCGCACCGGCGCCGCTGCGCCGAGGCGACCGGGTGCAAGCGGGCAACCTTGTGATGGAGGTGACATGACCTCCTTCACCTGGGGTGGAGCCACGCACACCGGTCAGGTCCGGGCGATGAACCAGGACAACCTGGTGACCGCCGACGGTCTGTTCGCGGTCGCCGACGGGATGGGCGGCCACCTCGGCGGTGAGGTGGCCTCCGAGCGGGCCGTCCAACTACTCAAGGATCGGGCACCAGCCGGGCTGGAGGCCCTGATCGACGCGGTGAGGGCGGCCAACCTGGGCGTTCATACCGAGGCGGCGGGCAACCCCGAGCTGCGGGGCATGGGGACAACCCTGGTGGCGGTGGTCGGCACCGATGACGGACTGGGGTTGATCAACGTCGGCGACTCGCGCATCTACCTGTACCGCGCCGGCGTGCTCAAGCAGCTCTCCGAGGACCACTCGCTGGTCGAGACGATGGTCCGCCGAGGTGAGATCACCGCTGAGGCCGCGCTCACCCACCCCCAGCGCAACGTGGTGTTGCGCGCGCTTGGGGTTGACTCCGAGGTGGACCTGGACGCGTGGACGCTCACGCCGGCAAACGGCGACCGCCTGGTGCTGTGCAGCGATGGGTTGTTCAACGAGGTCTCCGGCGTGCAGATCGCCGGGATCCTGGAGAGCAACGCCGATCCGCAGGCGGCGGCGGACCGCCTGGTCGAGGCGGCCAACGAGGGGGGAGGGCGGGACAACATCACCGTGGTGGTCGTCGACGTCGAGGCCGACGCCGTCAGCTCTCCGGTCGAGGATCGACTCACGCAGGTGCTCTTCGCCGACCAGGCGGCGCGGGCACGAGCCGACGACGCCACCCGCGAGGTGGCCGTTCCGGTCGGCGCACGAGCGCCGGAGGAACCCGACGAACCGCTCCCCCCGGCGCTCTCGCCCGAAGTCGGTCCCCCAAACCAGGATGCGGATCGTGTTCCCGCCGACGACGATGGGGCCGACGCCGACGAGGTGTCCGAACCGGTCGGGGCGGCGCCGACCCGTTCGCTGTTGCGAACCCTTGCGTTCCTGATGGCGATCATCGTCACGTTTGGGGTGGCGGCGGCCGGCGTGGGCATGTGGGGGCGCATGTCATGGTTCGTCGCGCTCTCGCCCGACGACCAGGTGACGATCTACCAGGGACGACCCGGCGGCTTCCTGTGGCTGGAGCCGACGGTCGCTGAGCGCTCGACGCTGCGGCCCGACGACCTCGAGCAGGCCGACCTGCTGGAGATGGACGGGGGCAAGGTGGTCGGCAGTCTGAACGCGGCCGAACAGTACGTGGAGAACCTGCGCAACCGCGCGATCGAACGGGCGACGACGACCACCCGGGCCACGACGACGACAAAGAAGCCGACGGCGACGACCAAGAAGCCGACGGCGACGACCCTCAAGCCGCCGACGGCCACCACCGCCCCACAGCCAAGTGTCACGACCAAAGCGAACTCGCTGCGGAGCCCGGTGGCCCGCCCGCCGATGGGCGCGCCCTAGATGAACGGCCCTGCATGAACGGCAAGGACCGACGTACCACCGAGCTCGGCCTGATCCTGCTGGGCCTGGTGATCATTGGCGCCGCCTACACCCTGGCCGGCCTGGGCAGGCGGGCCTCGTTGCCCGCCGATGTGGTGCCGTTCCTCGTCATGATCGTCGTCCTGGTGCTGATCGCGCACCTGGCGGTGCGACGTCTGGCCCCCAACGCTGATGGGATCATCCTGCCGGTGGTGGCACTGCTCAACGGGCTCGGTTACGTGTTCATCGCCCGTATCGACCAGGACCTGGCCGTCCGCCAGGCCGGTTGGACCGCGGCGGGTGTGGTGGCGTTCGTAGTGACGCTGGCGCTCGTGCGACGGGTCAAGAGCCTGGCGGACTACGGCTACACGTTGTTGTTTCTCGGCCTCGGGTTGTTGTTGTTGCCCCTGCTGCCCGTGATCGGCAAGACGATCAACGGAGCCCGGATTTGGATCGGCGTGGGCCCCTTCTCGGTGCAGCCCGCCGAGTTCGCCAAGATCGCCCTGATCCTGTTCTTCGCCACCTATCTGGTGACCAACCGGGAACTGCTCGGGCTGACCAACTGGCGGGTGGGCCCGTTGCACCTCCCCGCTCCCAAGTTCTTGGCCCCGGTGCTGCTGGCCTGGGGAGTCGCCCTGTTGATCATGGTCGTGCAAACCGACCTGGGCTCGGCGTTGTTGTTTTTCGTTCTGTTCCTGTCGATGCTGTGGATCGCCACCGAGCGCCTGATCTATCCGGTGGTCGGCGGGCTGTTGTTCGGTGTGGGTGCCACGCTGGCGTGGACTCAACTCGGTCACGTGCAGGACCGTGTGGCGGCCTGGTTGAACCCCTGGGACCTGGCCGACGGCTCTGGCTTTCAGATCGTTCAGGGAACCTACGCGTTGGCGTGGGGTGGCATCGGCGGGCAGGGGCTGGGCCGGGGCTACGGCATCCAGGGCTTGGGCAAGGCCTTCGTCGCCACCGACTCGATCTTCGTGATCATCGGCGAGGAGTTGGGGATCTTCGGCTCGACGGCCGTGTTGGCGGCATTTCTGTTGATCGCCGGCGCCGGCTTTCGCATTGCGATGCGGGCCGATGACCCCTATCACAAGCTGCTGGCTGCAGGACTGACCGTGTCGCTGAGCTTCCAGGCGTTCGTCATCCTCGGCGGGTTGTTGCGGGTGTTGCCCCTGACCGGCATCACCTTGCCGTTCCTGTCCTATGGAGGTTCGTCGCTGATCGCCAACTACGTGTTGGTGGCACTGCTGCTGCGAACCTCCGATGAGGTCTCGACCCGTGCCGAGGGAACGGCTCGCGGCGGCCGGGTTCGGGTGGGGGCGAACGTGTGAACGTCCAGATCCGGCGGCTGGCGGTGGGGATATTGGTGCTGTATTCAGCGCTGTTTGTGCGGCTGAACGTTGTGCAGGTGTACTCGGCGGGCGACCTCAACGTGCGCGAGGGCAACAACCGCCAGGTGCTTCGAGACTTCGATCGCCCGCGAGGCAAGATCCAAACCTCCGACGGCACGGTGCTGGCCTTCACCACCGAGACCGGAGGCGACGGCTTCGAGTACCAACGCAACTATCCGACCGGCGAGCTGTTTGCCCAGGTCACGGGCTACTTCACGCTCGGGCTGGGGTCGACCGGCGTCGAGCGCAGCTACGGCGACGACCTGTCCGGCCAGTCGGGCGCGTTCGAACTGCGGGCGCTCACCAACCTGTTCGATTCCGAGGGGACGACGGGCGACGTCGTGTTGTCGATGCGCAACGACGTTCAGGAGACCGCACGCGACGCTTTGGGCGACCGGCGCGGGTCGGTGGTGGCCCTCGACCCCCGGACCGGGGAGATCCTGGCGTTGTGGTCCACGCCGTCCTACGACCCCAACCTGCTGGTCGATTCGACGGGCAGCGAGGCCATCCGGGTGAAGACCCTGCTCGACGAGTCACCGGACAAGCCGCTGCTCGCCAGGTCCTTTCGCGAGTTGTTTGCCCCGGGCTCGACGTTCAAGGTGGTGACCGCCTCCGCCGGTGTGCGTTCGGGTGCGGTCACCATGGACACGCCGTCCTACCCACAGCTGACCGAGTGGACACCTCCCGGCACCACCAAGGCGATCCGCAACTTCGATGGCGCCCTGTGCGGCGGTCCGCTCGACGAGATCCTGCGGGTGTCGTGCAACACGAGCTTTGCCGAGATGGGTGCCCGCACGGTCGGGCCCGACCAGTTGGTCGAAACCGCCGAGGACTTTGGCTTCGGTTCCAAGCCACCGATCGACATTCCGGGGGCGGTCGCCTCGGAGATCCCCACCGATTACGGCCGCCCGCTCGGACCTTTCCCCGACGGCGAGGGTGGCACGGTGTACGAGAACACGGCCGGGTTGGCCCAGGTTTCGATCGGGCAGGGCGATGCCCGGGCCACACCGCTGCAGATGGCGATGGTGGCCGGGGCGATCGGCAACGGGGGGATCGTCATGGAGCCCCACGTCGTTGCCGAGGTACGCGACACCGAGGGCGATGTCGTGCGCGAGATCGAGCCCGCCATCTGGAAGCGGCCGCTCGACCAGAAGCAGGCGGCGGTGGTGAGAACCGCGATGGACGGCGTGGTCGACGACGGGACGGCGGAGGCTTTGGACATCGAGGGCTTCGAGGTGGGTGGCAAGACCGGTACGGCCCAGACCGTCGCCGGCGAGGACCGCTCGCACGCCTGGATCGTCGGGTACGCCGGCGTCGAGGGGGAGGCTGCCGAGGTTGCGGTGGCGGTGATCGTCGAGGCCCAGCAGGGCATCTCCGAACAAACCGGGGGCCGGGTGGCCGCTCCGATCGCCCAGAGGGTGCTGCGCACCGCCCTCAACCCGGCGCCGGTATCGGCGCCGGGCGATCTTCCCGGCCAGCTCGGAGGCAACTGATGAGGCCAGAGCGCACCCCGGGAGGCACCTGCGTGAAGGGATCCCGACAACGGAGGGCCGATGCCCCAAAACCGCGCCGGGCCACCGGTAGTGTAGGCACACGATGACGCAGCAACTCGAGGTGCTGAGTGATCGCTACGAACTGCACCGCAAGCTGGCCACGGGCGGCATGGCGGACGTGTGGCTCGCTCGCGATCGGGTGCTCGATCGACCGGTCGCGGTCAAGATCATGTTCGCCCAGTTCGCCACCGATCCGCTGTTCGTCGAGCGATTCCGACGCGAGGCCAAGTCGGCGGGCAACCTGAACCATCCCAACATCGTCGGCGTTTACGACTGGGGTGAGCAGGGCGGCACGTACTTCATCGTCATGGAGTACATCGAGGGCCCGTCGGTGGCCGAGGTGCTCAAGTCCGAAGGCCCGCTCCATCCCCGCCGGGCGGCCGAGATCGCCGCCGACGTCGCCGAGGCGCTGAGCTTCGCCCACGTGGAGGGGGTCATCCACCGGGACATCAAGCCGGGCAACATCATGTTGACCAAAGCCGGGCGGGCCAAGGTGACCGACTTTGGCATCGCCAGGTTGGCGACGGCCCCCAACAACGAGCTGACCAAGGCCGGCTCGGTCATGGGTACCGCCACCTACTTTTCGCCCGAGCAGGCCCAGGGCCACACGCTGGATGGCCGCTCGGACCTGTATTCCCTCGGCGCGGTGCTCTTCGAGATGCTCACCGGCCAGCCGCCGTTCCAGGCCGAGTCGCCCGTGGCCATCGCCTACAAGCATGTGCAGGAACGACCCCGGCGACCGGCATCGATCCAGCCCGGCCTTCCCTTCGCCATCGAGGCGATCACCCTGCGGTTGCTCACCAAGAACCCGGCCAACCGCTACCCCGATGCAACCGAGCTGCGCGACGACCTGCACCGGTTCCTTGCCGATCAGACCACGCGCGCCGAGCTGGCGCTGCAGCGCTCCCAGCAGGCCGCACCCGCCGCCACGGCCGCCACGCAGGTGGTCACCACCACGCCCGGTGTTGGCGACGCCACCCAGGTGGTGGCCGCTGCGCACCCGGAGGACCCCGACGACGAACTGACTCCGGAGGAGGAGCCGTCGCGCTCCAAGCGGTTCGCCATCATCCTGGCGGCCCTCCTCATCCTGGCGGCGTTGATCGCCGGCGGGATCGTCGCCGCGCTCAACGCCGGCAGCAGCACCCGGGAGGTGCCCGACGTGATCGATCGGCCCCTCGCCGAGGCCACCGACCTGCTCGAGGCCGATGGGTTCAACGTCGAGGCGGTCGCCGAACCGAACGCCAACGTAGAGGCGAACATCGTCTACCGCACCGACCCGGCGGCCGGGGTCGAGGCCGATGAGGGCTCGACCGTCACCGTGGTCTACAACCCTTCGGCCGAGCCGGTCGAGGTTCCCAAGGTCACCGGCCTTCCGGTCGACGAGGCGTTGAAGCTGCTGGCGAGCAAGGGATTTCGCAACGTGGAAACCCAGGACGCCGAGGGCGCCCAAGGTGAGCCGGGCACCGTGGTGAGCCAGAACCCGGTGGCGGGCAGCGAGAAGCCGGTGAAGGACAAGGTCGTCTTGCGCATCGTGCCGATCCCGGTGCTCAAGGACATCCCCGAGGTGGCCGGGCTCTCCCCGGACGAGGCGACGGCCAAGCTGCAGGCGGCTGGGTTCGTCGTGGCCAGCACCAGCTCGGAGGCTTCGAACAGCACGCCCAACGGCAAGGTGACCCGTACCGACCCGACCGGCCGTGTGGAGCAGGGCAGCGAGCTCACCCTGTTCGTGTCGAGCGGTCCGTCGAGCGTGAAGGTGCCGACGGTGGAGGGCAGCACCGAGCAGGCGGCGCGCCAGCGCCTCCAGGAGCGGGGCCTCAAGGCGGCGACCGAAACGGTCCGGACCGAGGATTCGTCGCTGGACGGGGTGGTGTTGTCATCCAACCCCGAGGGTGGCGAGTCGGTGGACGCCAACTCGACGGTCACCCTGCGGGTGGGCAGCTACCGGGCCCCGCCGACCGCAGCGCCGACGACGGCGCCGCCGGCCACCGAGCCCCCGGCGACCCAGCCGCCGGTCACCCGTCCCCCGGCGACGACGAGGCCGCCGACGACATCGCCGCCCCCCAGCACCACGGTGGCGCCGACCACGACAGAACTACCAGCGGGCGACTGAACATGACCGATCCGACCCCATCGTCGGGACGCGGAGACGCACCGGTGACAGCGGATCGACAGCTCGGCCAGCGAAGGATGACGTTCGCAGAGCTGCGCCGCCGGGGCTTCGAGTCCGGCCAGCTGGTCGTCCTGAGCTTCCTCCTGGTCCTGGGCGCCGGCATTCCGTTGCTGGCGCTGTCGCCGACGCTCAACCCGGCCGACCTGCTGTTGGGCCGGTACCGGTTTCAGGAAACCCCGGACCTGATCGGGTTGACCCAACCGAAAGCGATCCAGGCGCTCGTTCGCGAGGGTTTGGACTCGACGGTCCGCTTCGATTACTCGGCGACGGTGCCGAGGGGTGAGGTGGCCGCCCAAGACCCACCGTCGGGCGATCCGGTACGGCGCGGTGGCAAGGTCACCGTCACCGTGTCTCGGGGCAAGGCGGAGTTTGTTGTACCCAAGTTGGTCGGCACCACCAGACGGTCGGTCGAGAAGCTCTTTGCCGACACCGGGGTGGCCCTCGACATTGCCGAGTTCCCCACCGAGGACGCTGTCGCCGGCGAGGTGATCCGCCAGGATCCGTTGCCCGGCGAAGTGGTTCGCTCCGGCGACACGCTGGCGCTGGTGGTGTCCCAGGGCGCCCAGAAGCGGAAGGTGCCGGAGGTGCGCAGGCTGCCCGCCGCCGGGGCGGCGTTCATCCTGGGCAACGCCGGGTTCGTCGTCGATGGGGTCACGTTGCAACGGGATCCGTTCCTGCCCAAGGGGGCGGTGGTGCGAACCGATCCGGCGGTGGGCAAGAACCTGAACAAGGACACCGTGGTCGAGTTGGTCGTCAGCGATGGACCCCCTCAGGTCAAGGCCCCCACCTTGGTCGGCACCCAGGAGACCCAGGCTCTGGAATCCTTGGAGTCGATCGGCCTGGTGGCGGCGACCACAACCCGGTTGGTGGGTCCGTCAGACCCGATCAACGGCGAGGTGCTGACCCAAAAGCCCGATGCCGGCACGTTGATGGACCCGGGCCAGGTCGTCGAGATCTTGGTGGCACGCGAGGGGACGCCGGGATGAGCCTGCTCTCGACCCAGCCGGTCGACGTCGAGCCCGAGGATGGCGTGGCCAACGCCGAAGCAGCCGCCAGCGCCGAACCAGCTGCGCCGGGGGGTGCCGCCGAACCCGGCGGGGTGACCGATCCCGCCGGAGTGCCAGATCACACCCGGGTGACCGAGATCGGCGACTACGAGGTGGTCGAAGGCGGTCAGCGTTGGACCTCGCTGGCGGTGGCGCTCATCGCGCTGGTGTTGTTGATGTGGCTGGCGGTCGATGCGTTCACCCAACGCCTCGGCATCGAGCGCGACGTGGTCGTTCCCGACATCCAGGTTCAGGACTTCAGCGGCCAGGGCCTGGCCGATGCCCAGCGCGAGGTCGAGGCCGGCGGGCTGGTGGCAGCGATCGAGTTTCGCGCCAACGACCTGGAGGAGTTCCCCCCAGGCACCATCTTCACCCAGCGTCCTCTGCAGGGCGCCAAGCTGCCGGCCGGGTCGCGGGTGACCCTGGTCGCGTCGTCGGGGCCGTCCCAGTTCGTCGTTCCCGACGTGGCTGGCCAGGAGTTGGACGAGGCCCAGCGCCTGGTGAGCGCCATCGGGCTGAAGCCCAAGGCGGTCCCTCAGTACTCGGACTCGGTGCGGGTCAACGAGGTGATCGAATCCCGTCCGCGGCCGGGCACCGAGGCTGCGGAGAACAGCGAGGTCGAGATCGTCGTGTCGGCCGGATACGCCCCGCGCAAGGTGCCCAAGATGGTCGGCCTGCCGGCGGAGGAAGCGCTCAACCTGCTGGGCCGAAGCGGTTTGGGTGCCGGCGACCTCGACACGCAGTACCGCGCCGGCGCCGAGGAGGGAACCGTGCTCGAGGTGTCGCCGAACGTCGGGACCGTGCTGTCGCGCAACTCGGCGGTCAACGTGGTGATCGCCGGTCCGCCCCCGATGGTCGGCGTGCCCTCGGTCGAGGGTCTGGGCCGGGAGCGAGCCGAGGGCGAGGTGGCCGACGCCGGGCTGGATGCGAGGGTTCTCGTTCTGCGCGTTCCGCTGGGCAGCCCCGATGACGGCCGGGTGATCAGCCAAGGGGTGCCTCCTCAAACCGAGGTGGCCCCCGGGTTTGAGATCGAGCTCATCGTCGGGCAGGCACCACCACCTCCGACAACGCGACCGCCGCCGCCGACCGTGCTGATCACGGTGCCACCGACCGCGCCTCCGACGACGCAGCCACCTCCGACGGAGCCTCCGACGACGCAGCCGCCTCCGACGGAGCCTCCGACGACGCAGCCACCTCCGACGCCGCCGCCGACGACCCAACCGCCCCCCGTCACTGGGGCCCCACCGGTCCCGGGCTGATCAGCTGGGCGAGGATACGACCGGCGGCTGCGGTGCCGGCCGACCGGCCAGCGTCAGAAAATTGCCGAGCAGTTGGTGGCCGGCGACGGTCAGGATCGACTCGGGGTGGAACTGGACCGCCTCGGTGAGCTGGTGGCGATGGCGCAGGCCCATCACCAGCCCGTCGTCGCTGCGGGCGCTGATCTCGAGGTGCTCGGGCACGGTGGCCTCGTCGACGATCAGCGAGTGGTATCGGGTGGCCACCAACGGGTTGGGCAATCCGGCAAAGACGCCCCGACCATCGTGATCGATCGACGAGGTCTTGCCATGCATCACCTGCGGTGCGCGCACGACCGACGCTCCGTTCACTTCGCCCAGGCATTGCAGGCCGAGGCAGACGCCGAAGATCGGTACCTCGCCGCCGAGCTCCCGGAACACCGCCTTCGAGATCCCCGCTTGCGGGGGCCGCCCGGGACCAGGCGAGATCACAACCCCGGCGGGGCTGAGGGCACGAATCTGCTCGATGGTCACCGCATCGTTGCGAAACACCTGCGGTGCGACCCCGAGCTCGCCCAGGTACTGGACGAGGTTGTAGGTGAAGCTGTCGTAGTTGTCGATGACGACGATGCCGGTCGGCATCGCCCCGACGGCGGGTGCGGGGGTGGACGCAGCGTGGGCAGGCACGGGGGCAGGCTACCCGTGCAGGCGGTGTGGGCCGGTAGGCTGAGGCGATGGCCAAGCCCACCAAACGTCGTGTTGAGGGCGAGCATTCTCGCCGAGTGACCCCCAAGGCAGGCGCCGCAGCCCCCGCTAAGGCACCCTCGACGGGTGCTGCAAGCGATACCTCGACCGGCGCCGACCAGAGGCCGTCGAAGCCGGGCACCGCAGCCTCTGACGCCACGCGTCGGTCGAAGCGGGTCACCGAGCATGCCGAGTCCCGCCGTTACACCCCGCCGAGCCCTGTCGACATGCCCTCGCCATGGTGGGTGCCCGCCATGATGTGGACGTTCATCGGTGCGGGCGGACTGGCGATCATCTTGAACTACGCTGAGATTTTGCCCGGGACGAGCAACGGTGCCAACGGCTGGTACCTGATCGGCGGCCTGGTCGCCATCCTGGCGGGCATCATGACCGCCACCCAGTACCGCTGAGCACAACCCCGACCGATATCGCCAGGCGAGGGTAGGGGAGTGACGCCAGGCGGGGTGTGAAGTTACACCGGTGTCACTTAACCCCAGGTTTATCCACAGGTGGGGATAACCGGTTCGGAGGGGGTCGGCGCGATCGGGTTACTCCTTCGGCGTGATCAGGTCCATGTCCTCCATGCAGTGGCGGGGAGGTTCGGGATCCTCTTCGAGCGCGGCGGTCATGCGCACCTCGGTGCTGCACAGGCTGCAGCGGTACACCAGCTTCACCTTGCGCAGCGTCCCAGGGTCGGGCGGCGGCGGCAACGGTGTGGCAACCGAACGGGCCATGGCGATGCCCGGAAACAACAGCAGGCCGATCGCAATCACGGCGATGACGGCGCGCCAGGGGCCGACGCCCCAGATGCCGACCATCGCCCCCCAGGCGGCCGCGCCGAAAGCCGCCCTGAATGCCCAGGCGCGAAGCCGCGAGTGACCAGCCGGGGCCGGGCTGGGCGCTTCGTCGGTTGACGGCCGGGTCGCCGGGCTCAGCGCTGGGGTCGTGTCGTCCACGTCACCAGTCTGGCCCGGCGCCCTGCTCCGGACACACCGCCGCTCCCGTTGACAGCGGACCAGTCCGAGTCAGCGGGCATGGGGGCGGGGCGCTCAGCCCAGGCGCTCGATGATGGCGGCGTTGGCCAGGCCACCGCCCTCGCACATCGTCTGCAGGCCGTAGCGGCCGCCGGTGCGCTCCAGCTCGTTCACCAGGGTGGCGAGCAGCTTGGTGCCCGATGCGCCCAGCGGGTGGCCCAAGGCGATGGCGCCGCCGTTGACGTTGACCTTGGCGTCGAAGGTCTCATCGTCGAGGCCCATCTCGGCCTTCCAGGCCAGCACGACCGAGGCGAAGGCCTCGTTGACCTCGAACAGGTCGATGTCGTCGATGCTCATGTTGGCGCGCTCGAGCACCTTCCGTGTCGATGGGATCGGTCCGGTCAGCATGGTCACGGGGTCGACGCCGGCCAACGAGAAGGCGTGGAAACGGGCCCGCGGGGTGAGCCCCAGCTCGGCGGCCTTCTCCTCGCTCATGATCAGGGCAGCCGAGGCGCCGTCGGTGATCTGCGAGCTGTTGGCTGCGGTCACCTTGCCGTCGGGCTTGAAGGCGGGCTTCAGCTTGGCCAGGCCCTCGGCGGTGGTTCCCGGGCGGATCCCCTCATCAGCGGTCACCGGGGCATCCTCGATGGCAACGTCGCCGGTCTCCTTGTCGCGGCGGCGACCCTGCACCGGGATGATCTCGTTGTCGAAGCGGCCCTCGTCACGGGCACGCTCGGCGAACTGCTGGGACCGGGCACCGAAGGCGTCGAGGTCCTCGCGGCTCAGGCCCCACTGGTCGGCGATCATCTCGGCGGAGATGCCCTGCGGGACCAGGCCGCCCTGCTCGGCGTAGCGCTCGTTCATGCCCTCGGTGAAGGGGAATCCAACGCCTTTGGAGACCGAGGCGCCCATCGGCACCAGGCTCATCTCCTCGACACCGGCGGCGACGACGACGTCGTAGGCGCCGGCCATCACGCCCTGGGCGGCGAAGGTGTAGGCCTGCTGGGACGACCCGCACTGTCGGTCGATCGTGGTTGCCGGCACCGTGTCGGGCCAGCCGGCGGCGAGGACGGCGTTGCGGCCCACGTTGAGGGCCTGGGCGCCCACCTGCATGACGCAGCCCACGATGACGTCGTCGACGATCGCCGGGTCGAGGCCGTTGCGCTCCTGGAGCGCCTTCAGCGCCTCGGCGGCCAGGTCGGCCGGATGCCAACCCGACAGGACACCGTTGCGCCTTCCCCCTGGGGTGCGGACGACATCGACGATGACTGCGTTTGGCATGGAGGACTCCCGATGGTGGTGATCGTTGCTGGCTGAACGGCCTCTTGACCGGACGGTCAAGTCTTCCCCAGCCCGGGGGAGGGGGTCAACCACGGGTTGTCGCGGCGGTCTGTGACCCAACGCACATCAGCGCGACTATCCTGCTCTCAGACGTACACGAGCATCCGCATCGAACGGGTGCCCCGGGGAGGACCACCATGCCGCTAACCGACCAAGAGATCCTCGACCGAGTCGAGGGCCAGACCGTGCCCACTGCGTTCATGGCCACGCTGGCCGAGCACAGCGACCTGGTGGCGGTGCGGTGGATGTCAGAGGGCGACTGGTTTCAGCTGAGCTTCGCCGAGTTCGCCGAGCGGGTGGCGACCGCAGCTGCGGGCCTGAGGGCGCTGGGCGTCGGCCATGGCGACCGCATCGTCATCATGATGCGCAACATCCCCGAGTTTCACATCGTCGACCTGGCCGCAACCTTCCTCGGCGCCACCCCGATCTCGATCTACAACAGCTCGTCGGCCGACCAGATCGCCTACCTGGTGGGCGACTGCGAGGCCAAGGTGGCCGTGCTTGAGAACGATGGCTTCCTCCAGCGGTTCCAGGCGGCTCGCGACCGCCTACCGGCTCTCCAGTCGATCGTCACGCTGCACGGCGGCGACGACGACACGGTGCGCTGGGACGACTTCATGGGCCACGACCCGGTCGACCTGACCGTGGAGGTCACCAACGCCACGCCCGACGACCTGGCCACCGTCATCTACACCTCTGGGACCACGGGCAACCCCAAGGGGGTGATGCTGAGCCACCGCAACATTGTGTGGACCGGCCAGTCGCTGCGCGAGACCTTCCCGTTCCCCGAGACCGCCGGCGTCAAGGTCATGTCGTACCTGCCGATGGCGCATATCGCCGAGCGCATGACCTCGCACTATGCCAGCGTCATCATGGCCTACGAGGTGATCTGTTGCCCCGAGTTCTCCGAGCTCACCACCTACATCGGCGCGGTGCACCCTCAACTGATGTTCGGCGTGCCCCGGGTCTGGGAAAAGGTCCACTCGGGGATCACCGCTGCGCTCTCGGCCGATCCAGAAAAGGAGCAGAAGGTCGCGGAGGCGGTCGAGGCGGCACTGCCGATCATGGCCAAGATGGACGCCGGCACGGCGACCGAGGACGAGATTGCCACGTGGAACTTCCTCGACGACGTGGCCTTCTCCACCATTCGAGAGCTGTTGGGCCTCGACGAGCTGAAGCTTGCGGTCACCGGTGCTGCACCCATTTCGCCCGAGCTGTTGTCGTGGTTCCGGGCGATCGGCATCAACCTGTGCGAGGTGTACGGCATGTCGGAGTCGTCCGGCCCGATGACCTTCACGGTGGAGAAGCCGAAGGCGGGCACGGGAGGCCCGGCCATCCCCGGCTCGGAGGTGGCGCTTGCCGACGACGGTGAAGTGATCTTCCGGGGTTCCAACGTGTTCGTCGGCTACCTCAACCAGCCCGAAAAGACCGCCGAAACGCTCATCGATGGCTGGCTCTATTCCGGTGACATCGGCACGATCGACGAGGATGGCTACCTGACGATCGTCGACCGCAAGAAGGAGCTGATCGTCACGGCCGGTGGCAAGAACATCAGCCCCGCCAACCTGGAGGCCGAGCTGAAGATGATCGACATCGTCGGCCAGGCCGCGGCCATCGGGGATCAGCGCAAGTTTGTGTCGGCGCTGTTGGTGCTCGATCCCGAGGTGGCCCCGATCTGGGCCAAGAAGAACGGTGTCGAATTCTCCAGCCTCGACGACCTTGCCCAGCACGAGGCGGTGAGGGAGCACATCGACGAGGGCGTCGCCGAGGCGATGCAGGGCTTCAACAGTGCCGAAGCGGTGAAGCGTTGGGTGATCCTCGGCGACGAGTGGGAGCCCGACTCCGACGTGTTGACCCCGACCTCCAAGCTGAAGCGCCGGGGCATCCTGGCCCGTTATCAGGACGAGATCGACTCGATGTACGCCTGAGCACTGCCGACGGGGTGGGCCGCTGGCCCGTCGGCCGGAGGGTTCAGTTCAAGTCGGGCCGTGCCGGCACCTTGGGTTTTGTGCGGGCCTTGGCGGCCCGCGGCGAGTTTCCACTCGGCAGCACCCGAGGTGCATGCGGGGCCTCGTCGTCGCGCAGCGGCGACAACAACAGGTCGATCGCCAGCCAAAGAGCCTTGGTGAACGGCAGACCCGCCAGCGACACGAAGATGGCCCAGCTCACTGCGACCACGGTCAACGGCACGGTCGGGATGTCCGGTTGGGTGAGCACCACCCCAATGGCGACGACGCCCATCAGCGATGCAAACGTCACGATCGTATTCATGCCGATCGCCCCGATGAAGGTGCCGGGCTCCCGCTCGAAGCGCAGCCCGCATCGGGGGCAGTGCTTGGCCAGGTTGAACCACTTGGAGAACAGGTGGCCCGAACCGCACACCGGGCAGCGCCGCGTCGCCCCGCGGAACAGGATGCGATACGACGTGACACCCAGCTGGGTCATGGTCGTGGGCGGCTCGCCGCTGGGCCGGGTCGGGCGCGGGCGGCCGGTGCGTGGGTCGATTCGGGTCACTGGATCCTCACAGGCGGTGCGGCCGCAGCGGCTGACGACCGCCTTCACTCTCCCCCGCTGCGGTAGCGGGATGCCAGTCGCCCCGGTTGCTGGGTGCTCTCCTCGCAGCGCCGAGATCCCGGCCTCATAGTCCGTCAGCGCCGAAGCGATGCTCGGCGTGGCGAGAGCTGATGCCGGGTCATACCCCAGCGTGAGGTCGGTCAGGCTGCGCCAGCCAGTTTGGCCGGTAGGAAATTCCCACGCCACCGAGAGCGCTTCGGGACGATCGCTCGTCGCCACCCGGATGGAAGCACCGACGGTGCCCCCATCTGATCGACAGCCCCTGCCCCTCGCAGAAGTCGAGAAACTCGTCGAGCCAGGCCCGATGGTGAGCGTCGGTTTCTTTCTCAAGGAACTGCGCTCGGTTCAGGATCGAGGAGCTTGATGCTCTCGTCGTTGTAGCGGCCGGTTTCAACACGGTGCGTGGGACAGAAGCTGGGCCTTGTCGTGTGCCATTACTTCGGTGAGCAGCGGCTTCTCGCCATCCGGCGTCATCACGATCATCTTTCGAGCCATACGGTTCCTTCGGGTACGTGTGCCCGGGTCCGGACCACGCACAGGGTGGCGGGCACAGCACTGCGCCGCAACCGATCAGATGCGGCGGCCCCGCTACGGTTCGGTCAGATCATGACGAACGGGGGAACGAGATGACCGACGCAAGCGAACCAACGTCGCAATCAGCGGCCGACGAACCCGTGGTGGGTCTGTTGTCCGAGCAGTTCGCCGCCGTGCGGGCCCTTGCCGACGAGGTCCCCGACGAAGCCTGGGCCGGGCCGACGGACCTTCCGGGGTGGACGGTGCAGGACTGTTTCAGCCACATGATCGGCGTGGAACGGGGCATGTTGGGGCACAGCGAGGACACGCCCTCGGTCGATCACCTGGCGCACGTCGACGATGACTTCTCTCGGATGGTCGAGGCACCGGTTGAGCTGCGTCGCAGCCGAACTCCGGCGGAGGTGCGCGCCGAACTCCACGACACCCTCGCTGAGCGACAGCGCGCATTGGAGGGCTTCGGCTCCGAGAAGTTCGACGAGGAGTCGTGGACGCCCGCCGGGCCCGGCACCTACCGCGACTTCATGGTGATCCGGTTGTTCGATCTGTGGATGCACGAACAGGACGTTCGCCACGCGCGCGACATGCCCGGGCACCTGTCCGGGCCGGTGGTGGCCTCGGTGCTTGCCAACAATGCCGGTAAGGCCCTGCCGCTGGTCGTCGGCAAGCGGGCCGACGCCCCGATCGGCGCGGTGGTGGCGATCGACGTCGTCGGGCCCACCGAGGCGTCGTTCGTCGTCCAGGTCAACGACGTGTCGGGCAAGAAGCGGGCGGCGCTCATCGACCCGGGCAGCTCCGGCAACCCGACGGCCACGGTCGAGGTCGATGTGGACACGTTCATGCGGCTGTGCGGCGGCCGCGTCGGCGCCGCGTCGTTGTTCGAGGCTCACCCCGATGCGGTCACCCTTGGCGGCGACGTGACGCTGGGTCGGGCCGTCGTCAACAACCTGGCCTTCACCCCGTGACGGCGGCGGCGCCAGGGACCGGCGGTGCACCCCCGCCGGACCGGCCAAGTAGATCCAGGGGTAGGGCCGCCGATCCGTCGCCCTGGGTTGAAAACTGCATCGACTGAAGTGGAGCTGACGGGACTCGAACCCGTGACTTCCTGCTTTTATCTCCACCTGACCAAAGGTCGGCTCGTCCTAAAGGCGCCCGAACGGGTCCGCACCAAGTCGCCCACGCTCATCTACTTACGTCGACCGCTTTGTGGGGCCTAGTCGGACTCAGGCGCGTTGAGATCCGTCACCCCGGTACGCCCGAGCGCATCCAGAGGCCGTGTGACCAACTCTTCAATAGCTCGATTTGCCTCGGTGTCGGAGATTGTTGAGTTCGGAAACTCCTGTCGGAGGCGTTCAAGCATCTCGGCTTGAAATGCCGCCTCTTGCCGCTTCTTCTCCAGCGTTAACTGCTTCAATTCCCTGTCCATCTTCAAGATCTTGTTCTGCTCGCGTTGACCATCCCCCTCCAACCACTCCTTCCGTTTCGCAGGCAAATCCCAGGCCATTCTGAGGACGGCGAGAACGAGCGTTGGCGGGATCAGCTGAGGGACGAGTCCGGCTAGTTCAAGAATGACCTCCGCCGGAGATGCCACTGACAGACGTCGAAGCTCGGGCGGGGGTGCATAGGCTGGCATCTCCTGTTGTGCGGCGGCTCGGTTGGCGACAGACCGAACTCCTTCGATCATCTCGAAGAAGTGATAGAGCTGCTTACCAGCGAGGTCAAGTTCTCTGTCGTTCTCGCCGGGACCGCTTAGAACAAAGCGAGCCTCAGAGGTCGGCAGGGGTTCACCGAGTCCTAGGGAGGCGATCGTGAGTAGACGACCGTATTCAATCTCCACCACAGCCGGTACGCTCTTCACATCAGCCTCAACAACGCTGCCAGCCAAAGTCCGACCGAGTTCCAGATATCGCACCGTCACCATGTCTCCTGGCTGCGGCTTGAGCCTCCTCAGTCCGTCAATGACTTCTTGCTCTTCAAATCTGAGTATTGCGCCCACCTCGCCGACCTCCGTCGCCCGGCCATATGTCTCCATCAGCTTGTTAGCCTTTGCGAAAACGACCTCGACGCCGTGATCAGATTCCCCGTAGAAGTAGCGAGCGTTGGATGATCGGTTTCCGTAGGGGTCCGCTGCTCGGGCGACGTCGAATCGGTTGATCGAGATGTAGCGCGTAAAGCCGGCGTCGATCAGGTTCTGGTAATGGCGGAGCGTCCGCTTGCTAACTGGGCCGTATCCAGCGCCATAGAGCCGAGCGTTGAGATCATCCAGCTCAACCTCACTACCGGCGGATCGGAAAATATCAAAGCCCGCTCTGGTGTCCCTGGGTGTCGCGTTGGCCACTGTCAATCTCCGATCCAGGCACATCGAAACGCAGGTCCAGGCGGGCTGCGGGTGCTGCTGCTTGTGGCCTGTCTTAAGTAAGAAGGCTCACCGGCCTCGTCCAAGGCGAGCTTGTCCTGCGAACAATACTCCAATGACGCGCTAGGCGATTGCCATTCAACCGAAACCGGCCTCAGGGGGCTACTCGGTCCTCCGGAGTCGGTTGAAGTCTTGGAGATGGTGCACTGAACGGTTCGGATTGGCTTCGGCGTTCAGAATCGCTAAACCCACCGTCACACCAGATCCGTACCATCGACTCAAGTCGCACATCGGCGGACCAAGGGGGTCGGAGATGGTACGGGTACAACGGCAGGTGTGTGCCGATGGTCGAGCTTGTTATGTGCTCAGCGGCGACGCGGTCGGGGTCGCGGCGGCGAACCGCTACCTGCTGTACCTGAGCAACCTGGACCGCTCGCCCAACACGATCCGTGCCTACGCGACCGATCTGCGGTTGTGGATCGGATGGCTGACAGACCTCTCCCGACCATGGGAGTCAGCGGACCTCGAACTCCTTGGCCAGTTCGTGCACTGGCTCCGCAGCAGCCGGTCTGGACAACCTGAAGAGGCCGTCACCCGGCTCGCTGCGGCGCAGCCGGGCAGGAGCCCCAAGACGGTCAACCGCATCGTGGGCACGGTCTTCGCCTTCTACGAATTCCACGCCGAGGCGGGCGCACCGATTAGCCGTCAGCTGATCGATTTTCGAGCGACTCATCACGACTACAAGCGCAGCCTCGGCAGGCGCAGCAGCCGTCGCCGGCCGATCACCCTTCCCGAGCCATCAACCCGTCCGGCCACACTCTCTGCGGCGCAGGTCGGCAACCTGCTTCGGGCATGCGAGCACCGCCGGGATCGCCTGCTGATCGGCTTCTGGTGGCTGGCAGGCCTCCGCGTCGGCCAGACCCTGGGGCTGCGACACGACGACATCGATGCCCGCAAAGCACAGCTCCGAATCGTGCCCCGGGTGAATCTCAATGGGGCCCGGCCCAAGGTGCGCGAGACACAGACGGTTCCCCTTCGACCCGAACTTGTGGAGCTCTACGGGGAGTACGTGCGAGAAGAGCTGCAGTCGGTCGAATCCGACTACGTCTTCGTCAACCTGTGGTGCAAGCCGCTGGGATCGCCCATGAGCTACTCGGCCGTCGACGGTCTGGTCCGCCGACTCCGCGCTCACTCCGGTGTGGACTTCACCCCGCACCAGCTGCGTCACACGTTCGCCACCGACCTGCACCGGGAAGGTGTCTCGCTGGAGGTCATCAGCCGCCTGCTGACCCACCGCTCAATCTCGACCACCAGCGACCTCTACCTGCACCTTGACGTTGAGGACCTTCGAGCCGGGCTCGAAACGTTGAAGGAAGCCAGAACATGAGCGCGCAGCTGGTTGTTGTTCGCGACCCAAGAGATGCGAACCCGGTCGACGTTCTGACGTCGGCAATTCGGCTCGAGTTCGCGGTCGGCACTTATCTGCCAGAGATGGACGACCCGGTGCTGTGGGGGCCCACGTGCGCGGTGTCCGACTGCCCTGGAGGCCGTGTGCAGATGCAGGAGCCGAGGCTGTGCACCACGCACCTCACCCGGTGGAGGAAGCAGGGCAAGCTCGATATCGACCGGTTTCTTCGCTCCGACCGGGTGCATCCGTTGCCAACGGCTTCAGGCCAGCGCAAGCGGTACTGCTTCAGCGTTGACGGCACAGAGGGCCGTCTCCGCGCCGAGCTTCAGCTCGGGCTTCCAACAACGTCACGACCGTCGTACAACCCGATTGTTCGCCAGCGACTTCCGAAGTGCCGTCGAGGCCGCCAGTTCTGCTGGTGTCGACACGCTCGTCGGGACTGAAGCGCTGTGGTCCGCCGAGGCGACTCGCGGCGCCGCAGCGTTTCTGAGGTTCGCCGAGCGAGAAGTAGTTTGGCTGCTGGAGCCGCCTGATCCGTTGGAACGAGACGTGTGGCGCTCGAGTGACTTCCCCAACAGTGGGGCCAACCGGGTGCTCAACCTGCGGTTCGAGGTCATCGACCCTCCTTGGCTGAGGAGCGCCGTCAAGCGGTGGCTCAAGCATCGCCTGGCCACTGGAACCAAGTGGAACACGGCGCACGCCAACCTGGAAGCGATGCGCCGTTTCTCGGAGTTTCTGGCGACGATCAGTCAGGTGGCTCGTTTGATGGGCGACCTGGATCGAAACCTGCTGGTGGACTACCTGAGCTGGTGTGCCGCCCTCCCGGTGGCGGCAGAGACTCGAGCCAAGGCGGTTGGCGGAGTGCGGCTGTTCTGTGACGACTACCGACTCAACGGCTGGTCGCCCCGTCTTCCTGCAACGGCGTCGATTGCGCGGGGCGAGGCACCGACCGCGCCTGACGGACTCCCTCGCCCCGTCGATGAACGGGTGATGCGCCAGATCGAGAACGAAGCCAACCTGGCTCGACTGCCCCTCAGCGTGATGGCCATCGTGGTCATCGGTATTAGGTGTGGGCTGCGCATCGGGGACGTGCTCAGCCTGCCACTCGACCCCTTGAGGCAGGACAGCACCGGCCAGCACACTTTGGTGTACCGCAACCACAAGCTGGACCGCGAGGTAGCGCTTCCCGTGGTGCACGAGGACGTCGTCGAGTTGATTGAGCGACAGCAGGGCGAGGTTCGCAGCCGGTTCCCCGATGGGTGTCGGTGGTTGTTCCCGAGGCTGACCGGCAACCCGGATGGCCAGCGGCACGTTCCCTACCCAACGCTGCGTGGACAACTGCAGGAGTGGTTGGAATCGTGCGGCATCGTCGACTCGACGGGTGCGCCCGCGCACGTGACCTTCCACCAGTTCCGCCACACCTTCGGCACCCGCCTGATCGAGTCGGGGGCGTCCGAACACCTGGTGCAGCGCCTCATGGATCACCGGAACGCTCGGAGCACCCGTGGGTATGCCGAGTTGTCCGATCAGACAAAGCGTAAGGAGTTCTTCAAGTACACCCGCTTCAACAACCGAGGTGACTCGGTACTGCTCAACCCCGAGACGCCCACCGGGGACGCGGAGTGGATGAAGGAGCAGCTCAACCGGGCGCAGGTGACGCTGCCCAACGGCTACTGCACCCTGCCGCTCACCCAACCGTGCGAGATGCGCAACGCGTGCATCGACTGCGATAGCTACTTCGTCACCACCGTCGAGTTTCTCCCGACGCACCGTAAGCAGCGGGATGAGACGGTCGTGCTGATCAAAAAGGCCGAAGCCGAGGGCAATCGGCGGCTCGTCGAGAAGAACACTCCGCTGCTCAAGCGTCTCGACACGATTGTCGAGACGCTCGAGAGCGATGTTTGAAGTGGAGACGGTGGCCTTGTGTATTGAAGCGTTGAAATGTGAAGCCAGAGGCCGGGACGCCTGGAGACGGCATAAACCGCGTCGCCCAACACCAGAACTCCGCCGACTCACAGCCAAAGGCACCGAGACCCGAGGCTGTTCGAGGGTCGTATCGGAGTCTCCTCGGCCTGCTACTAGCATTATGGTGCATGGAACGAGCCCGGTGCATCGTGCCGAAGGAGGAAGATCTTGTGAGAGAAGCGAACAAGAGGCCAAACAACGAGCCAAACGGTTTGACCAACGCTGAAATCCTAATGATCGTCAACGGGTGGATCGGCGGCGAGGGTGGTTACCTTGGGCGCTTCTCCTACCGAACACACAACGAATTTTGGTTGTCGAATTGCGATCTCTATGTTGACACCAATCAATACAAGGGCACGACCAGGCAACTTTTCACAGAAACTCTTTCGAACGCGACCTCTTACCATCAAGCGGACGCAATCGAAGCTCTACTTGAGGAGTACGATGGTGCTCGCGACGAAGAGCAGAATCAACTTTCAAGGGTCCAGCTCGTTTCCATCATGAATCGGCTACGATCGGGCTCCCTGCCGGATAGCTTTGATCCAGGGGAGGGATTTGTCGCTGTTGCCAGAGCGATCGACGACGCGCGGCAACTGACAAAAGGACCCGGTGGATATCAGAGCGCGGTCGACCGTATGCATACCGCCCTTCACGGCTACCTACGAGCAACAGCAGGCGTCTACGACCTCGACTTGGCTTCTCAGGCAGATATTGTCGCTTGCTGGAAGAGCCTTGTCGCCGCACATCCAGCATTTGCAAATCTGGGTCTGCGTCATCAGGAAATTCATACAGCCCTGAAGAGCATGACCTCATCCATCGGAACCCTAATTCCAATCCGCAACAATGCCTCGAATGCACACCCCAATGACGAGATATTGGAACACCCTGAGGCGGTTCTCGTGGTGAACATGACCCATACAATTGCGCTGTACGTACAGTCCAGAATCAATTCAATATAGGGGATGCAGCGAGCGAAACTGCCAGACCGGCGTCCGGCTGATGTTGACGATCGGTCGCGCTGTCAAGGCGCTAGCTCCCAGCGTGCTGAGAGGTGGGAAGGACACCCAGACACTGGGGTCGCGGAGTGACGAAAGCGGTTGCACTCGAACGGAGTTTGATGCTCTTCAATCGAAACCGCAGGCAACGCCACCGATTCCCCCTGGGCCGGCGTATGCATCTCCTTACCTTCGAAGGCAGGCTCCAAGCGTCGTCAACGACTCAAGACGCGAAGAACCCCCGGACCGTTGTCCAGGGGTTCTCGATGTCTAGCGACATCACGGGGTGGAGGCGATGGGACTCGAACCCACGGCCTGTTGCTTGCAAAGCAACTGCTCTAGCCAGCTGAGCTACGCCCCCAGGGAACGATTCAGCCTAGCCGGTGGAGACGCATCCGCTTACTTGGATGCGTAAGACCAGGGGTGGAGGTCACCAGAAGCGAAGCCGATCATTCGGACCTCATCGAACAACTTGACGGAGTGAACCACACCCGAGAACCGACTGTTTGGCTGATGTGCACTGGCAATAGCGGGATCGGGCCTGAGGGATGCCTAGCCCGAAAGCGGGTTGCGCTGAGGTTTGTCAAGGTCTCGAATTCTTCCGAGACGGCAGTTGAGGACGTCGCCCGAGAGCTCGGGCGCGACGGCAAGCGCACCAATCCGATGATGACCGCTCGGTATCTGCACCAGTTCACCCAAGACGTAGCGAGCGGTGACGTAGTCGTCGCTGCGAGGCTCAAGCCACGGGAAGTGTGGTTTGGACGGATCACGGGCGCCTACGAGTACGGGGCTCCGACCAAGAACTCCGATCTGCCGCACCCGCGCAACGTCAGGTGGTGGGGAAAGCTGTTCCGAGATGACGACTTCGATGACTCTCGGAGACGTCAGATCGACCAGCGGCGGGCATAGTACGAACTTCCCGACCACGACTGGTGGCTACGTCGAGCAATAGCCCTGGAGCCAGTCGAGTAGCGATCCCGTCGTGCTGCAATGCTGGAAGCCGGTCAGACCGAGGCTGCAGGTAGAGATAGCTGCTTGCAAAGCAGGTGCTCTAGCCAACTGAGCTACAGCCCCAATGAATTGCCCATGATACTCCGGTCTCGGTGCTGATCCTCCAATGGATGGTCCAGCGGTCGACCGGTTCGTCAGGCGTTTGCGATGGAGCGCCCTTCGGAGGGCTGCACGATGACGATACCGTCGCCTTGGAACGTGAGTTGTACCGCCTCGCCCGAGCCGAGGCCGATGGCCGCCTTGGCCTTCATCGTGCGGTTCAGGCCGGTCTGCAGGTTGGAGCTCCAGGCCACGACGGCATCGGTGTCGACGAACGTCGGGGCGTCGGTGCGCAGCACCACCGGGTCGCCATCGGTGGTGATCGCCACCCAGCCGCGTCCCTCAAGGCGGGTGTTGAACAGCCCCCCGGCGGCCATGCCGGCGCCCTTGATCCGCTCGATGTCCCAGGTGAGCGTCGGCTCGAAAGCCAGGATGCTGCGGCCGTTGACGGTGAGGCCGCCACCCTCGAGGTGGATGATGTGCACCTGGTTGCCCTGGTCAGCCAGAAACAGTTCGCCCTGCCCCTTGCAGCGCATGAGGGCCAGGCCTTCACCGGTGACGGCCTTCTTCATGAACTTGGCCATGCTGGAGCCTTCATGGTCGAAATCGATGTTGCCCTGCACGGCCACCATCGAACCCTGCTTGGCCAGCAGATCCTCACCCAGCACCACCTTGAGCAGCCGGCTGTTCTGCTTGACCACCCGCTGACCCGAGCCGACCTCGGCGTAGCGCGCATCGCTCAACAGGTCGGTGCGGATCCCGGCCACCAGCGTGTTGCCGGGGGTGGTGGTGCCGGGTGCCGCTGCGGTCGCCCCGACGGTGGCTCGGGTCGGGTCATCGCTGGGTCGGGACGCAGAGGTGGGCGTTGCCGCCGTGATCGAAACCGCGTGGGTTTGCGCAGTCCATTGCGACCCGTCCCAGTAGCGCTGTGCGGACGGGTCGGACGGGTCGGGGTACCAGCCGGCGGGAGTATTCATCGGCGACACGATAGGACGATCAATGGTCAAGCGCAGGTTTCCGGGTCGCCCGACCAGAACGCGTTCGGGCGCCCGTGAGCAGGCTGCCGAGTGGCCTCGATACGGTTGGGACGTGGACCGTCGCAGAGCAGCCATCATCGGAGGTGTGGGCCTCGGTG
>Ga0073899_10001006_pt1 | contig 25992 bp, 22 predicted proteins | sample KloWWTmetaKNB5Ph_FD_88975 | JGI IMG/M metagenome (GOLD analysis project Ga0073899, IMG submission 88975) | Active sludge microbial communities from Klosterneuburg, Austria, studying microevolution and ecology of nitrifiers - Klosterneuburg... | ecosystem: Engineered > WWTP > Aerobic digester >... | reverse complement strand
CTTCTACATGCGGCAGAACGACGACGGCAAGACCGTCGCCGCGATGGACGTGCTGGCGCCCGGCATCGGCGAGATCATCGGCGGCAGCCAGCGCGAGGAGCGGCTCGACGTGCTCGACGCGCGCATGGACCAGATGGGCCTGCCCAAGCACGACTACGGCTGGTACCGCGACCTGCGCCGCTACGGCACCGTGCCCCACGCCGGTTTCGGCCTCGGCTTCGAGCGCGCGATCCAGTACGCCACCGGCATCGAGAACATCCGCGACGTGATCCCGTTCCCGCGCGCGCCCCGCCAGGCCGAGTTCTGACCGATCCTGCTACTCGAGGTCGCTCTCGTCGAGCGTCTGGACCGGGTCGAGCGTGAGCTCGAGGTCGACGGTGCTGGGGCTGTGGCGATCGAGCTCGGTCGAGGTGTAGCCGCTGGCGCTGCTGGCGACGATGGTGTCGCCGCTGCGCGCCTCAAGCGAGAACCGGCCGTCGGCGGTGGTCTCGGCGGTGGCCGAGTCGCCGGTGCCGGTCGCCACCACCATCGCGCCCGCGACCGGGCGGCGGTCGGCGTCGCGGACCACGCCGCGCACCAGCACCGGCTTGTCGTCGGGGAAGTCGAGGTCGAGCGTGGTCGCGCCGCCGGCGGCGACGGTGGCCTCGAGGAACAGCGCCCGGCCGCCGTGCTCGACCTGGAGGTTGAGCTGGCACGCGGGCACGCCGTCGAGGTGGTAGCCGCCGCCGACCACGCTGACCACCCGGCGGAACTCGATCGCCATGACGTCGTCGCCCAGCCCGCAGGCGCGGGCGGTCAGCGTCACCGAGCCGTCGCTGACGCCGACGACCTTGCCGGTCAGCGCGCCGGTGCCCGACATCCGCAGCTCGAGGCCGTGGGTGGGCGCGCTGACGTGGGTGATGGTCGCGCCGACGCCGTCGGCGGTGGTCGCCACGCGGTACTGGCCGGCGGGCAGGCTGTACACCGCCCAGTTGCCGTCGGCGTCGGCGCGCTCCTGCTGGTTCATCGTGCCCTCGGACTCGCCGCCGACGTCGACGAGCGCGAACGGCACCGGCCGGCCGTCGGCGGTGACCACCCGGCCGCTGAGGTCGGGCGCGGCGTTGGGGATCACGAACACGACGTCGTCGTAGCGCCGGCCCTCGCGGCACTCGAAGCGGCGCGGCGGCGACGGCGGCGACTTCCACGGCCACGCCCGCAGGAACAGCGTCTGCTCCTCGCTGGTCGACCACACGAACGCGCCGTCCTCGCCGAACTCGCCGTCGGGGAAGTAGCTGGCCCCGGCGTCGGTGTCGCTCACGCCGCGCTCGAGCGCGCCGTCGGCGACCGGCTTGCCGTCGGCCCGCACCACCCGGCCGGCGATCACGCAGCCGGCCTGCATCGTGATCTCGGTCTCGGCGGTCTGGCCGGCGTCGACGGCGACCATCGCGTACGCGGCGACGCCGCCGTAGCGATCGTGGAACGCGTCGAGGCGGTAGGTGGTGGCCGCGACCTCGAGCTGGAAGCCGCCGGCGCCGTCGGTCTCGGCGACGTCGGTGCCGAGCACCGGCCGCGCGGTGCCGACGTCGTCGGTGGCGAACGCGCGCACGATCGCGCCGGCGATCGGCTTGCCGTGGGTGTCGATGACGCGGCCGTGGACCTTGCCCGAGCGCTCGACCTCGAGGTCGACGCCGTCGGTCGACGTCCGCAGATCGAGCGCCGCGGCCAGCTCGAGGCGGGTGGCGGCCACCTGCTCGGGCCGCGGCCGCGCCGGCAGCCGCTCGCGCACCGGCGGCGCCGCCGACATCACGCCGTCGCCGCGGACGAACGGCCGGTAGCGGCCGGCCGGCAGATCGATGCTGTAGCGCCCGGCGACGTCGGCCACCGCGCTCGACTCCGAGCTGCCGTCGGCGAACACCACCTCGACGTCGGGGACCGGCTTGTGGCTGGTGCGGTCGACCACGGTGCCGGTGACCCGCACCAGGCCGTCGGCCGGCGGGGACAGCGCGATCGGGCCGAGCCGGCGCCGCCCCGGCGTCTGCCAGCCGTTGGGGCCCAGCCGCCACGGCAGCGCGGGGCCGGCCTTGGCGGTGCCGCCGGGCTTGCCGTGGCGCGGCGCGGCGCGCCGCTCGGGCCACGCGACGATCGCCACGATCACCGCCACCACGGCCGCCGCCAGCCACCACCATCGACGCTGCCGGGGGAGGGGTGGTGTCACGGGGGCGGCCATCGCTGGGATAGGGACGCCCGAGGCGCCCCCAAGTTTCAGGAAATCAACCCGCTGGCCGCCGCGGTCATTCCCGCCGCCGCGCCATCACCGGCCGACGTCGACCACCAGCACGGTGATGTTGTCGCGGCCGCCGCGCTGGTTGGCCAGGTCGATCGCCGCGTCGGCGCACGCCTCGATGGCGTCGTCGCCGATCAGCTCGACCACCTCTTGATCGTTGCGCAGGTAGCCGTGCAGCCCGTCGGTGCACATCATGAAGCGATCGCCAGGGGCCACGTCGACGTCGGCGGTGTCGACCTGGACGTAGTCCTTGTGGCCGACCGCGCGGGTGATGACGTTCTTGGCGGTCGACTTCTCGGCCTCCTCGGGCGTGATCAGGCCGTGCTTGAGCTTGTAGTTGATGAGGGTGTGGTCCTCGGTGATCTGCATCGAGACGGGCCCACGCAGGCGGTAGACCCGGCTGTCGCCGACGTGGGCCGCGAACGCGTAGCCGCCGCCGATCAGCATCGCCGAGCAGGTCGTCGACATGCCGCGCTTCTCGGGCGACAGCTCGGCCATGCCGTAGACCATGTAGCAGGCCGACTGGACGCCGCTCTCGAGCAACCGCCGCACCTCCCAGATCGCCTCGTGATCGCCGGCGGCGATGTCGGCGGTCAGGCGCTCGAGGTTGCGGGCGGCGCCGCGCACCCACATCTCGAGCTGGTCGATGCACTCGCGGCTGGCGACCTCGCCCTTGTTGTGGCCGCCGACGCCGTCGGCGACGACGTAGAACCCCATGCGATCGTCGCGGAAGTACGAGTCCTCGTTGACCGCGCGCCGGCGCCCGACGTCGGTCCGTCCTACCGAACGCAGCGCCACGGTTTGGCCTCTCACCATCGCCGTCCATCATACCAGCAGGATGTCGTGGCCGGCAGCGTCGGGGCGGGCTACCTTGTAGCGGATGGGGTACCAGCTGGCCAGCACGCTGACGCAGGCGCGGGAGACCGTGCTGGCGAGCTGGGCCCACCGCTACGAGCGCGGCGGCAAGCGCGGCCCCGGCGCCCGGCCGGCGCGCCAGCACGCGCCGATCGTCAGCGGGCTGCTCGAGGGCCTGGCGGTGGCGGTGGCCGGCGACGCCGTCGACCTGCGCGCCGGACTGCCGGCGCTGCGCGATCTGGAGAAGGCGATGGTGTTCGCCGGCGCGACCTGGTCGGCCGACGGCGCCAGCGGCTTCGAGGTCGGGGCCGTGATCGCCGCCCTGCGCGACGCGGTGCTCGAGCACGCCGATCTCGAGCTGGCGCCGGCGGTGACCGATCTGTTCGAGTGGCTGACCATCCTGGCGCTCGACGCCTACGCCACCGCCGGTCGCCGCGCGGTGGCCGAGCGCGCCGCCGAGCAGCTCGAGGCCGGCACGCCGGTGGTGCTGCTGACGCCCGACCTGCCGGCGGTGTGGCTGGTCGGGGCCCCCACCGAGGACGCGCTCGACAGCATCCTGGCCCGCGCGATGCTGCTGGTGGTCCGGGTCGGCGCGCCGTCGCTGGTGCTCGACGTCAGCGGCCTGGCCGACGCCAACGCCCGCGCGGTCACCGCGGCGATGGCGCGGCTGTGGGAGCATCGCCGCATGGGGCAGGTCGAGCTGGTGGTGGTGGGCGCGGCGACCGAGGTGGCCGATCGGTGGCGGCGTGAGGCCGACGCCCACAAGGTCGCCACGTCCTGGTTCGAGCGCTGCGACGACGCGCTGGCCCACGCCGCGCGGCGCGCGGGCATCAGCATCCTCCGGAGGTCGTGAGGTTTCGGCGCCGGCGCGCGATCTACGCGCCGCGATGGCGCGTCGTCCGCGCCGGCCTGCTATGATCGACCACTGCCGTGGGAGATGAGTTCCCAGCCCGCTTCGGTCGCTACACGCTGATCGAGCGCATCGCCGTCGGTGGCATGGCCGAGCTGTTCAAGGCCACGGCGCCCGGCGAGCACGGCTTCGAGCGCCACGTCGTGATCAAGCGGCTGCTGCCGCACCTGGCGCGCGAGCCGGTCTACACGGCGATGTTCATCGACGAGGCCAAGCTAACCGCGCGGCTGTCGCACCCCAAGATCGCCCAGACCTACGAGCTGGGGCGGGTCGACGACTCGCTGTTCATCGCGATGGAGTTCGTCGACGGCATCGACGTGCTCGGCCTGCTGCGCGAGCACGCCTGGCAGCGCAAGCGCCCGCCGACCGAGCACGCGGTGTGGATCTGCCACGAGGTGCTCGACGCGCTCGACTTCGCGCACAACCTCGCCGACGAGCACGGCCAGGCCCTGGGCGTGGTCCACCGCGACATCTCGCCGTCGAACCTGCTCTTGTCGCGGCGCGGCGACGTCAAGCTGGTCGACTTCGGCATCGCCCGCGCCGGCGGCAGCGGCCGCCACCACCGCACCAAGTCGGGGACGCTCAAGGGCAAGTACGGCTACATGTCGCCCGAGCAGGTGGTCGAGCAGCCGGTCGACGCGCGGTCGGATCTGTTCTCGGTCGGCGTGGTGCTGGCCGAGATGCTGTGCGGGCGGCGGTTGTTCGCCGCCGCCGCCGAGCTCGACGTGCTGCTGATGGTGCGCGACGCCAAGCTGACCCGGCTGGATCAGTTCGGGGGCCACGTCCCGCCCGGCCTCGACGTGATCCTGCGCAAGGCGCTGAAGAAGGATCCGGCCGAGCGCTGGAGCAGCGCGGCCGAGCTGCGCGACGCGCTGGCCGACTGGATGTTCCAGGAGCGGCTGCGGGTCACGCCGCGCCACATCGGCGAGCTGGTCGAGTCGCTGCACGACCAGGTGTGGCGGCGCAAGCGCGAGACGATGGCGCAGAGCGACGCCGAGAACGCCGCGCTGGCCGCCGCCGCGCCTGGCCTGGTGGCGCCGCCGCGTCGCCCCCGGCGCCAGAGCGAGCGCATGCCGGCGCTGCTCGACGCGCGGATGACGCTGAGCGACACCGGCGGCGTGGCCGCGCTCGACGGCATCCCCGGCGGCGAGCTGAAGATGACCGACAGCCTGCCGATCATCTCGATCGAGGAGGTCGAGCCCGAGCGCGACGCCGGTCAATCGGCCGGGCCGCTGGCGATCGGCAGCGACGGCGCGCTGGATCTCGACCTCGGCCTCGACGCGATGACCAGCGGCGTCGAGCCCGACGACCTCGGCCTCGGGCCGGCCGGCGCCCGCGGCACGATCCCGCCGCCGTTCGACGGCGACGGTGACGGCGGGCGGGTGTCGGTGGCGACCCAGGCCGCGGTGTCGGCGGCCGGGTTCCTCGACACCGACTTCGGCGACCTGGCAGACGAGATCGAGGCCGCGGTCCATCACCTGCAGCTGCCGGTGCCGATCGCCGCCGCCGAGGTCGAGGCGTCGGTGCGCTACGCGTCGATCGAGGACGCGATCGCGGCGGTGTCGCCCGAGGCGCCCGACCCGGCGTCGATCGACTTCGACGAGACCGAGGTCGAGCCCGACCACGCCCGCTCCGACGCGATCCGGCTGCCGAGCGCCGAGGAGATCGTGGCCCGCGCGACCCAGGCCGCGCCGCCGCCCGAGGCCGAGGTCATCACCACCACGACCGAGGAGGGCGACTTCACGACGGTCGCGCCGATCGCGCTGTTGTTCCGGCTGGCCTCGACCCAGGCCACCGGCCTGCTGGTGGCGTCGGTCGGCGGCATCAAGAAGGAGATCTACATCCGCGCCGGCGTGCCGGAGTTCGTCTCGTCGAACATCGCCAGCGAGCTGTTCGGCGCGTACCTGGTGCAGTGCGGCGCGCTGTCGTCGGGCGAGCTGGCGATGGCGCTGGCGATGATGCCGCACTACGGCGGCAAGCTCGGCGACACGCTGGTCGGGCTCGGGCTGCTCAAGCCGCTCGAGGTGTTCCGCCACCTGACCGTGCAGGTGCGGCAGAAGCTGATCGACGTGTGCACCTGGACCAAGGGCACGTTCGGCTGGTACGAGGGCCGCGCGCTCGAGCGCAACGCGTTCCCGCTCGACCTCAACCCGTTCGAGGTGCTCGGCGCCGGCGCGATGGCGATGCGCGACGAGCTGGTGGTGGCGTGGATGGGCGAGCACGCCGCCGACGCGCTGATCCACCGCTTCGTCCGGCCGCCGGTGCCGCCCGAGCGGTTCGAGATCGTCGGGCTGCCGGCGCTGTTCGCCCGCGTCGACGGCATGCGCACCGTCGGCGAGCTGGTCACCGAGTCGCTCGACCCGGCCACCCAGCGCCGCACCGCCCGGATGCTGCTGCTCCTGCAGCAGACCGGGCTGACCACCACCGAGTCGTTGTAGCCGAGGCTCAGCCCGGCGGGCGGCAGCGGCCCATGCCGTTGCACGACCAGCCCGACGGGCAGTCGGCGGGGCCGGCGCAGCTGGTGGTGCAGCGCATGCCGACCTGCATGAAGTTGTAGCAATACGCGCCAGCGCAGGCGGCGGCGCACGGCGTGTTGTCGGTGCAGGTGATCGCCGCGGTCGGCAGCACGCACGCCATCGGCGCGTCGATCGCGCCGGGGGGGGCGTCGATCGTGCCGTTGTCGCCGTCGAGCCCGGCCGGGGCGTCGATCGGCGGCGTCGAGGTGTCGTCACCGGTGCAGGCGGCGGTGGTGACCAGCGCGGCCAGGGCGAACAGGAGGGCCTTCATGGGACCACTATCGCCCACCCGCCGCCGCGGGCCGCGTTACATGGGTGTGACAGCGCGCGGTGGGGTCAGCGGGGGCGCACGGCGCGCGGCAAGAGCGCCCAGTACTGGCCCTTGCCGCCGAGGTGGCCGGCGACGTCGCCGTCGGCGGCGTCGGGGCCCCAGTACAGATCGGCGCGCACCGCGCCCTTGATGTTGCCGCCGGTGTCCTGGGCGATCACCAGGTGGCGCCACGGCTCGGTGCCGCGGGCGCCAACCCGGGGCGCGTCGGTGTCGATCCACAGCGGCGTCGACGCGGCGATGAAGTTGCGATCGACCGCGGCCGAGCGGCGCGGCGTCAGCACGACGTCCTGGGAGCCGACCGCGCCGGCGCGGGTGCCGAGCTTGAAGAACACCATCGAGGCGTCCCCGTCGATGATCGCGTGGACGCCGGCGCCGTGGGACGCGAGCGCCGCGCGGATGCCGGCCATCGTGCCCTGGCCCTTGGGCAGCTCGCCGCGGGCGCGCAACAGCCGCGCCGGGCCGGTGTAGGGCTGGCCGTTCTTGCCGTCGTACTCGACCCACACCTCGCTGCCGTCGTCGAGGATGGCCCGCCCCGAGCCCTCGATCCGCAAGAACAGCTCGTCGATCGGGTCGTCGACCCACAAGAGCTCGAGGCCGCGGCCGGCGAACGCGCCGGCGCGGATCTCGGCGCGGGTCGGCAGCGGCTTCAGCCCGCCGGTCGCGGGATCGACCACGCCCCACTCCTTGCGGCCGCGGCCGGTGGGGCTGCACTTCGACCAGTCGATCATCGCCAGCTCGGGCGGCCGCCGGTAGATCGGGTGCTGGTACTGGTCGTGCTGCGTGCGCGACGCGCGCAGCGGCTGGACGAAGTACGCGGTCATCTTGCCGACCGGGCCGCGCTTGCCGTTGACCTGCCACGGCGCGAACTCGCGCTCGAACATCGCGCGCGCCGCGGCGTCGTCGCCGGCCGGCAGCGCGGCCACCGCGGCGCACGCCGCCCGCCACTGCCGGGCCCGGCCGAAGCGGTGGTCGAGGCCGATCCACGCGCCGTCGGGCAGGGTCGCGAGCTTGTCGCACGAGCGCGCCAGCGCGGCGGCCGCCTCGGCGTGGTGGTCGTCGGCCCACGCCGGCAGGTCGGTCCACCGGGCCGCCGCCAGCCGCATCCGATCGATCAGCGGCGGCGGCCGCGGCGTGACCTTGGGGCAGGGCGGGTCGAGCGCCGCGACCGGCGCGACGATCGCCGCCGCGACGTCGGGCAGCCGGGCGTCGACGGGCGGTGGGCCGGCGTCGAGCGTCGCGGGCGGCGCCGCGGTGGCGGCGGTCGCGGCCGGGGGCGCGGGCGCGCCGCGGTCGCCGCAGCCGAGGGCTAGCACCAGTCCGAGCGGGGCGAGGCGACGCACGCCTCGATCCTACGCGCGGCGGGGCCGGCGTGTTCCCGATTTCGGCGCGCGCGGTGCGTGCGATCACCGTGCGTGCCCTCGACGGCTGGCGCGCGCGGTCGATTCGATCCACGTGTCCCATCCACCTCCGCCCCCCGGCGCCGAGCGCCGGCAGCACCCCCGCGCCCCCGTCGAGGCGGCCGTCACCCTCACCCACGGCGACCTGATCGTGTTGACCTCGATCGTGGACGCGTCGCTGGGCGGGGCGTTCATCGCGGCGCCCGACGATCTCGCGGTGGCGGTCGGCGACCTGGTCGTCATCGACTTCGGCAAGACCACGCGGATCTTGCAGGAGGCGCGGGTGGTCCGGGTCGTCGCGGGGCCGCCCCGGGGCTTCGCCGTCGCCTGGCGCGAGGCGTCGCGCGACACGCTGGCCGCGCTGCGCGTCATCTTGCCGATGCCGCGGCCGCGGCTGGCCGCCCCGCCGCGGGCGTACACTGCCGGCGATGTCCGTCCGCGACCGAACGCCCCGTCCGCCCGCGGCGAAGTACATCACGCCCGAGGGCGCAAGGAAGCTCCGCGATGAGCTCGAGTGGCTGTGGACCAAGGAGCGGCCGCGGGTGACCCAGGCGGTGTCCGACGCGGCCGCGCTCGGCGACCGCTCGGAGAACGCCGACTACATCTACGGCAAGCGTCGGCTGCGCGAGATCGATCGGCGCGTCGAGTACCTGGCCAAGCGCCTCGACGTGCTGACCGTGGTGACCGAGGTGCCCAAGGATCGCGGCCGCGTCGCGTTCGGCGCGTGGGTGACGCTCGAGGACGACGACGGCGCCGAGGCGGAGTACCGCCTGGTCGGCCCCGACGAGTTCGATCCCAAGCAGGGCTGGATCAGCGTCGACTCGCCCGTCGCGAAGGCGGTGCTGGGCCGGCGCGAGGGCGACGAGGTCACGGTGGCGCGGCCCAAGGGCGCCGCGACCTTCACGATCACCGCGGTCCGCTACGGCGCCTGACGCTCGCCGGCGCGCGCGCTTGCCCGGCGCCGCCGCGCCACCCACAATGCCGCGATGTCGCCGCCCGCGCCGTCTCGCCGCTTCGGTGGCGCGCTCGCGGTCGGCGTCGGCATCTTCCTGTCGCGCGTCGCCGGCCTGATCCGCGAGCGGGTGCTGGCCCACTACTTCGGCCTGGGCGACGCCGCCGGCGCGTTCCGCGCGGCGATGCGCATCCCCAACCTCTTGCAGAACCTGCTGGGCGAGGGCGTGCTGTCGGCGTCGTTCATCCCGGTCTACACCCGGCTGCGCGCCGCGGGCCGCGACGACGACGCGCAGCGGATGGCGCGCGCGGTCGGCACGCTCCTGGCGCTGGTCGCCAGCGCCGTGGCGCTGCTCGGCGTGGTGGCGTCGCCGGCGCTGGTCGACGCGATCGCGCCCGGGTTCCACGGCGCCACCCGCGACCTGACGGTGCGGCTGGTGCAGATCATGTTCCCGGGCGTCGCGCTGCTGGTGCTGTCGGCGTGGTGCCTGGGCGTGCAGAACAGCCATCGCAAGTTCTTCCTGTCGTACGTCTCGCCGGTGGTGTGGAACGCGGTGGTCGTCGCCGCCGCGGTGATCGCCGCGCGGCGCTACGCCGGCCACGCCGACGACCTGGTGGTGGCGGTCGCGTGGGGCGCGGTGCTGGGCTCGGCGGCGCAGCTCGCGGTGCAGCTGCCGACGGTGTGGCGGCTGCTGGGCAGCCTGCGGCCGACGCTCGCGCCCGGCGATCCCGGCGTGCGCGCCACGCTGCGCGCGTTCGGCCCGGTGTTCATCGGCCGCGGCTCGGTGCAGATCTCGTCGTACCTCGATCAGATCCTGGCCAGCTACCTGGGCCCGGCGATGGTCGCCGGCATGAGCGCGGCGCAGACGCTGTACGTGCTGCCGGTCAGCCTGTTCGGCATGGCGGTGTCGGCCGCGGAGCTGCCCGAGATGGCGCGCGCCACCGGCGACGCCGAGGCGATCGCCGCCGCGCTGCGGGCCCGGCTCAAGAGCGCGCTGCGCCGGGTGGTGTTCCTGGTGATGCCGTCGGCGATCGCGTTCGTCGCGCTGGGCGACGTGATCGTCGGGCTGGTGTTCCAGAGCGGCCGCTTCGACGCCGGCGACACCCACGCGGTCTGGATCATCCTGGCCGGCTCGGCGCTCGGGCTGTCGGCCGGCACCCAGGGCCGCTTGCTCGCGTCGGCGTTCTACGCGCTGGGCGACACCAAGACCCCGCTGCGCGCGGCGCTGGTGCGGGTGGCGATCACGTTCGTCGCCGGCTGGGCGTTCGCGCTGCCGCTGCGCCACCAGCTCGGCTACAGCGCGGTGTGGGGCGCGTTCGGCCTCACCGCCAGCGCGGGCGTGGCGGCGTGGATCGAGTACGAGCTGTTGCGGCGGTGGCTGGCCCGTCGCATCGGCCACGTGCCGGTGCCGGTCGGGCTGGTGCTGGGCTCGTTCGCCGCCGCGGCGGTCGCGGGCGCGCTGACGTGGATGGTGATGCACGCGGTGGCCCCGCGCGGGGTGCTGGTGGCCGCGGCGCTGGCGCTGCCGCTCTACGGCGCGCTGTACCTGTGGCCGATGGTGGTGTTCCGCGTGCCCGAGGTGGCGGCGGTGACCGGCCGGCTCCGGCGCCGCCGCGCTGGCTAGCGATGGGCTGAGATCGCGACGCGATTGTCAGGATCTGGCGGGGGCCTGGTGAGTGGTCGACGTTCGACGTTCGTCACGTTGCCAGAGGGCGCGTGCGATTTCAGCGGGTTGGGATGCGTTCGTGGACATGGCGCGGGGGTTGCTCTACGGCTGGACCATGAACAAGCTCGCTGCCCTCGCTTTCATCGTGGCGTCGTCGTCGGTCGCGCTCGCGCAGGGGACCCCCGCCCCGGCCCCCGCGCCCACCACCGCTGCCGGGCCGGTGGTCGTCGTGTCCCCGGCGCCGGTCATCGTGACCCAGCCGGCCCCCGCCGCGCCGGCCGCCACCGCGCCGGCCGCGCCGGCCACCGCCGCGCCGCAGACCGAGCCGTGGGAGAACGTGAACCACATCAACGGGCAGCTGGTGCCGGTCGGGCAGGAGAACGACTACCTCAAGAAGTTCAAGAAGTGGAACGTGTCGACCAACCCGCTCGGCTGGGTGCTCGGCAGCTACGGCGTGTCGGTGAGCTACGGGCTCAACCAGAACATCGCGATCCGCGGCGACGTGAACTACTACAGCCCGCCCGGCCAGGACGGCAGCTTCAAGACCTCGGGCGTCGAGCTCGGCGTCGGCCTGCCGCTCTACTTCCGCCGCACCTACCAGGGCCTGTTCCTCGAGCCCGGCATCATCTCGCGGACGTTCAAGGACACGTACTCGTGCGACGGCTGCGCGGTCGCCGACGAGACCACCAACACCACCTTCGGCCCGCAGGTGCTGGTCGGCTGGCACTGGACCTGGTCGAGCGGCCTGAACTTCGCGATCGCCGGTGGCGTGGGCCGCAACTGGTCGGCCAAGGACACCGAGTTCGGCTCGGACGAGGTCTTCGGCAACGGCTACATGCGCTTCGGCTACGCCTTCAACTGATCCACGACGGGGCGCGCGCGCGCCCTTCGACCCAGGCGCAGACATCCACCCACGGCGAGGCGCGGCGGCACCCGCGCCTCGCGGCATTTTCGGATCACGGCACGCGCCACAGCTCGGCGTACGCCGCGGCCGGCTCGTAGCGCGTGCCCGACGCGGTGGTCGCGGGCAGCGGCTCGATCACCAGCAGGCGGTTGCCGGCCTGGCGCACGAACGCGCGCGCGCCGGGCCCGCCGTCGATCACCGCCGCCGGACCGCGCGCCGCCACGATCGGGTGATCGCCGTGGGCCGGCGCCGCGCTGCGGGCGTACGCCGCCGCGCGGCTGGCGCCGACCGGCTGGCCGGCCTGCAGCGCCGCGATCGCGGTCCGGACGTCGGTCTCTTCGTCGAAGCTCGCGGCACGCAGCGGCGCGACGAACCCGCGCAGCGCGCCGCCGCGGATGGTGACGCGCGCGAACGCGTAGCCGCGGGTGCCGCTGGTCGGGCGCAGCGCGACCCGGGTGCCCAGCCACACCGCCGGCGCCGCGGTCGGCCACGCCGTCACCCGCGACGCCTCGGCGTAGGCCGCGGCGATCCGGGCCGCGTCGTCGCGCGGCAGGCCCGGCTCGTCGGGCACCGGGGCGATCCACGCCGCCAGCCAGGCGGCGTCGAGATCGTCGATCGTCGACGCGGGCAGCGGCGGGATCATGGGGCGGTCGGCCCCGCCGCCGGGTGCTCGGGCGGGATGTCGACCAGCGGGCCCGGTGCGTCGGGCGCGCTGCCGGTCGCGCTGCGCAGGTGCTCGATCAGCTCGGGCCCGAGCTCGCCGCCGACGAAGCTGCGCACGGTCGCCTCCCAGAAGGCGCGGTTGGCCGCCGGGTGATCGAAGTACTGGTTCACCCGCGCGTCGATCGCGGCGAGCATCGGATCGTCGGCCGCGATCGTCGCGCCGGCGTCGACGCGCTGCCAGCACGCGTTGACCGGCTCGGCGACGCCGTTGGTCGCCCGCTGCGCCAGCGCCATGGCCAGGCCGTTGAGCCAGTTGCCCTCCTCGACGTGGCCGCCGCCGGCGTGGGCGTGCTCTTCGCCGGGGCGGTTCTCGATGTCGCCGTGGTCCTTGGCGATCTCGCTGTGGCTCGGCGGCGTGTAGCTGGCCGGCGCGATGCCGGTGTAGTGGCCGGCCTCGCCGCCCCCGGCGCCGCCGTCGCTGACCCGCGGCCGCCCGGTGGCGGGGTCGAAGAACTCGCTGACGTTGCCGAACATGTCGGCGAGGCGCTGCCGGGCGTCGCGGAACGCGCCGTCGGCGACCGGCCGCCGGTTGCGGCTGACGTTGGTGCGGGCGCGGACCGCCGCGACGAACTCGTTGATGATCGCCGTGCCGCGATCGAGGGCGGCGTTCCACAGCGTCCCCAGCGCGCCCTCGATCAGCGCGTGGATGTGCTGCTGCGCGGACTCGACCGCGGCGGCCGCGGCGGCGCCGACGATCGGGATGTTGCGCGCGGCGGCCTTGAGCAGATCGAGCGGGCCGTGGCCGTAGGCCCACCGGTACAGGTCGCGCAGGTTGTGCTGCCGGGTGCGGAGCGCTTGCTCCTGCGCCTGCAGCTGCGTGACCAGCCCGCGGATCGCGCCGGCGGTGGCGTCGGTCGCGCCGGTGACGTGGCCGGCGACGTCGCGGGCGCCGGCGTCGATCGCGGTGGCGCCGCCGTGCAGCGCGGTGGCCGCGTCGCCGCCGACGCCGGTGTGGCGGCGCAGCAGGTCGGCGCCCGCGGCGAGCGAGTCGAGCGCGCCGCTGCCGACCGCCGCCAGGCCGCGCACGCCCCCGGCGGCCACCGCGCCGGCGCCGTCGACGACCGCGGCCCCGCCGGCGCCCAGGCCCGAGATCGTCGCGATCGCGGGGTGGAGGAAGTCGGCCATCGCCGCGCCGTAGGCGCTGAAGTTGGCCGGGTTGGCCGGGTCCAGCTCGATCCAGTCCATCGTCGCCAGCATCAGCGGGCTGGGCTCGTCGGGCTTGACCCGGAACGGGTCGAGGGCGCGCCACTTGGCGCTGAGCTCCTCGGCCAGGCTGTCGATCGTGTCGGTCAGGTTGAACGAGCCGGTGGTGATGACCTCGCGGTCGCCGACCGTGAGGTTGGGCGCGGTCGCGTCGCCGGCGGCGTCGTTGGGGTGGACGTGGGAGTCGAGCACCCGGCCGCCGACGCCGGCCACCGCGCGCAGGTCGGTGGTGCCGACGCCCTCGAGCGTCCGGTGGTTGTGCGCGTCGCGGTGCTCGACGGTCGCGGTCGCGACCCGCAGCCCGCCGGCGCGGATCAGGAGGTTGATCGCGATCTCGCAGAAGTTGGAGTGCGCGTAGTAGTCCTGCAGCGTGTGGACGCCGCTCGAGAACATCCGCGGGCCGTGCAGCGTCTTGGGCGACGGCGTGCCATCGGCCAGGCGCAGATCGCGCTGGGTGCCGAGCCGCGCGGCGTTGCGCAGCGTCTGGGTGCACCAGTCGCGGCTGGCGTAGATGTAGTTGGGGATCGCGGTCTCGTCGACCTGGAACGCGGCGGCGTCGCTGGCGTTGGCGACGTGGTGGCCGCCCTCGAGGGTGTGCGAGTTGGTCCGGTAGCGCTCGTCGCGATCGGCGTAGGCGTCGTGGGAGCTGCCGGCGGCGTGCACGGTCGCCCCGGGGCCGGAGATCGACGCGGCGTTGTCGGGGTTGGCGCCGTCGGCGTGGTGGGCCGGCATGCCGGCGACGCCGCCCTGGTCGATCACGTCGGAGCCGCGCAGGCCGGTGGGGTTGTCGATGTGCTCGACCGGATCGTAGGTGCCGAACTGGTGCAGATCGACGCCGCGCCCGAAGTCGTTGATCGCGATCAGGTCGAGCACCTGCATGATCGGGCGATCGGGCGCGGTCAGGCCGAGGCCGACGGTGGTCGGCACCAGCAGCTGCGACAGGTCGCGCTCCCAGTTGCCCATGCGCGCGGTGCGCACCTCGGCGTCGCTGAGCGCGCCGGTCTTGCGCAGCGCGGTCTCGGTGAGCAGCGCGTGGCCGCCGCCGCCCGGCGTCGGGCCCTCGTCCTGCGAGAAGAACCGCACCCGCGGCTCGGCCGACGTGAGCGGCGCGCGGTGGCCGGCCAGCGCCGCGGTCGCGGCCGCGCTGGCCTCGACCTCGTGGACGTCGCCGGTCTGGCCGGTCTCGAGCGCGGCGTGGGCGGCCGCGTCGGCCTGCCGCTCGGCGGGATCGTCGACGGCGCCGACCCGCTTGGCCTGGGGCGTCGGGGCGGCGCCCTGCTGCGCGACGTGCGCGAGCTCGTGGCCGATCAAGAACTGGCCGCTGGACGAGCCGGGATCGTACTGGCCAGCGCCGAAGAACACGTCGGCGCCGTACGCGAAGGCCCGCGCCCCCGACGCGTCGACGGCCTGCTGCGCGGCCCGATCGGTGTGGACCCGCACCGCCGATAGATCGGTGCCGTAGGCGGCGCCGAAGTGATCGCGCACCGGGCCGGGCAGCGCCTCGCCCGGACCCTTGGCCGCGATCGCCGCGCTCGCGACGTCGCCGCGGTCGCCGGCCGCGGTCGCGGCGCCGTCCGCCGCCGGCGCGGCCTTGCGACGGATCGGGGCGAGGCCGTCGGTGCGGTGGCGCTTGCCCGGGGCGGCCCCGCCCCCGCCACGGTCGTGTTCGTCCAGCGCGCGGTTGCGGTCCAGGTCGTACGCCATGAAGGGTTGACGGGGGTGCGGTCGGATCTTCCCGCCGCACCGCGCGGTTGCTCCACGGTGGAGCAGGTGCTCCGAAATCGCGCCTCGACCGATTCCGGGCCCGGCGCGCAACCGTCCGAATTCGTTGACGCCGCGGGTGGCGCAGCGGGTGCAATGAGGTCTCCCCGTCGCGGGTCGATTCCCCTCGCGACGAGGAGACCTGATGTCGCACGAACTGTCGATCCACTTTCATGGCGTGCGCGGCTCGATCGCCGCGCCGGGGATCAGCACCGCCCGCGTCGGCGGCAACACCAGCTGCGTCGAGGTCATCGCCGGCGACACCCGGATCGTGCTGGACGCCGGCACCGGCCTGCGCGCGCTCGGCGACCGGCTGATCAGCAGCGGCCCCTCGGCGACGACGATCCTGCTGTCGCACCTGCACTGGGACCACATCCAGGGCCTGCCGTTCTTCACGCCGATCTACGTCCCGGGCAACTGGGTCGAGGTGGTCACCGGCGCCAACGGCGTGATGCCGCTCGAGCAGGCGCTGCGCCGGCAGATGTCGGCGCCGTTCTTCCCGGTCGAGTTCGACGACGTCAAGCCGCAGCTGCGGTGGCGCGAGCCGCGCGTGAGCGAGGCGTTCGCGATCGGCGACGTCCGGGTGACGATGGCCAAGCTCAACCACCCCGACCCGGTCTACGGCTACCGCCTCGACTACGCCGGCGCGTCGATCGTCTACGCCACCGACACCGAGCACTTCGCGTGCGTCGACCCGCACCTGGCGCGGCTGGCCCACGGCGCCGACGTGCTGATCTACGACGCGCAGTACACGCCCGAGGAGTACCCGGGCAAGGTCGGCTGGGGCCACTCGACCTGGGAGGCGGCGATCCGCCTCGCCAACGCCGCCGGCGTCCGCCAGCTGGTGCTGTTCCACCACGACCCGCGGCGCTCCGACGAGCAGGTCGCGGCGCTCGAGGCGCGGGCCGCGACCATGCGGCCGGGCACGACCGCGGCCCGCGAGGGCGGGGTGATGCGCGTCGAGACCCGGGCCACCCGACGCACCGAGGCGTCGATGCCGGCGGTGCAGGTGGCGTGATCGGCCCGGTCGGCGCGCGGCGCGCTATGCTGCCGGCACGCGCGATGAGCGAAGACGAGCAGCGGTTCGAGCTCCTGGCCGATCTCGGGGCGATGATCGCCCGCGAGGTCGAGCTCGACGAGCTGCTGGCGTCGTGCGCCGATCGGGTGGCGCGGGCGATCGGCGCCGAGCGGGCCACGCTGTGGGTGGTCGACGGCGCCACCGGCGAGCTGCGGGCCCGGCTGGCCGACGCGCTCGAGCTCGACGAGCTGCGCCTGCCGGTCGGGCGCGGCGTCGCCGGCGCGGTGGCGCGCACCGGCGAGGCGGTGATGATCGCCGACGCCGCCCGCGATCCGCGCTGGCACGCCGAGATCGATCAGCGCACCGGCTACACGACGCGGTCGATGCTGTGCGTGCCGGTGCGCGGCCCCGACGCGACCCTGCGCGGCGTGCTGCAGGTGCTCAACCACAAGGGCGGCGCCTTCGCCGATCGCGATCGGGCGTTCGCCAGCGCGCTGGCCGACCAGATCGGGCGCGCGCTCGAGTTCACGACGCTGCGCGGCCACCGCGAGCGGCCCGGCGTGGCGGTGCGCGGGCGCTACAACCACGTCGTCGGCCAGTCGCCGACGATGCGCGCGGTCTACGACGTGATCGCCCGGGCGGCGCAGACCGACGCCACCGTGCTGTTGCGCGGCGAGACCGGCACCGGCAAGGGCGTCTTCGCCCGCGCGATCCACGTCAACAGCGAGCGCAAGGACGCGCCGCTGGTGGCGGTCGACTGCACGACCTTGCCGGCCAACCTGGTCGAGAGCGAGCTGTTCGGCCACGAGCGCGGCGCGTTCACCGGCGCCGACGCCCGGGTGATCGGCAAGGTCGAGGCGGCCGCCGGCGGCACGCTGTTCCTCGACGAGCTGGGCGAGATCCCGCTCGAGCTGCAGGGCAAGCTCCTGCGCTTCGTCCAGGAGCGCAAGTTCGAGCGGGTCGGCGGCCGCGAGACGCTGTCGAGCGACGTCCGGCTGGTGGTCGCGACCAACCGCGACCTGGCGGCGATGGTCAAGGCCGGGCAGTTCCGCAGCGACCTGTACTTCCGGGTGCGGGTCATCGAGATCGAGCTGCCGCCGCTGCGGGCCCGCGGCGACGACGACATCCTGCAGCTGGCCGAGCACTTCGCCGCGGTCTACGGCCGTCGCCACCGCAAGGTGGTGCCGGTCCTGACCGACGACGCGCGCCAGGCGCTGTGCGCCCACGGCTGGCCCGGCAACGTCCGCGAACTCGAGCACGCGATCGAGCGCGCGGTGGTGCTGGCCCGCGGCACGGTGATCGACGCGGTGACGCTCGGGCTCGATCGCAGCGAGGCGGCGGCGGCGGTGGCCGGCGTGGTGGTGCCGCACGAGCTGGCGCTGGCCGAGGTCGAGCGCCGCTACGCGCAGGCGGCGGTCGAGCGCGCGGGCGGCAACCAGTCGGCGGCGGCGCGCAGCCTCGGCATCGGCCGCAACAAGCTGGCGCGGCTGCTCAAGGGCGACGGGGCGTAACGGTTACGGTCGCGGTTACGGTGTGACGGCGCGCGCCGGCGGCGTGACGCGCGCAAGTGGCTGGATCGCGACGCGACCGCGGGCGCGCCGCCGCGTGGCACGGTTCGTGGAATTGCCCGACGCGAACCCCTGGAGGCCTCCGTGTCGAAGCTGTCGCTGGTCTGCGCCCTCACCGCCGTCGCCGCCGCCCTGATCGGCGTCGGCGCCACCGCCCGCCCCGCCGTCGCCGGCGCCAAGCCCAAGGTCGACCTCCTGTGCGGCGTCTACGTCGACGGCGACATCACCGACGTGGTGCCCAGCGCCCGGCGCCCGCGGCTGACCCAGCCGGTGGCGTGCGTGCTGCACCTGCGCAAGCCCGGGCGCGCGACCTACCAGGCCAACCTCGCCACCCGCCGCCACCTGCGGGCGCCCAACGGCGACGCCACCGACGTGTTCACCGACGGCGTGTTCGCCCAGGTCGCGCACCCGGCGGGCGGCGACGCCACCGATCTCGAGCTGGTGATGGTGCCCGGCCAGGAGAACGACAACGGCGAGGTGCTGTTCGCGACCTGCGAGGACTTCGACATCGTCGGCCGGCTCACCGACGACGCCGGCGCGGTGGTCTGGGAGCAGACGCTGAAGGTGGTGCAGGGCTGCCCGCGCCTCGACCCGCCGCCCGCGCCGCTGCCGCCGGGGCGGTTCAACGGCGCCGGCGTCGGCAACGACGTCGTCGACTGGATCCTGTCGGGCGACGGCTCGCAGCCGTGGCGGGCGTTCGCGGTGCCGGTCGGCGCCCAGACCTACTACGTGATCGGCGGCTGCAGCGGCGTCGAGATGCAGGCGACCTGCGAGGCCACCGTGTTCGACGCCCGCGGCGCGCGCAAGAAGCAGGTCGCGGTGTCCATCACGCTACCCTACGGCGACGACGAGCAGCTCGACCTGACCGAGCTCGAGCTGGCGCGCGCCGACCTCGATCAGGCGCTCGACCACGCCGGCGGCGTCGAGTTGATCGCCCACCCGCTGGGCGCGCGGCCGCTGACCTACGATCCGATCGGCCTGGCCTGGGACGCCCGCCGGGCGACGCTGACCATCCGCGACCGCGGCAAGGTGTTCAAGAAGGTGAAGGCCCCGCGCACGCCGCGCGGCATGCGCATCGACGAGGTCGCGCTGTATTACCAGGAGGGCGGCGACCCGGTGTTCGGCATCCTGCGGGTCCAGCGCAGCGAGGTCGAGGGCATCGGCAGCGACGCCGCGCTGGTGCCGACCCGGCTGCCGACGATCGACAACGAGTGAGCCGCGAGCGCGCTGCGGCCGCGCGGGGTAGGGTGGCGCATGGCTGAACCCAGCGCGGATCGAGACATGCGCGGCGCGCGCCGGCCGGTGATGGTGCTGGCCGGGCTGCTGGTGGCCGGGGTGCTCGCGGCGTCGGCGCGGCCGGCGCGGGCCGAGCGGCGGCCGCCCACGCCCTGGCTGCGGCCCACCGTCGTCTACGAGATCGGGCCCGCGTACATCGCCCAGAACGATGGCCGCTACGGCGACCAGGGCACGCCCTACACCGCCGCCGACGTCGGGCAGCAGGACAACCTGGTCAACGTCGCGCGCACCAGCGTGGAGTTCGCCGCGGGTCGGCACACGGTCGTGCTGTTGTACGCGCCGTTCGAGGTCGTCACCGAGGCGCGCCTGGCGGCGCCGCTGCAGTTCCGCGACGAGCGGTTCGACGCCGGGGCCGTGGTCCGCCATCGCTACCTGTTCGACGGCTACCGCGCGTCGTATCTGTACCGCGTGCTCGCGTCGAGCCAGCTCGAGTGGCAGGCCGGCGGGTCGCTCCAGATCCGCAACGCCGACGTCGCGTTCACGTCGGTCGCGACCGGGCAGCGCGCGCACCAGGACGACATCGGCCTGGTGGGCGCCGCGAAGACCCGGCTGTGGCTGCGGCCCCGGCCCGGGGCGGTGTGGGGCTGCCTCGACGCCGACGCGCTGTCGACGTTCGGGCTGATCGACGGCGTCTCGGGCGGCATCTACGACGTCAGCCTCACGGTCGGTCAGCCGGTCGGCCGCGGCGTGGCGCTCACGCTCGGCGCCCGCGTGGTCGGGGGCGGCGCCCGGGTCGAGGCACAGGCCATCGACAACTGGGCCAACTTCGTGTCGTTCACGGCGGGCGCGCGGATCGAGCTCGACACGCTGCTGCGCGGCGCGCGCTGAGCAGCGACGCGCCCCGGGCCTGCGGGTGCGACAGGGCTGCGACCGTCGCACCAGGTGTCGGTCTCGACGCGACCTGCGCCGCAAGTCCGCGGGGTTGCTTCGGGTGGCGACGCGGGCGGGGCGGCGGCGGTTGGCGCGCATCGTGAAATAGCGATCGGTCGCCAGGACGTGTCAGCCGACTCGCACCGTGGCGCATCTACCCGAGCGAGGAGCCAGCCATGACCACCACCAACCGCTACGACGAGATCATCGTTCGCAACCGCTCGAACCGCGTCCGCGACCTGGCCTTCGGGCTCGTGCTCGCGATCGTCACCGCGTTCGCGTTCGCCTCGATCGGCACCGCGGGCAGCTCGGCGCCGGCCCACGCCGACGCCGCGCACGCCAAGGCGTGCACCGTCACCGTCGTGACCTGCTGAATCGCGCCCGGGGGCGGGCAGCGGGCCGGTGCGTGCTACCATCGCCGGACGTGCACGGGGACGACGCACACCGGGTGAACGACTGATGTGGGCGGCGATCCGCCTGATCCGCGCGACGCGGGTGTTCGGGACGATCTTCCTGAGCTACCTGTGGGCGCTATCGTTCGCGCGGCTGTGGCCCCACCGGTTCGGCACCCCCGAGCGGTGGAAGAAGGTGCACCGCAAGAACGCGCGCCGCATGTACAAGGGCTTCGTCCGGCTGCGCGGCGTCTACATCAAGCTGGGCCAGATCCTGTCGATCATGGGCACCTTCTTGCCGCGCTCGTACACCGAGGAGCTCGAGGGGCTGCAGGACGAGGTGCCGGCGCACCGCTACGCGACGATCGCCAAGGCGTTCGAGAAGGCGCTGGGCAAGTCGCCGAAGGCGGCGTTCGCCAGCTTCGAGGAGCAGCCGATCGCCGCCGCCTCGCTGGGCCAGGTCCACGAGGCCCGCAACGCCGACGGCGAGCGGCTGGCGGTCAAGGTGCTGTACCCCAACGTCGCCGACATCATCCGCATCGACCTGCGGGTGCTGGGCTGGGCGCTCAAGGTCTACAAGAACTTCGTCCCGATCAACCAGATCGAGCGGGTCCACGAGCAGCTGGCCGACATGCTGGCCCGCGAGACCGACCTGGCCAACGAGGCGCGCTGCCTGACCCGGATGTCCAAGAACTTCGCCGGCGACGCCGACACGCTGTTCCCGGTGGTCCACCCCGAGTGGAGCTGCAAGACGGTGCTGACGATGTCGTTCATGGACGGCGTCAAGATCAGCAAGAAGGACGCGCTGTCGACGCTGGGCCTCGACCCCTACGCGGTCGCGACCAAGCTGACGCAGGTGTTCTACAAGCAGCTGTTCATCGATCGCTTCTTCCACGCCGATCCCCACCCGGGGAACTTCTTCGTGCAGAAGGGCCCGGGCGGCGAGGCGCGGATCGTCGTGCTCGACCTGGGCTCGGCCACCGAGCTGTCGCCCAACCTCGCCGACGGCATGCTCGACATCCTGCAGGGCCTGCTGACCAAGAACGACGACATGGTCGTGCGCGGCATCGAGACCATGGGCTTCGTCGCCGAGGGCGGCGATCGCGCGCTGCTCGAGCGCACCGTGCGCAAGTACTTCGAGAAGCTGCTCAACCTCAACATCACCGACTTCTCGAAGATCGATCCCAACGTCGCTCAGCAGCTGGCCGACCCCGACATGAAGCGCGACGAGCTGCGCGACCTGATGAAGTCGATCGCCTACCCCGAGGGCTGGTTCTACGTCGAGCGCGCCGCGGTGATCATGTTCGGGCTGTCGTCGCAGCTGGCGCCCAAGCTCAACACCGTCCAGGTCGGCATGCCGTACGTGATGCGGTTCATGATGGCCCGGACCGCCGAGCGCCACGCCAAGCCGTCGGCGCCGTCGGCGGCGGCCGCGTCGCCCGCCGACGCGACCTGATCAGTTGCCCGGGCGGGCGGCGTCGACCGCGGCCTTGATGGCCTTGACGCGGTCGCTGGTGATGTTGAACGACACGACGCACAGCCCGAGCAGGTTGCGCTCGAACGGGTGCAGCACGTCGTCGGCCGCGGCCATCGTCGCCATCGTGTACAGCACCTTCTCGCGCAGCGCGGCGCCGGGCAGGCGGGTCGCCAGGTTCGACACGAAGTCGGAGATCGCGACCGGCGTGGTCAGCGTGGCCATCCGCTCGTTGGCGCCCTGGAGCAGCGCCTTCAGCACGTCCTGGCCGACGCCCCACGGCAGCGCGGTGACGATGGCGTCGAAGCGGCGGATCTCGTCGGGCGTGACCTTGCCGTCGGCGTAGACCACCAGCATCAGGGCCTCCAGCACCGCCAGCTTGCCGGAGTCGTCGAGCGCCGCGAAGTCCGATGCGTCGAGTTGCATGGGCGCAGCATGCCATCGATCGGCGGCCGCGGTCGCTTGTCGCGGGCGTTCACCGGGCCCGCGATGAGCGTACGATGGCCACGATGACCTCACCCCGCTGGATCGTGATCGCGGCGTTGCTCGCCGCCGGGACCGCGCGCGCCGACCAAGAGGAGCCCGACGTCCGCGGCGCGATGGCCGACCGCCTGCTCGACGTCAACGTCGGCGACGCGCCGTACACCTGGGCGGCCGCGGTCGAGGCCTGCGGCATGGACTGCGAGTACGCGGCCTGGGGCGGCTGCTGGCTCGACGCCGGCGCCGTCGACTGCGAGGTCCGGGTGCAGGACACGTCGGCGAAGAAGCCGAAGGTGTTCACGGTGCGCGCGGCCGATCGCGATCCGGCGGCGCTGGCCGCGGCGCGGGCCAAGCTGATCGACGCGCTCGGGCAGGTCGGCTACAACCCGATCTGGCTCGACGAGCACCGCTTCGAGACGCCGCCGGTCGACGTGGCGATCTGGAACGTGACCTTCCGCTGGAACTGGAAGAAGCAGACGGTCACGGTGCTCAACGGCAAGAAGCGCTACAAGGCGATCAAGGCGCCGAAGCTGCGCAAGGGCCTGGGCGTCAGCTCGGCGGCGATCTGGTACCACGTCGCCGACGAGGGCTCGGCCGGGTGGGCGCTGCTGCGGGTCCACGGCGAGGGCGACGAGGGCGAGCAGGGCGACGCGACGACGCTGGTGCCGCTGCCTGGCCTGACCGGGCCCTGACCGCGAACGGCGGGAATCGGCGGCGGCGCTTGCGCGTTGTCGCGACGCCTGCGAGCCTCGCTCGGGGCCGTCGCGATCGACAGACGATCGCGTGGTCGCGCCCGCAAAGGATCCGGTCCATGTCCCACGCCAGCTCGCTGTCCCGTCTCGTGGGCGCGCTCGCGCTCGTGCTCGCCGTCGGCTCGGCCGCCGCCGGTGAGGCGGTCGAGCGCCGCCTGTACACCGACACCGCCGAGGCCAGCTCGTTCCTGTGGGGCGACTGGAACCGGTTCATCGAGAACTACCACCCCAACTACGTCGGCGACGACGACGCCAAGACCGCGTGGGTCGAGGGCAGCGCCGGCAGCGGCGCCGGCGAGTGGCTGCGCCTGCAGGTGACGCCGCTCGAGGGCACCACCACCGTGCGGCTCAAGATCCGCAACGGCTACCAGAAGTCCAAGGGGCTGTTCGCCGCCAACGCCCGCGCCAAGGACGTGGTGGTGCGGCTGTTGCCGTCGAAGACCGAGCTCAAGGCCACGCTGACCGACAAGGACGGCTGGCAGGAGCTGACGATCGCGCAGCCGGCCGGGCCGATGCGCGCGGTCGAGCTGAAGGTCGGCTCGGTGTACGAGGGCTCCAAGTACAAGGACCTGTGCATCAGCGACGTGCAGGTGTTCGCGACCGCGACCACGCCCGACAACCCCGGCTTCGAGAAGAACAAGAAGAAGGCGCTGCTGGCGTGGCGGGCGGCGCGGCTGGCCGCGGCCAAGGCCTACGGCAGCGCCAAGGTCGCGCTGCCGCTGCACCCGAGCTACCAGGTGACCACCACCGAGGTGCAGAGCGCGTGCAGCGACTGCGACCTGGCCGGCATGCTCGCGGCGGCGGCGGCCAACCCGAAGTTCAAGGAGTGGAAGGACGCGCTGGCGATGGGCAAGACGGTCATCGCCGAGCTCGACACGCTGCCGGCGGCGCAGCTCGCGCCGGTGGCCAAGACCGCGCTGCCCGAGGCCGATGGCTTCGAGCGACCGGGGCTCGACCAGCTCGCTGGCAGCGAGGGCCCCTGGTACACCGACCGCGCGCTGCGCCTGCCGGTGCTCGACAAGGCCGCGGTGATGAACGCCAGCGATCTGCGCGTGCTCGACGCCAAGGCCGCGAAGACCCCGACCCAGTTCGTCGACACCGTCGACAAGAAGTGCAAGAAGGACGCGGCGTGGGTCAAGCGGGTGGTCGGCAGCGACCCCAACGCGCCGGCCCAGGTGCGGGCGCTGGTGATCGGCCGCTGCGGCATGGTCGAGGGCCGCGAGGGCTACTACCCGTCGGCGGCGCTGCAGGTGCTGATCTACGGCGCCGACGGCCGGCTGGCGGTGGTCGTCAGCCAGGGCGCGATCGACGCCTACCGCTGGTCGACCGGCGAGAGGCCGATGATCAGCGGCGGCCACGCGCTCCTGGCCCAGGGCTCCGAGCTCGACGCGGTGCAGATCACGCCGTGAGCCGCGGGCGGCTGGCCGTGCTGGTGATGGCGGCGGCGGCGACCGCGTGCGCCCCGGCGCCGCGGCGGGAGGCGGTGCCGGCCGCGGCGCCGCCGGCGTGGCAGGTGCGCGCCCGCGGCGGGCAGGTGGCGATCGAGACCGGCACCCGCGACCTGGCGCTGAACGACGCCGCCGCGTGCCGCGGCTGTCACGTCGGCATCGCCGACGAGTGGCAGCACAGCCGCCACGGCCTGGCCTGGACCAACGGCATCTTCCAGCGCGAGTACGGCCCGGCGCCCAAGCCGTGGTGCGTGAACTGCCACGCGCCGACCACCGCGCAGCAGGAGGGGCTGGCGATCGGCGACGATCGCCTGGCCGCGCAGGGCGTGGCGTGCGCGACCTGCCACGTGCGCGGCGGGCGGCTGGTGGCCAAGGCCCGCGCGGCCGGCTCGCCCCACGACACCGTCGTCGACGCCAGCTTCGGATCGCCGGCGTTCTGCGCCGACTGCCACGACTTCACGTTCCCGGTGCTCGACGGCGCCGGCCGCGCGGTGGCGATGACCGATCACCCGATGCAGTCCACGGTGACGTCGTTCAACGCCGGGCCCTACGCGCGTGAGCCGGCCGGCTGCCTGACCTGCCACGGCTCGCGCCACGACCACGCGTTCCCCGGCGGCCACGCGCCCGACATGCTGGCCGGCGCGTTCGTCGTGAGCTGGTGCCGCCGCGCCGCCGCGCTCGAGGTCGAGCTGACCAACGCCGCCGCCGGCCACCGCATCCCGACCGGCGACATCCACCGCCACCTGCTGTTGCGGGTGTGGCGCTCGTCGGCGCCGGCCGGCGTGTGGGAGGCGTTCTTCGGCCGCCGCTTCGAGGAGGCCGAGGGCGGCGGCAAGCGCACGGTGTGGGACTCGGGGCTCGACCCCGGCGCGTCGCGGCGGTTCCCGGTCGACCTGGCGGCGCTGGCCGACGGCGACCCCGAGGCCGATCCCGCCGAGCCGCTCAACCTCGAGCTGACCTACGTCTACATCGCCGACGAGTTCCCGCGCCGCGATCGGATCCCGAGCGAGCCGGGCACCGCCAGCGTCGTGCGCTGGCGCGAGCCGCTGGCGGCGATCCCGCCGTGCGCGCCGGCGTCGCGCTGATCACGCGCCGTCGGTCGCCAGCGCGGTGGCGGCCTCGATCGCGATCGCGGCGATGGCCGCGCCGAAGTCGAGATCGATGTTGGCGAGCGTGTCGTGGCTGTCGTGGTAGCCCTGCCGGTCGATGTCGT
>Ga0073899_10001005_pt1 | contig 26009 bp, 25 predicted proteins | sample KloWWTmetaKNB5Ph_FD_88975 | JGI IMG/M metagenome (GOLD analysis project Ga0073899, IMG submission 88975) | Active sludge microbial communities from Klosterneuburg, Austria, studying microevolution and ecology of nitrifiers - Klosterneuburg... | ecosystem: Engineered > WWTP > Aerobic digester >... | reverse complement strand
TTACCTTCGAGATTGCCACCGGCACGCATCGCCAGCATATCGGCATAATCTGCGAGCAGGTCAGGATTCTCGCCGCCCCCCAGACTTATCGAGCGTTCGAAGGCATTTACGGCTTCATCAAAGCGGTGCAAGGCCTTGTAGGAACGCGCCAGCATGGTCCAACCCTTGAGGTCATCCGGATTTTTTTCCATGCGTGCGGCAAGCTTCGCCACCATGTCATTGATCTGGGTTGGCGTGATCTGCTGCTGTGCTGTTGGAGGATTGATGGCAGCCGGATGACCCAGCCAGAGATACAGCAATGTTGCACCCAACGGCAGCAGCAAGGTCAGCGCAAAAGCCGTGCGCTTTGCCGGATGTGCCACATCGGGAATGACATCGGCAACCGCTGCATCCTGCAACAAACGGTGCTGCAACTCTGCGGTTGCCTGATCGTAATCGGCGGCGGCGAGATTGCCTTCGGCGCGATCACGCTCCAATTCGACCAGTTGATCACGATAAATTGCCGTATTGAGTGCGCGCCGCGAAGTATTCGCAGTGCTGTTTGAACGTTTCAGCAGCGGATACAACAACCAGGCGAGTGCGGCCAGCGTCAGCAGCGTGGCGGAAATCAGAAAGTAAAGGTTGAGGCTGTTCATTGTTTGCATATTATTTGTTGTCGCTATCGCCCTGTTTCAGCAGCGCCTCGGCTTGCCGACGTTCTTCGGCAGAGAGCGTTGCCTCTGCCGCCACTTCGGTACTACCGCTGCGCCGGCGCAAATAAGCCACCAGCACGATCAACGCACCAATCAGCAGCAGGAATGGGCCAAACCAAAGCAGATAGGTGCTGGCCTTCATCGGCGGACGGTAGCGCACGAAATCACCATAGCGACTAACCATGAAATCCATGATTTCAGCATCGGTCTTGTCCTGCTTGATCAGGGTGCGAATCTCGCGCCGCAGATCCTGCGCCAGCTCGGCATGCGAACCGGCCAGCGACTCGTTCTGACAGACCAGGCAACGCAATTCTTCGGAAATCGCCACCATGCGTTTTTCAACGACCACATCCTCGGCCAGGGGCGCGGCTTCCCTGGCCTGGGCCAGGCCGGTCAGCAGAATGCAGGACAGGAGCAGGAGAATCGGCAGACGCGCTACTCCGATTTTTTCAAATGCTCCAAATGCTCCGAGATTCCTCTGGCTCATTTCTCCAACTCCTTCACCAGCGGCAATATTTTTTTGTTGAGTACATCGGGCGTCAGGGGGCCGATTTGTTTGTAGCGAATGATGCCGGCCTTGTCGATGACATAGGTTTCCGGTACACCATACACACCGTAATCAATGCCGACGCGACCATCGACATCAAGCGCCGAAAGCGCATAGGGATTGCCATGCTCGGCCAACCAGGCGGCGGCGCGTTTACGAGTCAACTGTAATTCATCGACCGGCGATATCTTGCTCACGTCGATTTCGCCATCACCGCGCACCTCCTTGTAGCTCAGGCCGACGATGGGCAGATTCACCAGATCGCCGTGCTGCCTGGTGAACGCCACCAGCAACGGGTGTTCGGCGCGACAGGAAACACACCACGTTGCCCAGACATTGAGTAGCCAGACCTTGCCGAGCATGTCTCTGGGAGAAAACGTCTTGCCGCCATCGTCCAGTTGCGGCAACTGGAACAATGGCGCCGATTTTCCCACCAGCGGCGAAGGTACCTCGCGCGGGTCAAGGTTCAGGCCAACGGCAAGAAAGCCGATCAGCACGAAAAATAATGCTAGCGGAATTAGAAAGCGCTTCATGTTGTCACGCCTGCCCGTGTGCCGGGAACTGTCGCTGTCGCCCTGAACTTGAGCCGGTAGCGCCGATCGCTGATGGCGAACACGCCGCCCAGCGCCATGAATAGACAGCCGGCCCAGATCCAGTCAACAAAAGGTTTGTGATGCACACGCACGCTCCAGGCACCACCGGCCTTTTGTTCGCCGAGTTGTTCGCCCAACGAAACATACACGTCGCGGATAAATCCGCTATCGATGGCGGCCTCGGTCATCGGCATTGATGACGAGAAGTAGGTGCGTTTTTCCGGATGGAGAGTGCGCAACACCTTGCCGTCCTTCGATAGTTCAAGATCGCCCACCGCAGCGCGGTAATTCGGCCCCGCCTCATCCCTGATACCGAGCAATCGTACCGAATAGCCGCCGACTTCCACAGTATCGCCTGGCGCCATGCGCACATCTTTTTCGGTTTCGTAACCCTTGACCAGAGTGACGCCGATGACAAAGATGGCGACGCCGACGTGTGCCATCTGCATGCCCCAGTATGCGCGCGGCGGTGTGCCAGTCTTGCAGCGCGCGCGGATTTGCAGCACTGCGCTGGTAAGGATCCAGACCGCAAGCAGCAGTCCCAAACCGATCAGCGGCGTCCAGTTGCCGAAAACAAACGGCAACCCGATACCGGCCGCCACAGCCAGTGCGAAAGCGTACTTCAGCCGACCAGCCAGTTCCACAACGCTGGCCTGTTTCCAGCGCGCCAGCGGTCCTACAGCGGTCAGGAACAGCAGCGGCACCATGAGTGGTACGAAAACCGTTTGAAAATAAGGTGGGCCGACTGAAAGCTTGCCGAGACCCAGCGCATCGATGATCAGCGGATACAGCGTGCCAAGCAGCACTGAGCCGCAAGCCACGACCAACAGTACGTTATTGACCAGCAGCAGAGTTTCCTTCGACATCAGCGCGAAACGACCGCCGATACCAACTTTGGGCGCACGCCAGGCAAACAGCATCAGCGAACTGCCGATCACCACGGTAAGGAAGATCAAAATGAAAATACCACGACGCGGATCGGTGGCGAAGGCATGTACCGAGGTCAGCACCCCGGAGCGCACGAGGAAGGTGCCGAGCAGGCTCAGCGAAAAAGCACCGATGGCCAGCAGCACGGTCCAGTTCTTGAAAGCGCCGCGCTTTTCCGTCACGGCCAGCGAGTGGATCAACGCTGTGCCGACCAGCCATGGCATGAAGGAAGCGTTTTCGACCGGATCCCAGAACCACCAGCCGCCCCAGCCCAGTTCGTAATACGCCCACCAGCTTCCCAGTGCGATGCCGAGCGTCAGAAAGATCCATGCCGTCACCGTCCACGGTCGCGACCAGCGCGCCCAGGCAGCATCGAGTTGCCCCGAGAGCAGTGCGGCAACGGCGAAGGCAAAGGCCACCGAGAAGCCGACATAGCCCATGTAAAGCATCGGTGGATGAATGACCAGACCTGGATCCTGCAACAACGGATTCAGATCGTTGCCATTTTCCGGAATATCCATCAGGCGCTCGAAAGGACTGGAGGTCAGCAGGATGAACAGCAGCATGCCGAACGACACCAGTCCGAGTACGCCGATGACGCGCGCCACCATGGCTTCCGGCAGGGCTGTCGACAAGAGTGACACCGCCAGCGTCCAGGTCGCCAGCAGCAGCACCCACAACAGAAGGGAACCTTCGTGGCCGCCCCACACGGCAGCAATGCGATACACCGTCGGTAACCTGGAATTGGAATGCTCGGCGACATACTGCACCGAGAAATCGTTGGCGATAAAGGCGTACGTCAGGCAGCCGAAAGCCACTGCCAGCAACAACCATTGCACCTGCGCCGCCGGTCGTGCCATGGCTATCCAGGCGGCATTATTGCGATGTGCGCCGACGAGTGGCAATACGCCCTGCACAATGGCAACCAGCAGGGCGAGCATGATGGCGAAATGTCCGAGTTCTGGAATCATGGTTGCAGTTGCCTGGTTATTTATTACTTGAGGGTTTTGGCCGTCTTGCCGGCCTGATCGACAGCGTGCTGTGCTTCCGGCGGCATGTAATTCTCATCATGCTTGGCCAGTACTTCGCTGGCGACGAACTGGCCGTCTGCGCCCATCTTGCCCTGTGCCACCACGCCCTTGCCTTCCTTGAACAGATCGGGAAGGATGCCGGTATAGGCCACCGGAATTTCCATGGCGGTATCGGTGACGATGAAGCGGACGGTCATGTCGTTGCGCTGCACCGTACCAACCTTGACCAGACCACCGATACGGAAAGTCCGATCCTTCGGTGCTTCGCCGGCCGCTACCTGAGTTGGCGTGTAGAACAGCGCGATGTTGCTGTCCAGCGCCTTGAGAACAAAATAGGTGGCGAGACCAAGTGAGGCGAGACCGCCGACGATGATGGCGATGCGTTTTTGACGTGGTTTCATTTTCTCTATGGACTATGAACTGGAATGATTGACAGCCGAGCGTTCGCGGCGAACACTGCGCAGAACGTCATTTCGACGCTTCTTCAGCAATAAAGGTTCCATCAGCAGCGCCAGCGCCGTAACACCGAAACTGCCCCAGACATAAAAAGCGTAGCCGCCCATGGCAAAAAAATCGCCGATGCTATTCCACTGCATGTTTCACCCATTCACTATTTCGTTCGCGCTCCAGCATGATGGCGCGGGCGCGCACCAGCGCCACAGCAATCGAATACATCCAGAACGACAGCGCCATCAACAGCATGCCCAACAGCATGGTGTGCGCCATACTCGGCGCCTTGGCCATTGAAATGGAAGCGCCCTGATGCAGGGTATTCCACCATTTCACCGAGAAATAAATCACCGGCACATTGACCACGCCGACCAGCGCCAGTACCGCACCAGCCTTGTCAGCACGGCGCGGCTCGTCGATTGCCGCCTGTAGCGCGATAAATCCAAGATAGAGAAATAGCAGGATCAACTCCGAAGTCAGTCGTGCATCCCATACCCACCAGGTACCCCACATCGGCTTGCCCCACAGTGCGCCGGTCCACAGTGAAAGAAAGGCAAACATCGCCCCGGTCGGTGCCAACGCACTGGCCATCATCGACGACAGCCGCGTGTTGAGCGCCAGGCCGAGGCCAGCCCAGGCCGCCATGATCAAATAGATAAACATCGACATCCACGATGCCGGCACATGGATGAAGATAATGCGATAAGCCTCGCCCTGCGTCGCATCGGTCGGTGCAATAAAGAAACCGACCCACAGGCCGGCAATGCCGAGTAGCACCGCCAGTGCGACGAACCATGGCACCATCTTTCCCGCCAGCGGATAGAAGCTCTGCGGCGATGCATACTTGAACCAGTGAACGATTTTGTTGCTCATGAGCTTTTTATTATGCAATTATCATTCAAGGGAGATTCTCAAGGCCGCTGTAGTTGCCCAGGGCGCAAAAAAAACCGACAAGGCCAGCAGCGCCGCCAGCAACGACAGATGTCCGCCCGCACCAAGACCGGAAATATCCGCTTCGACCGCGCCGGCACCGAAGATCAATGCTGGAATATACAACGGCAGCGTCAGCAACGACAGCAGCACGCCGCCACCGCGCACACCGAGCGTCAGTGCCGCACCGATGGCACCGATCAGGCTCAACAGCGGCGTACCGATCAACAGCGAGAACACCAGGACGCCCAGTGCCTGTGGTGCCAGATCGTATTGCAGACCGAGCAGCGGCGCGATCAGCACCAGCGGCAACCCGGCCACCAGCCAGTGCGCAAGAATTTTCCCTGTCACCAGCAGGCCCAGCGGCGCCGGGGAAAGAAGCATCTGCTCCAGCGTGCCATCTGCATGATCCGCGGCAAACATGCGATTCAGCGACAGCATTGCCGCCAGCAACGCCGCCACCCACAGCACACCCGGAGCGATGATGCGCAACAGCGCCATCTCCGGGCCGATGCCGAGCGGAAACAGACTGACGACAATCACAAAAAAGAACAACGAGGTTAGCACCTCGCTCTTGCGGCGCAAGGCCAGCAGCAGGTCGCGTTTAACCACGGCACTGAAAATTGCGAACGTACCAAGCGAACCATGCAAACCAGCGCTCATTGCGACAGCACCAGAGTTTGCGGCACACCACCGGGAATGACGACCTCCTGGTGGCTGGTCAATACCGCCAGTCCGCCTTCAGCGACGTGTCTGCCAATGATCCCTGCCAGCCAGTTCACCGCCGCCGCATCGAGCGCCACGAATGGCTCGTCGAGAATCCACAACGGTGCCTTGCTCCACAGCAGATGCGCCAACGCAGCTCGGCGCTTCTGCCCCTGCGAAAGAATGCGTACCGGCAGATCTTCGCGCCCGGCCAGACCGGCGCGGCGCAGCAGATCAACACCCGCATCGTCACCCACCCGCACGCCGGCCAGCGCAGCCGTAGTACGCAGATTTTCCAGCGCGCTCAAATCGTCCTTGAGTGCGTTGTGATGGCCTAGATAAAGTACGGTTTGGCGATATTCGTCGCCAAGTTGGCCGATCGGCGTGCCCTGCCAGCAAATCTCCCCCGCATCGGGCGGCGACAGGCCACATAGCATGCGCAACAAACTGGTCTTGCCGGCGCCGTTCTCGCCGCCGACATGCAATCGCCCGCCCGGTGCAAGCGTGAAAGCGAGTCCGGAAAACAGGCGGCGGTCGCCGCGCGCACAGGCAAGATCGGAAGTGGAAAGCATGACGGGAGAGGCTGCGTAGAGGCCAAATTATGCCCGAAAGTACCCGCACCCGAAAGCTCCAACGGTTGCCGATGATTGTCGTTATCGCGAATGGGTCAGCGCATGGTACTTGCGCATGTGCATCGCTATCGCTAGCCTTCCATCCTTCGCACACACCGCTTGCCATCGAAATTGCCCACTCGAATTCCCCCACTGGATCAACATCGTGAATTTTCCGGGCTGCTGATTACCTGGCACAGGCGCCACGGTCGCCACGATCTGCCCTGGCAGCAGACACGCGATCCGTATCGCGTGTGGCTGTCGGAAATCATGCTGCAACAAACGCAGGTAACGGCGGTGATTCCATATTACCAGCGCTTCCTCGAACGCTTTCCGACGCTCTCAGAGTTGGCGCATGCGCCGGTCGAAGCGGTGATGGAATTGTGGAGCGGCCTCGGCTATTACGCCCGAGCGCGTAATTTGCATCACTGCGCCCGGCTCGTGATGAATGAGCATGCCGGCAGATTTCCGGAACACCCCGATGCCATCGCACAGCTGCCAGGCATCGGACGCTCCACCGCCAATGCCATCGGCGTGTTCTGCTTCGGCGCACACGCTCCGATACTCGATGGCAACGTCAAGCGCGTACTTTGCCGCGCATATGGCATCGAGGGATTCCCCGGTACATCGGCGGTAGAAAAACACTTGTGGACGTTGGCCGAAACCCTTTTGCCGCAACGCGACACACCCATCTACATCCAGGCGCAGATGGATCTCGGCGCTACCGCATGCACACGCCACCGGCCTGTCTGTCTGCAATCTGCGGCGGCATGCCCGCTCAGCAAAGTCTGCGTGGCACACGCCACCGGGCGTATTGCCGAGCTACCCACACCACGTCCGCGCAAGGTGTTGCCGCAACGCGAAATCGGCGTCCTGTTGCTGCATGCTGACGGCAAAATTCTTTTCCAGCGCCGCCCATCCAGCGGCATTTGGGGCGGCCTGCTGAGCCTGCCAGAGTTTCCTGTAGCGGAAGATCCACAACGGCATGTTGCACAGACTTGTAACTGCGTGGTTGAGCGCTTCGCCCCACTTGCGCCGTTGCGGCACACCTTCACGCATTTTCATCTGACCCTGCATCCATGGTCGGGCGAGGGCAGGGGGCTGCCGCATACTGCGGAACCTTCCGGTCTATGCTGGATAAATACAGATGAGCTCGATTCGGCAGCGCTGCCGACGCCCATCCGCAGAATCGTCGAAGGTTTTCTGCAAGGCGCAGAGCATGTGCCACGGCGCAAGCGTCGGAGGTAGAATCCTTGCACGGCATCATGTCAAACTCGTTTTACCAAACCCGGCCATAATATTCCTCAACGCCTTCCGAATTGTTTGCCGAGCGCCTCCATGAAAATCGCCATCGTCGCTCCCAGCCCGGTCCCCTTCGTCATTGGTGGTGCCGAGAATTTATGGTGGGGCCTGCTGAACGAGATCAATCAGCACACGCCGCACCAGGCCGAGCTGATCAAGCTGCCGAGTCCGGAGCGTAATTTTGCGGAATTGATCGCGAGCTACCGGCATTTCTCGCAACTCGATCTCGATCATTTCGATCTGGTGATTTCTACCAAATACCCGGCCTGGATGGTTCGCCACGACCGGCACATCTGCTACATGCAGCACCGGCTGCGCGGGCTCTATGACACCTATCACCTGATGAGCCTGCCCGACGGTTACTCAGCGCAGCATCCGGACGTTCTGGCCTGCCAGCAGATGATGCAGCACCCGGATGCCCGCCGCGCGATGCTTCCCGAATTCTTTGACCAGCTTGCCACGCTGCTCGCCGATCCGTCGGTGCCGGCCGAAATTCTTGATTTCCCCGGCCCCTTCATCAGAGAGGTCATCCATTTTCTCGACGGGATTGCGCTGACACCAAATGCCATCCGCAGATTTGCGGCGATCTCCGGCACCGTGGCCGGTCGCCAAAATTATTTCCCCGCGACAGCGCAAGTGCAGATCGTCAACCATCCATCGAATCTCAGCGGTTTCCATTGCGCAGGTGATGATTATCTGTTCACGGCAAGCCGGCTCGACGGCGCGAAGCGGCTGAAATTGCTGATCGAAGCAATGCACTTGGTGAAAGCGGATATCCGCCTGAAAATTGCCGGTAGCGGGCCTGATGAAGAACTGCTGAAGCAACTCGCCAGCGACGATCCGCGCATCGAATTCCTCGGCTTCGTCAATGATTGTGCGTTGGTCGATCTATATGCCGACGCACTGGCCGTACCCTATCTTCCCTACCAGGAAGACTACGGGCTGGTCACCATCGAGGCGATGATGAGTGGCAAGCCCGTGCTGACCGTCACCGATGCCGGCGGGCCGACGGAGATTGTCGTCGATGGAACAACCGGCTTTATCGTGCCGCCCTCCGCCGCAGCGCTCGCGGAGAAGATCGACTATCTGCACGAACATCGCCAGGAATGCCGCAGGATGGGTCAGGAAGGATTGAAACGCGCGCAGTCAATCAGTTGGCAAAAGACGGTTCTCGCACTGCTGGATACGGACGACGTTGCCCGCATCAACGCAACTGATATTTGAGCACCTTGCCCGAAGCATTGGTCGGTAGTGCGCTGACAAACTCGACATGGCGCGGCACCTTGTAGTTGGCCATGTTTTCGCGCGACCAACTGATCAGCCCGGCAGCATCGAGCGCTGCACCAGCACGCAACACCACATACGCTTTGCCGACTTCGCCCTGACGCTCATCGGGCACGCCGATCACGGCAACCTGGGCGATGGCCGGATGCGCCGTCAGAATGCGTTCGACCTCCGCCGGATAGCAGTTGAAGCCGCCGACGATATACATATCCTTGAGACGGTCAGTGATGCGCAGATTGCCATTCACATCGAGGATGCCGATGTCGCCGGTATGCAGCCAGCCCTCGGCGTCAATGGTTTCGCGCGTCGCTTCCTCGTTATTGAAGTAGCCCTGCATGACGTTATAGCCACGCATCACCACTTCACCCTCGCTACCCGCCGGCACCGGTTTGCCGGCCTCATCGATACAGCGCAGCTCGGTGCCGGGCATGGCGCGACCGCAGGTGGTGGCGATGGTTTCGGCATCGGCGTCGCGATCACAGATGGTTGCCACACCGCAGCATTCGGTGAGACCATAGGCGGTAACGATGATCTTGAAACCAAGTTCGTCGCGCATGCGGTGGATCATCGACGGTGCAATCGCCGCCGCACCGGTAACCGCCACACGCAGGCTGGAAAGTTCGAACTCCTTGAGACGCGGATGGGCGAGGAAGCTGAGGAACAATGTCGGCGAGCCGGGCAGGAAACTGATGCGCTCGCGGCCAATCAGCGTCAGCACGCTGTCGGTATCGAACACTGCCAGCGGATAGATCGTGCAACCGCGCATCAGTGCTGCCAGCCAGCCAGCCTTGTAGCCGAAGGAATGGAAGAAGGGGTTGATGATCAGGTAGCGATCATCGGCCTGCAAGTCGACGCAGCGCGACCACTCGTCGAAGGCGCGGATGTTCTGGCCGTGGCAAGTCATGACCCCCTTCGGCCGGCCGGTGGTGCCGGAAGTGAACATGATGTCGGAAAGATCGTCCGGCTTGACCGCCGCCGCGCGTTCGCGTGCCGCTGCTTCGGATGTCTTGTCGGCCAGCGCCAGAAAATCGGCCCAACCTGTGTCCGGAGCATGCACCTTGCCGAGTACGATGATGCGCTCCAGCGACGGTGTATTCTGCCCCTTCAGCATCCCCGGAAAATAGTCGTTGAGAAACTCGCCAACGCAGAACAGCAGACGTGCACCACTCTGCTCAAGAATGTCGGCTGCCTCGACGCCTTTCATGCGCGTGTTGATCGGGATAAGGATTGCGCCGACGCTGTGGATACCCAATGCCGCAGCCACCCATTCATGGCAGTTCGGCGCCCACACGGCGACACGATCGCCCGCATTGATGCCCACACTTATCAGTGCGCGCGCGACCTGAAGACGCAGCGCATCGAGCGCGGCAAAACTCAACTCGACGCCCGCCTCGCGGATAGCGATGCGTTGCGGATAATTCTGTGCGGCGGCGGCGATCAGGCCGGGAATAGTTTGTGGCATCTGCGACATGGCGATTCCTTGCGAGGTGCGTTCGATATTAACGATTGGCGAGCGAAGTCATTCCATGGACATCGTCATGTCCTCATTGCCCCAGTAAGCGCGCATCTCGACAACCTTGCCGGCATCATTGAAACGCATGGTTTCGATCACGCCAATCAACATCTTCGGCGCATCGGGCAGTGCCACTTCAACTTCCAGTGGCATCGCTGCGAAAGCCCCGGCTGAGCCACGCTGTGGCCCGGTGATGCGCAGTTTCGCGTTGCTGGCGATCGCCAGTTCGTAGAAGGCGCGAATAGCCGCTGTACCGCGCTGAATATCGACACCGACCGGATCCTCGACCGTGGCATCGTCGGCATACAGTGCCAAGATCCCTTCGAGATCCCCGGCGTTGAGGCGTTCGACATAGGCCCGCATTACGGCCTTCATCTCGTCATTGCTTGGCATGGCGACTCCTCGTGAATTCAAAAATAATAGCGACTGATGGTATCGACCACGCAACCCGGCTTGGCTTCACCTTCGATATCGATGGTGATGCGGATTGTCGCCTGGACACCTTCGCCAGCCTTTTCGACATTGACCACTTCACCGCGTCCACGGATGCGCTTGCCAACCTTGACGGGTGCCGGGAAGCGCACCTTCTCGCAGCCGTAGTTGACACCCATGCGCATGTTCCTGATCTCGACGAGTTGCGGCAGAAACAGATTGGCCAGCGACAGCGTCAGGTAGCCGTGCGCCACACAGGCACCAAACGGGCCGGTCTTGGCACGTTCTGGATCGACGTGGATCCACTGATGATCGTCGGTGGCATCGGCAAACTTGTTGACACGCTCCTGGGTCAGTTCGACCCATTCGGTCGCGCCGAGGTCCTTGCCAACGGCCTCAAGAACTTCCTGGGCGGAAGAGAATACGGTGGTCATGATGGGATTCCGATCGAGAAATATCAGGCGTGCTGGCTACTGACCGAGACAATTTCGCCGGTCATGTAGGACGAGTAATCGCTGGCCAGGAACATGATGACGTTGGCGATTTCCCAGACTTCGGCAGCACGGCCGAAGGCTTCGCGGCTGGTCAATTGCTTGAGCAAATCTTCGGAAGCCGATTTCTTGAGGAAGTCGTGCAGCGCGATGCTCGGCGACACGGCATTGATACGAACGCCATGATCGGCCGCCTCCAGCGCACTGCAGCGCGTCAGCGCCATCACACCAGCCTTGGCTGCGGCGTAGTGCGCCTGCTCTTTCTGCGCGCGCCAGCCGAGCACTGAAGCGTTATTCACGATCACACCCTTGCCGCGCGGCTGCATGGCCTTGAGCATCGCCCGCGTCATGCGGAAGGTACCGTTCAAGGTGATATCGATGACCTTGTTCCATTCGTCGTCGGTCATTTCGACGATCAGCTTCGAGCCGCCGAGGCCGGCGTTGTTGATCAACACATCGGTGCCACCGAGCTTTTCCTCGGCCGTGTTGATCAGCGTTTGTACCTGATCTTCCTTGGTGACATCGCAGAGCTGGCCGAACACCGGACGCCCACCCGCCATTTCGCCAAGCTTGGCAACGGCTTCGTCGAGGCGGCGCGGATGCATGTCGGAAACCATGATGGCGCGACAACCTTCCTCGACGCACTTCTGCGCCGTGGAAAAACCGATACCAGCGCCAGCGGCAGCGGTGATGAGAACCGATTTGCCGGTCAGCAGGCCGTGGCCGGGAACATAGGCGGGAGGTGCTCGCATGATGATGTCCTTATGATTTTTGAATGAATGAGCTTACTTGCCGCGCGGTTCCTTGGGCATTCCCAGAGCGCGTTCGGCAATGATGTTGAGCTGAATTTCGTTGGTACCGGCGTAGATTGTATCGGCGCGGCTGAACATGAACATGCGTTGTAGATGCGCACGCGCGGTATTGTCCTGCGCATCGAGGATATCCGCCTCGCAGCCATAAACATCCATTGCCAGCTCGCCGAGATCGCGATGCCAGTTCGACCAATAATATTTATACATCATGCCAGCGCGCGGCAACGTGCCGTCCTGCGTACCCGAGAGCATGCGCAACGCGTTGTAGCGCATGACGCGCAGACCTGTCCACGCCTCGGCGATGCGCGCGCGGATCTGCGGATTCTTCACCGCACCATTGGCTTTCGCGGCTTCGCAAATCAGTTCGAACTCGTGCAAAAAATGCATTTGCTGGCCGAGTGTCGATGCGCCACGCTCGAAGCCAAGCAGGGCCATGGCGACATTCCAGCCTTCACCGGGCTTACCGATGATGTGGTCAGCCGTGGTACGCGCGCCATCGAAGAAGACTTCGTTGAACTCAGCCGTGCCGGTGAGCTGACGGATCGGACGAATCTCGATGCCCGACTGGTCAAGCGGCACCAGCAGGAACACCAGACCCTTGTTGCCCTGACTCTCGGGATCGCTGCGCGCCACAACGAAAATCCATTGCGACTCGTGCGCCAGCGAGGTCCACACCTTTTGACCATCGATGATCCAGTCACCATTCGCATCCTGGCGCGCCTTGGTGCGCACATTGGCGAGATCGGAACCGGCACCTGGCTCGGAATAGCCCTGGCACCAGAGCTCGGTGCCGGCGAGGATGCCCGGCAGGAAACGCTGCTTCTGCGCATCTGAGCCCAACGCGATCAGCGTCGGGCCGATCAGGCCTTCGCCGATATGGCCGACACGACCGGGGCCGCCGGCACGCGCGTATTCCTCGTGAAAAATCAGTTGCTGAGCCAGCGACAGGCCGCGCCCACCGTGCTCCTTGGACCAGCCGACACAGGTCCAGCCGCCCTCGGCCAACTCGCGTTCCCAGACCTTGCGCTCTTCGGGAAAAGCGTCCTCGTCGCCCGGGCCCCCGCGATGGCGGAGGGCTTCAAATTTGCCGACCAGGTGATCGTGCAACCAAGTGGCAATTTCGCCACGAAATGCCTCATCAGCCGCTGAAAATTCGATTTGCATGTGCGAACCTTGTCTCGTCAGGCCGGGCCGAGCAGCGCCGTCGCAATCCGCTCACGCAACGTATCCGCGCTGCCGAGCCAATGTGTGCCTGCCTGCGCCCGCTTGAAATAGAGTTGGGGATCGTATTCCCAGGTGAAGCCGACGCCACCGTGCAACTGGATGGCCTCGCCGGCACAATGGAAAAATGTGTCCGATGCGAGCGCCTTGGCACCCGCCGCTTCGAGCAGAAAATCCGCTGCCAGTGCGGGATTTGCTGCGACAGTGGCCGCGCCGTAAATTGCCGAGCGCGTCGCTTCGATTCTCACCATCATTTCCGCACAGCGATGCTTGATGGCCTGGAAGGAAGCAATGGTGCGGCCAAACTGCACGCGCTCCGCCGTATAAGCCAGCGTCAGATCGAGACACTGTTGCGCGCCGCCGAGTTGTTCCGCTGCCAGAACCAGCATCGCCAATGCTACCGCGCGCGGCATGGCGTGCGTTACCTGCTGCGGTGTGGCGATCAGTGCATCCTTGGGCAGCCTGACCTGATCGAGCTGGATGGCGGCAATGCGCCGCGTCGTGTCGACATTGCGGTACGGCGTGCGTGTGATGCCGGAGAGTTCTGCGGGAAAAGCGTACAAACCGACGCCACCGTTGCTGTCGTGTGCCGGCACGATCAGCAGTTGCGCCGTTGCACCATCCGGCACATGGGCGTAGTTGCCGCTGATGACAAAGCCATCGGTATCGATGCTGACGGTAGCATCGATATTTTGTGCTTGCCAGTCGATGCCGCTGCTGGCCAGGGCGACTGTCGCCGTCAGCTCGCCGGCGGCGATATGCGGCAGATAGCGCAGCTTCGCCGCATCATCCGCCACTTCAAGCAGCACTTGTGCGGCAAGTCCCACCGTCGAAAAAAATGGTGCGCACAGTAAACGCCGCCCCATCTGTTCCATCAGCAGCACCAGCTCGACGCTACCGAGACCGAGTCCATCGTAGACTTCGGGAATCACCGTGGCGCACCAGCCGAGTTCCTGGCCGATACGCGCCCAAAGAGCGTCATCGAAACCCGTTTCGGTCTGCATCGCCGCACGTACGGCGGCAGACGAACTGGCCTCGGCGAGAAACGCCTCGGCCGTGTCGCGGATCATCTCCTGGTCGGAGCTCAGCGCGAAATCCATGGCAAGGCCGTGCTCAGGCGCCGTAAACTTTTTGTGGCGACACGCCTTCGGCGATCAGTTCATTGACCACCGAGGTGAGTTCGGCCGGATTCCAGCGTGCTTTTTTGTCACGCACCGGGCCCGCACGCCAGCCATCGGCCAGCATGACCTGGCCACCGGCAACTTCAAAGACGCGGCCGGTAACACCCTTGGAGAGCGGGCTACCGAGCCAGACAACAATCGGCGCGACATTGGCTGAATCGTAAAAGTCGAAGCTGCCATCGGTCGGCTTCTTCATCATTTCAGCGAACGGACCTTCAGTCATCAGCGTGCGTGCGGAGGGCGCCAGCGCGTTCGAGGTGATGCCGTAGCGGCCAAGTTCGGCAGCCTGCACCAGCGTCAGCGTAGCGATGCCGCCCTTGGCGGCGGAGTAGTTGGACTGGCCGATCGAGCCTTGCAGGCCGGCACCGGAGGTGGTGTTGATGATGCGCGCATCGACCGGCGTGCCGGCCTTTGACTGGTCGCGCCAGCGACGGCAGAGAATGTTGGCGAGACAGAAATGGCCGCGCAGATGCACGCGCATCACCTGATCCCAGTCGTCCTCGCTCATGCTGACGAACATGCGGTCGCGCACGATACCGGCGTTGTTCACCAGCGTATGTACTTCGCCATAAGCGGCGATGGCGGCGTCGACGATTTTCTGCGCGGTTTCCATGCGCGTGATGTCGTCGCAGGTGGCGATGGCCTTGCCACCTGCGGCGATGATTTCGTCGCGTACAGCTTCGGCCGATTCGGTGCGGATGTCATTGACCACCACATTTGCGCCTTCGGCAGCAAATGCCAGTGCATAAGCCTTGCCCAGGCCACTGCCGGAGCCGGTAATGATTACGGTACGCTGAGCGCAAATTCCCATTTTCTCTCGTCCTCTTTTTCGTCAAGCCGATGAACGCCGGACGCAATTCCGGCAACTGTCCATTGTTTCCATAGCCCTGCTTTGCCACATCGTCCGATAAGACTAAGCAGCCCATTGTCGCAGCAGACGACTCAGTTGCAGAATTTTAGAAATAGACGAGAAAATGCCTTGATGAAGGCGGGATCGAAGATCGTACCGAATGCAAACCACTAACCGGGAGCGATCGTCATTTCTCGACGAAAGCCCTTTCGATCACATAGTCGCCGGCAACGCCGATGCGCGGAGAGACCTTGAAGCCACGCGCATCAAGTAATTTGCAGGTGTCGGCAAGCATGTCCGGACTACCGCAGAGCATCGCCCGGTCGTGCGCAGGATCAAGCGGCGGCAGACCGATGTCCGTGAAAAGCTTGCCGCTTTCAATCAGGTCAGTCAACCGGCCGCGATTGCGGAAAGGCTCGCGCGTCACTGTCGGATAGTAGATCAGCTTCTCGCGCGCCGCGTCACCAAAATATTCGTTATGCGGCAGCTCACGCGATATGAAGTCAGAATAAGCGAGTTCATTGACCTGGCGCACACCATGTACCAGCACTACTTTTTCGAAGCGCTCGTAGACAGCCGGATCCTGGATCAAGCTCATGAAGGGCGCCAGTCCCGTGCCAGTCCCGAATAGATAAAGGTGTTTGCCCGGCCGCAAGTCGCCAATTATCAGCGTGCCAGTGGGCTTGCAGCCGATAATGACCGGCTCGCCGGGTTGCAGATGTTGCAGGCGTGAAGTCAGCGGACCATCGGGTACCTTGATGCTGAAAAACTCCAGATGATCGGCATAATTGGCACTGGCGATGCTGTAGGCACGCAGTACGGGGCGGCCCTCGACTTCCAGGCCGATCATGACAAACTGGCCGTTCTCGAAACGCAGACCCGGATCGCGGGTGGTGCGAAAGCTGAACAGGGTATCGTTCCAGTGATGAACACTGAGAACACGCTCGGTATTGAGTACACGCATACAAAATCCCTTTCTCTTATGGGAGGGATTGTAGGCAAGTATAACTTATCGGTAAAATGGATTATATAGAGATCATTATTCGGTATTGCCGATATGAAATTCAGTTTGCGTCAGTTGCAGGTATTTGTCGCTGTAGCCCGTTCGGGCAGTGTTTCGCAGGCTGCCGTCGATATCGCGCTATCGCAGTCGGCAACCAGCACGGCACTCAGCGAATTTGAAAAACAATTCGACTGCCAACTGTTCGATCGCGCCGGCAAGCGCCTGCGCATCAATGCGCTGGGCGGACAATTGCTGCCAAAGGCGGTGGAACTACTTGATCGGGCCGGCGAAATTGAGGAACTCCTCGAAGGCCATGCCGGGCTTGGTTCGCTACGTATCGGTGCAACGCTGACTATCGGCAATTATCTGGCGACACTGATCGTCGCGGATTTCCTGCGCCGACATGTGGAAGCCAGGGTGCAACTCACAGTGCACAATACTGCGACGATCATCGAGCAGGTCGCCGGATTCGAACTCGATCTAGGGCTGATCGAAGGCGCCTGCCATCATCCCGATCTGGAAACGCAGGCTTGGGTAAGCGACGAGCTGATGGTGTTTGCGCCCCCGGATCATCCGTTGGCCCGACGGCGCAAGGTCGGTGTTGCCGAACTCATGCGTGAGACCTGGATCCTCCGCGAGAAAGGTTCCGGAACACGCGAGGTGTTTGAGCAGGCGCTGCGCCATTTTCATGTTGAACCGACAATCCGCCTGGAGCTTGAGCATACCGAAGCCATCAAGCGCGCCGTTGAATCCGGGCTCGGCCTCGGCTGCATCTCCCGGTTGGCGCTGAAGGAGGCCTTCCGGCGCGGCAGCCTGGCACCGATCCATACGCCCGATCTCGATCTACGGCGCAATTTTCAGTTTCTCTGGCACCGTCGCAAGTATCGAACTTCCGCACTGCGCGAGTTTCTCACCGCCTGTCTGGCGATGTCGGCAGGGGCAAAACGCAGCGACTTGATCGATCTTCCGTACATTCCATGAAACACCGCAGCCCATGATTTCAAATTCAACGATGGCGTCAACCCGCCAGGCCTGCAACAGTACGTTCCAGAAAGTTCGCCACTCCCGCGAAAGCGGGAGCCCATGCAATTCCTTTCGCTCAAGCCTTGAATCGACCTATAGATCGTTGCGAAAATACAACAAATATTGCAAGGCCAGACATGGGAAATGCGTTTTTGCTTGTCGAGAAGGGGGAACGCTTGGAGAATTGCAGCTAGTTTCCCTCATCCTTCAGAAGGGGGCAGCGGCGAAGTTGCAGTGACCACACGTGGAGTCATTGAGGTTCGCTTGAAAACGAAATTAACCGAAACCGAATTAACCACCCGCACTTTCAACAGGAGATTCACGATATGCAAAAGAAAATCATCGCTCTGGCCGTTGCCGGCCTCGTTTCAGGCGCCGCCTTCGCAGACGGTTCCAATGTCACCGTCTACGGCGTGGCTGATCTGTCGTTCGACATGGTCTCGACCTCTGGCCCGACCGGTGCCGAAACTGGCTCGTACAACCGCGTGTCCAGCAACAGTTCCTACCTCGGCTTCAAGGGCAGCGAAGCTCTGGGCAATGGCCTGGACGCCGTGTTCCAGTTCGAGAATAGTGTGACGGCCGATGCCGGCGGCATGTTCGGCGCTGCACGCGACACCTTTGCTGGCCTGAAAGGTAGCTACGGCTCGATGACTCTCGGTACCCAGACCACCCCGACCCGCCTGCTCGGCACCCAGATCGACGTTAACGTCGGCGCCACCAGCATTGGCCAAAACGTGGCCGTGTTCGGACTCCCCGGCTTCGATGCTCGCCATGCCAACAGCGCCCTGTACACCTCGCCGAACATGAGCGGCTTCAGCATTGGCGCCGCCTATATGGCCGGCGAAGACAAGTCCGTCGATGGCGCTGCCGGCACTTTTGCACAAAAGAACTCCGATATGTGGGATCTGGGTCTGACCTACGCCAATGGCCCGGTGCTGGCTGGCCTGACCTATGCCACAAGCAAGGCTCGCGACGTAGCCGATTCCCAGTTCAAGAATACCCGTCTGGCTGGTGCCTACAACTTCGGCCAGGGTAGCGTTCGCGCACTCTGGAATTCGGCCAAGACCAGCGTCACCGGTTTTGACTCGAAGCAGAACACCTGGGGTCTCGGTGCCACCTTCAATGTGGCTGCCAATGGCAAGCTGATTGGCCAGTACTACAAGACCAACGACGTCTCCACCAATGCTGGCGATATTGCCAACACCGGTGCCAAGCTGTTTGAAATCGGCTACGAGCACAGCCTGTCGAAGCGCACCATGATCAAGGCGATCTATGCACGCGTCAGCAACGACTCCGGTGCTGCGTTCAACTTCGCCAACAACGGCGTCAATAACCCGGGTGCCGATATTGATCCGAGCGGCCTGCAAGTTGGCATCCGTCACAGCTTCTAAGCAGCAGTTTCACCGCTGTTAGTATGTGTTTTACGGCCGCTCCCCGCAAAGGGAGCGGCCGTTTTCATTGCAAAAACTTCTGAAGGGGCGCCTCATGAACCAGATCAGGATATCCATTGCCAGCAGTACCTTGCTTCTTGCTTCACTGCCGGGCGTTGCCCTGGCTTCCGGTTTTCAACTGCTCGAACAAAATGCCAGCGGCATGGGCCAGGCTTATGCTGGTTCAGCGGCGGTCGCCGAGGACGCCAGCACGGTGTTCTTCAATCCGGCGGGCATGGCGCTGCTGGCACCCGGAAAGTCGCATATTGCCGTCGGCCTCGACTTCATCCAGCCATCGGCGAAATTTTCTAACGCTGGCTCCACATCTCCAGCGCTCATTCCGCTCAGCGGCGGCACTGGTGGTGATGCGGGTGACATGAATTATGTGCCACATGCCTATATTGTCGTGCCGCTGAACGAACGCATGAGTTTTGGCCTCGGCCTCGGTGCTCCGTTCGGTCTGAAAACCGAATATGACGCCACTTGGGTCGGCCGTTTCCATGCGGTTAAGTCCGATGTCAAGACGATGAACTTGAATCCGTCACTTTCCTACAAGGTCAGCGATCAGCTGGCGCTGGGGTTCGGCCTGAATTATCAGAAGCTAAAAGGTGAATTCAGTAGTGCCGTGGATTACCCTGCTGCGATTTATGCCAACCCGCTGACGCGCCCCCTGACCGCCTTGGCGAAGCCGGGGTCTGCCATGCTCTCCGGTGACGATACTGCCTGGGGTTACAATTTTGGCGCGATATTCCAGGTTTCGCCGCAGACGCGTCTGGGACTGTCGTACCGTTCGGCGATCAAATACCATCTGGAGGGGACGGCCAACTTCAGTAGTACCGGCAACCCGATCACCGACGTAATCGTTAAATTGCCGGTTTCTCCCGCACGCGGTGGAAATATTTATGCCGATATCAAGCTGCCGGATACGCTCACTGCTAGTGTCGACCACCATGTGAACGACCGATGGGACGTACTTGCCGACCTTTCCTGGACTGGCTGGGCGAAGATTCCAGTGCTCCAGTTCAATTATGCCAACGATAATTCCATCGTCAGCGCCACGCAGGAGAACTGGCGCAATACCTGGCGCGTCGCCCTCGGTGGCGTATATAAGGTTAATGACAGCTGGAAATTGAAGCTGGGCACGGCTTTTGATCAAAGCCCTGTCAGTAGCACATATCGCACGGCTCGTCTGCCTGACAATGATCGCTTATGGCTGTCCTGTGGTGGCCAGTACCAGCTCAGTAAGAACGATGCAGTGGACTTTGGCTACACTCACATATTCGTCAAAAAGAGTTCGATCGCCGATAACGGCGGCGCGAGTATGGGACTGCTGCAGGGGGAATACAAGAGTGATGTGAACATGTTCGGCATACAGTATTCGCGCGGCTTCTGATCCATTCCATTACCAATCTAAAAAGGCCGCTCCCGAGGGAGCGGCCTTTTTACTTGTGGATCTGGTTGCACAGCTAAGCGTTTAATATCCCCGCTCGCGGGAGCGGGACATTCGCGTATTCAGTCTCAGTTCATCCTGCCGAGAATCGCTCCACCGGTCGGCACGCCGACGCCGGAGGTAACCAGGGCGTGATTGACGTTTTTCTTCGGCTGGTTGACCGAGGTACCACGCACCAAACGCACGGCTTCGACGATACCGTTCATGCCGTGAATGTAGGCTTCCGACAACTGGCCGCCATGGGTATTGGTCGGCAGGCGACCATCGGGACGCAGATTGCCGGCCAGGACGAAGTCGGCGGCTTCACCGAATTCGCAGAAGCCCCAGGATTCAAGTTGCATCAGCACGATGGAGGAGAACGCGTCATAGATGACCGCGGCATCAATATCCTTGGCCGAGAGGCCACACTGCGCGTAGGCATGCTTGGCGGCGATGTCCATCTCGGGAATGCGGCCGATTTCCGGACGATAGAAAGAAGTCATTTCTTCCTGATCTTTCGGCGAGCACTGGGCGGTGCCGTTGATCAGCACACCGGGTTGCTTGAGATCACGCGCACGCTCCGGCGTGGTGATGATCACCGCCGAACCGCCGTCGCTTTCCTGGCAGCAATCGAACAGGCGCAGCGGTTCGCAGATACGGCGGGCGTTGTCGTACTCTTCACGCGTGAAGGGCTGCTGGTAGAAGAAGGCAGCGGGATTCTTGACAGCGTATTCGCGCGTCGCGTGGGCGACTTCGAACAAGGCTTCCTGGGTGCAGCCCGTCAGGTGCATATAGCGCTGGGTAAACATCGCCACCCAGGAGGTCGGCGTGAGCAGGCCGAAGGGCATGTACCAGCCGTAGTGAATCGCGCTGCCGGTGATCAGCGAACCCGAAACGCCGTCGGAATAGCGATGGCCGGAGCGGCCGTTGAGCGCGCGATAGCAGACCACAACTTCAGCCATGCCGGTCGCCACCGCCATCGCAGCCTGCATCAGCGTGCCGGTGGCCGCACCACCGCCGTAGGGCACGCGCGAGAAGAAGCTCAGATCACCACAGCCGAGGGCGCGGGCGACGTCAACTTCCTCGTTCTGGTCCATGGTGAACGTCACCATGCCATCGACATCGGAAGGCTTCAGGCCGGCGTCGTTGAGGGCGGCCTTGACGGCCTCGGCCGCCAGGGAGAGTTCCGAGCGACCGGAGTTCTTGGAGAACTCGGTCGAGCCGATGCCGACGATCGCGGCCTTGTTCGCAATATTGGCAACCATGTTCAAGCCTCCTTGGGCAGGGCGACGCGCACCGTGCCGGTCATGTGCGTACCCCAGACATTGTTCACACCTTCGACGGCGACAGAGACGACGCCGCTGGCATCATCCTTGGCCTTGACTTCACCAGTGACAGCCATCACGAAGCCGGGCAGATTAGGTGCGCCCAGCTTGATGTCGATGCCCTTCAGCGTGCAGTCGGGGCCGGCCCAGTCGGTGATGAAACGGCCCATGAAGCCGTTACTGGTCAGGATGTTCATGAAGACGTCCGGCAGGCCGGTGGCTTGTGCGACTTTCTTGTCATGGTGCACCGGGGTGAAATCGCGCGAGGCGATGGCCGCGCCGATGATCAGGCCGGAGGTGATGTCGATCTTGAGCTCGGGCAGCTTGTCACCGATGGCGACCTGGCTATATTTCAGGGTATTCAGGTTCATGATGTTTCCTCGCTATGCGCTATGTTCAGGCCAGATAGAACTGTGGCAGCCAGGTCTTCGCATCGACCTGCTCGACCTTGCCCTTGACCTTCATGCCGATCTTGATGGCTTCGGGTTCGCAGCCGACAAGGTTGGCGACCAGATTGGTGCCTTCACCCAGCTTGATGACGGCGCAGATCAGCGGATAGGGGTAGCCCGGGAACTTCGGGTAGTGCATCTGTGTGAAGCTGAGGATTTCGCCTTCGAGCTTCGATTCAATCGAATCCCATTCCGTGGATTGGCACTCGCCGCACATCGGACGCGGCGGGTGGCGCAGCGTTTTGCAGCGCTTGCAGCGCTGGATCGGCAGCTTGCCCTGATCCACGGCTTCCCACCACCAGGCGTTGTCGTGACCACGCGGTGAGGCGAGGCGCGTCGGTACCGCCGGGGCGCCCGCGTCGCCGCTGGCCGCTGCCGGCTCTTCGCCCGCCTTGGGAATGAACTTGAGGACGCGAAACACCTGACGACCGATTTCTTCGCCGTTCTGGTCGGTGAATTTGGTCAGTGTTTCGATGAAGTAACCGACGCCACGCGAAGTCGCCTTCTGCTCGGAAATCTTGTCGATGACGGTGTGAGCAAACACCTGGTCGTCAGGGCGCAGGTCGCGAACGTATTCGGTGTTGGTATTAGTGCCAAGCACACCGCTGAAGCCGTGGGCATCGAAGACATTGTGCAGCTCGCGCTGCAGGTCCATCGCCGGCGTCTGACACATCGGATAGCCTTCCATGCTCCAGATCTGCAGCATGGTCGGCGGCGCAATAAGGCCGCCCTTGCTCGATTTGGCGGCGAATGTCTCGTCGGTATAAACGGGGTTCTCATCGCCCATCACTTCGGCCCAGTGACGGATCATGGCCTTATTGACGTCGTCCTTGCCGCGCTTCGGCGCGCCGAGTTCCCGGCCGACATAGGCCTGGATTTTTGCTTCAAACGCTTTGGTTTCTTCAGGCGTCATGGTTCAGTCCCGGTTGATCGTACAAAAATAAGATGTTCTGCGCAGCACGCTGTAATTCTTCTGTTTTTAGTCACTTGGCGCAGCAACGGCGGCTTTCGGGCCAGCAGGCGAATCTACGCGAAAGCGTTACCGGAATCCTCGTCTGAATGGACGATATTGACGCGCACTCGCCCGGCAAAACACCTTGGTGTCGGGTAATTGCGTGCTTTGATGGCAATGTGTAATAATGAGTAACGATGTGTAAGTGCCTGCGGATAATGCAGCAAAGCTACTTATGACAACGCCGTTCGGACAAACTTGTACAAAGACCAAAGACAAGGAGAAAAGCATGAAGATTCCCTTCGCAAGCAAACCCGCAGCATTGACGTTGTCCATTGCAATATCACAGTTGTTTGTCGCTCAGCCGGTGCTGGCGCAAACCGCCCCGGCCGCCCAGGTTGGCGGTATCGAGGAAGTCATCGTCACCGCACAGAAGCGCAAGGAAAACCTCCAGGATGTGCCAATCTCCATCCAGGCCCTGAGCGCCAAGGATCTGGAGAAACACAATATTGTGTCGCTGGGTGATCTGGGTGCCGAAGTACCGGGGCTCAATATGGCGCCCTACCCTGGCAGTAGCGAAATTTTCTTCCCGACCTTCCGCGGTATCACCACCAATGCGGTGTTCATCAGCGCCCCCAACCCGATTGCAGTCCATGTGGATGGCGTCTTCCATTCGCAACTGGTCGGTCTCAACAATCCAGCTGCTGATCTGGAACGCATCGAAGTGCTGAAGGGGCCGCAAGGCGTGCTCTCCGGTCGCAATGCTACGGGTGGTGCAATCAATATCTACACAGCACGCCCGGAACTTGGCATATTCGGTTTCAAGCAGCAATTCACGATCGCCGAGCGTGGCCAGTTCCTTTCCAAGACTGTGTTGAACATTCCGGTGAAGGATGATCTGGCGCTGAAGCTGTCCTATCTACACAATCAGAAGAACAGTGACGGTGTTTCCAATACTGCACCAGGCGGTCCCCAGTTCGGCGAGAAGGATGGCGATGCTTGGCGTATCGACTTGCGCTGGAAGCCGACATCAAACGTAACTGTCGATTACGGCTATGACGGCACCAACACCAAGAGCTATGACACACCACCGCAGTGTCTGGTGCCGGGCGATCAAATGGCTTATGGCGGCGTCGGTTTTATCCGCGCCTATGGTTACGATGCCGATCCACGCGTCAGCCAGTTCGTGAGTGGTTGCTCGACAAACAAACTGACCAGCCTGTATGCCCCCTTCAACTGGGCCAAAAACGTTAATAAGACCGAAGGGCATACCCTCAACATCAACTGGGATGCCAGCCCAACCTTCACGTTGCGCTCCATTACCGGCTATACCAAGGTCAACGCCCTTAATAATTACAGCTATGGCGTCTACGCCGGTGGTGCCGCCTTCCGTGGCGATAGCGGATCGTTCACACTTGCTGGCCCCGACGTACCGGGCGGCACCATGCAACTTGGCAACCCGATTCAGTTGTTTAACGAATCGTGGTCGCAGGAATTCCAGTTCCTTGGTGAGCTTGCAAAGAACCTGAAATACACATCCGGTATTTATTTCGGAACGGAAGAGGGCCATCAGTCTTCCGGGCCAAACATTGGCCAGTATGTGCCCGATGCTGCTCCTGGATATGCCTATTACTTGAGTAATGCCTACGGCATCCCGACACCGGCTGGCTTTGCCGGTGATCTGATGTTCGTCGACAACAAGGGGCTGACATCTTCGAAGAGCACTTCGTGGGCAATATTCGCCCAGGCAACCTGGACTCCGGATATTCTCGACAACAAGCTGGATGTCGTCCCCGGCCTGCGCTTCACGCGTGACCATCGTCAGGCCGTTGGCTATAACACTGGCTGGGCCACCGGCTATGCCATCAGTCCAATGACGGGCCTCGAAACTGCTGCCATCACCGCCGGCTCGACCTTCGCCAATGCTGCTGGCGACCACACCTGGTCCAAGACAACGCCGGCTGTGTCGCTCAATTATCACTGGCAGAAGGACCTGATGACGTATCTGAAGTTTGCCGAGGCCTACACCAGCGGCGGCTTTGATCCGATCGCCGGTCCAGGCATGGGTGCCGCAACCTTTGCCAAGGGCTTCGATCCGGAAACCATCAAGTCGATCGAACTGGGCATGAAGGGTGAATTCCTCGAACGCCGCCTGCGTACCAACGTAGCAGTGTTCCAGAGCAAATTCACCAACGAGCAAAAAACGGTGCCGCAAGCTTCGCGCGGCTGGGCAACGGTCAATGTCGGTGGTTCGACATACTCCGGTCTGGAATTCGACCTGACCGCAGCCCTGACCGACAACCTCCGTCTGGGCTTCAACTACTCGACGCTGAGCCACAAGTATGATAAGTGGATTGACCCGGTTACTGGTGCAGATACGGCCAGCAGCCATCGACTGGTTGTGCCGAAGAACGATTACTCGCTCAATCTTGATTATCGTTTCTCGACCGAAAGCCTGCCTGGCAAGCTCGATGCCAACCTGAACTACACTCACCGCGACAGCACGTCGACACCGCACGACCTGAATGGCACGATGATGTATTCCGATGTCTACACGACGACGCCGGCTTTTGGTATCTGGAATGCACGCCTTGCCCTGTCGCAGATCAAGGCCGGGCCGAGCGACAATGGCCGGGTATCGGTGGCTTTGTGGATCAAGAATCTCACCGACAAAAAGTACCTGACCATGGTAAATCCGGGCTGGGTTACGGACATGTCGGGTAACTGGGGCGATCCGCGCACCGTGGGTCTGGATCTGACCTACAAGTATTAAGCAGCAAACTCGATCAAGGCATCACAAAAGCCGTCCCGCGAGGGGCGGCTTTT
>Ga0073899_10001002_pt1 | contig 26062 bp, 17 predicted proteins | sample KloWWTmetaKNB5Ph_FD_88975 | JGI IMG/M metagenome (GOLD analysis project Ga0073899, IMG submission 88975) | Active sludge microbial communities from Klosterneuburg, Austria, studying microevolution and ecology of nitrifiers - Klosterneuburg... | ecosystem: Engineered > WWTP > Aerobic digester >... | reverse complement strand
GGTCAGTCCGGTGGTGATGTTGCGGGCGGTGCTGGCGTGGCCGGTGTAGTCGCTGCCGGCGGTTGCGGTTCCGTTCGCGGTGCTGGTGTTGAAGGCCACGGTTTTGCCGCTGGCTGCCGAAAGGCGAAGCAGGAAGGCACAGTTCACCGCACCGCCATCACCCTCGATGACGCTGCAGCCGCCGGCGTCGAACGAGAGTGTCGGTGCGGCATCGTCGTCGTTGATCACGATGGTGCCGCGCGCATCGCTGATGCTGCCGGCGCTGGCGTTCGACAAGTCGATGTGAAAATTCTCGTTGTCTTCGTCGAGTGCGTCGCCGATCACCGGACGAGTGATCGACGCGCTGGTGGCGTTTGCTGGAATGGTCAAGGTGCCGCCGCCATGCGTGTAGTCCGCCGGTGAACTGGCGGTCCCGTTCACCGATAGCCAATTCAGCGTGATCGGCAGTTTGCTGGCATGGTTGAGGCTGACGACGAAGCTGGCAGTCGAGTTGCTGCCGGTGCCTTCGCTGACAGCCGCCGGATCGTTGATCGAGATCTGGCAGGCATTCACAGTCGCGGTTGTGGTGCCGGCTGCACCGGTGCTGCCGCCGATCGTGGCGGTGACGCTGTAGAGGCCAGTGGCCGCTGTCGTCGCACCGGTGATGCTGGGATTCTGCTGAGTGGACGCAAACCCGTTGGGTCCGGTCCAGGCGTAACTCACGCCGCTGATGGTGCTGGCGTTGAGTTGCAGGTTCTGGCCGTTGCAGATCGGACCGTTGTTGCTTGCGGTCGGGGCTGGCGGCGGCGTGACCACCGTGACGCAGGCGGAGAATTCGGAGGTGCTGTAGGAGATGGAGGGCTCGGTGCCCTCTACCGACGTCGCCGTTGCGGTGATCTTGCGCCCGGCTGCGAGTGCCGCGACATCGATACTGAAGGCCGTGTTGCCACTGGCATCGGTGCTGTGGCTGGCGTTTCCGATAAGGGATTGGCCTTCGCCATGGCCGCTGCCGTCACAGGTGCTGTTGTCGAAGAATTCGATTCGGTAGTTGGTGGCTGCTGCTGCCGCAAGCGACCCGCTGATGCGGGTTACGCCCGCCGTGTTGACAGCGCTCGCAAGCGTCGGGAAGTTCGTGCGCCAGATATCGTTATCGTCGGGATCATTTGCGGTGACCCCGTCATCGTCGATATCGATCGCCATTTCGCCGTTGTCGCGGAAAAGATTGCCGAGCAACATGTAGCGTGCGGCGCTGCCCAGCAGCACTATGCCGTCGCCGCCATTGCAACCGATGCGATTACCCATGCCGGCGCTGGTGCCGCCCACATCGATAGAGCGGGCGCCGGCACCGAAGCGGATGCCGTCGCCGGCATTGCCGATGCAGGTGATGCCGTCGGCCCCGAGCCCGATGTAGTTGGCCTGCACCTCCTGATTCGCCGACATGAACGGGTCGTCTTCGATCGACTGGATGCCGTGGCCGGTGTTTCCTGCGATGACATTGCCAGCGCCGACGCCACCGATGTAAATGCTGGCGCGATTCGGGCCGATGCGGATGCCATCACCCTGGTTGCCAAGCGCGGCCATCCCGGTCGCGGTCGTGCCGATGCGATTGGCCTGCACCGAAAGCAGGCCACCAGCGGCCTGCACGCCGTGTCCGATATTGCCGGAGATCAGATTACCGTCGCCGCTACCAGCGCCGCCGACGTTGGCGTCGGTCTGGATGTAAATCCCGCCCATGTTGGGTAGCGCGGCATTTCCAGCGAGGTTGGTGCCGATGAAGTTGCCGCGAATTTCGTGACTTAAATAGTTGACCGTACCAATTTGCAGGCCGTAGCCGGTATTGCCGGAAATCAGGTTGCATGCGCGGTTGCAGGTCCACGGATCATGGTCGGCACCCCCGATCATGCCGCCAGCCCAGCTATCGCGCAGCCAGATGCCACGGCCGCTATTGGCGAGTGCGGCGCTGCCATCGGCGGTCGTCCCGACACGGTTGCCCACGATCTGGACCACGCTGTCGGTCAGGATGTCGATACCGGTCGAGGCATTACCCGAGATCAGATTGCCGGCGGTCGTGGTGCCGATGATGCTCTCGCCACCGACGTTGATGTCGATTCCCCCCGACTGGTTCGGGAGTGCCGTGACGCCGTTGACGTCGGTACCAATACGATTGCCACGGATGACGGTCGCGTACGCGCGTTCGATGTGCACGCCTGCCCAGCCGTTGCCCGAAATCAGGTTGCCGCCAGCGCCCCAAGCGCCACCACCGATGCTGTTTCCATTGGCTCCGCCTCCACCGATGGTCGATGTCAGGTAGACGCCGGCGCGCCCATTGCCACGGTCGAGCGTGCCGAACAGATCGGATCCGAGGATGCTGCGCTGGACAACGTTTGCGCCGGCGCCGTCACCGCGCAGTTCGACACCGTGCCATCCGTTCGCCGAGATGATGTTGTAGGTGCCGGCGACATCGCCGCCAATCTTGTTCGATGGCGAGTCGCTGACCAACACTCCGTCTTCGCCGTTGCCAAGTGCGCTGGCGCCATCGGCGGCGAGGCCGATGTAGTTGCGCTCGATGACGTTGCTGCTGGCACCGCCGCCGATGCCGATGCCGTTCTTGCTATTGCCGGAAATGACGTTGAGTTCGGTGCCGGTGGTGCCGCCGATACGATTGCTGTTCGCCGCGGTGATCACCACGCCGTTGAAGCCGTTCGCGATCGCCGCGTCGCCGCCCGGGTTGGTGCCAATGCGGTTGCCTTGAACGACGTTGCCAGTGGCGGCCGCTGCGTCGATGCGCACGCCGTCCACGCCATTGCCCGAGATCGTGTTGCCGGGGCCGATCATGTTGTTCGGGCTGCCGGCAATGAACACGCCGGTGCCACTGTTACCAGCTGCGGCACCGCCGTTGTTCAGTCCGACATGGCAGGCGGCGACGGTGTTGCCACCACTTGCGCCGTCGATGCGGATACCGCCGCCATTGAATCGCATGACCGCGAATCCACGCAGCGTGCTCGCAGAACTGGACAGCTGGAGGCCGATCGCACCGGCGCCGGCGTTGAGGCCATCGAGCTGGATCAGCGGCGTGCCCGCGTAGCCGGGCTGGGTAGTGGCGTCGATCGTCACCGGTGAGGTGATCGCCGGCAGCGGCGTCGACAGCGCGATGTTGCGCGCGCCGCCGCCACCGACGTTGAACGTGATGATGTCGGAATTCGCGTTCGTATTCGCTTGCTGGATCGCCCAGCGCAGGGTGTTGGCGCCGGCGTCGGCCGCCGAGGTCACCGTGTAAGTGGCCGCATCGGCAGCGCCTGAAATCAGGATCATGATGGCCGCGCAGGCGGCGCGTCGCGATGAAGTGTGCATGGTTTTCCCCTGGGCTTGATCAGACATACGCAAAGGAATCGATTTTTTTTCGGTGACTTCCAACGCGGTGACGCAAGGCGCAGAATCCGGACGGAAGGATTCGATGTGGAGGCAGCCGTGGTACAGGACGAGCGGAACGATGCAGATCTGACCGGCTGGCTGGTGGCCTGGCATGGCGGCGACCGTGCCGCGGCCGAGCGATTGTTCAATCAGGTCTATCGCGAGCTGCGGCAAATGGCCGCCGGGATTCTCTCGGGCGGTGCGCCGGTACGAACGCTGCAGCCCACGGCGCTGGTCAACGAGGCGATGATCAAGCTCATCGGTGCCGAGTCGGATTTTCAGAGCCGCGCGCACTTCTTCGGTGCTGCGGCGCGCGCCATGCGCCAGGTTCTGGTCGACCACGCCCGCCGACATCAGGCCGACAAACGCGGCGGCGGACAGACGCTGGAAGCGCTCGAAGCAGCAGCGGGTGTGGCCGTCGACGACAGTGCCGAACTGATCGCACTCGATGCCGCCCTGGCGCTCCTCGATGAACTCGATCCGCAGGCAGCACGCATTGTTGAGTTGCGCTACTTCGCCGGCCTGTCGATCGAGGAGACAGCGGCCGTACTCGGACAGCACCCGTCATCGACCTATCGCGAATGGCAACATGCCAAAGCCTGGTTGAAGAAGGAGCTGTCGGCATGAGCGAAATCGCCGAACGGTATCGCCGGATCAAGTCGATCTTCATGGACGCCATGCAACGCGATCCGCGTGGCCGCGCCGATTTTCTGGCCGAATCCTGTGGCGAAGATGCCGAATTGCGACGCGATGTCGAAGCCCTGCTGGCGGATGACAAGACATCCGACATGGCGCACGGTCGGCTGAATTCAGGATTCGAAGTACCGCGACTGCCGCCCGACTACGTCGCGGTGCGCGAACTCGGGCGCGGCGGCATGGGTGTGGTCTGGCTGGCCGAGCGCACAGTGGGCGATGTGCAGCAGAAGGTTGCACTGAAGCTGCTCAGCTACGACGCCCTGCGTGATCCCGATCGACACGCACGATTTCGTGTCGAGCGGCACATCCTCGCGAGTCTCGATCACCCGCATATTGCGCGCTTGCTTGACGGCGGCACGCTCACCGACGGCACGCCGTTTCTGGCGATGGAGTATGTCGAAGGCGAGCGCCTGGATGCCTGGTACAAATCTCGTCGCCCGAAGTTGAAAGAATTGTTGCGCTTGTTCGTGGCGATCTGCCGGGCAGTGCAGGCCGCACATCAGCGCTTGGTCGTGCATCGCGATCTCAAGCCCGCCAACATTCTCGTGGATACTTATGGTGCACCGAAGCTGCTCGATTTCGGCATCGCCAAACTCCTCGACGATAGCGGTGATGCCGAGTCCGCGACCGGCACCGGGCTGCAACTGATGACGCCGCGCTATGCAGCGCCTGAACAGGTGCGCGGCGAGACGATCACGACCGCGACCGACGTCTATGCACTCGGCGTGATTTTGTATGAGATGTTGACCGGTAAATCGCCTTATGGCCCAGCATCGACGGCACCAGATCAACTGCGTGCGATTTGCGACACCGATCCGATCCGGCCGAGCAAGGTCGTTCTCGCCGACGCAGCCAGCGGGTCAGCCAGTACGCCGCGCGTGCACTTGCGCGGAGATCTCGATGCGATCCTGCTGAAATGCCTGCGCAAGCGACCCGGTAGCCGATATCGAGGTGCGGCAGAACTCGCCGACGACCTCGAAGCATTCCTCGACGGTCGTCCGGTGTCTGCGCGTGCCGGCAACGCGCGCTATGTGCTCGGCAAGTTCGTCGCGCGGCATCGCTATCTGGTCGCCTCGGTGTTGATTGTTTTGATGGTTCTAAGTGCCGCCACCCTGCTGTTGCGACAGCAGTTGCAGGAAACACGACACCAGCGCGACCTCGCAGCGAACGAGCGCGACAAGTCCGAGCAGGTCGCGCAGTTGCTCGTCGACCTGCTGCGCAATGCGGATCCTGCCAAGGCCAAGGGACTGCAGATCACTGTTCGCGATGCCTTGGTTCAGGGTGAAGCTGAACTCGATCGTCGGCTGACGAGCTATCCCGATACGCGCGCCTACCTCTATCGCCAGTTGGCCCTGATCCACGCTGAACTCGGCGACGCCGAGCACGCACTGGTACTGGCACAACGTGCCGTCGGCGCACTCGCTGCCGCAGACGCACGCGAGGTGTCCATTGATGAACGCGCACAAGTAAAATTTGCGTTGGCGCTGGCCTTGGTGCGTAACGGCAGCGGCAAGGAAGCGCTGGCCACGCTGGTCGAGGTCGAGCGTGATGCGGCGATATCTGCCGATGTGCTGTTGCAAGTCGACGCACTGTCGCAACAAGCGGTGATCGCTGCCGAGCGTCTGGACACTGCGGCCGCAACCGCGCTTCACGAGCGCAGCAAGCGGCTATTGCTCGATGCCTTGGCGGCGCCCGATCTTTCGGCGGCGGCCCGGGGCGATATCGACGAAACCCGTCGGCCGCTATTGGAGCGATTGGCCGGCAGTGGGCAGACTCAATGTGGTGCCCTGGCCGACACCTACGAAACCGAGGCTGCCATGCGCACATGCAGCGCCACGGCCGAATTGAAGAAGCGCCTCTGGCCTCCGGATCATCCCGCACATCTGAATACCAAGGGGACGCTGGCGATGTTGGCCGGAATGCGCGGCGACAATGATGCCGCGTTGCAGATGCGCCGTGATGTATTGGAATCGACTCGTCGCATCTACGGCAACATGCACGTGCGCACCGGTTACGCGGCCTTCAATCTTGGAGTGACCTTGAAGGAAATACGGCAATACGATCAAGCGCAGGCCTTGTATCGCGAGGCATTGACAATCCTCGGCGATCGCTTGGGTCCGGAGCACCGTTCGACGCTGGTCGTGCAGAACAATCTCGCTGGTCTGCTCACCGATAGCGGTGATCCCGCAGGAGGCTTGGCAATGCATCAAGAGGTATTTATGGCACGCCGGCGTGCACTCGGTGAGCCGCACGCGGACGTGGCGCAATCGCTGATGAATATCGCCACGGCAGAATCTGCGCTGGGGCGCGTGCCCGATGCGATACGCGATGTCGAAGCGGCGCGGCGGATGTACCAGACCGTGCATGGTGACGAACACCATGACGTAACGCTGGCGACGATGATGTTGGCTCGCTACCAGTTGTCCGCGGGCCAATTGCAGCAGGCGGAAACGAATGCGCGCACGGCACTGGCCGCTTACGATAAGCGACAGGACGAGCCGGACGAGCGTGGCGCCACAGAATTCCTTCTGGCGCGCATTGAATGGGCGTTGGGCCAGCACGAGGTCGCGTTGACTCGTGCGCGAGCGTCGCTTGCACAGGCACGCCAGCATGGTGGCAGCGGTTTCGAGCCTGAGCTGATCGAAGCCTGGTTGGCCGAACGGGATGGCGCGTCGCCGCAGCCGTGACTGCAAGTGGCCGATAGGCCTGCGCCGCAGGAAGACGATGACCTTGATCGCTGATCCTCAAGCGTCCTTGGCGAATTGCGCAAAGGTCACGTAGTGCCCGCCCGGTTCGATGAAGCCGGTTTCATCGGCACCGTAGAACGTGGTGCGGCGCGGCAGGAAGAGGGTGTGGCTGGCGAGTGCGGCTTCGACGGCGGCGAGATCCGGCACTTCGACGAACAGAAAGCTCTTGCCGCGCGCTGCGTCGGCCAGTTGCGGCATGTCCGCGGCCAGCGAATCGAACGACTGCAACATCAGTTCGAGCTTGCCGTCGCTGAGAATGCAGAATCCGAGATGGTCGCCATGTGGCACGTCCATCACCTTGGCAAGCCCAATGGCTTCGAAGAACGGTAGCGAATGCTCAATGCGCTCGACGAACAACACGGGCGTGGCTTTGCTGAGGGCAGCGGACATGGGCAATCTCCTCGGGTGAATGGACGTGGATGATGCCGAAACAACGCGCCAGCGTCACCGCCTCCGACGCCATGATCGGCTTCGGCGTGTCGCGTCGTTGCCGCGTCGGTGTGACGGCTCGCTGCCGATGTGCCAGCATCGCGCCCCGTTTTCGATTGAAACCCCGTCATGCGCATCAGCAAACACATCGCCGACACTGGCTTCTGTTCTCGTCGCGAAGCGGACAAGCTGCTGGCCGAACGTCGCGTCACCGTGAATGGCGTGCCGGCGGCAGTCGGGACGATGTACGCCGAAGGCGACGATGTGCGTGTCGACGGTCAAGGCTTGCGTGCGCGGGTCGCGAAGGCCGGTCGCAAACATGTCTACATCGCGCTCAACAAGCCGGTCGGCGTCACCTGCACGACTGATACGTCGGTGAGCGGCAATATCGTCGACTTCGTCGGCCACGAAAAGCGCATCTTCCCGATCGGCCGGCTCGACAAGGATTCCGAAGGATTGATCCTGCTCACCAGCAACGGCGATATCGTCAACGAGATCCTGCGTCATGAAAACGGCCACGAGAAGGAATATCTGGTCGGCGTGAACAATGAGGTCACACCCGAATTCCTGCGCGGCATGGCCAAGGGTGTGCGCCTGCACGAGCAGACGACGAAACCCTGCAAAACTGCACGCATCGCGCGCTTCGGTTTCCGCATCGTGTTGACTCAGGGCTTGAATCGCCAGATCCGCTTGATGGCTGCCGCCTTCGGCTATCGCGTCAAGCAACTGCGCCGCGTGCGTATCGACAACGTCAAACTCGGCGCGCTCAAGATTGGCCAATGGCGTAATCTCACCGACGCCGAACTGCACGGCCTGATTCCGGGACGCACCGAGTGGTGATCCAGACTGGATGCGGCTAGCGCGCCACGCGATCCGGAAACTGCGATGCGATCACGGCGAGTAGTTCGTGGGCGATGCTGGCGCCGGCGAGTGCGGTGATGTCGGCGTGATCGTAGGGTGGGCTGACTTCGACGACATCCGCGCCGATCACCTGCAGGCCGGCGAGGCCGCGGATCAGGCGCAGCGCGTCCTGCGTGCTGAAACCGCCGACGACGGGCGTGCCGGTGCCGGGCGCGTAGGCTGGGTCGAGAAAGTCGATGTCGAAGCTGACGTAGCAGCGGTTCGTGCCGACACGTTCACGGATGGCGGCAATGGTCGCGGCGATGCCTTGTGCATGCATCCAGTTCGCATCGCGCACATCGAAGCCATGGGTCTCGGCGTTGAAGGTGCGCAGGCCGAGTTGGATCGAGCGAGAAGGATCGACGATGCCTTGTTTCGCGGCGTGGAAAAACATGGTGCCGTGGTCGATGCGGCCGTCTTCGTCGTTCCAGGTATCGCTGTGCGCGTCGAAATGAATCAGCGACAGCGGGCCGTGTTTCGTCGCCAGCGCCTGCAGGATCGGATAGCTGACGAAATGATCGCCGCCGAGTGCGAGTGGCAGCACGTTTGCATCGAGCAACGTTGCGATCTGCGCTCGAATCGCATCGGGGACGTGTTCCGGGCGACCATGGTCGAAGTACAGGTCGCCGTAGTCGATGACGTGCAGGCGATCGAGTGGATCAAAATCCCATGCGTAGGGTCGGCACCAGGCCAGCGACGCCGAGGCCTGACGGATCGCGCGTGGGCCAAAGCGCGTGCCCGGTCGATTCGTGGTTGCGGTGTCGAACGGAATGCCGAACACCGCGACATCGGCTCCGACAAGCGCTTTCGTGTACTTCCGGCGCAGGAAGCTGAGTGCGCCGGAGTAGGTGGGTTCAGCCTGCGTGCCGTAGGGCGATTCGCGCGTGAACGCGAGGTCGGTGCGGGAGGGGAAATGCGATTTGTCGTTGCCGCTCATCCGTGACTCCCGCGCCGATCTTGTCGCTCAGGACTTCAGTGCATCGGCCGCCGGCACGTAGTCGTAGCCGAGATCCTTCGCGACCGCTTCGTAGGTGACCTTGCCGGCGTGCACATTCAGACCATTCAGCAGATGCGCGTCATCGAGCATTGCCTGCTTGCCCTTGTTCGCAAGTTGCACTGCGAACGGCAGCGTTGCATTGGTTAGCGCGAAGGTCGAGGTGCGAGCAACGCCGCCCGGCATATTCGCGACGCAGTAGTGGATGATGCCGTCCACTTCATAGGTCGGATGCTGGTGCGTGGTCGCCTTCGAGGTTTCAAAGCAGCCACCCTGGTCGATGGCGACATCGACCAACACCGAACCGGGCCGCATCAGCGAAAGATGTTTCTTCGACACCAGCTTCGGTGCTGCAGCGCCGGGAATCAGCACCGCGCCGATCACCAGGTCGGTCATCGGCAGCAGTTCTTCAATCGTATCGATGGTTGAGTACAGCGTGGTGATCTTGTCGCCATAGAGTTCGTCGAGATACTTCAGGCGGTCGAGCGAACGATCGAGCATGGTCACGCGCGCGTTCAGGCCCATGGCCATGCGCGCAGCATTGATGCCGACGACACCGCCGCCGATCACCAACACTTCCGCAGGCTTCACGCCGGGCACGCCGCCGAGCAGGACGCCAGAACCGCCTTGTGCTTTTTCGAGTGCATGGGCGCCAGCCTGAATCGACATGCGACCCGCGACTTCCGACATGGGTGCCAGCAGTGGCAGGCCACCTTTGCGGTCGGTCACGGTTTCATAGGCAATCGCGGTGCAGCCCGACTTGACCAGCGCCGCCGTTTGGTCCGGGTCGGGCGCCAGGTGCAGATAGGTGTACAGCAACTGGCCAGGCCGCAGCATCTGGCACTCGACCGGCTGCGGCTCCTTGACCTTGATGATCATGTCGGCGCGGGCAAAAATTTCTTCCGGCGTGTCGACGATTCTGGCCCCGGCCTTCTCGTACATCTCGTTGGTCAGGCCGATCGATTTGCCGCCGTCACGCTGCACCATCACCTGGTGGCCGTGGTGCGTCAACTCACGCGCGCCTGCCGGCGTGAGTCCGATGCGGTATTCGTGATTCTTGATTTCCTTGGGTACGCCGATCAGCATGACTGCCCTCCCGGGGCGATGAACGAAAACGTGAATGCGGCTGCGCCTTACGCAGTGGCGCGAATCGTATCTGCGAGCGTCGAGAAAATCCTATCGATGTGCGACTTCTCGAGGATCAGTGGTGGCGACAGGGCGATCACGTCGCCGGTCGTGCGGATCAGCAAGTCCTTGTCATGGAAGCAGGTCGTGAAGATGTCGTAAGCGCGGGCACCGATCTTGCCTTCGCGCGGCGCCAGTTCGATCGCTCCGATCAGGCCGAAGTTGCGAATATCGATCACATTCGGCAGCCCCTTGAGCGAGTGGATCGCGTCCTGCCAATAGCCTTCCAATTCGATCGCCTTCTCGAACAGGTTTTCTTCGGCGTAGATATCGATCGTCGCAAGTGCCGCCGCACAGGCCAGAGGATGGCCCGAATAGGTGTAGCCATGGAAGAGTTCGATCGCGCCTTCGGGGCCGGTCATGAAAGCCTCGTGGACCTTGTCGGCAGTAATCACTGCGCCCATCGGCACCGCGCCGTTCGACAGACCCTTGGCACAGGTGATGAGATCCGGTGTGACGCCGAAACGCTGTGCCGCGAACGCTTTGCCGACGCGTCCGAAACCAGTGATGACTTCGTCGAAGATCAGCAGGATGCCGTGCTTGTCGCAGATTTCGCGTAGACGCTTCAGATATCCGTCCGCGGGCAGCACGACGCCGGCCGATCCGGCGATCGGTTCGACGATGACCGCCGCAATCGTGCTTGCATCATGCAGTGCCACCAGTCTTTCCAGATCTTCCGCCAGTTCGATGCCATGCGCAGGCAGGCCCTTGCTGAACGCATTGCGGCCGATGTCGAGGGTGTGGCGCATATGGTCGACGCCCGGCAGCAGTGGGCCGAAGAATTTGCGGTTATTGGCCAGTCCGCCGACCGAAATACCGCCAAATCCGACGCCGTGATAACCCTTCTCGCGGCCGATGATGCGGGTGCGTTGACCTTCGCCACGCACGCGGTGATACGCGATCGCGATCTTGAGTGCAGTGTCCACCGACTCCGATCCCGAGTTCGTGAAGAACACATGGTTCATGCCCGTCGGTGCAATTGCTGCCAGACGTTCCGCGACCTTGAACGGCAGCGGGTGGCCGATCTGGAAGGTCGGGGCGAAATCCATCGTGGCAATTTGTTGTTGGACCGCCGCAACAATGCGGTCGCGGCCATGGCCGGCATTGCAACACCAGAGTCCACCGGTGCCATCGAGGATTTGGCGGCCATCCACCGAGGTGTAGAACATGCCCTTCGCCGATGCCAGCAGGCGCGGCTTGGCTTTGAATTGGCGGTTGGCCGAGAACGGCATCCAGAACGCATCCATTTGCTCCGGGGAACGCGTCGCTTGGTCTGCGTAGTGGCTGTGGAAGGGGGCGAGATCGCTGCTCATCGGGATACTCCGTGAAAGTCGCGAGAAGCTAGCAGTGTCAAATAAACTTTACAACGGCGCGCCAATGTTGGACGCTCGTGGCTTGCACTGTTCAACATTTCGCATCATGGAGGCGTCGGCGTGGATATCGGGCTGCGACTGCAGGCAGTACGCAAGGCGAAAGGCTTGAGTCAGCGTGAACTCGCGAAACGGGTTGGCGTGACCAACAGCACGATCTCGCTGATCGAACAGAACAAGGTCAGTCCATCGGTGAGTTCACTGAAAAAGGTGCTGGACGGCATCCCGATGTCGCTGGCCGAGTTCTTCACCGCCGACTTCGAAGTGAGTGGCCCCGACAGCCCGTTCTACCAGCCGGACGAGATGCCTGATCTCGGCACCAATGGCATCCATTATTTTCTGGTCGGACAGCGCCGCGTTAATCGCCAAATGACGATCTTGCGTGAGGTGATGCCGCCGACCAGTGATACCGGCGACACCATGATTACCCACGAAGGCGAGGAAGGCGGTGTGGTCCTGCACGGGCAAGTCGAGATCACCGTTGGCGACAACGTACGTGTGCTCGGCGCTGGCGAAGCCTATTACTTTGATTGCCAGCGGCCGCATCGCTTCCGCAATGTTGGATCGGCAGACGTGATTATCGTCAGCGCCAGCACGCCACCGACGTTCTAACGACATTGAGGACACCTCTGCATGAATCTCCCGACCCAATCCGATTGGCAGGCCAAGGCAGCCGCGTTGCGCTTTCCGCATCAGGCCTTCATCGATGGCCAGTCCGTCGATGCGCTCAGTGGTGCCACGTTCGACGCATTGAGTCCGATTGACGGCGCGGTATTGGCCAAGGTCGCGCGTTGTGAGGCGGCAGATGTCGAACGTGCCGTGCAGGTTGCGCGGCGGGTGTTTGCGTCCGGGGCCTGGAGCGAGACGCGGCCGACGCACCGCAAGAAGGTGTTGGTGAAGTTTGCGCAACTGATCGACCAGCATCGCGAGGAACTGGCCTTGCTCGAATCGCTGGACATGGGCAAGCCGGTCATGGATGCGCTCAATGTCGATGTCGCTGCGAGTGTGCGCTGCATGAGCTGGACCGGCGAAGCCATCGACAAGGTCTATGGCGAAGTCGCGGCTACCGGCAACGATGAGCTGGGTCTCATCACACGCGAACCGCTGGGTGTGATCGGTGCGATCGTGCCGTGGAATTTTCCGATGTTGATGGCGACCTGGAAGATCGCGCCAGCGTTGGCTACCGGCAACTCGGTGATCCTGAAGCCGAGTGAAAAATCGCCGCTGACGGCACTGCGCTTGGCCGAACTGGCGATCGAAGCGGGTATTCCTGCGGGCGTGCTGAACGTGCTGCCCGGTTACGGTCGAGAATGCGGCGAACCAATGGCGCTGCATATGGACGTCGATGGGCTCGTGTTCACTGGGTCGACGGCGGTCGGTCGCCATCTGCTGACCTGCGCCGGTCGCTCCAACATGAAACGTGCCTACATGGAATGTGGTGGCAAGAGTCCGAATCTGGTTTTTGCCGATGCGCCGGATCTGCGACGCGCCGCCGATGCCGCCGCCAGCGGAATTTTCTTCAATCAGGGCGAAGTCTGCACTGCCGCATCGCGCTTGCTGGTCGAGCGTTCGATCAAGGATGAGTTCGTTGCCATGGTGGTCGAAGCCGGACGCAACTATCAGCCGCGTCATCCGCTTGATCCGAAGGCGGCAACTGGCGCGATGGTCGATGAGGAGCAAACCCGGAGAGTGCTGACGTACATCGACAAGGGCCAAGCCGAAGGTGCGCGCGTCGCGCTCGGTGGGCAGCGTGTGCACCCGGTCGCTGGCGGCTGCTACATCGAGCCGACGATTTTCGATGGCGTCGCGCACGAGCACACGATTTCGCGCGAGGAAATTTTCGGCCCGGTGCTCAGCATCATCGCCTTCGACGATGAAGCACAGGCACTGCGTTACGCCAACGACAGCGACTTCGGCCTCGCCGCCGGTGTCTGGACGCGTGACATCACGCGCGCGCATCGCGTGGCGCGGAAGCTGCGCGCCGGCAGCGTCTGGGTCAACTATTGGGACGGCGGCGACATGACCGCGCCGTTCGGCGGTTACAAGCAGAGCGGCAACGGCCGCGACAAATCACTGCATGCGTTCGAGAAGTACACCGAGGTCAAGGCGACCTGGATCAATCTTGAGGCATGAGCCATCGATCGCCTCAATGCGGCTTATGATCTGGCCAGTTGCGTCAGGAAGTGCGCGATGCGGTCGCCGGCGATGGACAGCCCTTGCCGCAGTTCGTGGTGTAGCTGATCGCGTAGCGGTCGGTGCGGTGGATCGCGCAGCGTGGCGTGCAATAGGCGGGCAAGATCGTCGGCGTCTCCGGTGCGGAAATGCTGGATCGTGCACGCTTGCGCTTCACGATTCACCGCGATATCCGACAGCAGTGCCGGGACGCCGAGTGCGGTCGCCTGGAATGTAGACATGCCACCGGGGCTGCCTTCGTAACGAGTCGGTTGCAGCATCGCAGTCGCGCCGCGCAGCAAGGCGATCTGATCGAGCTTGGGAATCAGGCCGAGTACATGACAGCGGTCGGCGATGCCGAGATCCTGCATCATTACCTGCAGGCGGGCGAAGTGTCCGGTGTCGCGGAAGTCGTCAGTGTCGCCGGTCATCACCAGGTGTAGGTCGGGGTACTCGCCTGATTCGACGAGCGTCGCAAATGCCCTCAGCGCCGTGCTGTGATCCTTGTGAACCCAGAAATGGTTGCAGATGATCAGGTACCGGTCGGGCAGTCCGTATTTGCGCTGTGCATCGGCGATATCGGTCTCGAACCAGGCCGCATCCGCGTGCGCCATGAACGGCAAGACCAGAATGTGGTGTCGCGGCACATCGAGCAACTGCACCATGCCGTCGGCGACGAATTCCGAGGTACAAAACATCGCGTCGGAACGCTCGGCGAGTTCAGAAAAAACGATGGAACGTCCTTCCGCTTCCTCGGCGGTGAACAAGTCCGGCAGATCGATATGCTGGAAGTCGTAGATGTAGCCGACTTTGCGGACATGACTGCCGCGAATCGGCACCATGGTCGGGAAGATCACCTGCGCATCGCTGTCGATGGCAGCGCGCATCAGTGCGCGCCCATCGGCAGTGCAGGCGATGGTCTTGAAGCCTTGCGTCATGTGCTCGGTTGACGCACGCAGTTCGGCTTGGCTTGGCGTATCCGTTTGGTCACCCGTCGACTGCGCAAACACCAAGTCCAGATCGCCATTGATGCGGCTGTGTCGGAGCGCGTCGACGATGGTCCGGGTCAAATCCAAGCCGCCAGCCCAAGATGCAAGATGATGCAGAGGAATCAGAATACGCATGCGGTTTGTTCACTCGTTCGGGATGCCATCGAATGTGCCGGCCGAATGGGCCTGATGCTAGCGCGTTGCCTCGACGCGGGTTGCTGCATCCAGTTCATCACGAGTTCGCCGATCAGACGATTCACCGACGCCTGCGGATTTTCAAGAGTCGAACCCGTTGCCGAAGATCGCGTCTTGCGAACTCATGGTGAAGAAATAGTCCAGGTTCAACGGCGACGAACCGACGCGAGTGACAACACAACGAACGCTGGCAGACTGCGCCTGCCCGGTCGCCTGCATCGAAACTTCCACCGGCAATACGGTGCCACCAAAGACGACCGTCTGACTGGCATTGCCGGTGACCGCAATCGCGCCGGACAACGGCGCGCAGGTCAAGTTCGCTTCGCCGTTCACTGCACCACCTTCGGCAGTGAACGTGAGCAATTGCGACACCGTCTGGCCGACGTTTGAACCGTCGAGTTGGGTGGTGCTGCCCACTTGTGGCGCTACGGCCTGCACCAGCGGACCGAGCGGGCTCGCGTTGGGCATGAAGAACGCATACTGGAAGCTGTACACATTGCCATTCGTATTGGCGGTGCAGGTGACGCCCAGGTTGTACCCGACCGGCGCGTAGGTCATGGTCACGACGACCGGAGTGACGGCCGCACCGACGGCAATGGTCTGGTTGGCCGAAGCCGACAAGGTCGCGGCGACATTGTTGTCCACGCAGTTCAAGCTGGTGGTGCCGGCACCGGTGCCGCCGGTCGAAGCAAAGGTAATGCTTCGGGTCACGGTGGTATCGACCAATCCGTCAGGCATGAATTCGCCGGTGCCCGGCGTCGGTGCGATCGCCGAAATCGTCGGACCGATGTGCGGAATCGCAGCCGCTTCGACCGCGCCGCGATCAACCGTGACATTGACGATGCGCGCGTCGCCTTGAAAATCGGTGCTGGCCAAGCCACCGGTGGGGTTATTCACGCCGCTGTCGCGCAGTGGCGAGATAGTGTTCGGAACCATGACCGACCCGGTCTGCGTCCACTGCGCGTCGCCCGTGGTTGTGCCGATTTCCGAAAAGGCACCGCCAACCAGCGATTTGGTTCCGAAATGGTTGTTGCGCAAGGTAAGTTGCGTGGCGGCGTCGGAACGCATCTGGAAACTGGTGCCTGCAGACGATGTGTTGTCGGCAACAGCGTTGTTCGCGAGCGTTACGATACCAAGGGCGAGTAGGCCCGACGCCGATGCGGCGCTCTGGTTGTCGAAGATGGTCGTGTTCGACAGCACCGCGTAGGCACTGCCGTTGGCGATGATGGCGACGCCGCCCGAACCCTGCGCAATGTTGCCGTACACGATGAAGTTGCGCAGCTTGGCGTGGCCGGAACCGGCGTGACTGACGCGCACCGACGAAGTGGCGATTCCGGTGGCGTTGCCGGCCACGACCAGCACGTTCTCGGCCAGCAACGAAGAACTGCTTGCGCCATTGACGCCCCAGTCGAACCCGGATGCTGCCGACGACACCGACGTGAATCCGCGCGTGATCGTGAAGTTGCCGACGACGACATCGCCCAGCAACTGGTCGGCAGCGGTCGTCGAGAATTGCAGCGCCTGACCGTTGTACTGGGCGTCGAGTGCGGTCGAGGTCGGGTCGGTCGAGATCTGGCTGGCGCAGTTGTCGCCGCTGCTCCAGCCACCCGTCAGGGTCAGATTGTTGTCAAGGTCGTTGCTGCCCGGACGATAGCTCCAGCGCGGGTTTCCGGCCGGATTGGAGGTGCCGGTCAGGGTCGTCTTGACGATTCGAATCGCATCGTCCTGATCGTTCGTCGCTGCGGAGTTCAGGGCATTGGCCAATTGCGTGCCGGTGCTGACGCAAAACTGTGCCGCCTGCAACGGCCATGCCGCCAAGCTGGATACAGCCAAAATCAAGGGCAGTGCGCGGCGGAGTTGCGGGGTCGAAATGTGCATGACGTTTCCTCGATCGAATGGGTCTCGATGAGAAGAACGGAAAAACCAGAAAATCCGGACATTCCCTTGCGTCCGTGGTTTCCGGCCTCGAACCAGAACCCGCATGCGAGCGTTCTGTCAGGGCAATGCAATGGCCGGCGTGGGGCGGTGCGGATTACCACAGCGCGTCGCGCAACTTGTACCAGGCCATGGCGGCGACGAGCAGCGGGGTGCGCAGGGCGCGGCCGCCGGGGAATGGGTAGTGCGGAATGCGTGCGTAAACATCGAGGCGCGACGCCTGACCGCGAATGGCTTCGGCGATGATTCTGCCAGCCAGACCGGTGGCGGCGACGCCGTGACCGCTGAACCCCTGCGCGAAGTAGACGTTTGGCCCAATGCGGCCCCAGTGCGGTGCGCGATTGAGTGAAATGTCGACATAGCCGCCCCAGACGTGGTCGAGCTTTACATCGGCCAGTTGCGGGAAGACGCGGGTCATGCGCGAGATCATGGTCGCGCGCAGGTTCAGCGGTTGCAGCGTCGAGTAACTGGCGCGACCGCCGAACAGCAGACGGTGATCGCTGCTCGGACGAAAGTAGTCCAGCGCCCAGTTGATGTCGGCGACCGCGATGTCGCTGCGGATCAATGACTGCATGCGTTCGGCGCCGATTGGTTCGCTCGCGCCGATGTAGGTGCCAACCGGCATCACCCGTGCATCGAGTTCGGGCACGATGCCCTGCACATAGGCATTGCCGGCGAGCACGACGAAATCGGCCTCGAGTTCACCCATGGCGGTGCGCAGTACGGGCTTGTTCGCGCGCACCAGTTCGACCACCGCTGACTGCTCGAAGATGCGCACGCCCGCAGCCAGTGCCGCATGCCCGAGCCCAAGCGTGTAGTTCAGCGGATGCAGGTGGCCGGACTTCGCGTCGAACAAGGCGCCGAGATAACGATCACTGGCGATCTCCTGACGCTGTCGGTCGCGCTCCCACCATTCGGTTTCGTAGCCGAAGTTTTCCTGCAGATCGCGCTGCCAGGCACGCAATTCGGTCACCTGACGCGGCTTGATCGGCACATGCGCATGGCCGTCGCGCCAGTCGCAGTCAATACGGTAACGGGCGATGCGTTCGCGCAGCAGGTTGACGCCTTCGACCGACCACTCGAACAGCTTGCGTGAATCCTCGCGCCCGACCAGCGCAGTGATCTTCGACTGGTCGCAGCCGTAGCCGAAGATGCCCTGACCGCCACTGCGGCCCGAGGCACCCCAGCCGACCCGATGCGCTTCGAGGATCGCGACCTTCAGTCCATGTTGTGCCAATTCCAGCGCTGCCGATAAACCGGTCAGGCCGCCGCCGAGGATCGCGACATCGACGCGTTCGCGGCCTGCGAGTGGTGGCTGTGCTGGCCACGGCAACGCCGTCGTCGCGTACCAGGAATCCAGAGCTGCATCGCGGTCGCGGATGGTTCCCATGCGTGTGCTCCGCTTAGACCAGTCGCAAGTACCAGTCAATTTCGAGTGTCGTCACTTCGCGCTGGAAGCTGCGCAGTTCCTTGAGCTTCTGTTGCCCGAAGACATGCCGGAATTGGTCGCCGAAAGTGGTGGCGACGAATGTGCTGTCCATGAAATCGCGCAGTGTGTCGCGCCAGAACAGTTCGCGCATCTCGGTTTGTTCGTAGGCGTTGCCGACGATGGCCGGCCCCGGATCGCCGCCGTTCTCCAGCCCATCGAGCATGCCGGCCAGTACCGCAGCCGTGACCAGATACGGATTCGCGTCGGCACCGGCGATGCGATGTTCGACGCGGATGTTGGCCGGGTCGCTGTGCGGAATGCGCATCGCGACGGTGCGATTGTTGAAGCCCCAGCAGTCGTTCAGCGGCACGAAGGCATTGAGTACGAAGCGGCGATAGCTGTTCGCATGTGGCGCGAACATCAACATGCAGTCGGTTGATGTGCGTTGCAGCCCGGCGACCGCGTGCTTGAGCGTCGCGGCGGGCGCCTCTGGCGTGCAGGCGAAGATGTTCTGGCCGTCGCGGTCAAGCACGCTGACATGGATGTGAGTGCCGCTACCCGCTTGGTCAGCGAACGGCTTGGCCATGAAGCTGGCCAGCAGACTCTGCTTCGATGCGACCGCCTTGATCGCCCGCTTGAGCATGACCGCGTCATCGCAGGCCTGCACGGCGTCGGTGCGATGCTTGAGGTTGATTTCGAACTGGCCCGGTGCATATTCGGCGACCGCGGTATCGGCGGGAATGCGCTGCTTGCGGCAGGCGTCGTTGATTGCATCGGTGAAACCCTGATAGTCGTTCAGGTCTTCCATCGAATAGACCTGCGTCGTCATATTGCGACGCCCGGTCGCCGGGTTGATCGACGTCTGCGGCCGGCCTTCGATCGTCAGTTCGGCATCGAGCAGGTAGAACTCCAGTTCGACCGCGACCACCGGCGTCAGTCCCTTGGCCTTGTAGCGTTCGACGACGCGCTTCAGCACTTCGCGCGGATTTGCTTCGAACAGTCCGCCTTGGCCGTCTTCCATCTGAATCAGGCATTGCGCCATCGGCTTTCCCTGCCAGGGAATCGGTCGCAGCGTGCCAGGGATCGGCCGGCAGATGCGGTCTTCGTCGCCGATGTCGTAGCCGAGGCCGGTTTCTTCGACAGTGTTGCCGGTGACATCGGTGCCGATCAGCGACATCGGCAGACAGACCCCGTTTTGATAGACCTTGTCGAGTGCATCGCGGGTCACGCGCTTGCCGCGCAGTAAGCCGTTCATGTCTGGCAGGATCAGATCGATCTGTTCGCAGCCGACGATGAGGTCGAGCGTGGCATCGTCTTCGTCGGTCATTTCGTTCGGTTTCATGCGCAGGGCACCGGCCGTGGAGGTCGGCGGATGCTAGCGGGAAAAGTCGATGCCGTAAAAAATACTCAACAAGGAATGCCGTTGATACGCCGATTTCCCGCTAATTGTTGAAAAAGTTGAACGGCGCAGCTAGGGTTCGACTTCCTCACGCAAGGCCCAATATGCGTACGCGTCCACTCGTCGGTCTTCCTTGCGACCGCCGGATGATCGGCCCTCACCCGACCCAGACGGTCGGCGAGAAGTACATCCGCGCCGTCGTCGATGGTGCCGATTGTCTGCCGCTGCTGATTCCATCGTTGGCGCCGCAGTTGGATCTGCGCGAACTGCTGACTGAACTGGATGGCCTGTTGCTGACCGGCGCGTACAGCAATATCGAGCCGCACCATTACAGCGAAGAACCGAGTTGGGAAGGTAACCTTCACGATCCGGCACGTGACGCCAACGCGCTGAGCATCGTGCCGCTCGCTATCGCGATGAAGGTGCCAGTCCTCGCCGTTTGTCGTGGCTTGCAGGAAGTCAATGTCGCGCTCGGCGGCAGCTTGCACCAGAAATTGCACGACGTACCGGGTTTTGCAGATCACCGCGAAGACAAGATGGCATCGCTCGATCTGCAGTACGGCCCCGCACACGAGATCGATCTTGCATCAGGTGGCCTGCTGCGCCGTATCGCTGGGCGTGAGGTCGAGACGATTAATTCGTTGCACGGGCAGGGTATCAACCAGCTCGCGCCCGGTTGTGTGGTTGAAGCGCGAGCGCGCGATGGCTTGATCGAGGCGATCCGGCTCGACGCACCCGATCCATTCCTGCTGGCGGTGCAATGGCACCCAGAGTGGAAGGTTCGCGAGAATCCGTTCTATCTGGGTATTTTTCAGGCCTTCGCGGCAGCATGCAGCGAACGTGCCGCACAGAGGAACTGATCCCATGGCAAAGAAACGATCGGAAGCGAAACAGGCGAGCAAGGCCGCCGAAGCCGAGAAGAGCGAGAGCTCGCTCAAACGTTGGCTCAAGGACCGCCGCATTACTGAAGTCGAATGCCTGGTGCCGGACATCACCGGCAACGCGCGCGGCAAAATCATTCCGGCCGCGAAGTTCTCGCACGACTACGGGACGCGTCTGCCCGAAGGCATTTTCGCGACTACTGTGACCGGTGACTACCCGGACAACTACGACGAGCTCGTCAGTCCTTCCGACTCGGACATGGTGCTGCGCCCGGATCCCGACACCGTGCGCATGGTGCCGTGGGCGAGTGCGCCGACCGCGCAAGTCATCCACGACTGCTACACCAAGGAAGGGATTCCGCACGAACTGGCGCCACGCAACGTGTTGCGACGCGTGCTGGCTTTGTATGAAGGGATGGGCATCCAGCCGGTGATCGCGCCCGAACTCGAGTTCTTTCTGGTGCAAAAGAATACCGACCCGGATTTTCCGCTGGTTCCGCCTGCTGGCCGTTCCGGGCGCCCGGAAACCGCGCGTCAGTCGTATTCGATCGATGCCGTGAACGAGTTCGATCCGATCCTCGACGACATGTACGACTATGCCGAGGCGATGGAACTCGATGTCGATACCTTGATTCATGAATCCGGCGCGGCACAGTTGGAAGTGAACTTTCAGCATGCCGATCCGCTATCGCGTGCCGACCAGGTCTTCCTGTTCAAGCGCACCATGCGCGAATGCGCGTTGCGGCACGGCATTTACGCGACCTTCCTGGCCAAGCCAATGGAAAACGAGCCGGGCAGTTCGATGCATATCCATCAGTCGATGATCGATGCCAAGACCCGCAAGAACGTATTTGCCGGAAGCAAGGCGGGCAAGCACAGCGAACTGTTCATGCACTACCTCGGCGGTCTGCAGAAGTACGTGCCGATGGCGATGGCGTTCTTTGGCCCGAATGTGAATTCGTATCGTCGTCTCGCGCTCGGACAAGTCGCGCCGATCAATGTGCAGTGGGGATACGACAACCGTACTTGCGGTTTGCGCGTGCCGATGGACACGCCGGAGAACACGCGTGTCGAAAGCCGGTTTGCCGGTTCTGATGCGAATCCGTATCTGGCCATCGCCGCGACGCTGGCCTGCGGCTGGCTCGGCATCAAGGAAAAACTGCTGCCGACCGAACCGCTGACCGGCAGCGCGCAACGGGTTGGCTACGAACTGCCGCGCTCGCTCGAAGAGGCGTTGGCGCAGTTGCGTGACTGTGAGGAACTCGAAGGCTTGCTCGGCAAGCGTTTCGTCAATGCCTACATATCGGTGAAGCAGAAGGAGTACGAGACCTTTTTCCGCGTCATTAGCTCGTGGGAACGCGAGTTCCTGCTGCTCAACGTCTGACCCTTGGAGTGCCCATGAATCTTCCGAACATCCGCGAACTGCAGCAACTCGATGCCGCCTATCACCTGCATCCGTTCAACGACAACGCAGCCTTGGCAAAGCGTGGCACACGCATCCTGACCAAAGGCGAGGGTTGCTACGTCTGGGATGCCGAAGGCAATAAGCTGCTCGACGCATTTGCTGGTCTGTGGTGCGTGAATGTCGGCTACGGCCGCAAGGAACTCGGTGCAGTGGCTGCGAAGCAAATGGAGGCGCTCGCTTACTACAACAGCTTCTTCATGTGCACCACCGAACCGACCGTGCGCCTCGCCGCCAAACTGGCAGAGCTGTCGCCGGGTGATCTCAACCACGCCTTCTTCACTAACTCGGGTTCGGAAGCGAACGACACCATTCTGCGCATGGTCCGGCATTTTTGGGCAGTGCAGGACCAGCCACGGAAGAACATCGTCATCGGCCGTCACAACGGTTACCACGGCAGTACCGTTGCCGGTGCCAGTCTCGGTGGCATGAAGGGAATGCACAAACAGGGTGGCTTGCCGATCCCGGATATTCACCACATCGATGAGCCGTTCTTCTTCATCGATGGCGGTGATTTGTCGCCGGAAGAATACGGATTGGTTGCAGCACGGCGGCTCGAAGCCAAGATCCTGGAGCTCGGGCCGGAGCGTGTCGCTGCTTTTATTGGCGAACCGATCATGGGCGCGATCGGTGTCTACATCCCGCCGATGAGTTATTGGCCCGAGATCGAGCGCATCTGTCGCAAGTACGACGTGCTGCTGATCGCGGATGAAGTGATCTGCGGCTTTGGCCGCACCGGCGAATGGTTTGGCCAGCAGTATTTCGGATTCCAGGCCGACATCATGCCGATCGCAAAAGGCTTGAGTTCCGGCTACATCCCGATTGGTGCGGTCATGTTCAATGATCGCGTCGCCAAGGTGCTGGCGGAAAAAGGCGGTGAGCTAGCACACGGCTATACCTATTCCGGTCATCCGGTATGTGCGGCCGTAGCACTCGAAAACATTCGCTTGCTGCAAGACGAGAAGATCGTTGAAACCGCCAAAAAAGAGATCGCGCCCTATCTTGCGCAACGCTGGGCCGAGCTTGGTACCCATGCCTTGGTCGGCGAAGCGCGGATTGCCGGATTGGTCGGTGCGCTGGAGTTGGTGCCGGACAAAACGCAGCGTAAGTATTTTGCCGAGCGTGGCAAGGTCGGCGTAATCTGTCGTGACTTTGCGCTGAAAGAAGGTCTGATTCTGCGCGCTACGTATGACGCGATGTTGTTGTCGCCACCGTTGGTCATCAGCAGAGCGCAGGTCGACGAATTGTTCGAGAAAACGTGGCGGGCACTAAATCACACCGCGCAGGCGTTGGGCACGGCAATGACGGCCTGACTTTGGCGCATATCGGTATCATCGGACCGACCCGGTCTCGGTCAATCCACTTGAGGAATCGCAGATGAAAAAGCATTGGCTTGGTATCTTGATCGCCGGCGTACTTGCCGGTTGTGGTGGCGGCGACAAACCTGCCGACAGTTCCGCGACGTCGCCGACGCCGGCGGCTGCGGCGGATGAGGAAAAAGTTCTGAACGTGTACAACTGGTCCGATTACATCGCCGAGGACACGGTTGCGAATTTTGAGAAGGAGACTGGCATCAAGGTCACCTACGACGTATTCGACAGCAACGAGATTCTCGAGACCAAGCTGGTCACCGGCAACACCGGCTATGACATCGTCGTACCTTCATTGTCGTTCCTTGCACGTCAGGTCAAAGCGGGTGTATTTCAGCCGATCGACAAGTCGAAGATCTCGAACTACGGCAATCTCGATCCCAAGTTGATGGCGACGATCGCCGAGTTGGACGAAGGCAATACCCACAGCGTGCCGTATATGTGGGGAACCACTGGTATTGGCTACAACGTCGCCAAGGTCAAGGAAGTATTGGGCGATAGTGTGCCGCTCGATAGTTGGGCGATGGTGTTCGAGCCGGAAAATCTGAAAAAACTGTCGGCCTGTGGTGTGGCGCTGCTCGATACGCCGTCGGAAATGATTCCGCCAGTTTTGAAGTATCTCGGCGAAGAGCCGAACAGCTTCGATAGCGCAGTGATACAGAAAGCGATCGACCGCCTTGGTCAACTGCGTCCGTTCATTACCTACTTTCATTCGTCGCAGTACATCAATGATCTCGCCAACGGCGATATTTGCGTTGCGATAGGTTGGTCGGGCGACATCTTCCAGGCCCGTGATCGTGCCGAAGAGGCCGACAAGGGCGTCGAAATCGCCTACTCGATTCCGAAGGAAGGCGCACCGATCTGGTTCGACATGCTGCCGATTCCGAAAGACGCCAAGCATCCGAACAATGCCTACAAATTCATCGACTATCTGATGCGGCCCGAAGTAGCAGCGAGCAATTCCAATTATTTGTCCTACGCCAATGGTGTCGCGCCCTCGCTGCCGCTGATCGATGAGTCGGTGCGCAGTAATCCGGGTGTCTATCCGAGCGAAGAAGTGATGGGCAAGCTGTTCTCGCTGGCGGTGCTGCCGCCGGAAGTGGACCGCTCGTTCAATCGCCACTGGACGACCCTGAAAACGGGTCAATAAGCATCCAAACCCCTCGCCCGATTGGCGAGGGGTTCTTTCTTCTGGGGAGAGTGCATGGCCGCCACCGCTACATCCGTTGCCGCTTCGACTGCTGCCAAGACCGAACCGCTGCGCGAGGACTATGTCCGCATCGACGATCTGACCAAGGAATACGATGGTTTTCGTGCAGTCGATGATGTTGCGCTGACGATCAGGAAGGGCGAGATCTTCGCCTTGCTCGGCGCATCGGGCTGTGGCAAGTCAACGCTGTTGCGTTGCCTCGCTGGGTTTGAGAAACCGACTTACGGCAAGATTGAACTGGATGGCAGCAGCATCGTTGAACTGGCGCCGTACGACCGCCCGATCAACATGATGTTCCAGAGTTATGCGCTATTCCCGCACATGACGGTGGAGCAGAACATCGGCTTTGGTCTGAAGATGGCCGGCCACAGCAAAGACCGCATCAAGGCGCGCGTCGACGAAATGTTGACGCTGGTGCAGATGAACACGTTCGCAAAGCGCAAGCCGCATCAGTTGTCTGGTGGCCAGCAACAGCGCGTTGCATTGGCGCGCTCACTCGCACTCAGCCCGAAGTTGTTGCTGCTCGACGAACCGATGGGCGCACTCGACAAGAAGCTGCGCTCGCAGATGCAGCTCGAACTCGTGGGCATCATCGAACGCCTCGGGGTGACTTGCGTGATGGTGACGCACGATCAGGAAGAAGCGATGACGATGGCAACGCGCATCGCGATCATGGATGCCGGAAAAATTCGGCAGATCGGCACGCCGGACGAGATCTACGAACAGCCTTCATCGAAGTTCGTCGCGCAATTCATCGGCTCGGTGAATTTGATCGAAGGCACGATCGTCGATGACGAGAAGGACTACGTCACCATTCGCAGCGATGTGCTCGAACAGCCGATTTACATCGGTCACGGCGTCACCGGATTCGAAGGACAGTCGGTGGCTTATGCATTGCGGCCGGAGAAGATCAAGATCGAGAAGGATGAACCGGCGCAGGAGCACAACAAGGCACGCGGCATCATCGAAGACATCGCCTATTTCGGCACGCATTCGGTTTATCACGTGCGTCTCGTCACCGGAAAGAAGTTGCTCGTGCACTTCATGAATGCGAAACGCTGGGCCTCCGAGCGATTCACCTGGAATGATCCGGTGTGGTTGAGCTGGGGCGACAACGCCGGTGTGGTGCTGACCTCATGATCGCGCGCTTGCGACGCTACCTGCCGGATGGCAAGTGGGCGGTGATCGCACCGCCGTACTTCTGGATGCTGCTGTTTTTCGCGGTGCCGTTCGCGATCGCGCTGAAGATCAGTTTCGCGAACATCCAGATCGCCATGCCGCCCTACACCAGCCTGACCAGTTGGGCCAG